>Ga0209755_10008839_pt1 | contig 10703 bp, 8 predicted proteins | sample TergutCo191P1_FD_187301 | JGI IMG/M metagenome (GOLD analysis project Ga0209755, IMG submission 187301) | Cornitermes sp. P1 segment gut microbial communities from Petit-Saut dam, French Guiana - Co191P1 (SPAdes) (version 2) | ecosystem: Host-associated > Arthropoda: Insects > Digestive system >... | reverse complement strand
GTATAATTCTGTATGTCTGCCACCAGGAGTTAAACAATTTAATTTCTATTACTTCCATATTGTTGCATGGTGACCATTGTACTGTGCCTAACTGTAGTATTTACCTTCATTGTCCCAGCCTGCACCAAATATATATATCAAATTCTGAGAGAAAGAGTGGTAGTACAGCAGCTAGACTGTGGTTCGGTTATAATCTTATGTGTTTTTATATTATTATGGCTGCTGTTAGTAGATGTATGTAATCAATTAGGACAATGAAAATACATTTAAATGTAAACCGTGATAAAGTCAGTTTAGGTGAACTTTTGTCAGATATGTTTTCTGTTCACAATGGTTTGAAAAAGTGTTTATCGCAGTGGCTTTTTGACATGACTTTGGAATTTGCCATTAAGAAGGAAACCAGAAGAAACTGAAATTGAATGGAACACAGTAGCTTCTAGCGTATGCTGATGATGTTAATTTATTGGGAGGCAACTGTAGACTGTACAGAAATATACGGAAGCACTGGTGCAGTTGTTGCCAGTGTGTGGGTTTCAGCCCCTGAGGGGCAGGGTGGGTCGAGTTATTATAAGGGGTCTGTAAATTCATGTGTGGAGGAAGCATTGTTATTTTTATCTCTGTGTAGCTGTAACACAGTATGCAGTGTGAGTAGGGGGTTTTGTGTCCGTGGATTTTATTAATGAAGCTTCATGTATGCCTGATAGGATTTTTTTTGGCCTCTTTTTACTGAAATATGACCTTTTCTTTTGCTGAGATGCCACTTGAGTGGATTGTGTGAGTTGTTTATATGTAAATTCCATGAGGTGTCAGATTTGCCTTCTCAATGATGGCACTGCATAGGTCTTATACAGATAGTGTTCAGAAACAGGGTACTGATGTGAATGTTTGTACCCCACACCAAATACTGATTAGTTAAAAGAGGATCAATGCACACAGCAAATGGTTCTACGGAACGTGGTAACGGAAGTCTGTGCCAAAGATTGGCAGGCCGCTTGGATTTTTGACCATGTGCCAACTTTACATGACACATTTATTTTCTGTCTTTCTCAAGTACAGCTGCTCATAAACGGTTTGGTGTATACCGTATAGTACACAGCTGCTCACAAAGAGTTCAGTGTATACCATGCAACATACAGCTGCTCATAAAAATATGGTGTATACCATGTAATGTACAGCTGTTTATAAACAGTTTGGTATATACCAGATGATGTGAAGCTACACTTAAACAATATGGTGCATACCAAGTAACTTACAGCTGTTCATAAACCTTTTGGCGCCGGAATTATTTTTTTAATTTTAGCACACACTGTATATAAAATGTGAATAATACAGAAACCAAACAAGTTAGAATTATGAAACAAACTGCATTTTGAAGAGAAAAAAAACGGAGAGTATATACCATGTTTGAAATATTCGGTACCTATATTTGTTGAATAAATATATAAAATGCAACTTTGGAGGTTAGCGGTGCGGTACATCAACTATAGGCGTCTAAAGGTTAACAGCTGGGTGTGTACCATGTAACATATAGCTGCACATAATCATGTTTGTGTGTACCACATGATGTACGGCTGTTCATGAACATTTTGGCTTATACCACATAAAGTTCAGCTGCCCATGACCATTTTGGTGTATACGACATAATATTCAGTTGCTCATGAACAGTTTGATGTATATGATGTAATGTACAGCTGCACATGACAGAAATACTTACAGCAGAGCCACTACTGCGTGAACCCAGTGCCTTTGAAGTAGAAATGGGTATTGACAAGCTAAAAAGACACAAATCACCAAGTATTGATCAAATCTGAACAGAATTGATTAAAGAAAGGGGTAGAAATATTCTCTGTGAAATCCTTAAACTTATTAATTAATTCTGTTTGGAATAAGGAGGAATTGCCTGAGGAGTGGAAGGAGTTGGTCATTGTACCTACCCATAAGAGGGGCAATAAAAGAGATTGTAGAAGTTATAGAGGCATATTATTTTGCCAAATACATACAAGATTTTATCCAACATCCTACTGTCAAGGTTAACTCCATATGCAGAGGAAATTGTTGGGGATCATCAATGTTGATTTCAATGCAACAGGTCAACTACAGATCATATATTCTTCAATCATTAAATACTTTAGAAAAATGGGAATAATATGAAACAGTTCATCAGCCATTTATATACTTCAAGAAAGCTTGTGATTCACTTAAGAAGGAGGTCTTCTATAATATTCTCTTTGAGTTTGATATCCCCATGAAACTGGTAAGGCTAATAAATATGTGTCTGAATGACACCTATAGCAGAGTCCGGGGAGGCAAACATTTGTCTGACATGTTTCCTCTTAAGAATGGTTTGAAAAAAGGAGACGCTTTATTGCCTTTGCTTTTCAACTTTTCTTTGGAGTAGGAGGGTTCAATTAAACCAGGATGGCTTGAAATTAAATGGTACACATCAACGTCTGGTTTATGCTGGTGATGTTAATATATTGGGCAGAGGCATACATACTTTAAAGAAACACACATATGCTTTTTATTTGGTACTAAGTGAATGCTGATAAAACTAAGTGCATGGTCATGTCTCGAAATCAGAATGCAGAATGAAGTCAAAATATAGTTTGATAGTAGTTCCTTTGAAAGGGTGGAAGAGTTCAAATATTTGGGAACAACAAATCAAAATTCTATTCAGGAAGAAATGAAGTGCAGACTAAAGTCAAGGAATACTTGCTATCATTCAGTACAGAATCTTTTGTCTTCCAGTTTGCTATCCAATAACACAAGGATTAAGATATACAGAACTATAATTTTGCCTACTGTTTTGTATGGGTGTGAAATTTGGTCGTCCACATTGAGGGAGGAATGCAGACTGAGGGTGTGAGAATAGGGTGCTGAGAAGAATATTTGGGCCTAAGAGGGACGAGGTAACAGGGGAGTGGAGAATACTACATAATGAGGAGCTTAATGATCTGTACTCTGCCCAATATTATTTGGGTAACATTTCGATAAGAATGAGATGGACTGGGCACATAGCACGTATGGGAGAAGAGGGGAGGTGATTACACGATTTTGGCAAGGAAACCTGAGGGAAAGAGACCACTTGGAAGACACAGGCACATATGGGAGGATAATATTAAGATGGATCTTCAGGAAGTGGGATGTGGAGACATGGACTGGATTGATCTGGCTGAGGGTAGGGACAGGTGGCATGCACTTGTGAATGTTGTAATCGGGTTCCATACAATGCAGGGAATTTCTTGACTAGTGTAGAACTGGTTAGCATCTCAAGAAGGACTCTGCTCCATGGAGTAAGTATGTAAGAACAGCTGTACATAAACAGTTTGGTGTTTTCCACATAATGTGCATCTGCTCATAAACAATTTGATGTATTCTATGTAATGTACAGCTGCTAATAAGCGATTTGGTTTGTGGCATGTAAGGTATGGATTCTCAGGGTCTGTTGTTTGTGTCTTAAGCGTATGGTATTTTGATATCCTGAATGCTAATTAAAGTGCAGTGTAATATAAATGTAATCTTAGCAGTGTGCAGTACAGTATTAGTGTAATGATATATCTGTATCCACAATGAGTGAACAGCAGTTCAGAAATATCAAGTTATGGATTTTATCAGTCTTCCAAGGTTACCAAAACAAGCATAGATATGAGTTTGTGTATTTATGAATCCTGTCTGATGGACAGATTTTATACATTATATTGTTCTGGACCCTCTAAAATTAAATGAGAATTAAGTGCAGGAAGGGTGGCAAGTTAAGTGGAACATATTTGAAGTACATGTCAAGACAAAATTAGTGTGTACATTTTCACTTTCAGTATTTTATTTATCATCCTTGGTGGTTGGCTGGTGGTGTATAATACATTTTCCTTTAGATGTGCATATGAGTGTTTTTGTTATGAATCTCATGTGGGCATCTAAGGCTGAATCCTTCAGACAATATAAATGAAGCAGTCTTTGTTCTTGAGAGTAGACTGTGTATCATGTGGAGGTAATTATGAAACATTTAAAACAAAAAACTGTCAGTTATGTCTATTACTGGAACTGCTTTATAGTTCACCTTAACCCAGATAAAAGGCATCCTATATCTGGGACACCTTATATTTATATCGTTCCTTGTAGTACTGAGACCTGCACACAGTTGGCACTGGTTCATGCAAAGAAATGAAGAGTTGCTTCAACAACCATTTTGTTTTGGTGCACTGCCTAGTGTTGGCAAGGCATTGTGAAAGTGTGTTGTTTTGTGATTTATCTGAATTTTGCAATGACTGAGAGAAGGTAATATAATAAGTGTATCTGTGATACTAAAGTCATGGTACTTAAGTTATATCTGCAGAATATATGATAGTGTATCATATAATATAAATTTTTGTAGTGTGTTTTTGCTTCAGCTCTAAATTTTGTGCTTTGTGCTACATATAGGATAGTAGGGATATGCATAAGCTGATAGGACTGTACCACTCATGAATTAAATGTAAGAAAGAAAACTAAAGCAATCCCTGGACAGGGCATTGGGGGTTGCAGGAAGTTGAGGCTTCCAGATTTCAAGACAGTCGGCACGTGAAGGTGGTAAGACTGGCAGCTCCATGCACCGTCCGCCTTCACCCCCAAAGGAAATATTCCTGGTACTCATTTCTGTTAGAGGCTGAGCTGACCCCAGAGCCATAATGTGGCCAGAAGGATTATGTCAATGAAAAATTCCAGTGACACCATCGGGATTTGACCTCATGACCTGCGTGCTTGTAGCACAGTTCCTCAACCAACTGTGTCACTGCATGCCCACCATGAATTAATTGCTGTGGTTCATATTTTATTGTTTTGTTTGATGTGAGTTTGGAAAGACTTCATATTAATAAATAAGTGTATGAATAAGCGTGTAACCTGTGTCTTGTTGAAATTATGACTGTCCTGCAACTAGAGGATGGTGGGAGGTGTCAAAAATGTGAAACCTATGATTCTTCGTCGTTTCATGGATATGTGTGAAGATGTCACTGATGAAGATCACAGATGCATTACAATTTGAGTATAAATAGTCTCCCAAGGAGCCAGCTACACACCAAGGCAATACTGTACATGCTGCACACAGATGAGAACTGAAGTTAACACATCTAAATGGAACTGAACACCATACCTTGGTCAGGAGATGTCTTCCTTTTCTTGACCATGCATGGAATATTACCGCTGAAACTACTCTTGAGACAGGCTTTCTTCAGCAGAATTCTTTTCATTGTTCTGTGAAAATATTGAATTAATTTGAAATGAATGATATATATGCCATTCTGGAAAATTGGTTGGATGTAGTTTGGGAATATTACTGTAGGAGAAATATAATGTATTGGATTTTTGCTGTTAAGTGATATGTACCATTTCTATGTTGAAGAAGGACTGAGAGTAGTACTTGTGGTTATCTTGTAGCCAGTGCAGTGAGGTAAACCAGGTTTGAATTTCTTATGTCAAACTTTTGTGTGGCAAATAATGTTGATCTTGACAAGTCAGTTGAATTTGTGAATGTTCAGCTATTTCCAGTTGGCCAAATGTAAAGTTGTTCTATTCTTCAACATATGAACATCATATTGCTGAAGAGGCTACAGGTCCATTTTCAGAGACACAGATGTGTATGGATTTTACAAGGGCAACCAAAACATTGCAACTATAAAGTTTGTATTGGAGCAACCCACATGCATGTGGTTTGTGGATGAAGATGTATGATGGACTGAATGCCGAGGTAAGCACTGCATACAAAGAATTAGGTTTTGGTGCTACTCTGGTGCTGGAGTACATTAATGTACTTACATGACAACTGAAACTTCTGTTTCATATGCACTTTGCTAACTTTTTCACTTCTCATTGCCTTTTGGAAGAGGTGGAGAACACATCTAGAAGGAATGTGAACTGTTACAGAACGCAGAACACTGCAGTGTGAAAACAGGAAGTGAAACTTCAGACTCTCAGATATTAGAAGAGCAGAATATCATTGTGTGCAAATGGCATGATAACAGTACTGTAGTCAGTGTCTGAAATGCTTGCTGTGTTTAACAAATATGTAGGGTGGAATACTATTTACAGTCAGAGAGGAAGAGTGTAGGTGTTCAAGTGGAAGTAATATACCCATGGATGGTGCAGACAGGAGTAACCTAAGTATCATTCTTTACTGAATAGCCATCCACAGAACAAGGTCATGTTTTTCCCTCTTCTCCCAGTGTATAGATGTGGAAGAACGGAATGCTTGCTAGCTCCATAAACGGTGCAGAGGAAAGTTAGACCTATTGTAACTTTGTAGTAGAATTGCTATAGGAATTTTATCAACATTTGGTAGTCTAAAAAGGGCTACTGGAAGAACTTGAAATAGTAAAAACGTGGACTTTTGATGTGATCCCATAGATCACTTGGCACAACAGAAGAAGCAAAGATCTGTAGACTCACTTGCCAATTACTTGACTTGTGGCAGGAAATTTGATATATGATCTTACTATAAAAAAATCAAAACTTTTGCATATATAAAGTACATATTGGTTTTTAATAATAAGAAGCATGTTATATTATATAGAATGTGTTATTGGAATTGTGCAGTAAAGATTCATGAAAATGGATATACTGTACATCATGCAGAATGGTTCATAAATATTCTGCTTTGAATTTTTGCTATATTATTAGAGATGGTTCTATTCTGTGTTACTGGAAGCTTTCACATCATCGTGCTTGTTGTCTGGGGTATACTTTAAAGAGTTGTTATGCTTGAAAGACTCCACAACAGAAAGTTCAGACTTGTCTCCAGAATATATATATATATATATATATATTAGTAGAGCAGCTTCTTGTCGCATCAAAAGACAATGCAACAGGTAATACAGACAACTGCACTTTGCTCAGTGCTACTCCAAACACGTTGTTAAGCATACCACTTCTTGTACTTTAAGAAATGCTACACAAATATAAAAGCGACTAAGTTAATTGTAATGTGATAAAATTAATACAGAACAGTTTTCTTTTTACTTAAGATTTTTAAATTACATAAAATTAGAAATCCTTTAAATGAAAGACACGCATATATAATAGAACAACTACATGTGTAAGATAAATTTACAGTATATGTAAATTAGGCCATGTTAAATTGAATTTTTTATACAGCATTACAAATTTCAGTAACAAAACTTTTTTGTAAGGAAGATGTCTTTTTCATGAAAACAAGTGTGCATAAGTTTTCCTTTTATATATTGTGTGCTTTTTATCTGATAATGACCTTTGAGGTTGAAACATGCAGCCAATTGTAAAAACAGATGCGGTTTTTGTAATAAAAGGGTAGTTCTGTTGACTGAATTGTTCTTGTGAAGTATTGTGTTGTTCTTAAGTCAGATTTTAAATTACTAATTAAATACAGAGGCGAGAATATTGAAGGAAATGCAAAATTAGTGTTAAATGTTGAATGAGTTTGGGAGTAGACAAATTAGTAACATTTCGATCATCTGAACATTATGTGGAAAAAATGAGCACCTTGGAAAGAATAGACAGGTTACTGGTTTCTTGGCAAAGGTGTTAGCTTTGTGTCATTTAGTACAAGTGCAAGGTGAATAATTCAGCTATAAATTTTTAAATAGGAGAATGTTTGTGTAATGTAGATTTGTCATTGTTTTTTGTTTTTGCAGGCTTATCTCATTTCCAGAGTTCCAGGCATTTGAGGGGCTGCTTTGTGTGCCTGATGCCCTGTACAAGACAGCATTCCAGCTGTTTGATACAAATGGAAATGGAGTGGTTAATTTTGGTGAGTTGACAGTTGAAATACCTTTCTTGTGATCTGTTCAATAGCTGTCATTTAGAATATAAAGACATGGTTTATATTATTTTATCATTTTGATCGAAAGAAAAGGGGTTGTATTGTGTGTAGCCACATTTTGAATATACTGTTTTGCTTATGCACTGCCACTACTCATCTTTTCACACCATATCCAAAATCAGTATCTTCCAGGGTAGCTGTGGAAGGTGGTCATGGGGGAGGACCATGTCTAATTCAGTACAGGACACATTTTAATCAGTAACAAGTAATAACAATTTATTAAAATAATAAAATAAACAATTGTTGCGCACTTATGTACAAAGTTTTCTTCACAAAGAATATATCCATATAAGCCCTGATTGCTGTTTACACCTCATGCCTCATGCAAGCACAAAATAAACGAAAATGTCATTGTATTCTAATCAGGAAATGAGTAAAATTGAAATACTGTGAGAGTCATACACACAACACATCGCCTATAACGTTAGATATTTTGTGGTACCAATTAATTCCTCACTATTAACCACAGCATTGTACTCCTCAGTTAGGACAACCCTTTTTTATAACGACACAAAATATTAGTCCCTTTCATGAAGTTTTAACTGAGTTTGACTGTACTTGCATTATAGTGTCAGTTCAAGGGTTCTGTCGTATCCTGCCAGAACCAAATTTGAAAATCCCATACCAGGACACAATATAGAAGTGAAGTTGCTTGATTTGTGTACACACAAGCAGTAACAAGCCAGATACCAGTAATGGCAATTGAATGGGGTAAGGTGTAAGGGAACCAGACCTATGCTGTGCAGCATTTCTTATTATGCATGGTCTGGCACACTTGCATACACAAAATATTCGAGTGTGTAAGTTTGCCAACTGGCAGTGTAGTGCAAGTAGCAATGTAGGCATATTACCAGAATTCCATGGGGATAATTGTACAGTGTATATCGATATAATCATGAAGCAGTGGTAATTCATGTACAGTGATAAAAGGTATGCTAGTAATAGATTCTTTGACTTTGTATAGTATACTCCACAAGTTACAAATAAAAAAATTCCTACAGAACATGACCCCATAACAAAAATGGCTGTCATGATTAGAACACCTACATATATTCAATACAACCCACAAATTGTATGCAGGTCTGAAAATTCATATAACTGCCTACTTTATATTTTTAATTTTGTAATAATTTGGCCATTGTTTTTGCTGTACAGTAGGTATACCCACAATATAAGGAGTTGCATCTCAGAAGAATGTTTTGTCACAGCAAGACAGTGTGGTTTTTATGTATTATGAATATAAAATTTTAACAAGTTGATATCTGAGACATGACTTATTTACACATCACTAGACAGTTGGGTTACCAATGCACCTTCTGTCAAAATGTTGTGTCCACAAAAGATTGCTTTTCCTTATATTTTCATAAAAAACATAACGTGCTTAAGCATTGTTCTGTTAAGGACTGGTTAAGTGTTTTCTGTCTCCTGTATAATTGTGTATCAGTGGGTTGTGACAGATTGCTGTTTCATGAGCGACATGTTGTATATTGAATCATCAAATTGCTTTACAGCTTGATGATAGATTATATGAGAAGCCAGAACATATAGCCGAGGTTTTAAATATACAAGTTGTGCTCACCTATTACTGTTATTCTTTTATCACTATCCACTGGTTGCCATTCGTTAGGTGTTCGATTTATGAGAAGCTTGTCTTCAAGCATATGCACAGCTCTAACCATCTAGAGCACAATAGAAAATAATGATGTTAACTCACACTTTAGCCATATGTATTTTTAAATAGAATACACTGGCTATTGATCATAAGCATCTAATTATCTAACTTCCCCTGCATTGCCACTATCAAGCTTAACCCTTTGACACCTAACGACCCCTATAGGGGTCATACCACACCACTAACCTCTTAAAGTTTCATTTTATGTATTTATTCAACAAATATAGGTACTGAAAATTTTAAACATGGTATATACTCTCCATTTTTTTCCTTTTCAAAATGCAGTTTGTTTCATAATTCTAACGTATTTGATTATGTATTATTCACATTTTATATACAGTGTGTGCTAAAATTAAAAAAAAAATCGGGTGCCAAAAGGTTAAGGCTGGTCTGTTGAGTCAGCTGCAGTACATGTAGCATAATAGCTAGCAGAGACAAGGTGAAGGCACATCTGTAAATAAAGAACACAAGACGACAGTAGTAGTATTAACTCGCATTCACAAGAAGCTGCACTTTGGCCCAGTGTATTTTAAACTGGAATTTATGTTACTGGTTGTAAACATCTAAAGGTTTGACTTCCCCCTGCACAGTCACTGCCGTGGTCAAAGTTGCAGTCATTAGTGAATAACTTTTTTTTTTTAAGTTTTTAGTTTTTAATTTATTTACATTTGTTATCCCATTATGTTAGATATAATAACGAGAAATAAACTGGAGTCCACACAACCAGTTGTGTTGACTGCAATAGGCTAAGACACAGCCGTTATATAAGTGGTTGATGTAATGTTGATATGGTAACCTGCCCGGTAGTGACATCACACACACACACACACATACCAGACTCTGCCATAACCTTGGAAACCAGGATGTTTCTCAGACACAACAAGGGTTCTGTCATAACTGTGGCAACCTGAATGTGTGTCAGTCATGACCATGGCTGTGTCCCAGCCACGCAGTCCGTTGGGTGCCTTTTGTTTGGGGAGGTAGCACAGCCAGACACAACACTGTCGTGTTACGATGATGAAGTAACTCTTTCATACTCAATGCTTTTACCATCAAGTGGTCCTTGTCAGAAGAACTCTTATCAAATTGCTGTTTATTAATGTGAGTTGAAGTGTCGGAGGCGTTGTATGAGTAAAAGTAACACATTGTGTGTAAAGACCATGTGATCAGGGTTTTTTAGGGGGGGGGCATAGAAGATCATTA
>Ga0209755_10008838_pt1 | contig 10704 bp, 4 predicted proteins | sample TergutCo191P1_FD_187301 | JGI IMG/M metagenome (GOLD analysis project Ga0209755, IMG submission 187301) | Cornitermes sp. P1 segment gut microbial communities from Petit-Saut dam, French Guiana - Co191P1 (SPAdes) (version 2) | ecosystem: Host-associated > Arthropoda: Insects > Digestive system >... | reverse complement strand
AATGATTAGCTCAATCTAACGCTAACATCTAAGTAGGATTTTCTCCTTCGGAATACCTTATGACGACAACAGATTCGGCTTCCCAGACGTTGTGACTGAAACTAACTAAAGACTAAGTGCATTGTCCAAAACATTAGTCAGATTTCCAGGCACAGTATTTCAAGTACTTACAATATTAAATATATGGTTACCCTTATTTGAGTACATTGAAACTGGAAGCCCAGCGATTAACATTTATCAGTGCCATTCTCTGCCGGAATAGTGTAGCCAGTATGGCAACTCGCTACAGGCTGGACACTCCGGGGATCGGATCCCTGTGGGGGAAAGTTTTTCCGCACGTGTCCAGACCGGCACTGGGGCCCACCCAGCCCCCTGTACAATGGGTACCGGGTCTCTGCCGGGGGTAAAGCGGCTGGGGCGTGGCGTTGACCACCCACCCCATCTAGCACCGAGGTTAAAAAAAGAGTGGAGCTATACCGCTACTTCCCCTCTGGGCCTTCATGGCCTGTTCTACGGCAAATTTTACATTTACACCCCCATTTGTCTGCAAACACTCGTCTAATGGAATGCACAATGTTTCAGGCTAATTTTTAATTTTTTTTTATTCTTATAACATTTTATGCTTAATGTGTAGTTTAACATAGTAAAATAAAGCCAGATTTACAAAAAACGTATTACTTAATCAAACACTACAAAATAAACACTCTTATTTTTGTAGGCCATCCAGTCGTAATAGATAATTCAGAGGAAAATTTACATTGTGAAACATAGCAAAAAAGATTGTGGAATGGAAATGTTAGCGGAAAAATCTGAGACGTTGGCGTTTTAGGACAAGACCCAGTAACATGTACAGTTATTGTGTTTGCCAAATGTTTAAAACAAGTAAAGAATTTTAATTATATCATTTGAGCAATTTTCTGTGAAAATAAAGGGACGTTTCAAACACTAGCAGAATTTGTCCAAATGTTGGTAAGTTTAAACAACGCTTTTAAAACAATTTTGGCCCAGAAATCTTTCAAGAATAAAAGCATTTGAAGCATTGGCTTTCTCCATACTTCTATATGGAAGCGAAATTTGGACCCCCATGCAAGAGGATAAAAATTTATTGACAACAATCAACATGAAATTTTTCAGAAGAACAACAGCATACGCAATCTTTTAGCACGAAAGGAATGAAGAAATTTGGAAGAGCTGAAAGTAACAAGTTGACGAGAAACTGAGACGACACGAGACAAATTGCCTACAACGTGTAACAAGCATGAAAAACAAGAGGATGCCAAAAACAATGCCGAATTGTAGACCATACCTTGTAATGCCTTGGAAGAGACTCTCAGAGGAGGCCCAAACGTGCCTATCATGGCCAAACACGTGACGGTTGATGATGATGTTAATTATGTTGATGACGAAGAAGAAGAAAAGATGATGATGATGATGATAATGATGATGAAGATGAAGATGATGTGTATTTTTAAAGGGTCTGCGTTTCGGTGCTAAATACTTGAATAATTGTTACCGTTCTGAATAGATGTTTGAAAAATTTTTAACATCGGTTCCTGAATGTTTGAACTATTTGTACATGTTAAGCCGAATTTACGAAATAGTCTGGATTTCGATAACAATGAGATATTTGTTAGTTATTTAAATATTTACTTGTTTATTCTATTTTTTATTAGCACTAGGCTTACTTCAAACACTTTTTAGCCCATCAAAAAATAGTTGAAATTGCCTAATTCATATTCCAAAAACTTTGTGTTCCGGTACTTGGTACATTCAGTACTTACACTTTCTTGTTCATTTCAAGGTCACGAAGTGTATCGACGCACTGTACACTCCTCCAGGCGCTTCGCTAGCCCTTCCTTATATTTCATTCCCTTTCTAGAAGGAAACTTCTCTTGCAGGGATCAATGGTTCCCCTTAGTCGGGGACTTAATAACAAAGCGACGAGGCCAATGACAAATACTTGGTGCTCACTTGTTCAGAACCACAAGATCTCAGGTGCCGCACAGTGCAGTTTATGGTCACTGTGCTGTTAACTGCAGGCTGCAAACTCGAAATAACACTGAAATTTTATCTAATAGAAAGAGAATCGCAGGTTTAAGGCAACCACATTCTTTGTGGCTGCACGAGGTCCTACCATTCAGCGGTGCCCGAAAACCTATTTGTAGTTCAGATTTCGTGTCAGACACGTTTCTCATGTAGGCTTTATCTTCACTGTCTTACAAGAGAATGAGTAGTTTCTATACTGACGCAGATTTTAATAAATATTAATGTTCTGATGGCCGTATTTAGCGCCATTTAATATTAAATTAGGGGGGGGGGGTGAAAAAGGAAGAAATTCTTATGTTAATGCCAAAGGATCTCCATGAAAAACATAAAGAGTAACGCGAAGATTGGTTATCTGTTCTGCCATTTTCTACAGTACCGACAAAAACTACGGCAAACGTTAAGTGAGGTTGCAGATTGCTGAACCTTCCGTATGTATGCTGACTTGTAGCCAGCCAACCGTTCGACATTCTAGCACGCGAGATCTAAACGTAGTCTCAGGCAATGCATGTGCATCCGCTGTATTTGAACGTGCACATGTCTTTCGTCACTCATTGGTTTGTTTATTCCTTGGGGTCTGAATTCGTACAAGTAGATGTGACGATTAACTATTAATACCGCAGGAAAAACGCACTGCTTCTTCATTACAGAGGCAAATCCGGTGACGTTATTTAAATTGACAACAACATGAAACTCCTAAATACATTCTGTGGGCAACATGCAGTCTTCCTAGCGTCAGGGTAGGTGATACATATGTGTAGTAACCATTATGCTTGAACGGGTCAGAAAGGGGTGTGAAATGAAAGTAAAGTATGTAAGGCGCCCAGCTTTTGTCACGTCAATATGTTCTGTTTCAGGTTCTATGATAGTGATATAGTTTCAGGCTCAGTGTAATTCAAATATGATGTATGATTTTCCAGGTTGCAGATGTGTCCTAGATCCGCTTATTCAATATTCGTCCTAGGATATCTATGAGACTTTCGAGGTTTGAGCTTCTCACAGCGGTTTCGCCGAAAAATCAAGACTTCTGGGACATTGCGCCGACTTTTCTTTTCGACAGTTACAGAAGTTCTATAAGACTAATTAATTAGCCTCCTTGACCGTTGGTCCTCCATCTTTCGGGAGGTCGTTAATTATCTTCCAGCCAGCAAACCTAACCTACGAAAGACCTAAATATGCAAGAAGCTTATTCAAATTTCAACTGCACGTGTAAAAAACTATTCAAAGCAGCTGTTCCAATATTTTGTCACTCCACAAAGCAATGTCTTAAAATGCCAAAATGTACGACGCTACGTCTGAAAGTGTAATAGGCCTGCTTATACATATTATAATTTATCGCTCATGTATCTCTTTTCTTCCAAACATTCACATGACATGTCCTACACTGACGCATTTTAAGTCTGTGTTTCGCGAACCATTGCCTTTAGGAAAGGACACTTATGTAGCCTACTGTAATTATTCAAGTAAGACAGAATGCAAAATATATTATTTTCTGAAACCAGAACAAAGCAGCACAAATCGCACCACTAACAAGTATAATGGAATCCTGGAACGTACTTTGGCTGTCATGCAGTCACACCAAAGCCTCGGAAAAAATCGCTACCCCATTATGTTTCACTTTTCCACTCTAAAATGAAGGCACGTTCTCCTCCAAAACTTCAGTACCTATCTTCCAGACTACTGTGTGTCACATCCCAGAAGACTACCGTCTTAATATTCACCTCATGAGCACGCCAGGTCTCATAATTTGTGATTTATTTTCGTTCGTCACAGCTATCCACATGACATCCGGTCCTATTCTTAAGTCGGCTACATTTATTTTCTCAGGAATTTTTTTTTTAATTCGCGAAACTGAGGAAAGGATGGCTCTTGCTGGTGACTCCAAGTCTTTATAAGCTATATGACTACTGAAACAGAAGTAATAATACGTGTATCCGCGTTTTATACACGAAAAAAACATTTATATCCGAAACGCACTGCTAATCTAGAAGGTTTTAACAAACCACAGGACGTTTTATAGAGATTCTCTCATGTTTTCTGAGAAAGTCGGAAGGAATATCTCACAAAATATGTTACCGGAATACCTTTATTACCGCTGAATTTCTTACCTCCGCTTTTCCCACACATTACTGTGCATGTCCAAAACCGTCTCGAATCTAATGACACAGATTATCTCCACTGAAGTTTTTCTTAATTTTTCTCAGTTCCTCCAGGCAAATATAATGATTACACCACGCTCCGTTTTTTCCAGCTCCTTTCCAATTAATCACTCACAAATCACCTTGCCCCCTGTACTATACGTAAACTCAGAGGTACTGAAATTGTCGTAAAATAAACCACAAGCAGAACATCTCAAGCTAACTCAGACTGGCGTACAGGTGCTGCCATCTCTGAGTAAGTAATAGGACTGACGCTAATACCCTCCGCGAACTGATGGCCCAGGCTTCTCAGATTTTTATTTCATTTTCGTGCACAGCAGAAGAAAGTAGTAACCTTCATCTCAAGTTGAAACCTTTTGTAGTAGTAATCGTCTCACGGCGCCTCGCATTAAGGTTGTAGGAGACTGTTATTTAAGACGTCCAAGAAGTCATATTAAGTTTTCAGACGCTTGTTCTTAGAGGTTAAAATTATCCACTTTAAAAATTCACTGCCCTGCCACCTTTGATTCCACAATTCCCTCTTTATCTTTGAGGTGGTTTACCGTTGTTGGTGACATCTTTGGGTATCTAATAATAACTTACTGATCTCAACGTGTCTTCGGTTAACGTTGGTATACTGCAGCAAGTGGCATATTTTCCCTAGAATTAAAGCACTAGTAGCTATGAATAAGACCCGTTACCAGTTGTTAGCCCTATCAGAGTTTCACATTACATGAAAAAATGTCATAACTCTTTAAGGTAACCTTGTTTCATTCATCTATTCGATTCATGGTCATTCAACGTACGAGGCATAAAAGTGACTAATTTAGTGTGCAGATTTAGAATGACTGGAACTATACCTCCCATAGGCTATCACGGCGTGTACAGAGATATCTTTATTTTACCTTTCCGCTGATGTGTGATAGCATGATTTCAGGTGGTGTGATCCTTTCCGGAGACACTTGTGGCTGTTACACCTACTGTTTTGACAGCGACATACGTCAGCATTATAATGCACCGATTCCTTATTGTATAAGATCAGGCTGGTTAATACACCAGCCTATTAAACCTAACAGGGAAGCAGAAATTTTTTCGCCGTCGGCACTAAAGTTACTGTTCATTTCTTCCAAAGAATATTAATTTATCGTAATCATTTTGTAAATGAGAATATGTGGCCGTTGATTTCCTGAGTGTCACTAAGTAATCCATCCGCGACATAATTCACGTAGTTTAATTCTTCTTCGAAATTGCTTCTCTATCTTTAGTTCTCAGTGGCGATAGAGTATTTAGACCGGTTGAGTCTGGTCGTAGTCAGTCATAGACCCGACATTTTAATAAATGACAATTACGGAGAAAATAAGACTCTTTAAAAACAAAAGTCCCGTAATACCGTTCATTGACGCAGTTCAAGTGTGCCTTGTATTATAGCCTAATACCAAAAGGCTAGAGCTGTATCAGACTTTAATTCCGAGGTTTATTCTAGTGCAAACTCCCAAGTCTTGCACACGATTTTTCCTCGCGGAAATCCCGATTAATTTCCTGCCTGAGAAGCCACGAAAGCCGAAAAATTAATGTAATGGGATCCACTAGTTACTGTCTCGTCGGGAAAAAGCTTTCCCAAAATGTACTGACAACAGAATTTGAATAATACCAATTTTCAGAAACAGTCTGAAAGTCGTGACGCCTGAGATGGAAAATCCCTTTGAACAAATAAAATAAATGTTACGATTATAATTTTGAATTGGTCAAGTGAATTAACTTTTCTTTATAAAAGTGTTTGTTATGATTTTATCCCCAAGAACCTTAGTTTTAAACTCGTTATTTATAGTTTCTCGTATTCACTCATGCATTTGGACGTTTCCTTTTTTTGCGCAACAGTCCAACTCGGGCCTAGGCCGCGTAACTGTTGAGGTTTCGAACTCACACACACACACAGACACAGCCGGTAGGACTCCTCTAGACGAGTGATCAGCTCGTCGCAGAGGTCAATACTGACAAAACACACAAAAAACAGAACAGACGAACATGCATCCTCGTAGCGGGACTCGAACACGCAATTCGAGCAATCAAGATGCCGCAGACCTGTGCCTTAAACGGCATGGCCATAGGATCTGTTGTTGTCTTCAGAATTAAGACGAATATTGAGATAGTTCTCTTTCTCTATGATTAGATTTAACCATGCAAAGTTTTTTATATAAATTTATAACTAACTACCCATTGCCATTATGCTCATGTATAAAGTGGGCGTTATGACTGGAATTCCAGATGTCAGACTGCCCCTATGTAAACCTTCACTATCAAACATTTTTACCGAGCATAGTTCATGGGCACATTAAACGTTACGTCTGCACATATTTCTCCATAATAGGATGAAGTGCGAATTTCACACGCTTGATACAATCCTCGTGTCAGTATAGATCATTAAAGAAAATATCTCCCCCAATTTGTTATTTTGCGAGACTTGATAAAATAAGAGTAAAGAACTCTCACCCTTACTAAACTACGAATATGAGCTTAAGACGCTAAGACCTGCATTGTACCTAAATATGCAGTTTGTGTTATGTGAAAACGTGTATCCTGATCGAAATATACTGACGGTTCAAAAGATCCTGCTGCTTCGTCATTATCCGTTTAGTATGTGTCAATGTTTGGATATGAACTATATATAGGTTTTACTATGACCGGAAGTCCACGTATCTGGGAAGAGTCACTAAGCTAAGCCTGAGAAAAAAAGACCATTTAACTCCTGACCTTCAAAATCAATACACTGCAATCACTGAAAATTTCTGTAACACTTATTGATTCGACGGTGTAAAAACTCAAGTTGCTGGAATATCAATCATGTACCTTCATCATGTAGCGTTAAGATCCCACAGACCTGCCGAAATTTAACCCTTTCCTTTGGAGTGCCGATAGGAAGGAACCATGGGTAGCAGCAGTGCTCTCTTAACTTTGGCTCACTGCGTTATTGGAAGAAGGTACAACTGTTTTATTGCTCCCAGGTAAGTTAACATTCAAGCGGTATTGTTGCTATGCCGAAGGCTGGTCGTGAATTTTCCACAGTAGATCCTACAAACACATGGAAATGTAAGGACTTGAATAAGTGTGAACAGAGACTGTAGTGAGACGTTTCACACCATCAGCAGCAGCAGCAGCAAGTCTTTCCTTTCATTAACGGACTGCTTCAATGCAAATTAGATAAACGTTTGGACCGCTGGTTTGTATGAAGGCTTGGTGTGGTGACAGTCGTCCAACACAAAGGATGTAATTTAAATTTTCTAAAACTTACTTCCATTCAAATCGTTTGTTGCGGTTTGCGTATTTTAATTTTTCCTAAATTAATTTTTCTCCTAAAGAGATCGAGTAACGCTTATTCGTTTACGTAACCATTCCTCGAGAAGCAAATTCCTAATTTTTTACCATCAGATTATTTGGTGACTTCAGTGGAAACATTGAGAGAGTTTTGGAAAAGAATAAATGTGGTCGACGAAACCCATACTTCATTTCTGTCTAAAAACCAAGCTCAGTAACGTTCTACTTTAGTTACCCTTGCCTACAATGAACTCATTATTTCGTTTTACTCGAAATCGTCCCGTACTCTTGTGTTTGCAGCTTTTCCCTGAAATACTTAATACTACTTGTGCCGCATTAATCTTTCTCCGAAATTTTAGAGCACTGTACATATGACGTAGTAACTGATGCACATTCACACGATACAACGTGCTTCCCTATATCAGGTTACACTTAATGTAGCTTATAAATTAAACCGTAGTGTGGTGTGGAGTGAGTCAAAGCTATGAAATTCTGCGTAAACGGCGAAAATGATCCACCAGCGAGCATGTACAAAGGCAGCGGCAATGCAACATTTCTGTGTCTGATTAATTGCAATAACACCTCATGTTCTGGGCCCTAACCTCAAACTCACGCCCTTTCCCAAGTACAATAGTCGTATCACCATGCCCATTAATCACCTTCAGATCGCTGCGCCCAATTTTCTGGCCTGGCTGCTACGAAGAAAAGTTTCGACCGAATCCCAATAAGGCATGATCATGAAGGAGCTCTAGCAACTTTCGTCAGTGCGGTTACTGCAAAATGTTGTTCAGGTGACATTTAAAGTTAAACCGTAAGTCAGTCGTTAAGAATGAACAAAACTGCATTTCCTGAAGAAACAAATTCACACATCCCGAGGTTGTACATAAACATAACTGTAGAATTTATGATTACAATTGACAAAATGAAGCCCTAACCCCAGAAAGAAACATGTTTCTAAGTTGAAGGCTTTATGTATATGCAAACACACAAGAGTCATAAATCATTGCTGATCCCAGAAATACTCATGAACAAGAGTGTTAATTTGTACGTGCTATAAATTTGTTTTCCATAACTACAAAGAGAGATACCACCATTTTTACAGCGACATCTCGCATACTTTCACGTCAATTACGATGTGCAGCAAACAGTGAACAACCGGCTTCCGAATGTATAATGTGTACAAGAGGACCGCCTCTTGGCTTCTCCTTTTTAATCGCTCTAATCAGACTAACTTCTGTGAGACGTGTAAAGAAACAAAGTGAAATCTTCAAAAGTAACGTCGTTAAAATATTTAAAAATTACCGGAAACTGCAATTAATATTTACCCTACCTACGTCCGAGAGTACAAGGCAAAAGTTGAATTACAGGTTGGGTGTATTCTGACAAGCCAAACTGAGTTGGTATCAAAAGTAAAGCTTTATTGAACCACTGTTTCAAGCTCTAATTTTGACTTTTTCTGGCCTTATCGCAGTGTCCTCTACGAAACTTCCATCAGGACTTCATCGTACAGTGTAAATGAAGTCTCTTCCCTGTTTACACATCACTTCCGAGGCCTCATATTCTTAACAGAAAGCTTAGGAAAATAGCAATATTTGAACTTTCTGAAACTTACTTGGTCAAGCATGACCATTTTTGATATGCTGTAGGCACATTTTACTATTTCGAGAATGTAAATTTGAGATTACAGTGGTGTTACGCGGTCGTTCGATAACAAGTTTTCCTTAATAACTGGTAACAATGTACCTACACAGTCCAAAAACTAGACTAATTCGTCTGCTCATCATATTTTGAAACAGGACACGTGATTATGAGCAGCTGTACATCACCTGCTGTCCTTACTGGTCATGAAACGACAACAGAAAACAGACACAGAAAAAGTTTCAGAGGAACGAAATACTGTGACGTAACACTCAAAACCGTCTAAAGAGGTTACAGAGAGTAATCTGAAGGAATAATGAATAAATGACTTACGTGAGAAAACATTTAACTAAAATACACGGTCTGCGTCCGACAAGCAGAACAATTCATTTCTACTCGACGCCAGCCAACCCACAAACGAAATTACGCTTTTGACTAATATATAAATAAGTGTCACAGCGAAATGTCTTCATACATTCTGACAAAAACAAGGAAACAACTTTTATCCATTACCAAGAACGCTGTTCGTGTCAACTCGACACGTAGCGTCCAAAAGGATTAAATCCTACATCAGTAAAATAATTTACACCCAACATAAAGTAGCCAAACTTTGTATAGATTTACAGGATGTCATATTCCAGAAGGGAAACTACTGTACACCCTACATAAAGGAAAATAATAGTCTCATAAACTTACACATTTCATGAAGCAAATTCACACCGCATAATACGGCCAAGCCAGCGTAAGGCAAATATTCTACAATAGACAACTGCATAAAAAAACAACTTTACACGCTACAAAAACACAAGACTACAGCCCATAATACACCCGAAATAAAGAGCACTAGTATCCATCTTATATTGAGCAATTTCATATGCACACCCAACCTAAAGCATACACACCCGATACACGTATAAAGCAAATTCAGCTACAGATTGAGCCAAGAAAACTAATTTACACCTGACAAGCAAAGAGTAATGTAAGCCCAACTATAATTTAAAACTACAATAGAGAAACGAAATTAAAATCCCGTAACTTTCAGACGGTCACAAATTTGCTAGCTGCTTATGACCCGTCCTCTGTCGCCTTAAGCTCCCAGTCTCCTGTGACATGCACTAAATTGCTCATATTCCCGCTGTTCATTTTCTCTCTTGCTTGTTCGCTGTCTCGGAAATAAAATATTTGCATTCCTTCTTTCTGCTTGCCTCCATTTCCTTGCAGTAATTCCGGACGGAGGTGAGAATTATTTATGGCGACATGGAGACATGAAAAGCAGGAACAATAACGTCACTAATAGAACGAGCACTGATTCTCTGCACGGTACGCGCCTTTCTATCCATACGTGTCGCGCTGTTGACAATGAACAAACCCGTTTCTCTTTAGGAATATTAAAACGCGTGGGCGTGTAGACGTCTATCGCTTTTAAAATCAATTTCAGTATGTATGTAATTAAGAATTCATTCAACAAGTTATCTTTATATGTGGCGATAAAGTAATAGTTTATATGAAATTACTATATCAGCTTAAAAATTATAGTGCCTAATAAGTTGATAAGGCGGCCCCAGATGCCTCG
>Ga0209755_10008837_pt1 | contig 10704 bp, 4 predicted proteins | sample TergutCo191P1_FD_187301 | JGI IMG/M metagenome (GOLD analysis project Ga0209755, IMG submission 187301) | Cornitermes sp. P1 segment gut microbial communities from Petit-Saut dam, French Guiana - Co191P1 (SPAdes) (version 2) | ecosystem: Host-associated > Arthropoda: Insects > Digestive system >... | reverse complement strand
CCCCCACCGCCACGACTTTCTCGCTTACTTGGTCTACCTGTTCTAAACATTTATTCGCCTCATTCGCCTTATTCCTCATTAGCCTCATTCGCCTTTTCACCCCGTTAATATTATCCAAAATAAACGCCTTAGGTGTCTGCCTTTTTTCGTACATTTCGCTAGCTAACAGTAGCATAGCCGTTATTAAAAAGAAAATCCAAAGTAACGAAGCATTATCCCAAAGTAGCCTTTCTATTAAATCGCTTAAAAACAATCCAACAATTACGGCAGGAATAGACGCTAAAACTAAAAATCCTAAAACCTTAAACGGGGCCCTAAAAATATTTATAATGTCTTTATAAAAGACTAAAACTATTGCAAGTAGGGTTGCTACATGCAATAAAAGGTCAAAAAATAAAAAACCGCCATAAGTTATACCAAAAAACTCACGCATTAAAATTAAATGCCCGCTACTAGATACGGGAATAAACTCCGTTAACCCCTGTATTATTCCTAATATTGCTGCTTGCCACCAATTCATTATATTGCTTCCTCCCGTGGGCATGAAAGCACTTTCTGCCCATTGCTGGTATTAGCCCCAACTAATTCTAAAATCATACCGCTTTTTCCATTTCTTCAAAAGTAATAGTAAGTTTTTTTTGTTTTGTGTCAGTTTCTTTTTTAGAGTTGTTAATCTCGTCAGTATTATCTTTTTTACGATAAATAGTTGGTACAATGTCGAAAATCTTATCTTCGCATACGGCATCGTTTTGCCTATCAACGGCTCGTTTTAATGCATCTAACTGCACCTTAAACTTATTTTTATCTATGCGACCCATTTTAGTTACGAAAATTCCTTCGTGTGCTGTTGTATCAACGGACTCCTTACTATAGCAAAGCTCCTCAAACATTTTTTCGCCAGGTCTTAAGCCCACTTCTTTAATTTCAATATCTACCTCTGGTGTTAAACCATTTAATTTAATTAAGTCGCAAGCTAGGTCATAAATTAAAACTGGTTCGCCCATATCTAAAACAAAAATATCGCCGTTTCTAGCTAGAGCACCTGCTTGCATAACAAGCCTAACCGCCTCCGGTATAGTCATAAAATATCTTTTAATTTCTTTACTAGTAATAGTAACAGGACCGCCCGACTTAATTTGGTTTATAAAAATAGGAATAACGCTGCCGTTAGAGCCTAAAACATTTCCAAATCGCACTGCAGCCATTTGCATCTTGCTTTTTTTGCCTAAATCTTGCACTAGCATTTCTGCAATGCGTTTAGATGCACCCATAATATTAGCAGGATTAACCGCTTTATCTGTAGAGATAAAAATAAACCGCTTTGCACCGCAGTCTTCTGCCGCTCTAATAGTGTTTAAAGTGCCAAAAACATTGTTTTTAATTGCTTCAGTGCTAGAAAATTCCATCATAGGCACATGCTTATAAGCCGCTGCATGGAACACAACATCGGGTTTATATTTAGAAAAAACTTCGTTTAGTCGCATTTCATCCCGCACGCTACCTACAACTAAAGTGTAGTTACTAGTATCGTATTTTTGTCTAAATTCTTCGTTTAAAATAAACATGCCGTTTTCGTGCATGTCAAAAATAATTAGCTTTTTGCAACCAAATTCTAAGGCTTGTCTACATAATTCGCTACCAATACTACCTGCACCGCCTGTTACTAAAACTACCTTATTTTTAACAGATGTTTCTAATAAATTCATGTTAACATTAAATTCGTCTCTACCAAGCAGTTCTTCTATTTTTAGATTACGCAATTCAATAGTCGCAAATTCAGTGCCCTCATTGGCATCTTTTAGTGCCGTCATAACCTTTACAGGTAGGCCAAAACGCATACATTCGGTATAAATATTTTTTAAGTCAGACCTAGAAATATTTACAATAGCAATTACAATAGCCTCGGCTCTATATTTTCTAATAGTGGCGGCAAGCTTTGCTATGTTACCTTCTACCCTTATGCCATGAATCTTAGTGCCGTGCTTTTCTGGGTTTTCGTCTAATAAAACAACTGGCAAAAAGCCTTCGTCCATATGGTTAGTAAGAGCTTTATCTATAAATTGACTGCCGCTAAAGCCCGCTCCAATAACAACAGTACGCAAAATGGGAGTTTTTCCTTTAATGCCAGCAGTAGCAGAAGCACGATTTTTTAAATGCACCAAATAATGCCTAATACCGCTTTGGTACCTAATAATAGAAGCAAAAATAACGCTAAAGAGTAGATACAAAAGAATTAGAACGCTAGGGATTCTAATATCTAAAAAGATACCCATTAAAATAGAGAATAAAAATATTGCGCCAGCGGAGGCAAAAAAAGAAATTATAAGCTTAAAAAATTCGACTCTACCAGCATATCGCCACATGCTGTTGTAGCTATCAAATGCTGCCATCATGCCGACTGTTAAAACAACAAAAACCGCCGCTATCCAAACTTGTTGCAAGATAGGCGGTCCGCCCAAAGGAAAATAGTCAGGTAAATAGCCCATTATAGCTTGGTCTAGCCACCATGACTGCCAACCTGAATTAAATGTAATAGCACTACTAATGGCAAAAGCTGCTCCTAAAAAAAGAATGTCTAAAAAGACAATTAGGAGTATTTTATATTTTCTGCTAGAAACTCTTTTAGCAGTGCTCTTTTGTGGATTTTTATTGGGCATTTATTTTTACTTAAAATTTAATAAATAATAGACCGATATTATTTATTGTTCATTTTCCACTATTCATTGACAGTAAATAGTGTGTGCATAGTTTAGCTGTTTAATATTGTAATGTCAACTAAATTTAAGCAAATAGCCCCTAAGAGTCAAAATAATTAACAAACCGTTAACAAACTAGAAACAAAATAGTTTTGCTTAAACTATTGCAAGTTTTGCCGAATTTTGTTACTATATAAGTTAGGGAAATAACAATGAATACTTAATAATGAATAATTAACAATGATTGTTAATTATTAAAATCACTTATAACAACCGACATTATTCATTATTCACTATTCATTATTAAATAGTAAAAAAACCGCCCCTATACCCTAAGGCGAAGCCGTTACCCTGTACCCTATACCCTAAGCCGCAAAGCGGCGTCCAATTATGCCAAAAGTAGAAAATCTATACGAAAAATTTAAAGTTAATTCTGATGCCACAGACGCACAGCTGGGCAAAGTTTATGCAAAGCTTGCCACAAAATACAACCCCGACACTTCTAAAGACAAAAAAGCGGCGGACAAACTTTTGCGTGTCAACGAGATTTACGAGATATTGACAGACCCTAAAAAAAGAGCAAAGCATGACGAAATTCATGGCTTTAGTGCAAACAATGTATATAATTACGCAGCGGCAAAGGCGGCAAAATCAACTAAGACGGCGGATTTTAACACCGCAGATTTTAGCACAGTAGATGCTATCCCTAAAACTAGAGTCACTAAAACCGTTACAATACCTAAAACAGCCTCTAAGGTAACAGCTTACGACCCACTTAATGACCCAAATCTGCCAGAAGAGATGGAGCGAGTTTTAATTGAAGCAGAGCTTTTAGTATTAAATGAAGAGTTAGCCCTAGTAGAAGAAGAAAATAAAGCAGCACTACAAGCTAAAATAAAGGCAGCAAACGCAAAAATAGCCGCCATTAAAAAGCTACAAAAAGAAGCTAAAGCAAAAGGGAAAGAAGCGGCTACTAAAAAAGCAACCGGCACAACTAAAGCTAAAGAGCCAACGGCTACTAAAAAAGCCCCCGCTAAAAAGTCAGCAGAAACAAAAGCTCCCGCTAAAAAAGCGACCACTAAAAAAGAAAGCACAGAGAGTGATGTCGCAAAAAACACAAAAGCAGAAAAACCTGCCACTACAAAAAAAGCGACTAATCAAACCGCTAGCCAAAAGCCAAAAAAGGCGGCAAGTGGCTCCAAAGCCAAAAAAGCAAAACCTGCAAGAAAATCTATTACGGGCGTTATTAGTGTCGTTACTGCGGGCAAAGCTTTAAGCAGCCAATATTCTAGCAAAAAACCAGCTATTAAAAGCACGATTACTAATGCTACTAAAGACAGCCCAATTACTATAGTATCGCCGCCTACAAATTTAGGCGACACTATAGCCCCGTCCTCTAACACCATAGCAAAAGATTTAAAGTTAGATAATATTCCCATTACGATAGATGCATTTCCGCCCACGCAAGAAGTTTACCCTGCAACTATTAACTATGCAGAAAACGAAGTAGCCGCAAGTGAAAATAGCGGCACAACAATAGAATTTAGACAAGATAATTCTATCGCAAGGCAAAACGAAAAAGATATAAAAACCTTTAACGAAGAAAGCTTGCTGCCTGCAGAACGAAACGATAACGCACTTGTAGCTAAAGAAAAGAAAAAACGCACTAAGCTAAAGGCACTTTTAGCGGTAGTTGCAATTTTTGCCATAGCGTTTTTATTGTATGGAGTTTTAGCAACAGTAGCCGTTACGACCCAAAATAGGGATTTTATGGGCGGAATGTTTGGTTTTATGTTTGCCCCAATTGACGATAATGGTGATGAAGAAGACCCAATCACTCACACTATTACATTCACTGCACAAGGCAATGGCAACATAAGGGGTCAAGCAACGCAAGTAGTAGAATACGGAGAATACAGCACCTATGTTTTTGCTGACCCACATACGGGCTATCGCTTTACTAACTGGCTAGATGGCTACACTAGGCCTTATCGCCGTGTTAATGCATCGCAAGATGCCACATTTACCGCCATTTTTGCTCCGCTACCTATAGTTGTAGAAAACCCTGTTAATATCACTGTAACCATAGTTGGCGGTGGTACAGTTTGGGGAGCAGGCGGCACTGGTACTTTAGTAGTAGAATTTGGCTCAACAGTGTATTTATTCGCAGAAGCCAATGCCAATTATATTTTTAGCGGATTTAGCGTAACGGGCTATATTACTACAAGCGTAACAGAAGTTGTTTTATCGCTACCAAATATCCGTGGCGACATAACAGTAACCGCTACCTTTACCTATAACCCAATAATTCCACCGCAATATTTTGATGTGCAAATATATTTAGGAATAGGTTTTAGTGGTGGCTATTTAGAAGTTAATGGTGTTGTGGCAACGCCCGATAGCAGTGGTATTATTAGCCTACCTATAAGAGAAGGTTCACCGCTTTTAGTTAGGGCAATTGCACATAGTGGCTATATATTTAACCATTGGGAAGAAACAGCACAATTAAGCGGACAATTTTTTGTCTTATTTAATGTTTTAAACACAGACCCAGTTAGGCATTTTGCAGCGGTAACACAACAACTTAATTTAATCCCCGTGTTTACTCGCATTATGGTAGAATTTAGCGTTAGTGCTGTTGGTAATGGCACAGTGCAAGATAGCGGCACTAATGAGGTAGACAAATTTGAATTTTGGATTAACGACACTGCAGTGCGTTTAATACAAGCAGTGCCTAATAGTTCAAGCTATCGCTTTGTAGGATGGAATGACGGATTTATTAACTTAGAAAATCGCTACATTCGCAATGCTACTGACATTCGCAGCGACATTCAAGCCATTTTTGAAAGAATACCGTATATTGCAAGTTTTGTGGTAGAATACGGAACATATTTAGATAACGGCACACAAATGGTAGGTGGCACAATTTCTAATAATAACCCGCAGAACCTATTACCAAATACTACTGGTAGCTTTGTAGTAGCCGAGTCAAACGCAGGTTTTAGATTTAGCCATTGGTCAAAAAACAACACACACTATTCTTATAGCACAGCAATTGCTCCAAGCAACCTAACAGCCGACACTGCCTTTACAGCAGTATTTGTACGCATATTTAGCGTTAGTTTTGGTGTGTATCAAAATATTGGTGGCATTTTAATAGGTCAAACAACTCAAATTATAGATAGCGGCAATGCAATTTTAAGTGCTGTGACAGCAGTGCCTAATAGTCTTTATAATTTTGTTGGTTGGTTTGTAGAAGACAACGAAGAATTTGACGATACCTATTTAACCTTAACACCAGTTTTAGTCGGCAATATAAATAGCGACACTCATTTTGTGGCTCATTTTAACCGTATACAGATAAATATTAGCTTTAGTGTAACTTCTTACAACGGAGAATTAGCAGGGCAGGTTGTGGAAGGAAGTGAGCCGTTTGTAAATACCCCTAATGTTGGCACCAACCAAAGCATAAATTTAGGGCTTAGAAATATTGGCGAAATTCAACCGCCTATTAGGGCAAGGGCAGAATTAGGTTTTAGATTTGTACATTGGGCTGTTAGTTTTGGTGATGTTATTTCTTATAGAACACTTTCTCATGCTAGCGTCACATTAGGAACTTTCTATACTTCCGTGGGGAGCAATTCTTATATTTTAACGCTACAAGCTAGCGATTTAATGAACCCCGTAACCGTTGCAGCAACCGCTGTTTTTGAGCCCATTAGGCATGAAGTTAATTTTTATATCAATAATGATGGCGGTGTTATTGTCGGTAGCGTACAGCAATTTGTAAGACAAGGGCATAATAGTGGCTTAGTTACGGCAGTAGCAAGAGAAGGCTACGAGTTTTTAGGCTGGCGGCAAATTGGTGGCGATGGTAGTATCATAAGTGAAGATTACGATTTTTATAGACAAATTTTAGCCGCAGTTAATTTTAGAGCATATTTTAGCCGTATTATTTATGAATTAGAATTTAGCGTAAACTACACGGATAGGGGCTTTTTAATAGTAGGCGACAATTGGGAAGAGCAACTAAGAGATGCCGCCGACCCAACAGACTACCAACTAGAGTATTTTATAGACGAGATTGCCCACGGAAACGATGGCACAACAATAACAGCAGTATCACTATTCCCAGAGCTTTATTATTTTTCTCACTGGAGCGATGGCTACACAAATGCCACAAGATACAATCTTAACATTCGCTCTAGCGGCAAAATAACAGCCATTTTTAACCCATATATAATTATCCGCATAGAAACTAATAGTGGCGGCAGGCTATCTGGAACAATAGATGAGTTTATAGTAAGAAGACTGCGTTTAGGTGATTTAGTTTTATCAACGCCAATAGGCGTAGAAGCAATGGCGGGTCACACATTCTCTCATTGGCTTATTAACGGCGAACAACGCCAAGGCACAATAGCGGATAGCTCAAGCCTATATGCATTATTGCAATATTTAAGTTCATCCAGTGAAAATTTTATAACGGCGTATCGCAACTTAACCTTTAGGGCAGTGTTTATAGGGGGCAGTGAGGCAACAGTGTTTGTAGTAAATTGTTTTGAAACACTGCTAGCAATAAATGTTTTTTATGCTGGTAGGTTTCGCTTAGTGGCTGATTTGGATTTAAATGAATATAGTTTTGTTCCCTTAGCCCCTAATGGTTTTAGAGGAGAGTTTAATAACCCATATAATCGCAATATATATAATGTAAATATAAGTGCGATAGATATTGACGGCACATATTATGCAGGCTTTTTCGCAAGTATAACAAGTGGAGGGGTAGTCAACAATTTGCGTTTAGAAAATATAAATATAAATACTACAAATATTCCTTATACAGCACCACTATTTATAGGTGGATTAGCTGGCAGAGTCGTAGGAAATAATAGCGTAGTGCTTATGGGTGTTAGGGTTAGTTTCTCTTCTATTAGAATAAATAATAGTAACTTGATATATATAGGTGGGTTAATTGGCAGAGTAAACAATAATCTTATAACGATTATGGGTACTACGCAAGTGAGTATAGCGAGCGGAGGGACTTTAAAAATCCACGGACTTTTGTATAACAGCAATCATTTGCTAGTATTAGCACAAGTGCAAATAAATTATGCACGCATAATAGGTCTTTTGCAAAGTAATCTTTTAACTCTTCCCGATACAGGGACAGGCGTTTTGAGAGTCTATATGTTTTATGATGATGACTATATATTGATATATGATAATTTGTCATTTGTTGATGCGCCCTCCTATCACTAAGGTTTCTTAAAAATTCTAACTAAAATTTAATACTGTTGTTACTCTTTTTTGTTTGCTAAAGAGGCATACTATATGATATAGTGATTGTCCGTGCTAAATTTGCCGTAAGGGCGGATGCCTTGGTCTACCGCCTATGCAAAAGGCACGAATAGATAACTAGTATCTTTTAAACCAATTATTTAGGAGAATTCTTTTAAAAATTATGATTCAATTTTTTATAAACACAATAACTAGCTTTAGTGCTGATTTATGGATATTTGTTGGTGCAGGTCTAGGAATTATTGCACTAGCTTTTATGGCGGCAGTCGTTTTGACTTTTGCAGGCGGAGATGTCAACAAGTTTAAAAAAGCGGCAAAATCGCTAAATACTAATCCAACGCACGAAAATGCGGCGGCGACTAGTAAACAAATGCCAGTAAAAGTCGCAAGGCTTTATAATCAGCATAGACAAACTGGTGCTAGACCTGGCGATGCTATTGGTATAGATGCTGCAATTTATAGCCCGTACCAAGCAAGTTTTGCCGCAAAGGCACCAATGCTAGTGCTATTAGTGAGCATTTTTGCCGTTTTAATAGCGGCAGGCGGAGCGTTTATTGCTAGCGGAATATATAACATTTATGATTATGGCTATGGTTATTCGCAGTATTTTTATGCAGGCGATGCATTTTTACCAGCTGTTATAGTTGCAATATTAGTTTCAATTGTAGGATTATTATTTAGCGTTATTGCCCTAGTTTTATCTAAAGTTTACATTAGTGGAGCCGTTAAAAGTTATAATGACTACATCGATACCTTAGAAAAACTAGCAGGCGGAGCAAGCTTTGCAAATACAAATGTAGGTGTAATGCCAATCACTAAAGAAATCGAGCCAGCAGTGCAAGATATTCCTAGCCCAATAAACTTTAACGGTGGTGGCTTTCCTAATACGCAAGAAAGGCAAAGCCCACCTCCATCTTTTATACCGAGTGAGCCAGTGATAAGCTTTGGAGTAAGCGAAGAAAGAGAAACGATAGATAATAACAATAACCCATATGCTCCACAATACGATTTTTCTAGCGGAGTGCTAGAGCCTAAAACTGTAGAAAAAGAGCCAGCAACAGCAGAGCCAATTCCAACTACGGTTGCTCCGATTTCTGTTACTAATGAATTGCCACAAGCTAACGAATTTGTTGCAAACGAATCGCCAGCACCTAGCTTTAACCAAGTAGAAGTTGACCCATTTATCACGACCGAAAAAACGGCAATAGATGCAGAGATGGCTACTCCAAACGCTAAGGCTACCCCATACCCTACAACTCGCACAAGAGAACGCCAGTCACTAGACGCAATGAGAGAAAAAGTAGCCGCCGCAAGAGAAGCAAGAACGGCAGCTTATGGTGCAACAGTAGCAAAACCCGCTACGCCAAAACTTACACCAAAGCAGTCGGCGGCTAACACAGAAGAGCTACTACAAAAAATAGGTAGAGCAATAGAAGACGAAGCACCTTTAGCTACGCTAAAAGAATTAGCTTTAAAACTGCAACAAGAAAGAGCAAAAACAGAAAACAAAACCCCCGATAGGCAAAAGAAATTATCAGAAACTCAGATTAAACTTATGCGTGCCATGACCGGTGCCATGAAGAGATAAAAATTAAAAAGTCGCTCATAAAGCGACTTTTTAATTTTTAAGTGATAAATGTCGGTCGGGATTAGTGACAGGAAAAAGTAGGGGCGGGCATCGACCGCCCGCTGTTAATAGCACGACTATTTTATATAAAAGTAACAAGCAAGAAGGACTGACGCTTAGCAGTGACGGGGACTGACGCACAAAAAAGCGGCATCACAAAAAATTTCACTATCGTATCATTGACTTTTTTGTGGGTCTGTCCCCCAAAACGGCAACACACAACAACTCATAAGCAACCAAAAAACTAAAATCACCTTGGTAACCATCTTCTAAAACACCCATTAGCCAACCAATCCCAACCCCCCCAAAAAAATCTCGGACAAAACCCAACCCCCAGTTGTAGTTATATACAGTAAATGCAAAACCAAAACCAACATAACCAAAGCAACAAATCCCAAACCCAGCAAAATAATTCCGTAGAAGACAAAATATATAATGTACTAGAAAACAATGAAAAGCCCGAATATAGTGTATTATTTAAAGCTCATGCAGAATTAGACCGCCAAAATGCGCTCAAACAAAACAGTGCATTTAGCCAAAAGCCGCCCAAAAAATCAAAACTAAAAAGGCGACACATTTTTGCATTTGCAACAAGCTTTAGTATAGTAATACTGCTTGCAATATCACTACCCCTAGGCATTATCTACGGCGGCAATTATGTAGGCTGTGCAGACGGCGGCTGGAACAACTCCGCCCCAGGCGACAACGGCGATTTTAGAGAAGACGGCAACGGCTTATTCCCCGGAGTTAACCCCCCACCGGGCGGTTCAAACGGAGACAGCCATTTCGGCGGCGACAACAAAAGTAACTGCGAACAAGAAGACTGTGTTTATACAGAGTGCGACTGCGAAAGCTGTGAAGACTGAATTGAGAATTGAAAAGTATAGTGGAAAGTTGAAAGCTATAAAATATCGGATAAATTTTAATTGAGAATGGAGAATGTCGGTTGAGATAAGTGGTAGGCAGCCCGTAGGGGCGGTCATCGACCGCCCGCCAAACTGATGGTGCGGTGAGATAGTAAAAAAGGTGATAAGCAGTGACGGGGACTGACGCTTAAAAAAGCACCAACACCCCAAATCACACAAC
>Ga0209755_10008836_pt1 | contig 10704 bp, 10 predicted proteins | sample TergutCo191P1_FD_187301 | JGI IMG/M metagenome (GOLD analysis project Ga0209755, IMG submission 187301) | Cornitermes sp. P1 segment gut microbial communities from Petit-Saut dam, French Guiana - Co191P1 (SPAdes) (version 2) | ecosystem: Host-associated > Arthropoda: Insects > Digestive system... | reverse complement strand
CACCTCTTCTCATAACATCATAAAAATTTAAATATATATTCTCCCACTCCCAATTCCCATCCTCATCAACAACATGATTGCCATCCTCGTCAACAACAAGCCGCCGAGTTTCAAACATAGCAGTTGACCTATCAACTCCCTCATCAACAAACCAAATATACAAAACTGTAGCCCTAGCTTTAGGGCGTGGTTCATATGGACTAAGTAAACCTGTATCCCACTCAATCCACTCATTTTCAAAAAACATTTCCGATCTAGCCAGTACTACAATCACAATATCTTCCGTCTTTGATAAGACTCTCCCCTGATATTCAAACCCCTCCTTTTCTGCCATTTCCAAAAACTTGTCTAAATCACCAATTTCATAAGGCACATAGTTAATAAAATTAGGCAACCATTCTGGTAAACCCATCAAATACCCATTGCCGCCATTGCCGCTATTATACTCCCCTCCACTATCACCATTGCATGCTGCAAACGGCACATTAAACATTGCAACAACTAAAATAGTTATCAACATTTTGCACACTCTTTTCATAAAAGTTTTGTCTCCTTTATATGCAGTTATCCACAATTTTTTAAAAGATAACTCTATATTATAATTATACCGCCGCCGCCGCCGCCGCCTGTCAACTATCCACATAGGGTGTTTTGACATTATTTTTTATTTTTTGCCCCATTTTTGACATATTCTCAAAAAAAGTTGTCCACAATCAAAAAACCACCGCAGACTTTTTCTATCCACAGTGGCTAAAAATTTGTTGTAATATCCAACCTTTAATGATAACTGAACCACTACCGAATAAAGGAGATAGGTTTGTACTGCGGTATGTAAGCCGCCTAAGGCTTGCCATAAGCTCGCCGTATCGTCATTAGAGTTATTCTGAAATTATGTTGAGAACCGTAGGGGCTTATCCCCGAACGCCCGATGTTCCCACTAATTTGTATGTTTTTGCTATAAAAGTGAGGTAGGCGGGAGCTCAATGAGCTCCCCTACATGGCGGCTAATCCAATTTCGCTATGGCTCTATTGCGACACCTCTGCTCTTGTCATTGCGAGGAGCTTTTGCTCCGAAGCAATCCAGGTTATAAAGACATCTATATTTTAAATCTGGATTGCTTCGTCGGACTTTGTCCTCCTCGCAATGACCAACTTTTTACTCCCTTTATGGATATTAATCATTGATTAATCATTATTAATCTCAACCACTCCCTCAAACACCTTTTCCGCCGCCCCTGTCATAAAAACCTTATCTCCCTCGCACCTAATAATCAAATCCCCCCCATCAAGCCTCACCTTAATATCCGCCCCCCTATCACACTGATTTTCAAGCACCGCAGCCACCGCCGCCGCACACGCCCCCGTACCACATGCCATAGTCTCTCCGCTCCCTCTCTCCCACACCCTCATTCTTAAATAATTCCTATCCACTACCTCTACAAACTCCGTATTCACCCTGTCAGGACTAAACAACGCATGATGCTCAAACAAAGGTCCTATCCTCTTTAACTCCACGCACCCCACATCATCTACAAACACCACCGCATGAGGATTGCCCATAGATACACGCCTAAAGCAATAATCCTCCCCATCTATCCGCACACTCTCAATATCCCCAAACACAGGCACTCCCATATCCACCTTAATCAGTTCATCTAGCACTTCTATCCTCTTAACCCCGCTCTTAGTCTCAATATCCATCTTTTGCTTTTTAACCAGCCCACTATCAAACAAAAACCTTGCAACACACCTTATCGCATTGCCGCACATGCTCCCCTCACTCCCGTCACTATTATACATAACCATCTTTGCATCTGCAATCTTGCTTCTTTTAATCAGCACTACACCATCGCCGCCTATGCCAAAATTTCTATCCGCCAGCCTTTTTATTTGCTCACAAGATAAATTAATGTCTTTATCAAAACAATTAAAATAAACATAATCATTGCCTAGTCCTTGCATCTTAATAAAACTTTTTTTCATTTTGCATCTCCTTTATTATAAAGCAAAGATTTCTCGCCTGCGGCTCGAAATGACACTTTAGTTTAATTGTTCTCTCTGTTAGGGAGTTCAATTTCAATTAATGTCATTTCGAGCGTAGCGAGAAATCTTTGCTTTATCAAATTACCTCTTATCAACAATAATATCACGTTCAAAAATACTTGTCAATTTTTTTTGGGTGTGCTAATATATAATATATGAGAGTAGACAAATTTTTAAAAGTAGCAAGACTAATAAAAAGACGCACGGTTGCAAAAAGTGCGGCAGAAGGCAACAGGGTGTCGGTTAATGGCAAATCGGTTAAGCCTGCATACAGTCTTAAAATAGGTGATGAGGTGACGATTGCGTTTGGCTCAAGCGAACTTAAAGTACGCATCAAGAATCTAGATGAAAAAGCAGCACGGGTTGCTCCAGATAGCTTATATGAGGTATTATAGATATGAAAAAATGTGCAATCATTTTGTGCGGCGGAAGCGGCACTAGGTCGGGATTAAATTATAACAAGGTGTTTTATCCATTGGGGCAAAAAAATGTTTTTGAGACTGTAGTGGATAGGTTTTTATCGTGGGATAAAATTGTAGTTGTGATAAACAAGCACAACATGCATGATTTGGTGCTGCCTATTCATAATGATTGTGTGGTGATAGAGGGCGGAGACACTAGGGCACAAAGTGCTTATAACGGACTAAGGGCGGCAAAGGGCTGTGATTTGGTTGCCATTCATGATGGAGCAAGACCGTTTATAAGTGATCGGCTGATTGATAAATTAGTGCAACATGCAACAAAGTTTAATAGTGCCGTGCCTGCATTAAAAGTGACGGACAGCATAAAAACCGCCCATGACAACAAAGTGGTTTCTACTGTAAAAAAAGACAATTTATTCAGTGTACAAACACCGCAGATTTTTAAGCACGACCAAATTCTAGCAGCATATGAGATGCTTATGGATAAAGGGATAGAGCTAGAAGACGACAGCGATGTTTATCTTCGGGCGGGCTTTTCTCCGCATATAATTGAGGGAGAGGCTACAAACAAAAAGCTTACTCATCCGTCTGATTTTTTGCCTGTTCATGCGACTAAAATTGGCACAGGCTTTGATGTTCATCAGCTTGCAGATGACCGCCCTTTAATCCTTGGCGGAGTGACTATCCCCTATCACAAGGGTTTAGACGGGCATTCTGACGCCGATGTGTTGACACACGCAATCATGGATGCTTTGCTATCTAGTGCTGGGCACAAGGATATTGGGCATTTGTTTCCTGATAATGACAATAGTTTTAAAGATGCAAACAGCATTGAGTTGTTAAAAAAAGTGATGATTTTATTAAAAGAGCAGCGCATCACCATAAAGCATGTCAGTGCAACAATCATTGCTCAAGCCCCAAAGCTTGCACCTTATTTAGACGAAATCAAAGCCAAACTTGCAAGCGTTTTAAAATTAAAGCATTCAAGTATTGGCATATTAGCAACCACCACAGAGTTTATGGGAATAGTGGGAGAGGGTGCTGCCATCGCCGCAAGTGCAGTGTGCCTGTGTGATTAAGTATATCATATTATAGAAAACACTGACCAAAAGAAAAACACAAAATTTTTTTATAAGCCCCATTTTTTATGTAACATTTAATAGATTACAATCGTTTTATTAGTGAGGGGCTTTTCAAAACAAATGAATAACGACTTAAATTTTGAGTTTATTACAAGCGTTGTAGAAGAGTATGCGGATATGATTGTCCGCATAGCTTTTAATTATACACGCAATATGTTTGACGCTGAAGACATTGCACAAAGCGTATTTTTGTCGCTTTTGTCTGCACCTTATTTCAAAGATAAAACTCATCTTAAAGCATGGCTTATTCGCACAGCAATTAACAAGGCAAAGGATTTATTAAAATCTGCACGCAAAAAACGCACTCTTCCATTAGAGGCAGCAGAAAAATATTTTGCCCCTGAAACTATAAGCGTGCTGGATGAAATAGAAAAACTGCAGAATAAGGACAGGACAATCGTATATCTATTCTATTTTGAAGGATATAAGGCTAAAGAAATTGGCAACATACTTAATCTAAAAGAGCGAGCGGTGCTGGTGCGTTTGAAAAGAGCAAGAGACAAACTTAAAATATTATTGGAGAAATCATATGGAGAAAAACAATAAAAAAACTGAATATCAAAAAGGATTTGAAAAAATTGTTGCATCCGATGACTTTAAGCATAAGACTATTGAGGCATGCATGCTTAAAGTATCAAAAGCAAATGCATCTAGCCAACCCTTAGCTTATTCACAACCTATTGCACGCAAAAATTCTATTAAACACTTTCTTTTTTCCACAAGGCGTGGCATAGCAATATTTGCCGCAAGTATTTTTTTGATTATAGCAATCAGCATTAGCTTGCCGCTTGGAATTTTGCTGCCAGGAAATAACGGATCAACTGGTCCATTAGCAAACGGAACATACCGAGCATCAGGAGCAAACGGAACATCGGTGACTAATCAAAGAGCTATGAGTGCAGCGGGTTTTAATTTAGCTCCTAGCACTGCTGATGGCACCACAAATGACAACAACAACTCATATTATAAACAACTAACATTTGAAGAACATTTTAATCATCCGCTTTTAAGCGGTGTAGTGTTTTCAGTAAATGGCGAAACTATTTCAGCAAAGGAATATACTCAGCTATTGATGGATGAACATGGGCGTGGGCACTTTTTTAATCCAACCAATTTTTTCACTGATGAGCAAATCAGAGATTTAACCCAAAATGCAATGGCAGTATTTTTAGGACATAATTATACAGACCTTAGTGTGTTTAACAACCATCAAATTTTGACATTGCTATATCTTTATGCTAGAGTGCTGCCCTATGCTGAAACAGTATTTATTGTGTATGGAAACCAAATGACTAAGAAATCAAGAATGGAAATCCCGCTTAATAATGGCGATTGGACTGTGCGGGATAGATTTGAACTGACATTTGAATTTTCATTAACAGCAGAAAATAGGATAATGGGCATACATGGTGGATTTACGACTTCAATCTATGTAGAAGACGGAAGAATTATTTGGGGAATTTTAAGAGAAGGTTTTTATGTTGTTTGGGAGCGTGAATAAAGTGACTTAATCTCCATATTTTAACCATCGCTCTATACTAAATCAGTTTACTCCCCCCTCCCAAAACCTATGCACCAAGCATTCATACCCTAGCCTTTTAAAATCCTCATATGATACCTTGTCAAAATTCGCCTTGTTGTGCTTGCCGCTATATAGCCACCTTAGCCACTCTTGCATATATTTATCCACAACTTTAAGCCCCCTATCCGTGTTTATTAGCGGAAAAAACCAGCGACTCCAAGTCAATTCTCCAGCCCCAGCATCTAAAAAAAACTTTTTATTAAACTCTCTTATCATAACCAAAAGTGCCTTTTCATGAGGCGCTTTTTTTTTCACTTTCCACCTAAAAATCGCCCTAGCCTTTCTTCTAATCTTGCCTTTAATCTTGTCAATAGTCACGCTTGATAAATCTATCGTGCCATCAAAAAAAGAGACTCCCAAAAACTCCCACGGCTTGTCAGGGGGGATAATTTGCTCTTTTTTGTGATTGATGCTCAAATTTTGCGACTGAATATAGCTATCAATATAGTTTTTGTATAACAACAGCTCTTGCTCGGTGTCTGCAAAGATTATTATGTCATCTGAATATCTAGCATAGGGAATATTTTTTGAAAAAAAATGCTTGTCTAAATCGGACAAAAAAAGATTGGACAAAAAAGGAGAGCTGGGAGTGCCTGCCATTACACCATGCTGCCCTGCCCTATCAAAGTGCAGCATTCTGTCAAAAAAATCATACAGCCTTTCATCGCCGCAAAACACTGTCTTTAATTTTGGCATCAACAAACCAATGTCAATAGAGTTAAAATAGTTTTTTATGTCCAATTTATAGCACCACATACGCCGCCCGTCAATCTGCTTCAATAAATTTTTAATAGCCACTCTCACGCCAAAATCTCTTCTGAATGAAAACAAATTGTCGCAAAAATGATGATCATATTTGTTTAATAGCCACGCTAAAAGCTTTAACACATAGCTTTCATCGTTAGAAAACATATAAACAATGCGTTTTTTATTTGTTCCCATTTTGTTTACTTCTTTTCTTTTAGGCTTAACAAAATAATCCTTTAAGTGATCAGTAATTTTTAAATACTCTTTTTGCTCAATAAAATCAAAAAGCTGGCTTTCTTCTTCTTTGGTTAAAAAATGCTTGGTTTTTTTATGCTCAAAAAAAAGCTGCCATTGATTGTGACAGCTAAGCAAGTCTAGCATTGAATACGAATTTTTGTTATTATCCATTAAAAACAAGGATTAAGAGCAAAGACAGCCTTAAGGCCATTTGATAATGGCTATTGGTTTATACTATAGACTTAGGTCACTCACACAACCTTTTTTAATAAGTCTTAAGCTGAAACCTTTGTGAGTGCAGAAGTTTGTTAAATTTTTTCTGCATCTTTGCTCTAATCCTAATATACCTACACCACACTTGCGGTGTCAAATACCTTGATGTGAGTATCCTATTTACCCAATTTGTTATTGAGTAACCCCGTAGGGGCGACTTGCAGTCGCCCACCTAACCCTACTTTAAAGTGAAAATTTACTTTAAACGAGAGTTTTTCGGGCGACTACAAGTCGCCCCTACGGGATTCCCTTTTGGCTAGTTGTGCCAATAGGATACATATGTGCCTTGTAATTAAATTTTTCCTACTCTTTTAATATATGCAATCGCATGTGGTCTTGAATAAGGAAAATGTATATAAAGGTTTAGATAAGGCACGCCATTTTTTTGTGCCGCCAATATAGCACCATATACACGCTTATTGCGTTTGCCTTTTTGGTTTAACAGCATTAAAATCGCAACAAGCTTGCCACCATTATATATTGCAAAATCAACTGGCCCACCAAAGCTTGCACTAGGGTCAATTGTATTAATGTCAACATTTTCTTGCACTTGATAGCTTGAAAACTCTACATTCAAAATGCTTCTGACCTCTGCTCTTAAATCTTGTGCAGGCGGATTCATATAATGGTCATCACCATCATATTTGTTTGCTTGATTAGCATTGTTTTGTTGCTGCCTTTGTTGCTGCTGCTTTTGATGCTGCCCAGTAACAGTGCAATTAGTTTTGTTTTTTCTTCCAAATAATCTTGAAAATAATCCCATGTTAACCTCCGTTGCAATGCACAATTCATAATGCACAATGCACAATTATTGAATTTTTTTATTTTGTAATTATAACTACTACTATAACGCAAACCCACATTAATTCTGCATTCTGAATTTTGAATTCTACATTGTTTAAAGCGGTTTCAACTTTGCTGAAAAGTGTCTTAAAATCGGCGGCTCTTCTACAATTTTATAGCCCTTGATTTTTGCCGCCCTTTCTTTAATATTTATCAAAGCATCTGCAATCACATCCAAATGCGCTTGAGTGTATACCCTTCTTGGCAAACACAATCTAGAAAACTCAAAATCACTTTTAAGCTGCTTTTTAGTATCTGGGCAGTTCCCTAGCATATAAGACCCGATATCACACCCTCTTATCCCAGCCTCTATATACAGCTCTATGCACAAACTCTGTGCTGGATACTCATGATACGGAATATGCGGCAACAATTTTGCAGCATCTACAAATATAGCATGACCGCCTGCAGGAGATTGATACGCTATGCCTGCTTCTTCTAGCCTTGCCGCCAAATACTGCATTTGCCCTATTCTGTATCTTAAGAAATTCTCATCAACACCCTCTCTTAAACCAATCGCAAGTGCCTCTAAATCACGCCCGCTCATACCGCCATAAGTAGTAAACCCCTCATAAGATATGCACCCGATTTTCATAAGCTCCCACGCTTTAGGACATCTAGTCCCCATCAATCCGCCCATATTAACAATCCCGTCTTTTTTAGCCGACATAGTAAAATACTCACCATAAGAAAACATCTCTTTGACAATCTCTAATATGCTTTTGTCTTTAAACTCTTTTTCTCTAATCTTGATAAAATATGCATTTTCAGCATAGCGTGCCGCATCAATTAATACAGGTATTTTGTATTTGTCTGCGATTTTTTTAGTTTCTCTAATGTTTGCAATAGATACGGGCTGACCACCTGCAGAATTGTTTGTGACAGTAATTATGATTACGCCAATATTATCTGCCCCGTGTTCTTCTATCAATTTGACCAAGCGTTCATTATCCATGTTGCCCTTAAAATCCAGTTTTAAACCTGTGTCAAGTGCTTCTGGGATTACGCAGTCAATCGCCCTTGCTCCAGCTAGCTCTACATGTGCCCTTGTCGTATCAAAGTGCATGTTTGATATAGCAAACTTTTTGCCCTTTAATAAAATAGGCATAACAATTTTTTCTGCCGCTCTGCCTTGATGCACGGGCTGGACAAAAGGGAATCCTAAGATATCCTTTGCAGTAGTCACTACATTTTTAGCACCTACAGCCCCAGCATAAGACTCATCGCCTTTCATAACGCCTGCCCATTGGTCAGATGACATTGCACCCGTGCCGCTGTCGGTGAGTAGGTCAATATAAACATCCTCGCTTGCTAGATTAAAAAGATTGAAATGCGCCTCTTTAATCTTTTTGACTCTTTCATCTTTAGTAGTCATTTTTAATGGCTCTACCGCTTTGATTCTAAACGGCTCTGGAAAATAAATTGGTTTCATATGTATTGTTTTATACCTCTTGAATAAAAATTTAAATATTTAATACTGTGCCTTTAAATATAGGCAAGTTTGTATTGTTGTCAATAATAGCAAACATAAATGGTCTGTTTAAAATTACTTCTCTTTGATACCAACCACCACGTCCATCCGAACAGCCTATAAAAAAACCTGTTGCTGCCGCTGCCCTAGTCCCCTTTTCATTAACTTCAATAAAAGTACTATGTATCCCTTCATTAACAAATAGATTGCCCGAAACTGGTGTCCCTATTCTTGTTAAGTTTGCTTCCTGCTCACAAAACAAATCATTTATCCCTAGGTTTTTTAATGCACCTATTATGCCAAAATTATTGCTAAATTCAAATTTAGGAAGATGTGCTTTGGTCATATAGTGCTGGCCATTATTTAATATGCTTAAAAATCTAGTGCCGCTCATACCCTTAGCATACTCTATAACACATATACCTTCATTAGGCAATAAAGCAACAAAGCTATAATGCCTTCCATAATAGTTCTTTCTAAATCCTGTCGCATAGTCACCATCAATTAAAAACCCTTGTTCAATTGATTGCATCATAGTCACTCTTTGCTCTTGTCCGCCTTGATTGACAAATATTCTATTTTGCAAAATGTCCTCTGCCTCATAGCCAACAGCCCACTCAGCATCAAACATAATCGCATTAAATAATGCCATCACAGAAAGAGGATCAAGGTCATTTATAATATGCGGTATCATGCCATCTGTATAATGCGCTACCCAATTGTTTATGTCGTTTATTGTGTCTTGATTAAAGTTTGACGCATATGCCGTTGCATTAAAATAATCTAATGCTCTTTCCAAAAAGTCTTGACTGACATTTATGCCATTTCGCCTAAACCAAACAGCGTTTGCTATTTCTAGTTGAGATTTTTCACAGCTATGCAAGCCATCTATAAACGAATATAAAAAGCGATTTAAGCTTGCAATAGGCATGCCAATAACCTGCTCTATTTGATCTAGCGTGTTGCCGTCTGCTCCGTTTGCTAATAGACTTAAAGCAAGCAATATAGAAGTGCCGCTTATCATAGTATTTTTGTTTGTTTCTATCATTTGATAGAATAGGTCAAATGATAAATTTATTTTTGCGTTTATAAAGGTATTGTCTAAAGCAACAGTATCTATGCTGCTAGCAGAAAGGTTTTGCATAAGGCTGTTTGAGTGGCTTGGAATAAACGCACCTCTAGCTTGAGTGTGTCTGTCACAACCTAATAAACTCAATCCAACAATAACTGAGAAAAAAACTAAGATGCCTTTTTTGATAATGCTTTTAGACATTTTGCTTCCCCTTAAAACTACAGGAGCGACAAAATGCCGCTCCTATATTATAATATGAGTTGTTAAAACGCTGTATTACAAAATTCGCACATGTTGCTGCCATTGTTTGGTGCACCACAGTTAGGGCAATTTGCCGCCCTTGGCGCTGCTTGCTGCTGTTGCATGTTGTTATTCATGTTGTTGTTCATATTATTATTCATGCCATTATTCATGTTGTTGTTCATGCCGTTGTTAAAATTGTCTTGCGGCATCAAATGCTGATTGTTGTTGCGCATTCTGCCTAGTGCCCTTGTTAGTGCAATCACCAAAATCAATCCCAATAGGAAAATTCCGCCGCCAATTATAGTGAAAACGATGCCTGGTGTAAAACTTCCCGTAGCCAAAAGTGCAATCCCCACAATCAAGAAAATAAACCCGAACATGAAAAATGAGCAGCCCATACCCAAAAAGCTTTGTCTGCGTCTAAACCCTGGCACGCCCCAAAATACACGGTTGCGTCTGCCAAAGCCCCATCCCATACGGCGTCTTCTCATCATTGCTCTGTTTCTGCCGCCTCTCATTCCGCCTCTTCTTGCTCCGCCCATGCCGCCACGCCTCGCACCTCTTGGTTGCCTTGGAGCCCTTGGAGGTCTAGGAGCCCTGCCCCCGCCGCCTCTAGCACCGCCGCCCAT
>Ga0209755_10008835_pt1 | contig 10705 bp, 6 predicted proteins | sample TergutCo191P1_FD_187301 | JGI IMG/M metagenome (GOLD analysis project Ga0209755, IMG submission 187301) | Cornitermes sp. P1 segment gut microbial communities from Petit-Saut dam, French Guiana - Co191P1 (SPAdes) (version 2) | ecosystem: Host-associated > Arthropoda: Insects > Digestive system >... | reverse complement strand
CGTACACCCCGGCGGTATAAATCGATTATACATATCCACATGAAAATGCCCCACGGAAAGAAGCCCTTGGCAAGGCGAGCTTTTTAACACATCGCCCAAAGGTTTTCGCGGGGAATATTCCGTTTCTATATTAATGGCGCGCCCGCCCATTCTCAAGCCGTACATACGGGCGACATCATTAATGTAGTCGCCGCCCAGATTTTTTTCCAATGAATCCCTGTCATGGGCTTTGCCCGCGTCCAAACCGTCCATCACCCGCAAAAACCGTTCCTGCCACAGAAAATATCCAAACCCGATTTTTCCGCAAATTTCCGCAAGTTTTAATGGTTTTGCATATGGCACATACTCCGCGTGGTATGGGTCAACGGAAATGCATAGGGTATCCGCCCCCGCTTTCGCCAAAGCCCTCAACCGCTCGGTTATATCGGCATCCGACTCTACCCAAGAAGCGTTTGTCTCAATATATTCAACCGCAATGCCAAATTTTTTACAGTTGTTAAGCAGGGAAATCAGCCCGTCAAAATCCAAAAACGGTTCGCCGCCGCCAATATGAACCGAACGGCAGCCACCCTCCGCCAATGTGCGGCATGTTTCCTCCATCATCGCCTTGCTCATGTACCCGACAGAACGGGTGGGCGAGCAAGCGTACAGACAATGCCTGCACGCGGCAGAGCATTCATAATTGGGCATTATGCCACAATGGCCGTTTTTTATTGAAATGCGGTACGTTTCATTCCCCGCCATTTCAGTGCCCGCCTTCCATGCGGTTATGAAGCCATTCTGTCAGCCTTTCGCGGCTGAATACGCGGTGGTTGTAAATTATGGTTTCGGTTTCAAATAGCGCGCCTTCCCCAAGTCCGGCACGTTCCACCATCCATGAATCCAATACCGCCGCGTCGGACGAATAGAACACGCGTGGAGCGGGAGTCGGCGCACCCGGAACCGTGTTTATGTCCGACCTTATTATTACGGTGCGATATGTTTGAAAACTCGCGTATGTCCCCTCAAGCGCGCCTGATTCAAGCAAATCGTCAAAGTCGCTTGGTTCCATTCTCAAAAACGAGGGCGCTTCCCAGTGGGATAAAAAATCCTGCGATACCGCCGCGCCTGTGCCGCTTGCCAACGTCCCGGTCAAGCTGCCCATAAGCGTGTGCGGAATCCTGTTTGCGATTGTATGCCCCGCGGATACGATGCTGAGCGCCACCACGCAACATCCTAAAAATAATGCCCAGTTAAATCTTGGCGCGGGCTTGACCGATACAATCCCCGCTTGTTCGTCAAAGTGTTCTTGTTTGTCCGTCATTATTGCCTCCATGAAAGAAATTTATACACGCCCGCAGTATAACATTATCATATCCCGCGGTCACGAAAAAAATGTTGAAATTAAACCATCGTTGTGGTAGAAATTCCATGATTAATTAAGGTTGTATCAAACCGCGACGTACCCTGCGGCCGTAGGGGCGAACTGCGTTCGCCCGCTTCTCCGGCATTTTGATACATCCCCGCGAAAGAGGGTCTTGTTTATATGTGCGGGTTTTGCGGATTCACAGGCAACAGCCATAATGATGAAAATAATTCTGTTTTGGGAAAAATGACGGAACGAATCGCCCACAGGGGCCCCGATGGCGCGGGATATTATGTGGACGACGATATTTCCCTGGGTTTTCGCCGCCTTTCCTTTTTTGACTTAGAAGGCGGCAACCAGCCCATGCACAGCGACGACAAAACGCTTACCATCGTTTTTAACGGCGAAATCTACAATTTCCAAGAACTTAAAACAGAACTTGAAGCCAAGGGGCGTGTTTTTAAAACCACGTCCGATACAGAGGTTTTACTTCATTTATATGAGGAACACGGCGCGGATATGCCCAATTTACTGCGGGGCATGTTCTCTTTTGTTATTTACAACCACAAAAACAATGAGGTATTTGCCGCCCGAGATTATTTTGGCATAAAGCCCTTCTATTACGGCATTTTTAACGGGGAACTGCTGTTTGCTTCCGAAATAAAAGCGTTTTTGGATTACCCCGGTTTTGTGAAGGCATTAAACCATGAAGCCTTGGAATTCTACCTTTCCTTCCAGTATTCTGTACTGGACAGCACTTTTTTCAAGGGTGTGTATAAACTGCCCCCGGCGCATATAATGAAGTTCAAGGACGGCAAAATGGAAATATTCCGATACTGGCAAGCAGCGTTTAACCCGTCGGAAGCACCCCTTGATGATATAGTTGAAAAAATCGACGGGATTGTCAAAAATTCCGTGGAATACCATCAAAAAGCGGATGTGCCGATTGGTTCACTGCTTTCAGGCGGGGTGGATTCAAGTTATGTAGCCGCTGTTTCATCCGTGGAAAAAACATTTACGGTGGGTTTTGATTACGAGGGTTTTAGCGAAATAAACTCGGCAAAAAAACTCACGGCGGAAAAAGGCGCGGAGAATATCAGCAAAATCATAACAACCGCGGAGTTTTGGGATGTTCTGCCCCGTGTGCAATACCTTATGGACGAACCTTTGGCAGACGCGGCGGCTGTTGCGCTGTACTTTGTATGCAAACTTGCCCGCGAGCATGTGAAAGGCGTCCTTTCGGGCGAGGGCGCGGACGAACTTTTCGGCGGGTACGGGCTTTACCGCGAGCCACTTGACCTTGCGCCGATTACAGCGCTGCCCGCGCCGCTCAGAAAAATCCTGAAAGGCACGGCAGAAAGGATTCCGCTGAAATTTAAGGGCAAAAATTACATGATAAGGGGCGGCAAGCGGGTCGAGGAGCGCTATATCGGAAACGCGCATGTGTTTACGGAGGATGAGAGGAAAAAAATCCTGTTAAAACCAAGCGGCAGTTCAAACAGCGCCGTCACAAAACCACATTATGACAAAATCGGCGGGTATGATGATGTCACAAAAATGCAGTTTTTGGATATCCATTTGTGGATGGTGGGCGATATTTTGCTGAAAGCGGATAAGATGTCCATGGCAAATTCATTGGAAGCCCGCGTTCCGTTTTTGGATAAGGAAGTCTTTAAAATCGCGTCCTCCATCCCCACAAGGTATCGGATGAACAAAAAAGCGGGGAAATACGCACTGCGACTGGCGGCAAGGCGAAATTTCGCGGACAAGCAGGACAAAAAACGCCTTGGTTTTCCCGTGCCGACACGTTTATGGCTGAGGGAGGACAAATATTTTAATATAGTGCTTGCCGCTTTTAAAAAAGATTTTATGGCGGAGTTTTTTGTGGTCAAGGAATTGTTGAAACTGCTTTACGACCACAAGGAATGCCGCGCGGATAATGGGCGGAAAATCTGGACGATTTACACATTTTCCCTGTGGTATGAAGCGTTTTTTGTTGAACAGCAACTATAAAAGGAGGCTTTTGTGAAAAACTCACATATGTATTTTCGAAACAGCGATTGCAAATATTTCCCATGCCATCCGCAACCGAATGAAAGCGAATTCAACTGCCTGTTCTGCTACTGCCCCCTTTACGCCATGGGCGACAGGTGCGGCGGCGATTTCACATACGACGCAACAGGGGTTGTGAAAGACTGCATATCCTGTCACAAACCCCATATTCCAATGAACTATGATGTTATTGTTGATACATTAATTGAAGAAAAATTGGAGGCTTACAAGCGGCTTCAAAAGTGAGTCCTCAAAAATTCAAGCGCGACATCAAGGGCGTCAGTCGGGTCCACCAAAATATCAGGCATTAATGTCGATTGGTCCGCACTTGCGTCGGGACGAAGGAAACGGGCATGTGAAACCCTTACCCCAATCTCCGAATACGGCAATTCAAAACTGAGCATATCCCCAAAAGCGCTTGGCGCATTGCTGCTTATGCCGCCGATTATATTACCAAAGCCGCCATCCTGCACCCATACCGCCATCATTGTTGCGGAACTGTAGGTGAATCTGTCGGTAAGCACCGATACAAAAACGTCATTGGGATTGCTTGCCGCCGCCGTGCTTGGCGAATACATCAGCCCTCTGACAAAGGGCGATATCAACCTTGCCTGCAATCTTTCAAAGGTGCTGAGCATTGCGGTATCCGCAAACAAATCGCTGAATCGCCTGACCCCGCCAAACTGCGGAACAGTAATTCCCATTGCTGACAACAATCTTTGCCCGTGCCACGAGTTCCCCCCGGGGTTTCCGCGTAAGTCAATGATAAACTTGCGCGTGCCGTTTTCTATTGCCTGTTCAACAGCATTAATAGTTTCGTAAATACCGCTATCAGGCACAAACATGCGGAAATCAATGAAAAAAACATCATCCATAAGCTCATGGCGAATGACAAATTCGGGGCGGTTGGCACCTGTGCCCCCGCCCTGTTGCAAGAAGTCGAAAGCAACTGTGATTGTACTGACCTCGCCATCACGCTCAACCGTGATAACCGTTGTATTATCAATAATCTCCCCGCCCGCAAGTTCAATAAAACCGATGTAACGCAAGTGCAGTGCGAGAACCCTGTCGCGGTCAACAAAATTTTCGCTGTAAATAAATGAATCCATCAATGCAAAAATATCATGTGGCGAAACCCCGCCAATTTCCAGCACTCTTGACAAGCTGCCGTCCTGTTCCGCCAAAAACAAATCGCCGTCTTGCGCAAGCCAAGATATATCCAACAAATCGCCCTGTAATGCGTCAAACAGAGATGAAAAGAGTTGAAACCCTGTCATATGCCCGTCCTTTAAAGCCGTAACATACCGCCATGAAGCAAACGCAAATTCCCGTCTTGTAATATTTCCCTGTGCATATAACAAAAACTCATCCCGCACAGCCTCGTAATTATCGGGTAAATAACCCTCGATAATGAAAATTGGATGCACCTGCTCTACCATCTGAACCAAATAAAAAGCATCGGCGGCAAACCCCGATAATCCTGACATGTCAATGCTTGTGCCTGAAATTTGCACAGGATGCGAATTATTCCACATCAGCGAATCACGAGAATGCCATACCAATACCGCTACTGCCGCAATCAAAACCAAAACAATAACAGAAACTGCCGCGATTATTACCTTGACAGCATTCGCACCCTTTTTTACCGTGTTATCAACCATATAAAACTCTCCCCCTGCGGTATGTTCTCAACATCAATGGAATATACGCAGGGGAATTGGCGAAGTCTGAAAAAAATATTTTTTACACTTGCCGCAAACGCGGCTACCCCTCCCAATTCTCCATCAAATCATTTATCAGCGTCTCGGCTTGTTTGTATTTGCTGATAAATGTGAGTCGCAATATTTTGCTTACTGCTTCGCCGTAGGTTGGGTGATGGACGGAATTTTGCATATTTTCGGATATTTTATCAATTGCGGTTATGTCGAATTTTTCAATTGCCGCTTTCAGTTCTGCCAGTTCATTGAATACGGTTTCGCCGCTTGGGGCCGCGCCGCTTGGTTTTTCTATGTCGGTAATTGTTTCGTCTATATCCGATATCAGGCGCGATAAGCTATCGACAAAGTCGCCGTGGTGTTTTCGGATAAATTCTACATATCGCCTGTCCCCTGCGCTTTCCAAATTTTCGGCTTCCTTTGAAACCGCAACCGCTCCGATATTTGCGCAAGCGGTTTTCAGCGCGTGTACATGGATTGTGTACAGGGGGATATCGTCCGCTTCAAAGCACCTTGTCAGTTCGTCCAGTTTTTTTGTGCATTCAATAACAAACGTGGCAATTAAATCCATGTACAGCGGAACGTTTCCGCCCGACAGAGCCAAGCCTTTTACGACGTCCACCCCGTTAATGTGAATGTCAAGGGCAGTGGCTTGTACTTCATCGGCGGCGGGGGAAAAATCGGTCTGCCGTTGCTTTTCCTTGGGAACCCACTTTGCCAAAATATCGTTCAGGCGGGCGACTTCTATTGGTTTTGAAATAAAGTCATTAAACCCTGTTTGCAAAAACATTTCCTTTGCCCCCACAATGGCGTTTGCGGTCAGGGCTATTACGGGGAGTTCTTTGCCACCGTCAAGCGCGCGGATTATTTTTACCGCCTCAACACCGCTCATTCCAGGCATCATGTAATCCATCAGTACAAGGTCAAATTCTTCGGTTTTGATTGCGTCTATGGCTTCTTGCCCCCTTTCGCAAAGTGTTGTCGTCAGTTGATACGGTCGGAGCAAGCCGTCGCACACTTTCAAATTTATTTGCACATCATCAACAATCAGCACCTTTGCATTCGGCGCGGTGAAGGCTTGCAATTTTTTACGGGATTCAAAACGGTCAGGCACCGTATTATTCAGCAGCGGAACAATAGCCAAGCAGTAAATGGGCGTTTGCAACACGGGAAGGCCCCTGTCCTTCAGTGCTGTACCGTCGTAGGACTGGTTTACCAAAACAATTTTGGTTTGTGTTGTAAATTTCGGATACGCGGCACAAAAATCATCGTAGAGTTTTTCGGACGCAAACGCAAAGGTGTATTTTCCGCTTTGCAGTCCGTCATGGAATTGCCTTATTGTTTCCACGATTGCATAAGGCACGCCCAAATCTTCCATTGTATATATTATGGACTTTTTGCAGTGCTGTCTGCGCTCGAAAATAATTACGGGATTTTGTTCGGGCCGTACAAGAACAGCCATATTCTCGTGGTCTTTTATGGGTTGCGGCAAAGTGACGGTGAATGTGCTGCCAACGCCGTATGTTGATTTTGCTTCAATTGTGCCGCCCATATGCTGAATCAAACTGCGGGTTATGGAAAGCCCCAGCCCCGTGCCTTCTATGTCCGCGTTTGCGTCTGTGTCAAACCGAACGAATTCATGAAAAAGCCATGCCATATCTTCTTCTTTAATGCCCCTGCCGCTATCCCGCACCCTAATCAGCAAATGCGCGGTGTCGCCGCGTCTTTCCGCCTCCATATCCAGCGCCACAAACCCCGATTCGGTATACTTTACCGCATTTGCCAACAGGTTCATTATTATTTCATACACACGAACAGGGTCGCCCCAAAGCATATGCGGTATGCGGCTGCTGATGTTTAATATAAACCGCAATTTGCGGCCCGGCAGCCGCACTTTGATAATATTGACAATATCGTTTATCACCGACGCGGGGAGATATTCCGTTTCAAGCAACTCCAACTTCCCGCTTTCGATTTTTGATAAATCCAATATATCGTTTATTATTGACAGCAGATGATTGCCTGATTGTTTTATAATTTCCGCCTGTTCGCGGGCTTGAACAGGGATGTTTTCTCGCAAAACAAGTTCCGCCATGCCCAAAATTGCATTCATCGGCGTGCGGATTTCGTGGCTCATACGCGCCAGAAATTGCGATTTGGCAAGGCTTTCATTCTCTGCAATTTCGCGGCGAATCATTTCGGCTTGCATTAAGTGCATTTCGCGCAAATCCCGCATATAAATTGCCAACCCGTGCCCTTCGCGGTATTTAAGCGCCACTACGGTTATTTCTACAGGTATCGTTTTGCCATACAGTGTTAGATACTCAAATTCGGATATTTGGGGCGTGTCGGTTTCCAGCGCAACAGCGGTGCCTTCATTCAGCATTTGCTCAATCGCTTCCGTATTTGTTTCATATCCGGGGAAAATTTTGCGGTTGTTGTGAATAAGGAACTCCCGCGCGCGGCAACCGCTGTGTCCGTAAGACACGCAACCCTGACAATTTGACACGCATTCTTCAAAACAAGCCATTTCTGGATAGGTTTGCGCAAAGGTTTCGTCGGCTTTTTTTACAAATAAATTTATGGCGGCTTGGTTGCAACCAATCACATCCCTGTTTTCATCAAGCACAAAACATGGCGTTGGCGAAGAATTAAGCAGTACGTCGTATATCTGTTGCAGATGGCTTGCCGCCTTTCGTTCAATTTCACGGATTTTGTCGTCCTGCTCTCTTTGACGCTCTATTTCCTGCAATTCCTGCCCCATTTGCTTGAATCCCATAAGGGCATTCATGGAAATCTTGCTCATAATAAAAAGTATTACATACATGAGAAAAGTGCCGAGGAAATTAAATATTTCGTCGGCTATGGGGGCGTCAACCCACAAAATGCGCATATCCAGCCCAAACAGCAAAAACAGCACGGTAAAGCAGGTAAGCAACATTTTGACGGTCAAACCGAATGTATCAATAAATATCAGGCTGAGTAACCCTGTGCCGATGAAAAATATATAGGTTAGCCTGTCGCCGCCTGTCAATAAAACAACGGTCAGTTCGACAACAACAAATGTGAACGGCAGTATAATGGAGGACACACGCGCGGACAGGTTGAACCGCGTAAGTAAAAAAATCAGAGATACCAGGACACTGCCGGAAATTACGCGAGAAAGCGCATAATCCGGGAAAATAATCAAATGACTCAAAAATTTGATAAGCGAGTATATTACCGCGACCATAATAACGGGTTTTTTCAAGCGGTTGGCTAAATCAAAGGAATCATAGTTCATTTTTACCTCCGCCACTATCTATGCTTTTTAAACTCCGAGTGGATTTTTTCAAACAAATCCGTCAAAATCGGGTCAAAATGACTGCCTTTGCCCTCAAGTATAATCCGCACCGCGTCGTCGTGGGGGTACGGGTCTTTGTACGGGCGCGACTCTACAAGGGCGTCAAAAACATCGGCTATTGCCATTATCCGTCCAAGCAACGGGATTTCCTCACCGACAAGCCCGTATGGATAACCCCCGCCGTCCCATTTTTCATGATGGGATATTGCGAAAATCCTTGCGTATTCCGCAAAATCGCTGTCGTTTGTTTTGTCTTTCAATTTAAGGATAACCTTTTCCCCAAAGACAGTATGCTCCTTAATTTTTTCAAACTCGTCCGGCGTTAATTTGGCGGGTTTTCGCAAAATGGAATCACTTATCGCAATTTTGCCCACGTCATGAAGCTGGCATGATTGCACCGCCAGCTCCTCGTTTATCTCCGCCAATTCCGCCTCATATACACCGTGCTTTTTCATACCCGCAATCAAGGATTTTACATAGTACTGCGTCCTTGCAATATGGCACCCTGTTACATCATCACGGTATTCCACCAACTCTGCCATTGTGGACAGGATGGCGTCTTTAAGTTCTGTTACTGTTTGCGTTTTTTCCTCAACCAGTTGGTGCAAATTACTGTTAAAAAAGAGCAACTCACGCTTCTGCGCAAGCAATTCGCGTTTTTGCGATTCCACCAGCAAAAGGATTTCGATACGTTTAAGCAAAAGGGGTGTTGAAAACGGTTTTCTGATATAATCCACCGCCCCTATCGAAAGCCCTTTTAATTCCATTGCTTCGTCATTTAGCGAGGTAAGGAAAACAACGGGTATGTCCGCTGTTTTTTCATCTGATTTAAGCCTGCCGATAGCCTCGTACCCATCCATTTCAGGCATTTTAACATCCAATAAAATCAGGTCGGGGGTTATGTCGTCAAGCAGCTCCAACATAGATTCCCCTGATTCCAGCGCGAATACATTGTAGGTATCTAAAAGGGCGCTTTTTCCCATTTTAAGGTTAATAATCTCATCATCAACCAAAAATATGGTTTTTCTCGTATCAAGCATTTAGTTTTCCCCCAATAGCAACCGGTCTATCTGTGGCAGCACAAGTTTATAGCGGCTTAAAAAAACATCTTTCAGCAAACTGCTCACCGTCTCTCCTTTTTCGGGCAGTTGTTTAAAGTCCTGCAAATTCTCGGTAAGTTCTTCAATTGCTTCTATGTCGAATGCTTCAACGGCGGTTTTTAATTGTTCAAGCAATTCCTTCATTACATCCTCGTCAAGTGTGTCACAATCGGGCATGGTGGTATTGGCTGTAATGACTGCGTTTATGTTTTCAAGGAGTTCCTTCAAGCTGTCTGAAAAATCCTCGTTATGACTTTTAATGAAATCGTTGTTTTGGTCTATCCCCGCGTATTCGAGAGCCATTGCGTTGTCGGAATGCATGTTTGCGCCTATGTTTGCGCAGGCGGATTTAAGCGCGTGTATATAGGTGGTGTATAAAGAAAAGTTTTCGGTTTCAACGCATTTTGCAAGTTCTCCAATTTTTTCAATTCCGTTTTTATAGAAAACAGCCAGCGTATCCAAATAATTCTCTACACTGCCGCCCGAGAGACTTATTCCTCGGGTTACATCCACATCCGCTATGGATATTTCTGTTTTTTCTGCTTTTTCGTCTCTATCAACATCGGTGCGCGGCACGGTCTTGGCTTTCATTTGCTTGTGCGCGGGTATCCACTTTGCCAAAATGCTGTTTAATTTGTTTACTTCAATCGGCTTGGAAAGGAAATCATCAAACCCGTTTTGCAAAAACATTTCCTTCGCGCCAACGATTGCGTTTGCGGTAAGTGCGACGACAGGCAAGTTTGCGTGGCTGCCGCCAAGGCTCCTTATAATTTTTGTGGCCTCAATCCCGTCCATCTCGGGCATCATATGGTCCATAAGCACCAAATCGTACTCTTTGGCAAGCACCGCCTCTATTGCGGATTTTCCGCTTAAACAAGTGTCGATTGACATTCCGTACAATTTTAGTAAACCTTCGCCCACTTTCAAGTTGGTTTCTATGTCGTCAACAATAAGAACATTTGCGTCGGGGGCGACAAACTGCTCAGTATTTTGGCTATCCGCTACATAATCCCCACCGCGCCCGCTCAGTACATTTACAATCGAAATAAAATACGCGGGCATTACAAGCAATGAAAAATCTTGGTTATCCCTTGCCTTGTAAAATGCGTCGTATGAATCGGACAGCATAACAATTTTAGCCGCCCGCTTG
>Ga0209755_10008834_pt1 | contig 10705 bp, 8 predicted proteins | sample TergutCo191P1_FD_187301 | JGI IMG/M metagenome (GOLD analysis project Ga0209755, IMG submission 187301) | Cornitermes sp. P1 segment gut microbial communities from Petit-Saut dam, French Guiana - Co191P1 (SPAdes) (version 2) | ecosystem: Host-associated > Arthropoda: Insects > Digestive system >... | reverse complement strand
CAAAAAAATCCTTTAGATAAGAGCACAGCAGAGTGGAAGAATGCATACGGTTATAGTATGAAGTTTACCATCTTAAAATAAACAAATGTTCTAGACATCATATATTTTTAACATAGTATGTTTCTAATAATTTCCACTTGAAATTTTAATGAGCTTTATGACAGTTTCTATAAATAAATGTACGTAGATGTAAAATAAGGAAAGTGAAGAAGTGTGACTGTGTACATAACCCAATAGCTTTCCACACTAGAACCCTACTAAATGTTGAATACTGTATAGCCATAAGACAAATTAAGAAGCCAAAGGGAATGTCATATTACGAGCCCAACCTACAACAGACTTTGTTAACACTTTGCTGACTGGATGGACCTTTACTTAAACACCCCCAGTTCCTAGATGTTTTCCAAGAATCTAGTAGTTCCTCACTGACTGGTATTTCTCAAAACAAGAGCCTCTGTGAAGCGGAACAATGCAAAAATTACAGAGGTATCTAGTTTCACTTTGCTTCTTATGTGCAGCACATTTCCACTGTTGTGCAGGATATTTCTTTATAACTTTTCATAATAACTAAGATACTGGTCTGCCCTATCTATGCCCTTCACGAATATATTGTACTGGACAACAGTGTATGGTATTTTTATTCCAGATTTCTTTTTCTGTCTTTCCTTCCTGTGTTCACCATTGTAGTGTCATGGATCATACTTATCATTTGCACAGTCTTCTGTCCATTTACACTTGGACCATCACATCACCTTACCTTAAGAATGCAGACTGCCCCTTTTGCAAGTGTTCGCCTTCCCGTTTTAGGTCACATGGAATGCCCATTAGCACTCAAAGTGCCACATACTCTCACTTCTCTATCTAGCAATGTTTCAGCTAACTTCACACTATTATAAAAATTGCATTGACAAATGTGTTGATTGTAGCCTAAGTTTCTGTCTAAAAGTGATAAAAATGTGTCCTCCAACTTCTTCCCCTCAGCTGTGTACATCTCCGTGTTGCATGTATAACCCAATACTGCCTCAGGGTACACACACAGTGAAGCAGATTCAAGTTCCGACTCTGATTCTGACAGTCGGTGCAAAGAATGTCCTTTGTTTAACAGTGCAGGTGCGTATAGTGGTGGCAGGCTCCGGCGGGTCAGTCTAGACAGTCGGAATCAGACAGTTTACTGGGATGAATTCCTCATTCCGGTAAACCATCTGATTCCGACTGACTCTGTTGCTTTCAGTGAGAATAACAATGAGGACCTCAGATTTATGCAGTATGGCACACATGACGAAAATCAAGACGATGGAGAGGTCAACAGTCAACATGTCATTAGTACAAGACACCCCACAGAAGAGAAAGTGGAATGGAGTAAAAGAGTACAATGAAACTATTACTGCAATTGAGAAGCAAAAAGCAAAATTTTTGGAAGAAGCTATTAAAAATCACCAGCCTGAAAATGAAGATTTGTTGTTTTTCCGCAGCCTTATGCCCCACGTCAACAACATACCAGCCAATATGAAATTACATTTCAGAAACTGCATCCAACAAGTTGTTGATGAGTTTGCCTATCCTCCAGCTTCTTCAACATTCCAGCACTGCCCATTTTCACTGTCGTCATCATCGTTATCTTCAGCCTCATCTATTTTTAATAGTTTATCATCAGAAAGAGTTGCCTTGCTGCCTGCTATGCCTGAGGATACCTATCAGAACTACTAGATTTACCTCCAAATGACACCCTTCTGGAGCTCATCCAAATTTCACCAATACCCAATCAATTCCAAAGTCTTCTGTATGCCTTATTTCTTCCTCAAACACTAAGTTTATCTTATAAAATATTAATATTCTTATACAGTATTTTTTGTTGCATACATCAATTACATTTCTCCTTTCATGAAAATGTCTTATGACTTACAGAGAGAGAGAGAGAGAGAGAGAGAGAGAGTAAACAGTGTTTTCTTAAAAAATACGTAGATAATAATAACGATCTCACTTCAAGGTTATTACAAAATGTTCTTCTGGAAGAATCTTCTGTTGATGAAGTTACAACAATTCTTGATCAAGTGGTGTTCAATTCTCCCCAAAATGTAGGTGAACGTTTCAATATCCATTCTAAAATACTGAATAAACCGTTCCCCATCACTTTCCGTTGAGGAATAGGGTGGTGACATTCACCATACTGTCCTGTTAACTGATTAATTTCATGAACCTCGCTTCTCTCTTTTCAATTTTAAGTGTACATTTCCTGAAGCTATAAGAAGAGCAGGGTCCTCACTTGTCAGTTCCATTATTGTGACTGGTCTGCAGTCAGCGCTGATGACCGGCCTCCACCCTATGATCCCAACCTGCCGGCAAGTGGCTGGGAGAGTGACGCCGACTCTTGGAATTAGAGTTGGAACCTGAATTTGCCTGAACTGTACTTGTGCCCCCACACACCAATCTCACCACCAGTATTCCATACTTTGTTATTTTCCTTGGATTTTATGTCCTAAATTTCAGGTGACCCCACTATGGGATAATGGCTTCATCATGGGACATTTCTTACTTTGGGCTGTAAACTGACCCAAATTTCTGTAGAAAATATTCATACAGGTAGTAGCCACCCTGAATGTTGGGTTTGCTGGCTGGTGTCACTAAAATGCCTGGCTTGTCTAATGGATTCAAAATGGTTTCTTACTCACAGTGTGAGGAAAAATGGATGTGGAAATTGTGGGGTCAGTTGACCAGTAGACTTGTTGTATCAAAATTAGTTAGGTGTGATATTGGACCACTTCAGTGTTTTAGGCGAGACTTTCCATTGTTGTGCATTTTGACTATGGTAAATATTAAGACTGTTCAGTAAATAACTGTATAAAATAGTCACCAATGATTGAACTCACAACTTCAACAACAGACTCAGGGTTATCGATTACTATATTCAGATCTGTGGTTTCAAGGAAAGGCCCATTGCTTGATTATTTATAAGTTTTACACCAAACAACACTTCTACCATTGGAGCTATCTGTTTCACTACTTTCTTCCTCTTCCATACTTGTTTCACTGTCACTAGTAAAAACTACAGCAGAAGAAGCAAATGTTTACCCATACTAGTTGTGGGGATGTTGCCATCACTGTCCAAAATCTCATTTTCACAGTCATCAGAGACATTAGAACACGTATCCACACAGAACTCGCACAAAGTATTGCCTTCTCTCAAAACATTCCTATGCCAAGCCATGATTACAACTGAAAGAAATTAGGAAAGAAAACGGAGAGGGTATCTCAATCAGTGGTTGCTTTGTTGCAGTTTTATGATTCTAAGAAAATGGGGTCAGGAGTGGTCTATATGTTTGCAATTTGAAACTCAAACATCCTGCATCAAGCTGTCAATAACGTTGAAGTAACAAGTGAGCCAGAGCAGCTGATAAATGCATGTGCAAGACGTTGTGTATGGAAATGTCGAAATATGTGACCTGACAGCAAAGTATTAAAAGATAAGCACCACTGCAGTTTATTCCAAACACATACGTTCTACAAACCTAACACCTGATATCAGTGTGGGGGATATACATGTAACACCTCTTGAAACAGGAGATAAAACTGTTATTCAAATGACTGTAATGGCTCATCTCACCACTTCAACATTCCTTTCTCTGTCGGTTCTACTAAATGTTGACTTTATTCGTACTATAATATTGTATCACAAGACAAATACTTGAGGAGTCAGAGCAACATTGTGGTATTTGAGATTCTCATGGCAGGTACATATAAAGATTAGAGTCTTTTGGGATACACCATGTAGTTTGGTAGAAGGGTACCAATGTGTTAGGGAAAATTATGGCTTCCAGCTTCAGGTTGGGTTAAGCTTCTCTGATATGCTGATACCTACATACCAAACTAAAAAGTGTCACATCCAACAAAATTAATTTAATTTCACAAACCTCCACAATGATTTCCTTCAATTACCAGCTTCATTTCCCATTGAGCTGACACCCAGAAGACATATGTAAACAACTCTTTCTTTGCACATACATCAAACATGAATGTGGTAGTTTTCAGACTTACTTGGCAGGTGGGTGGAAACTGAGGGCCAGCATAAAGTCCGTGTAGCTGGCAAGCTGTGTTGGTGCCAGCAGAACATACTGCTGGCAGGTGAGGTGGACCTGAGTATAGAGACAAAGTATGGTGATGATGGTGAGAGAGTGTCACTGGGATTGACACAGGCACCTGGTTGACATCCATCACCACTGCAGTGGGCTGGTGTGATACCCCTGTCTGTGACGTCTGTATGAATGCTGCTGGGTGATGAGAATGGCTCAGAGCATAGCCATCTTGGTTCCAAACTGGGCCACATTCACGATACCGCGTTCTCCTAATTGGAGGGCTGAAGCAAAGCAATTTAAATTTAATCAAGTGACTCAGAGATTCAAACTCCAAATATGAATAAGTCATTGATATTAACAATGCACATGTTCACAGTGTGGTCTTCTGTGTTGGCAGGCTGTGTGCTGTGTACTATATTTGCTGCTTTCACTTCAGGGTTCACGTGACAGCAAGCAGCAAGTTCTTCCAAAAAGATGCTACTCACTTCTACACAGTGTCACAACTCACAACATGAATACCCACAACTGTTAAAACCTCAAAACCTGTTTAAGAGGTACAGATAAGTATTACGCCTGAAATGGAGAAAAAATCCCTTTCAGAGCATGACATACCAAGCTGAAGGCCATTCAACTTCAAAGAGAACAGATAAATTGAAGGAAGCTATGAACACAAAGAAGGGAATGTACGTACACAATATACAAGGCAGGATCAAAAATTTACTGAATATGCAAGGCAGGATCAGAAAGTTAATGGAAGTAAGGTACAATTTGTAGTAAAAAATTTATGCATAAAACTGAACATAGTCACCCACAAAATACCGCAATTCTGCGCATTCATACTTGATGCAGTAGTCCCACCATTACTGAAATGAAAGCACCTCTGGAAATCCTCTTTGGTATGGCTGAGAGACCTGCTGTTGCATTCTTTTCAATTTATTCTATGGATGCAAAATGATGACATCAGAGCACAATATTGAGTCTCTGGAGGAGCCAGAAGTTGCAGAGAACAAGATCTGAAGAATATAGTGGCTGGAATTCGGTTCTTCAAGAACAACTGTTGATCTGTGTGGGGGATGTGACAAAGCAGATTACCATGGTGCAGCACCTCACTCTTTTTTTATTGTTCTGAAGTTCTAAACCAATCTACATTAGATACCAATTTCAACTGCTGTATCTTCAATCATCACAGACTGAGCTGATGTCACAACTGTACGAACTTTGGCCACATTTACTCTTTACCACATTTTACCCTTCCCCACCACAATCCTGTACAAATGGCAGAAGCAGGATTTATGCCACAACAGAGTAACTTTATTCATATTTTAGCAACAACGAAATGTACAGCATTTTAATGACATGCTACGTAATCTCATCTCATTTCTCACAAAATACCACACAGTTCATAATTTTATCTTTTTTTTTTTTTGAATCATATTCATGTTTTACAAAAAGGATGTCAAACTTTAAATGTTCAACCCTGTTCAAAAAGGTTAAAATGAACTGTACCAGTTGTACACAGCAGACTTCTTATGTGCTTCATTTACACAAACCACACTACAGTTGACAGAATTTCTACTGCTAATTTTCTTGCTTATGAAATAATTCCATTTTTACCAGCTGTTCAGACAGACACTGGAATAAGCATTAACATAACACTTCCACCACTGATGTGTGGCACATTAACACACGTTAAACTCTTCCATCTTGCCCCCCAGTGTGTGCAATCTACCACTCCAAATTCTATCATCCTACCTTGAACAGGAAGCAAAGGTAATTCAGTATTATTCAGTATTATGGAAACTCTTTGATCATCCCACATAGTTATACATGCCTGGGGAAGTACAGACAAAAATAGGCATCTTGGCCATAACATATCCTTTGTAGTGGAAACACCATGGACGATGATGAATGAGAGTAACTACAATTATAATGTAATTAATGTGCTCCAGAAGAAGGGAACATGCACAAACACATATGAGCAAATATGCACAGGTATGCCAGCTGGCAGGCATGCATGCGCACACACACTGCCAAGCTTTAAGGAACAAATGAAATATATGCAACCTGTGAAATGGATAATCACATTAATTTTCCAAATTTAATTTGCACTAGTAGCTTCATTAACCATAATAAACCAAAATGTTACAACCACTATAAAATACTTGAGCGTTTCAAGGATTTAATGGCTGTTCTTATATCAATATTAATTAATTAGTTAATATTTCTTTATTTACTTGTGTTAATGACCTGTCAGCAGCTATGGCTATGTAACATGAATGGTAGGATAATTAGAGAACAATAAAATGGAATGGATGTGGAAGGCAGTTATCTCAGTAAATTTTCAAGACTCTCCTGGTATTTGCTGGAGAAGAGAGGGGACAGGCAGCAGTCATGGAAGATGATCTTGGGACTGAGATCTAAACCCTACACCTGAAAATATGAGGAAGCAACAACCATTCTCCTGTGATAATCAAAGAAAATCACAAAATTATTAAAAAAAAAAAAACTACAATAGCTACTGGCCTTTATTCTCACCTCCCTCTGCTGCGGGTGGAAGGCTGGTGCCTAGGTGAGCGCCTATGACTGGTCACTGCATGGTCCCATGGACTGCGTGGGTGTGGAGGTGGTGTGGGAGTTGGTGCAGATAATTCCATGATCTGGTGATGCCCTCCCCGGGATACTCGCCGCCGCTTGCGGGATGGGCTCTCGCTCTGAATAGAAAGCAACTTTATGTCAAAACTCAATAAAGAACTCCCACGACATCCACTGCACTCAGATATACACAAGATTCTCAATTCATATCATTGTGCCATCTAAGAAGAAACCTACACCTAGGTAGTTTTCAATGGAGCCAAAGGGAAGGCTATCAGGCAGTTTCAATAGGTGGAAGTTACAGAAAACATTAACTAGGGGATGGGACAAACAGTATCTTGTACAGCTATGTGAGGTCTGTTCTGCGCACTCCTACAGGAAGAAGTAACAGATGTAAAGAAGTGGAGATCTGAGACCATACATATTTTTAAAAACTTTCTTTGCTAGTAATTCAGGAGGTATACTGAACTCACCTTCCTCCCATCTTCTTGATTGGATGTGTGGTAAAAACTTGGTGAATGCTGGATTTGTACTGGGCTCAACCGCAGTTCTGGTAAACACAATATTTAACATCTTATTAATGTCAATGACTTCTTGTGTAAACAGACACAGTACATCAATCACTTCTGTTATTCCAAGTGAATGAGCGCAAGAATGTACATACTGAAAAGCTTCAAAATAAAAAGACACAGTACTTGCTATTGTGAATGTCTACAATACAGTGGATGTTGACAGTCACTGGTGAATGCATACATCACAGGCAGAAATAACTTTTCACCTTAGTCACATGCTCAACATCAGTTGGAAAGGACACGAGTGATGAACACATACTATAAAAGTAAATAATTATAATGCAGGTTTGTGAAAAGTGTATTGTTGCTTCAGTACGCAAACCCATTTCAAGTGCTGACTATAAAGCTACTTGGCATGGTGGAACAAATAAGCACTGATAGTTTGAGTACATGATGCTACCCAACAGTCCCCGAGATAGGAACGCCACGCAAAAACCACTTGTCGTACAAATGTGCGCTAATAGGTATGAACCTCTCTGCCAAGCGGCGTTCTGCTGTGAGGATGTGTATTTGCTGTGCATTTTTGTGACGTGTCAGTGCTGTTTTGTGATTGTGCCGACCTGCTAAAATGATTGATGTGAAGGAGCAACGGATTTGCATCAAATTTCACTTCAAACTTGGCAACATGGCTCCACACAAAATGCTTAAAGAAGTATTTGGTGATAATGTCCTAGGCCAAACGCAAACCAACAAATAGTTTAAGCGTTTCAAGAACGGATGGATGTTAGTCGACGATGAAAAGCATTCCTGACTACCTTTGATCAGAACCACGACCGAAAATGTGACAAAAGTTTGAAGGCATCATGCATAGGGACAGATGGTCAATGGAAAATTCTACTGCGACATTCTGAGGTGAATGTGGAATAACGTATGGTGCAAATGTCCAGACATGTGGTGCCAAAACTCCTGGGCCTTGACTCATGACAACACTCCGGCTCATGCATAGCTTGTTGTGCAACAGTTTTTGGTTTCTATGAATATGAGTCATTCCCCATCTTCCCTAATCAACGGACCTTGCCCTGTGATTTTTTTCCTATTTGTGAAGATGAAACTGAAACTCAAGGGGTGATGTTTTGACAGCAATGAAGAGATCCAGACCAAACTGCAGAACATGATGTAGATACTGACATGAAATGACTTGCAGAAGTGCTTCCGATCATGGAAATCCTGCTGGAATCACGGTATCAATGCCAAAGGGGAATGCTTCAAAGGGGATGGGGGCAAACAGAAATTTTGGTAGGTGGTTAAGTTACAGGAGAGGAACTTCGGGAACTTTTGGGTAGCACCTCGTCTACTCTGGAGTTAGGTATTTTAAAATAATGGAAGATATCTAATTCTGCATCACATAGACACAAACTTAACATACCATGTTACAAGGAAGGTGCTAAATTTTCTTCAAGTGTACTATCGAGGTAAAAGTGGGAGGGTTAACTACCTTAATATTGGTTTCCAATCCACTACTGTTTTTAGACAATTCATAATATACACAAAACCATCAAACACAACACTGGTATACACAAAAACTGGCCAAAAAATTCAATTACTCCCCACACGTTTCTACCTATACATCATTAATGTCACGTTCATCAGGAAGATCCTTTTCCAAAATGCAGCTCAATTAAACCAGTTAAAACCCTCAGAACGGCATGGGTAAGATTAAAAATTTGTATATGGCTGATGGTATGGTATGTCCTTTATGCAGTAAGATGCTGATCTAATGTATACATTCACCACAGGTTGATTCAACCTGCTATCCATTCATAGTCCACACTGTAACATGTAAATGGAAAACTTTAAATTGTCATGGGTAGTCATGTAGAAGGCTAACAAAACCATGTATTGGCAGCTTGGTTACTACCATCAGGCAACAGGAATGCTTGACATCTGACCTCCCTTCTCCACTGCTCTTTACAGAAAGGGAAGGTTGTGACTGAGTAAACAAACAAGATTACAAATGCTGGTTCCTCTTCAAATTCCTGTTTTAACCCCCAAGTTCTAAATTTAAACTAATACAGCAGTTCTGGGGATCATGCATGTGGTTGGCTGAACATACACAAATTCCCCATCACGTTTATCTAAAGCACTCTGTACAGAGAAAACAAAATCATGACAACAGCAAAGAGCACAAATAGATATGTATAGAAATCTCACCTCCTGTGTTTCGGCGTGGGGAGAATTCCAACCCAATGCTTCCTGTGTGAGGAAGTCCATCCATATTGCTGCTCCCAATGTTAGTGGGGCTGAGACTCAGCAAGGATGTTCCTCGGAGAGGATTCTCCTGCATCATGTACCATAAGATTTGTCAATTTCATGGAAACTTGACATATTTAGCAGAAATTTGCCATTTAATAAGGAACAACAAAGAGAATAACTATAAAGTAATAAAAGGTTTAAATTAATCAGGCCCCTGTAGGGAAAGAGGAAATGTACAAAACAGGCTAGTGGGAACCACAGGCCCTGAAAAGATAAACTGGTCCAGGATAAGGGGAAGGAAGAGTAACAAGAACAACAGATCCAAAGGCACAGAAAAACCAAGACACGTCCTTTGAAAGAGCCTTTGTGTGTTCGTGCCTGGTATGGATGGGCCTCCATGACATGTGCCAGGAAAAACCAGATGGCTCTCAATGACGTGTCAGAGAACCCATCACCACTTCCTCATCCCCAGCTCTGATTAACCACTCCTATTCATTGCTCTCTCTCTCTTTCACATACACACACACACACACACAATCAACCACATCTCCAAACTGGGTAACACTGGCCCTTAAGATGAAGGCAGTTACATTCATCCAAAACATTGGAGTCAAATCATGAGACTACACGGGGCAGTAACAACATACAAAGGTGAATCAAAAAGTAAAGTGAATTTGCCGGTACACGTGCTGCAGCCAATGAACTGCAAAACCTAGAGGCTAAATCAATAACTAATACCAGACACTGTCATGAAGAATCAGTATCACGTTTAGTTAGTGTTGTGTCTGTTTACATATTATCTTTCAATACGGGGGCACAACTGTGGAACAGTGAGCTATGATCTGATTTTTGTGGTCAGAGGCATTTTAAACATCTGAAATTTACAGGAGAATGCTAGCACAATATAGTGAACACTGCACAATATAAAAAAATATATGCAAATGGGTAGACAGATTTAAACACGTAAGGAAAACTCCTGATGATGAAGAACCATCATGCCGGCCTTCAACAGTGTGAACAGATGACCACTGTGCGAAGTGGATGCAATGATTAAGAAAACTGATGGATTACTGTACATGATACTGCATTAAATGTGAGCATTATTTATGATTAGCATTTGCCACCATCTAAAGCGAAGTTAAGGATGCAGGTCACATGTGGCTACAACCATAAGAGAGATCTTTCTTCATAGATGGAATCAGAAGGCTTGTAAACTGCTACACGAAACATACTGAAATAAGGCGTGATTATGTTCGGAAATAATGAACTTTGAATTTG
>Ga0209755_10008833_pt1 | contig 10705 bp, 9 predicted proteins | sample TergutCo191P1_FD_187301 | JGI IMG/M metagenome (GOLD analysis project Ga0209755, IMG submission 187301) | Cornitermes sp. P1 segment gut microbial communities from Petit-Saut dam, French Guiana - Co191P1 (SPAdes) (version 2) | ecosystem: Host-associated > Arthropoda: Insects > Digestive system >... | reverse complement strand
CACAACCAGTTCAGACATCCATGAATACATTTCTGTAATGGGTACTTCGAAGTTTACATTTTTTTAAATTAAAAGAAAAAAACTTTTTTTAAAATGGTGGAACTTCTTTAATTGGTTGATGTGTTTATTGCGTGTGTGATTGTTACAGTATCTAAGAAACCTCATGTACCCACGAAGTAGGCGACAGTTTAATCAAGGTCAACTCATGCAGTGCATTAGTACATATGCTACTGGTATGTATTTGTAGCTATCTACAATCAGTTCTGAGGTGTAAGTTTTTAAATTTGTATACCTGTCATCCAGACAGTATTTATGTGACCAAGATGTGAGGGCCCATGGTTATTTTTCGAAGACAAAAGGGATCCACACGGAAAAGTAGTCTGGGAAACACTGAGATATGCTTTAGGTAACTGCTTATTCTGTTAAAGTTGAAAATTAGTCAGTCTTCAGAAACAGCTTCATTATTTTCCGCTTGTTTTATGTGAAGTGGCCACAATGTTAAATCTGTATTGATCTAATGAGCTAAGTCTTTGTGTCTTGATGTTACTATGATCAGCAGCCAATGGTGGTAATAGATTTCTTCTTGGACTGTTGGGAGTGTTGAAGGAGGGGCCAGTTTGTTGCCCTGAAATGTCAGTAACCTACTTACGCCACACAACATCCCAGAAGAGTGAAGGCCTCAACTACACCGTGATGGAAGCCTGAAATCTCACACACATTAAATGTTATAGAGGATTTATATAAAGAATGAGTGCTGCACATGTGCTTTGGAAATTGGTCTCATCAGGTTGTATGGATTATATTTTCATGGGTATTGTCATATCTACAGCTTGGCAGAAACAGTTAAGACATCTTTACAAATTTGGCAACTAGTATCTGTCGTTTCTCAGAGGCCAAAGTAGCCTTATATTTGTATAGTGTCATTAAGTCATTCAAGGATTAATTATGCATTTATGCATTAACAGAAACACACAGTAAAAACAGGATAATCAGGGTAGTTTATAATTGTGGGGTTCATCATGGCTAGAATAAAAAATAAGTTGTATGTATAGGGGTTCCATTTGTTTCAGTTTTCCCAGCATAGACCTGTTTTTATGGGTTTTAAAGTACTATGTCCAGGTGTTCCTTAAAGTTTGATTTGGGATGCTGAATGTCCTGGGGTTTTCTAGGTCATGGAAACATTTTGGCTTTTATGTCAGTGCGAGGAACTATCTGTAGGAGCAAGACAGCCTTCAACCAACCACTGACAAGGAGCAACAGTAGAGAGACAGGAATATATGTAGATTAATGAATATAGTTTCACATGAGGCTGTGAAGTGTAAAAAAAAAAATGAGTGAATGCAGTGATTGAATTTTATGTCATAATTTTTTATATGAGTTACCTTGTAATATGCGGAATAAATTACACCATTCACTGCATGACGGGTTAAAATTTTCTGTCTTCCTCCCCCCCCACCAAAATATGATTGTCACTTTTTTTTTATTTTTCTTTTTAAAGTATGGGATCCTGACATTCACGTAAGACACATGGAGGTCTTCGAGCCAGGTAAAATTAAAAAAATATAGGCACGTGCAGAACTCTTAACCACCAGCACAGCTAGATTCAAACTGCATAGAGACTCAGCAACAGAATTTATCCAAACAATGTGCAGCAAATCAATTATGTATTGATTGGATGCCATGGATACCATTTATTATTTTATTTTATTTTTACATTCAATCGATCCTTACAAGGTTAAAATAAAACCTGAACAGAATTAGTGAACACACATACATAATAATTGTAGTTAAACAGTGATTACATAGAACTAATAATGTAAATAGTATAATGTGATTATAGAATTAGAATTAGAATGTTTATGCTTATGAAGAAAAGCATGTAATTACATTAAAAGAGTATGACATAACAAATTAGAACTATTTTGATTTTAAGATATAAAATTTGCAAGTTAACAGATACACATTTAAAAAATTGTAGATTGGTCAACTAAGATCTTTAGACTATTGCTATTAAAGTTTTCATCTACTGTGTAATGAATTTAGGCAAAGAAGACTTTTGGCTGATCTAAATTGTTTTGTATTGCGAGACAAATTTTTTTATATGGGAAGGAAGAATATGATCCATGGGTATGACAGTACATGGACTGAACCTCAAAGTGCATAGCATCATTCACAAATGTAACTTGCCTGTATGGCCTTCATAGTGTGAAATGTAATAAAAATATTATTGCCTGGTTGATATAATGCACCCTATATTTGGACAGTGTACAGTATTATATTAGGAAAATCATTTAACTCTCAGTGTGATATTGTCAGTAGTATTTACGTAACTTACTGATTGATAAATATTCAAGATTTCCCCCCCCCCAGTAATCTGCATAATAGTTCCTACAACGCCTGTATTCACCGATGTTCTTGGTACAATTGTGGGCTGAACCATGGGCTGTGTTGTCATGATTATAGTGTTATTTAGTCCATTCAGCAAAATGTTGAGGTAGGACCGTGATTAGGTTATGACCTTCTGATACTTTCCTGTTAATCATTCACAAATTATCTGCTGTTTCTGATACAGCATTATCAATTACCCCATAAAAAAGGTGAAGTCTTTCAAGCATATCATCTTCGAAAAAACTTGCGTTGTTGTCAGTGGCCATTTACAGAGGAAAGACGTATAGAGAGAAAGACATTTATGGGACAGTAGTGCATTAAACGAGAAAATGTGTGTGTTTTAGTACTGTTTTATAACCCATTTGCAGTGTCTTTATTTTCTTTCTTTTGTATGGTGAATGATACATTTTCTTTATGATTACCAGTAGTTCATCATACAATACATTTTGTGCGGTTTAAGTATGATTCATATTAGGGAACCTCCCTCAGGATCATTAAGTCTGGATAAATATGATTTATACGTTAGTTTATCGATCAGCATTACAAGAAAGAAGTACTTTTATTTTATTTTGTAACCCTTTCCCACTCCATCACCTTTTTTTCTTGCTTTGTCATCTCATTAATTTTTTCTTTGTCTCTTTTTATGTTTTGTCCTTTGTTTTCTTTCTCCTATCTTATCCTTATTTCTTGCATCTTCCAATATTGTCCCTATCACTTGTTTCCTCCTCATCTCTGCCTACAGTTTTCTCCTCCTACTTCCAGTTCCCTTCCCTCCTTCTCCTGCTTCTATCCTTCCTCTTTTCCTCTCCATATTCCCTGGGTTTGCACATAACACACAACATTTTCATATACACAAGCACCATGCTTGCTTACACAACAGTTAGCCCTTGCATGATATGTGTTACGTAATAACAGTGATTAGTAGGATGAAATAAACAACAAAGGACAGTACATAAAATAAAAGTTTTTAAAGTATGTATTGAACTTTCAATCCAAGATTTCCAACTTATATAGCCAGTCCACTCTTATTAATTTATCATGATTGTATCATGTATTTCTTGTAACCAGAAAAGATATTCAAATTCCAACCAAAACGAGGGAGAAGTCTGGCAAGACATATAAAAGTGAATTTTGTAATATTTGTAACATATTTTGAAGGGCCAAATATTGGTAAGAATAATGATAGTATGTTTTCTTTTGGGTATTTCCCCGGTGTCTGAGTTTTAAAACCGACGTTTTGGAACCCTCTATCGGTTCCATCTTCATAGGCAGGTGAAGATGCCTATGAAGATGGAACCGATAGAGGGTTCCGAAATGTCGGCTTTTAAAACTCAGATGCTGGGGAAATACCCAAAAGAAAACATACTACATAAAGAACACGGCAAAAGCTTAAAATCAAGAAAGAATAATGATGACATTAATAAAAATATATTGGAGTGGTGTGATTTTTTAATTTTTTGGCAAGGCATCCTGCTGTGTTTTAAATATACAGGTAAATAAAACAAATATAAATCCAGTCTATAAACACCTTTGTAATTAATCATCAGTGACATGTTTCGCCTATAAAAGCCATCTTCAGGCTGAATGCAAAATCATGGCATTGTATATTTCCTATATGATTTTGTATTCAGCCTGAAGATGGTGTTTATAGCCGGAACATTTTGCTGATAATTAATTACAAAGTAGTTTAAGTCAAATTTAAAGAAAAGCATTTTATTCATTAACAAAAATTAGATCGGATGGACAGTGACGTTAAAGTTTCATCAATCATTCATTGAAGTGGTGTTTTGTTTGTTTCAGTAAATAATTAAAATTTCATCTGTATGATGAGCCATTACTCATAAGATCAGTAAATTTTTATCTGGGCTTCACATAACAAAGAGCTCATATTTCACCATTTTGATCAAAAATTAAATGTGCTCTACGACCTGCTGTGTAGGTCCCCAGTGCTGAATTTAAGCATCTAATGTTTTTAAATTTGTCCACATAGTGTACTTGTATGTTGTGCATTATTCCCTCAGTAAGCAGCAATTATTTCTCCAAACAGTATTAAGCAATCGATCTTTCCATGTTGATGCCCCTGTTTTCTGTGAACTAAAAAACCAAAGGTTGTATATTTTATGTATGATGCTTGTGATCATGAGGTTCATCATCCCCATTGTGTTCTATGAAATAACTAATGTAGAGCGCGTACTCGTCTAACAAAACTATATTTATTGGTAGAATATAAAGTATTTTCTACATAAGGTACAACTACATGTTTTGGCACTTGATAATGGCCATCTTCAGGTTGTACATGAAATACTTATTAAGCAGTTATACAAAATATACATGGGCTGTTTATATGGGGAGGGAGGGGGTAAAGTGGGCACGAGATCTCGTGTCTGTCAGAAAGGTTGGGTGGTGTGAGTTACATGAGGGGTCTGTGCTGTTACCAAGCTATGTCTAAGCATATTATAGTTAAATCTGGTCATCATCATATATCTTTCATGGAGCTGGGCCACTTGTTCACCCATTCTGGTCTCGTGTATCCAGAAGTCTCTTCAAAGGTCAACCATGATTCCTTCTGCCAGTTAGGGAGTAGTATTTCATTACCCTGGGTAATCTATTTCTGGACATTCTGTTTACATGTTGTATCCAGCTTCTCTTGTATTCCAGTAAATTGTCCAAAATTTGTGTTATTTTTAACTCCTTTGCAATTTGTGCATTTGTTTTGTAATCTGTCCAAGTGTATCCTGCTGTTTTTCTCATGTATTTCATCTCTGCTGCTGTTACTCTTCTGGCATCACTTGCTTTAATAGTCCAAGTTTTGCTGCCATGTAACAAGACTGGGCTAGTGTATTGTATAGATTTATTTTTGTTTTCTTAAGGGTTTTTGTGGTCTAAACACATTATTCAAAGTACCTGTAATTTTCAAAAAGTTATTTAATTTGTTATCAGTGCACATTTCTCCTTCATGAGCCATCATATTTCATAAATAGTTAAATTTACTTGTTCTATAATTTTATTATCTGTTACAATTTTAGTTCTCACTGGATCTCACCCTTTAAATGCCATCGATTTTGTTTTCTGTACATATATAGTTAGAAACGATATTCTGTTATTATTTGATTTAATTTATGCGCAGCTTTCTGTAGGTTATCTTCTGTGTCTGCTATTATGACTTGATCGTCTGCAAATAACAGCATTGACAGATTATGTCGTGATTTTGCCATTTGGTTATAATTTCGTCTAAATATATATTAAACAGTTTAGGTGATAGAGGGCAACCTTGAAGTACTCCTTTATTAATTTCTACCAGTTTTGATAGTTTGTTGTTGAATTTTATTAATATTTTGTTTTGTGTGTAAATATCCACTATTGCTTTTAGCAATGTGTCTGGGATGTGTCTTAGATTTCAAAATGTTAAATAAAATTTGTCTTTGTATGTTATCAAATGCATTCTCGTAATCTATAAACAGCAAGTGGGTTTCCAAGTTAAATTCCCTTCTTTTTTCAATTAATAATTTAAGGCAAAATGTTGGGTCCGTGCATGAACGTCCCTTTTGGAATCCATTTTGTATTTCTGTCATAAATACTTCTGCAGTTTCATATTAAGGATTTTAGAGTATAACTTATAGCAGGTGTTGAGAATACTAATTCCTCTGTAGTTTTTGGATTCACCTCTGTCATCTTTCTTAAATATGGGGGTTATAACAGCATTTCTCCACTCATTTGGAATTTGATTTTCTCTATATATATATTGTTCAAAAATTGTAGTAATCTCAGTTTAAACTCTACTGGTGCATACTTGTATGGCTCTGAGTTAATGTTGTCTTGTCCTGGAGCTTTACCATTTTTTGTTAAATTTAACATCTTTCTAGTTCATCAAAAGTTATAAAGTAATCGGCTGAGTTGTATTCTAATTGTAATTCATTTGGGTTTGTTGTGTTCCATAACTTTTCATAGTACTGAAGGAATACATTTTTGTGTATGTATCCTTGAATACGTGCTGTTGCTTTTACATCCTTACTGATTTGTTTTAAAATTTTGTATACTTTGGGTTGGGTCCTGTATGTGTTGTGTTCTAAACTTTATCCCACGAAAGTCTTTGTCTTCTTCTTACTTCTCTTTTAGCCAGTGCTGTGTTTCTTTTGTATTCCAGTTTATCTTCTAGTTTCTTTGAATTCAGCCATTTTTATGTGATTTTTTCTTCATTTCTATTAATTGTTTTATTTGGTCTTCCCATATTTTAAAATACTTTCTCCTGTTTCATATCTTTATTGTTCCTAAACTTTCATTTGCTGCTGATTTTAATGTTTTGTAAGTTTTTCCATTCTTTCTGAATGTCTATTTCAACTTCCTTTGTACTGCTTAAGTGGAGTTTCACTCTTTGGGTGTACAGCCATCTTATGCTTTCATCATTTAGCAGTCTTACTTTAAAAAATTCATCCTGCTTTAATGGGGTCTTTTTGTTACTCTTGTTTAACCATCTTGGTGGAAAATTTACTTTTGCACATAATAAGTAATGGTCACTCCCTATTTGATTGCTTCTGTAGATTCTAATGTCTTGCATTACCTTTGAAGTTTTCATATTTGTTATATAAAGTAATCAATAATTGATTTGTGCCATCTTGCTTCTCAAGTAAATTTATGAATTTCTTTGTGCTTAAAAAAGTGTTCATGGTTTTTAAGTTATTAAATGTGCAGAAATTTATCAGTTTTCTACCCTTGCTATTTAGTGTAGCTTCTCCATTTGTACCCACTGTTAGAAACTCTATTATTTCCAACTCCTATCAACATTATGTAATCATTTTTGTTCACTTTATTCAATATCTGCTGTAGTGTTTCATAAAATTCTTCATTTAATTCATCCCTGCCTTCTGTCGGGGCATATACTCCTAATATTGTTAAGTGTCCCCTTTGTGTTTTCAGTCTTGTTTCTACAACTCTATTGTTCCAGAATTTATAGTGGTGTATTTTATTTGATATTGACTTGTGGATGCATATCATAACTCCTGACTGGCCTCTGGTGTGTCTGTCCACTTAACTGTAAATAACCTATAGTGTTCAGTCTCTTTTGTTCCTTGTAAGATACTGCGAACAACTAGAGTAAGTTAAACCTAAAATTATAGTCACAGATGCTACATATTATTGAACATTGTATATTTTATACTTTAGTGTAACTGCACAGCACACACACACACAATATGATACCTACCATAGATTGAACTATAATAAGCTTAGTCATGGCTTGGTAACAGCATGGACCCCTCATGTAACCCACATCGCCCAACCTTTCTGACAGATACAAGATCTTGTGCCCACTTTACTCCCTCCCTTGCCATATAAACAGCCCATGTATGTTTTGTATAACTGCTTAATAAGTATTTCATGTACAACCAGAAGGTGGCCATTATCAAGTGCCGAAACATGTAGTTGCACCTTAGGTACAAAATACTCTATATTGTACCAATAAATATAGATGTGTTAAACGAGTACGCACACTCTACATTAGTTATGATCCTCGTGCTTTAAAGTGTCAAACTACTTAATTGTATAAAGAAAAGCAATCATTTATCACTATCTAAAGCAGTGACAAATGTATTAATCTGTAGTGGACAGTGCAAAGAAGGCTGTGTACATTTATTATTTTGATTCTGCTTCACGGTTTTACCCAGTGAAACTGATTGTAATTTATTGTCCGCTTTTCAACATTAAGTTGCTGAAATTAGGATATCTTGTATATCAAAGGAATTATAGAGATGCGTGTGCTCCAGTTTTTAAACTTGTAAAAGTGTGCCCTGCCAGACCAGGTGTCTGGACCGTGTACTTAAGGCCCCTATGCTTAAAGCCGCTTCGTCTCGTATAACATAGACAACGGATCTTAACTATCGGCCAGGGGAACCTGAAAATGGGCAATAATACAGAAAACAGTAGCACATAACTTTCTGTTCAGGGTTTTTACAGATGTTGGCAATTGTTACTCTGCATCCTTTCACACTGGTAGCCAATGAGTAAGTATATTGTTTCATGGGAAAAAATGTACTTTGAGCATGAAATAATGCATCTTCATTCTTATTTTGCAACATACAATCTCTTTTTCCCACTTGCCTGGTAGTGTAGCTGTTGCTGTGACGAGTTTCAATCAAACGTCAAATCTGGTTCAAAATGTTCACATAATATACCAAAATTGGACAATGTAATAATTTTGTAGTGTTTGGTAGCATGACATTTGCTACTTTCACAGCTGTGAGTGTTCTCATTAGTCTCCTAGGATATGATAAAATATTGTCATGTAGGAAAGTGCTACATTTCAATAGGATGAGCTGCCTTCATCCTTAGCATCAACTTGGAAGGTTTTGACAGTAGGAAAATTAAGGAATAATATAAACACATTCACCTGGGCCAATTAGATGGAACTAGCCTCCATCTCTGGTCTGGAAAGAGAAAAAGGGAGACAGTATATAATATATGTCAGTGTAAATATTAATGTCCCGAAATATTTGTGCATAGACCTACAACTAGCCATTTGTTTCAAATCAGACGCACCAGAAAACAGAAGTGTTAAGTTGAGGAATCCTTTGATACAAGACAGCATGTTACACGATACATTAAATCAGTTGTGGTTTTTAAAAGGATTCTTCGACCTGGTACCCATATTCATAAAACTTCAACTGGATCATTACAGTAGAACCTCCATTTATGATTCATTTTGGGGGACAAATTTTTATACCTTAAATTGAAAAAAATCTTAAATGGTGGTTGTATTAGAATGAAACAAATAATTCCTGCTGTGGTTGCAAACACATCATACCCACTCTAAATTTGAACCTAATGTTTTTTCAATCCATTTTATATTTACATTTTTACACTACCTTTTAGGACATGAAAGAAAAAACTTCAAAACCAACTATTACTGTACAAGACCCATGACTTTCGTTCAACCAGGAGCAGTGTCAAGTTACAAACACTGTTATGTGTAAGTGGCTCCTCTTATGGTCTTTTTAAACAATCACACACACACACACACATATGCACTCTTCAGAACTAAAGTACACTTCTACATTAGTTCAAAATCAGTTCTGACATTGTACGTAACCAAAATTTTATAATGTAAACACAGACCCTAAATTGAGGCTCCAATGCAATGTAGGTACCAAATATTCACCTGTTAAATTTGGGGAAAACCCTAACATTGAGGGAATATATGCACTTATTTGTATGTGGTTTTGGCTGGGACAACAAAAATGAACCTAAAATGTGAGATTTTAAATTGTGGTTCTGTTGTATCTGTGTTTGGGGATGTTTCAAGAATGTTGCCTACATGCACATGAAGCACTTGTGGTTTCATGTATGGGATGTAACATTTTGTCACTCTATCAGCTGTGATCTGAGCATTTATCCTGACATTCTCTTATGTTAAACAACTGTTGTAAAATCAACAAATTTTTTTAAAGTTATTATTCACAGCGTATGAGATGAGCGTCACTTTACCTGCAACAATTTCAGGAAGTTAAGAAGTATTTAGCCATTTTGGAACAGATCCAAGTCACTCATGAAAAATATACGTAAATCAGAGGCATGCTTTATATTTCTAATTACAAATTTACATTTTCCTTAATTGTGGAATCATAGATTTTAATCAAAGACCATGGAATTCAGCAGAGGGACGTATCCAATGACTGGCAGCAGGTAATTCTTCCCCGTCACCTTCCATTACTTCAATCTGCTGACTTTCTAAATCCAGTCAATAAACGTGGTACTGCATATCTACGGATTTTAAATCAATAACCTGCAACAGTTGTTAGAGAATTTAGTTTGTACTTTTAATATTATTTTCAGTAACACGTATCAGATCCAACCTGGCAATGACAATAACAAGAATAGCACTCTTCACAAAATTAAAAGCGTAATGATTCAAACAAACCAATACCTTTCACTGTCTTTCCCGAAAATTATGAATTCATGTGTCTGTCTGAACACAGACTGCATTTTTCTTTAAGGGCTCTTGTGCCTTGCTTTGGCTCCTGAAGGCTGACAAGGCAACACAGAGCTATACATACAGTGTAATCAAGCGTATGCCAGTTGTCAATAAACCAGCAATTTTGGCCAAAGACAAGTAATTTAAACACAGAATTGCTGTTTCGCGGCTACAAAAACCTGTTCTCTTACTCTAACTTAGACAGGAAAGCTACATATAAACTAGTAGCCGAGAATAATGTTTGATCTGAAACAAATGAATCAGAGATATTAATCTTGCATTTTTTTGTTTTACATTAAAGCAAAAATGCTGCTAATATCAATATTATGATACCAAACAAGCCTTTCTCCCTTG
>Ga0209755_10008831_pt1 | contig 10707 bp, 15 predicted proteins | sample TergutCo191P1_FD_187301 | JGI IMG/M metagenome (GOLD analysis project Ga0209755, IMG submission 187301) | Cornitermes sp. P1 segment gut microbial communities from Petit-Saut dam, French Guiana - Co191P1 (SPAdes) (version 2) | ecosystem: Host-associated > Arthropoda: Insects > Digestive system... | reverse complement strand
TGGCAAACAAAATATTTCACATTTTAAGGACATTATATGATAAAAGAATCTTTGAAGGAAGCAATGCTTCAAATAAGACAACAATTAAGTACACAAACGATGGAACAAGCCACTACTAATATTATTGAACAAATTAGTAATGATAAAAATTTTAAGAAGGCTAAGGTGGTAGGACTTTATCATCCAATCTTTAATGAAGTTAATATCCTAGATATTATGGTTAAATTTCCTAATAAAATTTATGCTTTACCAAAACTATACTACAATCATATTCGTTATTACAAATATGATGAATCAATGCAGTTAGTTAAAAACTCTTATGGGATATTAGAACCTAAAAACAAAGAAGATATCACTCATCAAATAGAATATGTATTAGTTCCTTGTGTAGCAATCTCACCAGATAAGGTTCGTTTAGGCTATGGTCATGGCTACTATGATAAGTTTTTTATTAAACAACATAAAATGATTAAAGTAGGAGTGGCATACTATTTCCAAGAAATTGATGTGGCACAAAAGTCTTATGATGTTTTAATGGACTACTACTTTTTGGGGTAATAAAAATGATATTAGAAACCAAAATTGGCACATTTGAATTAATTAAAAATTATCGTGATGCCTTTGATTTAGAAATGTTTTTAGCCCGCTATGTGGATGTGGCTTATGACAAATATACTTATTTAGTAGGTGATTTATCAGCTACTATATTAAGAATTAAGGGTTTTTCATCAGACCCTAAAAGCGTTAATGGTTATAAAAAGATTCCTGATTATTTATCAGAAAGTTGTAATGTGAATTGTGCTTACTTTATTCTTAAAAGAGTTAAAGAAAATAAAGATACTGCCGAGGTATTATCAAATATGGAGAGTGAAGTATGATTGATTTAACCCAACAACGTTTAGATGTTGAACAAATTATTAAAAGAATTAGACCATACATCTTAAATGATGGTGGTGATATTGAATTAGTTAATATTGAAAACGGCATTGTCTATGTTAAGATGAGTGGTGCTTGTGAAGGCTGTATTTTAATTGATTCAACCTTAAAAGATGGATTAGAAACAATGCTCACCAATCAAGTAGATGGCATCATTGCGGTAATGGCTTTATGACGCCATATTGGTTAATTTTAATTTTATGTATTGTTTCGGCAGTGACTGCACAAATATTGAAGTATTTATTAAAACTTATTATTAATAAAAAGTCAGATTTTACATTATTATTTACTACTGGCAATATGCCATCAAGTCATTCAGCCTTAGTATCAACATTGGCGATGTCAGTTTTAATTTATGAAAACTATCAAGTAACATTATCGTTTGTAATTACATTCGTGCTAGCAGCTATTGTGATTCATGATGCCTTTGGAGTGAGATATGAATCAGGCAAGCACGCTATTTTATTAAATGAGATCAAAGGAAAACTCAATATGGTGGAAGATTATTCATTCACTGAAAAAAAATTAAAAGAGTCCCTTGGCCACAAACCATTTGAAGTATTTGTTGGAGTCACCTTAGGAGTAGCGATTGCTCTAGTGGGATTTGCAATATATAATTAAACAAAAAAGGAGAGAAAAATGGAAAGAAAAATCGGTATCGTGGTGGATTCAACCACCAAAACAAATTTCAAAGAAACACTATTTAATGATGCATCAGTTGTAGATTTGTCAATCTTAGTTGATGGCGAAGAATATATTGATGGAACATTAACTAACGCACAAGTTTTAGATTTTATCGCACAAAAGAAAAAAGTAACAACCTCACAACCTTCACCTGAGAAGTTTGCCAGAGGCTATGAAGAACAATTTGAATTAGGATATGAATCAATTATTTGTATTACAATCTCTAAAGGTTTATCAGGAACAATTAACTCAGCTCATTTGGCTGCTCAAAGTTTTGCAGATAAAAAAATTGTTGTAATTGACTCAATGACTGTTGGACCTGGGGTTGAAATCTTATTAGAAGAGGCATATAAATTGATTAATGCTGGATTATCACTAGAAGAAGTGGTAGCGGGAATCAATAAAAAGGCCAATGAAATTACATTATTTTTATCAATTGAACAATTAGCAGTTTTAGTGGCTGGTGGTCGTTTATCTAAACTTCAAGCAATGATTGGTAATATCTTAAAAGTAAAACCAATCTTACAATTTAAGCAAGGTGTTTTATCAGTCTTTAAAAAGGTAAGAGGAATTGATGCTATCTATGAGTTTATTGCTGATCAAGTAAAAGAGTTATTTGATAAAGCAGGTTCTGCCTTAGGTAAGATTGCTTATGTAGGTAATGAAGAAAAGGCAGTATTTTTAAAAGAACTAATCGCTAAAAAAGTTAAACAAGCGCAAGTTACTATTTCAGGGGCTATTTCACCCGTTGTAGCAACCCACCTTGGTTATGATGGATTAGGGATTGTTATTGTTTAATCAAAATATATTAGTATGAAAAAATTGAATCTATAAATTGAAAAATCACCAGCCGAATACGGCTGGTCTTTTCAAAATGATGGCATCAATTTACGAGTACGAAGATATGTTTGAAAATCTAGTTATAATATAAATGAGCAAACTCATATTCAATAAAAAAGTGTTTCTGGATTAAATAATTATATTTGCAAAAGGGAGAGTCCATGAAGGAAGAAATAAAAAATGAAATTCTGATTTATCAGGCGGAAGATGGGCAGACTAAAATTGAGGTTAAATTTAATGGCGATACAGTATGGCTAACTCAAGATAGTATAGGCGAACTTTTTCAGCGAGCCAAGTCTACAATAAACGAACATTTGAAAAACATTTTTGCTGAAGGTGAGCTTGACGAAGAAGAGGTAAAAAGAAAATTCGGAAATACCGAATTATCTAATAACCCAACCAAGCCGACAAACCTGTATAACCTTGATGCGATTTTGGCAGTAGGCTATCGAGTAAAGTCACACCGAGGCATACATTTTAGAAAGTGGGCAAGTCGCATACTAAAAGAGTATATGCAAAAAGGCTTTACTATGAATGACGAGTTATTAAATCAAGCAGGCGGTGGACAATACTTTAAGGAATTACTTAATCGTATTAGAGACATACGTTCTAGTGAGAAAGTCTTTTATCGTCAAGTTTTAGATTTGTTTGCAACCAGCATTGATTACGACCCACTAAGTGAAATTGCACATGAGTTTTTTAAAGAAATGCAAAATAAATTGTTATTTGCCGTGAGTGAGAAAACCGCACCAGAACTAATTGCTGGGCGGGCAAATGCCGATCTTCCCTTCATGGGATTACAAGCTTTTAAGGGATTAAAACCACAAAGGCATGAAGTTACGATTTCTAAAAATTACCTAACCGAAAATGAAATCAAGGAATTAAACTTAGCAGTCTCTGCGTATCTTGATATTGCAGAACTTAAAGCACATAGGCAAGAAGTTATGCATATGACTGATTGGGCTAAAGAACTTGAGAGATTTATTGCTTATCAAGAAATGCCAGTACTTAAAGGCAAAGGAAAAATAACCCGCGAAGAGGCTGATGAAAAGGCAGAACTTGAGTACGATAAGTACAAAGTCAAAAATAAGGACGATTTAACTCCAGTTGAGCAAGACTTTATTGAAACAATTAAAAGAACTTACAAGCTTCTTGAAGGAAAGCCGATAAAAGAAGATAAGAAGTAGTTAAATATCACTAAATTAGAGCTAGCGGTTGCTTATTTCTTCTTTTGAAGAGACGCTTTTGTTAAAAATAAAAAGATCTGTCTTTATAAAAGAGGCAGATTTTTTTGATATAATTATATATACTATATAAAAAGGAATAAGAAAAATGATTTATACAACTACCTATCAATCACCATTGGGAGTATTAATGTTAGCCAGTGATGGACATAATCTAATTGGTCTTTGGAATAATAATCAAAAATATCATGGTCAAACCCTTTTGGTAAAACCATTAGTTAAAGATGATTTACCCATTTTTATTTTAGTTAAAAACTGGTTAGATCGTTATTTTAATCACGAAAGTCCCCAAATTAATGAATTACCATTATTACCAATTAACAATAGTGAGTTTCGCCAAAAAGTATGGCAGATTCTTTGTGAGATCCCTTACGGTGAAACGATTACTTATGGTGATATTGCTAAAAGGGTTGCTGTTCAAATGAATAAAGAAAAGATGTCGGCCCAAGCAGTTGGTGGGGCAGTTGGTCATAATCCAATTTCAATTATTGTTCCTTGTCATAGGGTAATGGGCAATAACAATAATTTAACTGGTTATGCTGGGGGTTTAGATAAAAAGATATGGTTGTTAAAGCACGAAGGCATTGAGGACAAGCATTTAATCAGACCAACCAAAGGAACAGCCCTTTAATCAAAAATGGCATTATAAAAACATTTTTGAGCATATTTATTTAATTTATAAAAACAGTTTAATCAAAAAAATAGCCACCTAATAGCCACTACTTTGACAAGACTTTCATAAATTATGATATAATATTTAATGTGAAAGTGGGGTCACAGTGAAGATATTAGACAATGTTACAGTAAGAGTAACCGCGATTAAACCTTTTGGTGCGTTTGTAAAACTAAATAATATGATGGGTTTTATTCATATCTCAGAAATTGATGATAAGTTTGTGGCAAACATTTCTGATTATTTTAATGTTGGTGACTTAATCAATGTCACTGTTGTTGGCTTAGAAGATGATAAAGTATCATTTAGTTATAAAAAACGCAACACTTTTCATCCTAAAATTAAAAATGAAATTAGACTTAAAAAAGGATTTACTCCGTTATTAAATAATTTAGAAATTTGGCAGGAACAAGAAAATGATTAAACTTCATACTGACTATGTAAAAAAGTTTATTGATCAAGATATTAATTTATATCAAGACAAAGTAACGCAAATCCATCAAGGAATGCTAAATAAACAGACATTAGGGTCAGATTTTTTAGGTTGGCTAAATTACGACTTTAATTTACAAGAAATTAATAGAATTAAAAAACTACATCAAAAATACGCTAACATTGATGTTTTAGTGGTTGTTGGTATTGGTGGTTCTTATCTGGGAGCGAAAGCTGGCATTGAGTTTTGTCAAAAACCTTTTAACAAAGAAGGCATTGAAATTATTTTTGCAGGTTTTAATTTATCAAGTAGTTATCATCATGCATTACTTACTTATTTACAAAATAAAGATTTTTGTATTAACGTAATTTCTAAGTCAGGTACTACCACTGAACCAGCAATCGCTTTTCGCTTATTAAAAAAATTAGCCCAAGAAAAATATGGTGATCAAGCTCATGAAAGAATATTTGCCACTACTGATCAAACTAAGGGGGCTTTATTATCATTGGCTAATGATAATAATTATGAAAAGTTTGTGATTCCTGATAATATTGGGGGACGTTATTCAGTTTTTACAGCGGTCGGTTTATTGCCGTTTGTTTTTGCGGGCTTAGATATTGATTTAATGATTAGCGGGGTTAAACAAGCTATCAAAGATTTTAGTGAGCCAATAATTGCTAAAAACTTAGCTTATCAATATGCATTATATCGTTATTGTTTATATAAAAAGGGTTATAAGATAGAAATGTTGGTTAATTATGAACCAAGTTTAAGTTTTTATGCAGAATGGTTCAAGCAGTTATTTGCTGAATCAGAAGGTAAAAATAATCAAGCGTTGTTTGTTGCTTCCGCTAACTTTTCAACAGACCTTCATTCAATTGGTCAATACATTCAAGAAGGGCCACGTTTTTTATTTGAAACAGTAATTCAAGTTGCGCATACTAAGTCTTTATTAATTCCTAAGGAAAGCAGTGATCTTGATGGTCTTAATTATATTGCTAATAAAGATTTAGCTTATGTTAATAATCAAGCCCTACACGGAGCCTTAAAGGCGCATACTGATGGTTTAGTTCCTAATATTATTATTCAAATTGATCAATTAGATAGTTATAATTTTGGGTATTTATCATACTTTTTTATGCGCTCTTGTGCATTAAGTGCGTATTTACTAGAAGTTAATCCTTTTGATCAACCAGGAGTAGAAGCCTATAAAACCAATATGTTTAAATTGTTAGGAAAAAAATAATGAAAGAATTTGTTACTAATAATCAAACTGAAACTATTACGTTAGCCAATAAAATATTAGAAAAACTTCCATCAGATATTAACACGATTATCTTAATTGGTGACTTATCAGCGGGAAAAACTACCTTTACAAAAGGTGTTGGTGATTTTTTTGGTGTCAAAAAGATTATTAATTCCCCAACCTTTACTATTTTGAAAACATATGAAGGCACTAAAAACTTACACCATTTTGATTTATATCGTTTAGACCAAGACAGTGAGACTTTAGAATATGAAGAATTAATCTTTGATCAAGATTCTTTTAGTGTAATTGAGTGGCCCTTTAATGCTCCAATCATGCTACCTAAGAAGTACTTACAAGTTAAGTTATTAATTACTGATGAAAATAGACGTAAAATTATCGTAGAAGCGATTAATTTTGCTGATGATTGGTTGGCGTTAATATGAAAACTTTATTTTTAGATACGGCAACTGCTAGTTTAGTCATTGGTCTTTTAAATAAAGATCAAGAATATTTAATGATTAAAGACGCTTTAAGGGATCATTCTACTAATACAGTAGAAGATATTAAAGAGTTTTTAAGCCAGCATCAAGTAAGGATTAAAGATATTGACAATATAGTAGTCGGAATAGGACCAGGTTCATATACTGGCATTAGAGTGGCGGTTATGGTGGCCAAAATGTTAGCCTCCACCTTAAAGATTAAGCTATACAAAATTTCATCAATTACTTTTTTAACATCTGGGCTTGCTAAAACCTTAGGGTTTATTGAATTAAAAAATATGGCAGGTTTTTTAAGTCTTAATCATTATGGACAACAATTATCCACTGACACTTACAAAAGTTTAGAAGAACTTAATACTAAACAATACCAAGATAAATTATTAATTCAAAAAGAAAGTATTAAAATATCATTAGTTAATAGTTTAAAAAATGCCAAACTAGTAAAAGACATTCATTCTCTTGTCCCAAATTATGCTAGAATTACTCAGGCAGAAGGACAACTTTTATGATTAGAAAAGCAAATCCAAAAGATTTAGTAAAGATTATTAATTTAGAAAAAGAAGTATTAGATAGTAGTTTAGGCTTACTATTTTATTTAGATGAATTAAACAATGAGTTTAGTAAAGTGTGGATTTTAGAGCGTCAAGGTGAAATGATTGGTTTTTTAAGTTATCGTAATGTTGATCAAAAAGTAGAAATTTTAAACCTTTGTATAACACCTCTTTATCAACGTCAAGGATTTGGTAAGTTATTACTACAACACTTATTTGATAATGAGGACTTTGTATCAGTGATTTTAGAAGTTAAAAGTACTAATTTTCCAGCAATCTCCTTATATGAAACATTCGGATTTGGCTTATTAACAACAAAAAAGGCTTATTATAATGGTATAGATGCCTTAGTGTATTATTATGAAATGAAATAAAAAGGAGTGAAGATATGATTATTTTAGCGGTTGAGAGTAGTTGCGATGAAACATCGGTAGCTATTAGTAAAAACGGTAAAGAAATATTATCTAATCAAGTATTATCGCAAATCAATATCCACCAAGCATTTGGTGGAGTAGTGCCAGAAGTGGCAGCACGTAATCATATTATTCATATGACTAGGTTATTTGAAAATGCCTTAACAGAGGCAAATCTTACCCCTCGTGACATTGATTTAGTGGCTGTTACTTATGGGCCAGGCTTAATTGGTTCTTTATTAGTTGGGATTAATGCAGCTCAAAGTTTTGCGATGGCCCATAATATTGAATTGATTGCGGTTAATCATTTAATTGGTCATATTTATGCAGCCCAAATTGAATCTGAAATTATCTTTCCTTCACTAGCCTTATTAATTAGTGGAGGCCACACTGAATTAATTCTTTTGAAAGATCATTTTGATTTTACTGTATTAGGTTCAACCTTAGATGATGCAGTCGGTGAAGCTTATGATAAGGTAGCAAAGATTCTAGGCCTAGCTTATCCCGGGGGCCCAATTGTTGATCAATTGGCGCATTTAGGAAAGCCAACGTATTCTTTACCAATACCTTTAAGTAAAGATCAAACTTATAACTTTTCTTTTTCGGGTCTTAAAAGTGCAGTAATGAATTTAGTAAATAAAACTAAAATGAAAAACGAAGAATTAAGAATTAATGATGTATGTGCTTCATTTCAAGAAGTTTGTGTTAAGACTTTATATGATAAAACGTATAATGCGATTAAAGAATATCAGCCTAAACAATTAATTATTGGTGGTGGCGTAGCCGCTAATAAAGGTATTAGAGCCCAATTTAGACAAGAAAATTTGAAGTTACCAGTGGTATTTGCACCTTTTGAATATTGTACAGATCAGGCGGCAATGATTGCTATTGCTGCGTATTATCAGTATCAAAAAGAAGGGGCACTGAAAAAATATAGCCTTAAAGCATCACCAACATTAAGTATTTAATAATAAATTATTAAAATAACTAGTAAAATATGGTATTATAAAAGTGGAAGGAAAATAATTTATGAGCAAAAAAGAAAAAAAGAGGCGAAGATTTCGCCCAATAAGATTTATTTTTAAGTTAGTGGGGGTTTTAATTTTAATTATGATCTTAATTCCGGTAGTATTATTACTACTGATGTTTGATTGGGGTAATTATCAACCACCGGTTAATGATTTTGAGGCAGTGGGTGGATTTATGTTTCAGGAGTTTGTTGCTGAAAGATTAAATACATTCATTGAAGATGATGATGCAATGTATATTGATGTGTCAATAACAACCCCACAAATTAATCAAGCGATTTTCAATGTTTTAAGAACAATGAATGAAAATTACTTAGTTGAAGGCGTTGAAGGATCACAGTACTTTTTACAAGAAGGGCCGATTGGGTTTAGAGGAGTTACTGTTTCTATTACAGATGATGTTATTAGAATAGATGCAGGACTTAACGCTAGTTTAACCAGTTGGTTAAATTACCGTATGCGTTTAAGAGTGGATTTGAAAGTAGTAGAAAGTCCAAATGGCTTTGATTTACAAATTCAAAGATTAAATATTTCACATTTAAGAATTAGTTCACTTTATGGTATGGCAAGAACAGTTTTAAACTGGTTTGATATTGACATTGCTGCTGAATTAGAAAGCTTAGTACCGTTTGGTGAGTTTAATGGTGAAGATTTAAGTTGGCATCTTTCATACACCGAGATTTTTAATATGCTTGGTGATGGTGATGATGCAGGGATGTTTGAATTATTAGCGATGTTAGTTACTGCTGAGTTAGGAGCTGATCATGAAAGATTATTTAGATTAGGTTTATTTGCTGATAATAATCCTGATATTAGAGGACGTGCTTCAATCCTATTTAATCTAGGTTTATTTAGAACAAACCGACCTTCACATGAATTATTACACTCAATTCAAACCGAAGATGAACTAGATCAATTATTTAGAGGACAAATATCTAACATGCTAATTTCATCAATTATGCATGATTCTGATGAAGAAGATGATTATTTAAGACTTGATTTAAGTACTGAGATTTTAAATGAGATTATCGCCTTTAGGACAGGTGGTCAAATGATTAGTGATATAATTCTTGAATTGGGGGGAACTAACTTCATTTTTGGCACAGAACCCATTTTCTTACAGCCACGTGCTAATGGCCGTGTAGATATTGGCATGTTTATGAACTTAACTAACGAAGAAACAGGAGCATCATTCAGATCACTATTTATGTTGGGTGCCACAGTTGGAGCATCAGATGATCGTCGTGGATTAGTATTTACGATTGAACATTTACAAATTGGTGAAATTGGTTTAGATGCCAAGCTGATTGATACTTTATTAGGTTTATTTGATAGTGATATGATTACTGGCAGAACATTAGTGTTAGAAGGTTTTGTCGATGATATCGCTCAACAAGGAGTAGAAGTAAGAGGTATTACAGCAAGAGAAGGTTTCTTAGAAATAATAATTAACCCAGGAGATGATGAACAACGAGACATTATTAATCAAGTTAGAGAACATATTAATTCTGCATTAGAAGATTTAATTGAAGATGATCGTTTAAGTGATTCTGAGTTTGATGATGTTAATGCTGCTATTCGTAAGATGTTAGATTCAGATACAAGAGATACAGAGGAAGTTATGGCAGAAATTAATCGCCTAGCCCCAGAACAACAAGAACTGTTTTTTGATGTTTTAACTGACATACTAGAAGACAAAGGTGTCGATAATCTAAATAACTTAATTCCGATGGAAGAATAAAAATATTGAGGGAACTAACCATTAATGGTTGGTTCCCTTTTATCAGAACTAAACCGCTTTACTATCAATTCAGTTAATCATAATCATAATAATGCTGGCCGACAAGCACGAAGAGATGATATTAATGAGCCCTGGAATTATTGGTTACGCTCTGCTGGTGCTTCTACTGGCTCTCCTGTCGCGGCTGTCTGGACTTTCGGCACCCGTGGTGCTGATTATGCTAACATTACCACTTTCGGTTTCCGCCCAATATTATGAAGTAGTAGTCAGCTGACTACACTTCCCCTTATCAGAACTAAACCGCTTTACCATCAATTCAATTAATCATAATCACTATGATAATGCTAGCCGACAAGCAGTAAGGGATGATGGCGGAGGTACTCCAACTGGCAATAGAAATTACTGGTTACGCTCT
>Ga0209755_10008830_pt1 | contig 10708 bp, 5 predicted proteins | sample TergutCo191P1_FD_187301 | JGI IMG/M metagenome (GOLD analysis project Ga0209755, IMG submission 187301) | Cornitermes sp. P1 segment gut microbial communities from Petit-Saut dam, French Guiana - Co191P1 (SPAdes) (version 2) | ecosystem: Host-associated > Arthropoda: Insects > Digestive system >... | reverse complement strand
ATTTCGAACGGTTTCCTAACTATTACAGGCTGAAAGTGTAAAAGATGCTGCCTGGGGAATAGAATGGGTAGGAGCTCCAGTCCAATTTCAGCGCTCTGTGTGCTTCATCATCGCGGCAGCCAACAATGAATTCAGACTGACAGCTGGGAAATTTGTGCCGGTGTGCAACTCGACCATGTTGAATGTAAATATTCAACAGCAATAGACACAGCTTAAGCACTATACCGACTTCAGCACTACAACAGATATGTTTCCACGTGGCCACGTTCAGTTGTTCAGCTTTGCACATCATTACTTACATAGTAAGAGTTAGGTGTGGAGGCAGCTTCATACATACATTTGCGTCAAAACTTACTTTTGCAATGTGACTGATCATTAGAACAAGACAGATTCTACAATTAAGTAATATAATAAATTCAGTTAGAATCGCGCCTATAAATCTGTCACAGCGTCACTCATATTAAATAAATCAATCCTCTCGTGTACTTACAGATGAAAGAAACAACACCTAATTTTAGCCGGTGCTGGGCACATATTTTCTGTTACTCATACAGGGTTATTGATAAGTCAGTTAAACATTTTAAAAATTCGCAACAAATAAACTACTCAACGGATCATGGTAGTTCTTACGCCGATAGAGAGAGAAAATAAATCTCCAAGTTATATTTACATATTTCAGAGATGCTCACTGTGTCCACCTTTGGTAATTCGGCAGACATCTGTGCGACAGTCCATCTCGTTCCACACGCGTGTCAGCATATCACGGTCGACCAGAGCCACAGCAGCGGTGATACGGTTGCGAAAATCTGGAGATTAGCGGGGAGTGGAGGCACAAAGACAGTGTGCTTCACAAACCTCCAGAAGAAAAAGTCGCACGGGGTTAAATCCGGAGACCGGGGTGGCCACCGCATTAACGCGTCATCTTCTTTTCCTGTGCGTCCTATCCACCTTTGCGGCAAGTTTCGATTGAGATACCCTCGCACGTCTTTGTAGCGAGCCGGAGAGCCGTCTTTTGAAAAATGTAATCATTACTGTCTTCATTGAATTGTGGCATCAGCCAGTTTTCTAACATGTTTCACGGACTTATAAATAACCCTGTATTACGAATGGAAAATTGATAAGTCGAAAGTGGACGGCTGGGTAAGAGATTTAACAAAACTGAATTATGCAACATACGGCAAAACGCGAGGGAACGGGAAGTAAAATAACTTATCAAATTATTAAAACATGATGCAAAATATCCAAGGAGGAGGAAGGTGCAACGAGAGAAAATAAATTTCTATTTTCATACCGTAAGTTGAAGTGTTACGGGGGAGGAGAAGTGTGAAGCGTAAATATCGGGCTCCAAGTGAATGAAGCAGTGGAGCAGCTTGGTTCAAGCTGGTGATATCGAAATAGAAAGGAGTTAGGGGGGGCCGGGAAGGCTGGTGACATTTACGCGGGCAGGAGAAAACAAGACGTGTTGAGAACGTACAAGAATACGCAACCCGAAAGAGAAGCCTCTGAACAATAGTGTGGCAAATAATGAGGGGATAGCGTACAAGAAGCTCTTCACCTGTAATAAGATTGCAGAACTGCATGATTGGTAGGTTGAATGCTTTTTAACTTAACTTAGAAAATAAAATTCGAGACCAGGAGTAAGAACTGTGTCAAATATGGAATTAGCTGCCACATCCCTAGAGATTTGTACACGTTATTTCAGTTATTATTTTGCTATTATTATTATTATTATTATTATTATTATTATTACATTTTCCTAAGATTTTGTAAAATAAATACTTTAGTGCAGTAAATGGTCAAAATATATCCTGAAAACATTCTAGTAGCACTAATATTAAATTTTACAAGAATTATTTGTGACTTGCTTGTAATGGCGTCGTTACATCTTTATACTAATGCGCGCGCGCGCGTGTGTGTAGATAGACATATATTGCTTTTTCGTTTACTGTATTCTTCAAAGCAACTAAAAGCTAAACATATAAATTATCGAATGAGGTAAAAGAGATAAAAATCATACAAAAAATTCCGAAATCACAGGAAATAAAAATATATAGGATTAATAATATAAAAGAAATAAATATACAAATTGAGATGGGTTCAGAATAGGGACAGGTGGGGGGATCTTGTGAATGCGCCAATTAACCTCCGCGTTCCGTAACGCGCAGGGAATTTATTGACTAGCTGAGAACCTGTTAGCTTCTCAAGAAGGACTCTGGAGTTAGCTAGTTATAGAAATTTGGGTGAGATGTTTGGAACAGAATTTCGGAATAGAATTTCGGACAAGTATAGGCAACTACTTCAATAATATGACGAAAAAGAACAAGAGTTATGACTACACACACTCATCCAAGACCTGAAATTTAATTAGAAGTAGGGGGGGGGGCCTACTGTTGGCGAAATTTGCGTCATCGTTTGCGTTGTATGAATCGTTACTTAATTTAATACAAAAACTGAGCACAGACTACGATAAAGTCTAAAATCATCTGCTAGTCTAACAGATCTGATTTCGAGTCCAAATCTACCTCATCAAAGAATCGGTAGCTTTAAATCAGTGCTACTCAGTTATCTTCTTCGCGATTGGTACAGCACACAAGCATTACGGTGGCGAAACAATCTCACCAGAAAGGAAAGTATTAAATTCATCTGCTTCGCTGCGCCACTAGCTGCTGTGTTACAGGTTCAGGAAAGCCACTCGTTCAGTTGCGAGAGGACAGCAGTACCGTTGAGTGTACAGTTCAAATCGCAAATAACTCAAATAAAACCCAAAAAACAGACACCTATAGTAGCTACCCACACATCATGAATATTTAGAGACTGCCATTTTTTAAAATACAATTCGGAAGGATCAATTGCATACTTACACGAGGCTTCAGGTTAGAATGTGTCGAAGACTACAGAAGTGTGGGCAGAACTATATGCCAATTAGCAGGTATCACAAATAGCCAATACAAATTCGTGAAATGGAAACAAACCTGCATACTCGTATTTAGATACCATGCTGGCACTCGCCTACTAGACACGACCAGAGTTAGTCACATTAGTCCGCCTCTCGTATTATACAAATATTACTATGATTGCATATATACTTATACAATGATGAAATCTATATTACACATTCCAGGTATAGTGAATCGCCTACGGCAAGTTATTACTATATTAGCTAGAGTCATGAAGTGAACTAATCTACAAAACTGATTGCCAACAGCGCAAAGTTGTTTTCTCATCAGTGCAATTACATGAAATTGTATAAAGTACAGAAATTAAATTTGCATCCGCAATCCATTCTGTGGAAATAATAAAATAAGAGGAAATAATCATAATACAAGCCGAAGTACTTACCTCCTTATCGGAAAGGGGATATGGGACTCGCGTGTTTAGCACGAACTTAAAATATCCCTACAGCAACAATCATGATGATGATTGTGATTATCATCATCATCACAGTAAAGAATACAATGTACAGATTGGTGATAAAGATGAATTTTAAAACTAAATATGTGAAATGTTAAGCTTCTTATAATTTTATGCACAGTCGCTGGAAATTTATACTAGTTATTATAATGTGGTCTAATTTCTTCTCGAAGAACTTTTATACAATCATAAATATTAATTTTCTTATTTGTCAAAATATCTAATCCTTCTCATTTTAAATACAGTCATATTCATTTTCCGACAGCTGCAAAGTTTGTCAAGTATCAAAATTGTTCCTTAACACCAGATATTTCATTTTTGTCCGCAGATGATAAGTCAATCAGTGTCTTTCTTCATGTTTCTTCTGCAAGTGAAAGACAAGAATAATAACATAAGTGAGGTAAAGTAAGTATCTCTTACTTATCCTTTATTAAAAAAAAGTAGAGGCAAAGATTATTAGAGTGTGTATTTACTGTCCATGTCAATAAAGTAAAAATAATTCAGCAATCAAGTAATAGTTGTTAAAGATGAAGGAAAATTTTACGGGCGGGAAGCGTATAGTGCTAAGAACATTTAATGTATCTCTGTCTTCTTGGTACCACTGAGTGAACTTACTGCAAAACAGTGCTGCGAGCATCGCTTACCACAACGTTACATTTTTATGAAACTGATGTTTAAGTGCGTTTGTGCTGGGTTCCGAGCTCAATGTAGACCACTGAAATTGCAGGTTTCAAGTTAACAGAGAATTTGCATGAAATTTTGTTTTCACTTTGAAAAAAACAGCTTCAGAGACTTACGAAATGTTTTAAAACATCGTTGTCTGATGATGTCAAGCGTTTTAAAGTTATTCGCGTTTCAAAGTGGCGAAAGTTCGGGTGAGGAGTCCGAATATTCACGACATTCATCGCCAAGTCGCGGTAATGGAAATGTTGAACAGTTCGTCTAGTCATTCACGAGTACAGGCGGCGTCTTACTAACTATATTCAAAGGTGTTTGCGGAGAATGAGGAGAAAACGTTCTGATTAAGCCCCTTGTAACTTCCACTGCTTCAAAAGCTTAAAATCAATGAAGACACGAAGATTCGAAAACATCGCCAAGATTCAAGCTGCAATTCAGGCGATGTTTAGACAGCATCAAGAAACGGAGGGTCTGGAGATGCTCCGCAGTGGAAAAGGCTCTGGACCTGGTGTATAAACGGACAATACCAACCTGTAACAACTGGCTAAGCCATATTTGCAATATCTGCTAAGTCCTGAAAATTCTGGCTCGCACACAGTATTTCCGAATACTTAAGGAAAGAACACATTACTTGTATTATCAATTTATATGTGAAACAACCCATTCAATTTCAATTCACCCTTGTTTCTTGGACCTTCCTAATGACATACACACCAACTTGAAAGGAAAAGTTAAAAAACAATATCCATGTTTCAGCCGATTATGAAAAGATACAGGAGCTAACCGACGCTACTACAGCTTTCACTGCAGCACATTTTAATTAGCCGATCCCGGTGGCCGCATTGTCTGCGGTCGCTTGCTTTCTGGGATTCGGGTACTGCCGCGGGCACAGATGTTTTTGTCTTTTGGGTGCTGTGTGTTGTACACGTAAAGGTTTCTGCAACGGGCTAATCCCTCTTCCAGGGGAGTTCTAATAAATCTGCCTGTGTAATTGTTTGTGATCAGGTGTCAAAATAACCCTCTACACCTACAATGAATAAGAAAGGAGAAGTTCAACCAAAAACAGCATTTTAATTAAATTAATTACACCCATCATACATGGAAAGTAACGAGATCAAACAACGGTACTTCTCACATAACGGTAACAGAAGCTTCCTTTAAGTCTATAAACAGTGTGTGGGTTTTTCCATAACAATTTCATATTTTCTTTAGTATGGGAAGGAAATAGATTACCTATCAGTAGTCAATATTTGCGTCGAAACCAAAGTTAATGAACTCAAACAATTTTCCATTTTCCATGCCGTACATTACAGTTCAATTAATTACAGTTCAAGCCAAACAATGCACACATTTGTATTAGTGTAGTAGTACAGGATGATTCAAAAAGATGGACTCAATTTCGTACGTCTGTTACTGTTCAATGAGCCCATCTTTTTTAAATCACCCTTTACTATTACACTGATCAACAGCTCCTAGATGTACAAGTTTCATATCTCACTAGCCTATCATATGGCAGCACTACAAGTTGTATAAAGCGACTGTTCAATACATTGGTGTCTGGTATGTGGAGCCGCCCAAAAATTTCTATCCGATATATGTATTCTACGATTAAGAGTTTCTGGCGGTTCTACATACAAGACACCAGTACACTAGACGGGCGCTTTATACAACTTGTAGTGCTGCCTGATGATGGGTTAGTGTAGCACGCAACTTGTACATGTAGGAGTTGGATGTCAATGTAATAGTACTACAAACTACAACAACTGTGTGCATTTATTGGCTTGAATTGTAATTATTTAATATCAAATGAGTTCACCTAATATTAACCTCAACCTTCAGGAAAAACACCTGATGGCTTTTTTATGTCAAGAAGTGTGGCATGCGTGAATAGTTACCTCCAGCTCTTTACCGACCTTCTTATACAGAGGTAAAACAGCGCAATACGTAGGAAGTAATGCAATCTTTCAGCAGATCGGAGAGTTCTTCGTGATTCAAAACATAGTCGAAAAGTACACGGATCAAATATGTGTGTACCACCTTCTTCTTTAAAAAACGTTTCCAGAATATGATCAATGTCCTGGGAATCATACGTTCTAAGATTCTCAGTAGTAACCAATATCAGTTTAAGAAAAACAAAAACCAATATTAATGGTAAATCTCTAAGAATTTCGGCCAAAGGACCTAAGTTCAAACACACGTATGTCTGCAGTGGCAATACTAACTCTTTTTCTACAGAACCTACGAACCAACAGCTGGACCCGTACTTCCCTATGTCGGTAACAACAACAAAAACAAACTTGAAATAAAGCATCTCCAACAACACCCAGTGGACGGCAGTGCCTGCAACGTGACACACTGTCCACCTGTCCACAGATTTGCCAGTATTAAATAAAGATAATGCAAACATTTTCTTAACAGTTTCTTCATATATATAATCACAAATTAAGCCATGTAATGTCTTAAAGAAATCAGAGAACATAAATGGTAATAATAACAATAATAATAATAATAAACGCCTCTAAATTTCAATTTTATATATATTTTAATGGGTAACAACTGTGGTGTTTGAAGTAAATTTTGGTTTACTTTAAGCTAAGCTAAGATATCTTGCCTCTTATATCACAAGTACCTAACTTTGTGAAAGTGTAAAAATATTCAAAGGAAAATGAAGTTGTTGACTCACTGGACACAGAACGTAGCAACCTACAGTAGTAACTTATTTTTAAATGTGGTTCAGTTGCCTTATGTGCGTAGTCTGATGATACAAAATCGACTGGTATATCAAGGGGTAAGAAGCGTTATGAAGGGCACCGGGTACGCCATCAAGTGACAGCCCAGAAAGGACAAACTAAAGTTGTTTCTGTCCAAGCCATGAAGGCATGTAGGGGAAAGAGAGTTATGGCTCCACTCATTCTTAACCTTAATATTATATGGAGGTAAGTGTTTAACTTAATACTGTGGCTGCTTCGCTGTCGCAAACAACTCAGGCGCCTATCAAATAAGATGCTCGTTGGGCCTAGAGCCGGTCTGGACATTTAGGAGAAGAGAAAATCTCTTTCATATAGCGGAACTTGAGCTCCGGCAGTTCCAGCCCGTAGCCCAGTCGCTATTCAGAATACGCAACACGGGCCCACCGTCAGGTGATAAAGCCATAATATATTTCAGAAGTGAGTTGAAAGAAACGCGCGTGACATTCTCATTAGTAGAATTGTGCTCGAGATGAACTACAGTAAAGAATGAGGTTTTGCGAACTGATGGCCTGAATCATAAATGAATCTGCTGTCACAACATACCGATATTCTTTTTCGGATATCAGATGCCCTAACAAGACAGGCAATATACGTACATATCTAACACACGGCGCCTTCTTGTAATCATTGTTGCCTTGGAAAAACAATAAGATTATGTGTTCTGAATGTGTATTGGTAGCCTTAGTTATCAAGCAAGCACTGCGCATGCGCCGTATTAAATTGTCATCTGTGGACTGTCCGGCTTTACTGTATTTTTCCACATTATCTCATTAATAGCAGAATTTCGGAAAACAGTTACTGAACACGAAATGTGTGTTTTGATTTTCTCTACAAATTTTGTCCAGAACATTTCTCATTATAAGAAGAAGTGAGAGAGATATTATCTTAACAGCATGTAAGGTACCCGTCATTCTTGTCCCGTTTTAATGAAACTTACATTTTCTCAACATAGCTTCGAAAAATATTTTAAACGTCAGATTTCATGCAAATCCGCTCACTGGGAGCCAAGTTGTTCCATGAGGACAGAAGGACGGGCAGGCGGCCATGACGAAGCTAAGAGTCGCTTTCAAAATTTTGATAATACATCTTAACACGTAACATACATAAATTTCTTCATTTTGAGATGAAAATATTTCAACATAACTTGTATAACAAACCCCCAAAACCTTCCACGATGTTGATAAATGTACTTTAAAGTGTCTTTTTGGGCGCGATCCAAAAACTGCGAAAAGCAACTATAAAATTCGTCACGTCCGTCGGTCCGCATGGATCAACTCGGCTCCCACTGGAAGCATCTTTATGAAATTTGACATTTGACAATTTTTCGAAAATCTGTTGAAGAAGTTCATGTATCATTAAAAGGGGACAAGATTAATGGGCACTATGCATGAAGATCTATATAAATTTATGACAATACCTCGCTCAATTCTTCTTAAAACGAGAAATGTTGCAGAAAAAGTTGTATAGAAAATCAGAACACTTATGTTAACCTTTTTCGGAAACTCTTGCCGTTAATGTCATAATGTGGAAAATAATGGTACAGCCAGAGTGGTCACAGATGACAATACAAGGCTGCGTAAAACAGAAGCGCTTTGCATGGAGGATAACTAAGGTAAGAACACACACACATTCATAATACTTAACATTTATTGCTTCAAAATTGATTACTTCCGTCTGATTTCGTATAATGTTTTAAAGCAAAACGTAGCACGAAACAGGCAATGTGCGTATAACGATCAGTTGAGAAAAATTATAAATCTAAAGAAGGTCGTGAACAAACTGACGTTCTTTTGCTTAAATTCAGCGTTTCTATATAACGTGTTCAATGGAGTGAAGATTTTCCTGAAACAAGCCTGCAAAAGTACCATGCTACATCTGATAATATTTTACCAAAATTCTAGGTAATACAAACGTAAATTAATCTGTTTTCAAGAAGTGACATCCATTCAGTTGAGTGAAGTTTATTTTGACGGAGCTAGAACTAACCGCAAGCAGCGTCTCCGTCACATACACCTACGATATGTTAATGCAATACACAAGTAGAATACCAAACAAAGCTCCGAGGAAGCAATGTCAGGGTCGCTCTGGCATGAAGCCTGTTTCTAATCAAACAGTCATACCTAACTGGGTCAGTCAAGAGTGTGGCATACTCGTACTCCGCGTCCGTTGCATTCTACTTGTACGTGGTAGTGGTAAGGTAAAATTGTCCCTACTAGCATGCCTTGAAGGGACAGGGGAGGAGTAGAGGAACAGTTCTACTCTGTCCTAACCTCGGCAACAGAAAGCAGTAGATGGTCAGCGCCAAGTGCCGGCCGCTTTATCCCCGGAAATAGCCCCGTTACCAATTGCAGAAGGTTGGCTGTGCCCGAGGGCCGGTCTAGAAGTGTTCCCTTTACCGCACCGGGGCTTGAACACGAACCATCCAGCCTGAAGCGAGTCGCTATACCCACTACGCTATCCAGATCACACGTGGTCCTTGTGTCACTGTAGTAAAATTCATGCCCTGTAGTAGTCACGAAAATTGTTTCCTTGTATACATTTATGGCAATGACTAATTTCCATTCTGTTTGCCCGGCTTCAAGTTTCTGAAACAAGCCATTTAGTGCCACTTACCTCCCACCCTCGTATTGTTTGGCCTTGACGACAACGCTCAATGAAGCGAAGATGCAAATTAATGGGATGCATTTTCGTGTTTCACGCCATTCTGAGTAAAAATGGTAACGGCCAAATGTTTGCCCGTATGGACTGTACTATACGTTATATTTAAACGCGTTTAAATTAGTCTAAATAGTTTCGTGGGTGTGTCAAAGCAGCCTAGAGCACAGTAGAGCAATTTTCTTATAACTTAATGAAAGCCTTTCTTCAATCTATACACAGATTTTACACCGTGCCACTCCACTCCCATTTGCTTCTACAGTACGTCACGATGCACAGCACCTTATCCGTAGTTAACAGTTAACCCATTATGCATAAATCAACATGCAATAATCCCCAAATATCTGGTCACATGGAGTTAATTTTAGGAAACGGATATCGGTTAAATTTTGATATGTAGTTGGTAAAACGTCTCGGTAAAATTTACGCCAGTTTTATACCCTACTTACATATAAATGATAAAACAATAGACGCTCTAATAAGTGAGTAAAGGTCAACGCGTAATTTTCAATTCCTGCTTCGAACTCTGCTCAAATTTAATCAATAATGGGGAAGTTTCAACCTCCCAACTTTTCAATAGAATCTCAAATAGTGAAGTATAAGCTCCGGTTACAAAGAATCGGCTCTTTGTATTCAATATGACAGAGTTAAACTCTTGTACAGTCCATGGCTGAACGAACGCGGTGGCGCATTTGGTTCAGGCACTGTACTGCGTGTACAAGCCGGATAGCCGCAGTTTCGATTCCCAATGGTGTCACTGGAATGGAATTTTTCATTGACCGGACTATGGTCTAAACGGACTATCTCCTAGGGAGATAAAGGTGACCGCTGAGTGAAATCTAGGACCCTCAACCTCCTGGAACTCTCAGGGCCTGTTCAGGTCTGCATGGGGATTGTTTTATCTATGCTTTACATTCCATGGTTGACAGAAGTAGTATTCAAAATACTGCGCTGTGATGGGAATGACACGTTGTCCCGATACGCCTGTAACGAACTACCAATCTATGCTGCATAACATCCCAGAATAGCGAGATTTCATTTACACTACGGAGGAAGCGACAGTGATAGGAAGAGTATTGGCACTAGTGCTTCAGTCAGCATAAGGATACCACACCACCCAGCCGAACCACACCGTAACACCAACACACATCGAACCAGAGCAATACAACACTCAACAAATAAGTCGCAAGCTCCTGAAGATGGATGTACTAACA
>Ga0209755_10008829_pt1 | contig 10708 bp, 5 predicted proteins | sample TergutCo191P1_FD_187301 | JGI IMG/M metagenome (GOLD analysis project Ga0209755, IMG submission 187301) | Cornitermes sp. P1 segment gut microbial communities from Petit-Saut dam, French Guiana - Co191P1 (SPAdes) (version 2) | ecosystem: Host-associated > Arthropoda: Insects > Digestive system >... | reverse complement strand
TGATTTTTTTGACCTTCAAAAAAATCATTTTGATAGAAAACAAATTCACCTGTCTTTCGTTTTTTAAATTTCTCAACAGTAAAAGCCGCGGCGGCTTTATCGTTGTCACAAGCAATAAATTTATCTATATGAAAATATTTCATCGCGGCGTCAGGGATAGAGCCGTATCCGCAAAACGGATCAAGAACTGTATCACCGTGAACAAGACCTGCAAGTTTACAAAGCGTCCATGCCAAAGGAGGCGGCAGTTCGCCCTTATGCAGAGTTTTTTCCCATGAAGAACGCAATGTAAGCCGTTTCATAAAAACAGAAAAACTCCGAGGCTGTTTGTCAGCTGTCTTCTGCTCATCGTTAATTGTAAATTGCTCATTATCTACCCGCCGGTACAAAAACCAGAACTCAGTATCCGGTAGACTGCGGTTAACTTTTAATCCCGATATTTTTGAAATAACTTTTTCGGCTTCTGTTCTCAATTGCGGATCAACCGCAGCCGGTGTATTTTCATTGGAAACAACAATTCTAAATGTTTTAAATTTTTTATTATTATTTACAATAATATCTTTATTAAAATCAATATTGCGGCTGATAAATAATTTGATATAACTCTCTAAAAAATCTCCGCGCCGCGAACCGCAGGTTCGACGCGTCTCTGCCTGAGATTCTTCCAACACGCTTATTACCGCAAAGATATTATTAAAACAAAAAAAGTTTAATTTATCGTAACTTGTCTCAGTTTCAAAAATCACAGCTCCGTCAAGAAGTTTTTGTACACGCGCGCCGGAAAGCCGTCCGCGTATAACGTCAGAAATAACATTTTGCAGCCCCGGAATAAACGTCGCATAAAAAATATTCACTGTTCTCTGCTCAGGAGCATCCTGTTGTGCTGCCGCAGGTATCGCACTTCATACAGGTTCCGTTCCTGACCAAAGTGAAAGAACCGCAATTAGAACACGCATCGCCTTCGTAACCTTTAATGCGCGCTTCGACAATTTTGATCACTTCGCTTTCATAAGGAAAATTCCTCTTCATTGTAAAATCATCTTCTTCTTCGTCATCAATGACTGCAATCTGCTGGTCAAGCGAATGATAACCGGAAGCGGATACAGACGGTCCTAACGCTTTTGTTATGCTGCCTGAAACTTCGGGAGCGGTGTTTCCTTGACGCGGTGAACGTATGCCGCCTTCAGGGGCTGCGCCCGGTTTATTTATTTTCACGCTTATTTGACCGGAGGGAGGCGGCGTTAATGGAACAGACGCGTTTGGTCTGAAACCCGTGCTGTTTTTTTCACGCGTTTTCGGATTTGTTACATCCGCTTCGCTTTTTGTTGTCGTAGCGACAAGGTCTTCGGGTTTTACCTGTCCTAAATCGCTGCGTTTTAAATAACTGATCGCAAGATCGCGGAAAATATAATCAATTACGCTTGTCGCCATTTTTACATAATCGTGATCACGCACAATTCCGTTCGGCTCAAACCGGCTGAAAATAAACGCGTCGACATATTCTTCAAGAGGAACGCCGTACTGAAGCCCCAACGAAACTGTAATCGCGAAACTGTTCAGGAGGCTTCGGAAAGCGGAACCTTCTTTCTGCATATCAAGAAAAATCTCTCCGAGACTTCCGTCTTCGTATTCGCCGGTTCTGATAAAAATTGAGTGTCCGCCGATCTTCGCTTTTTGTGTGTATCCCATTCTGCGGTTCGGCATGGGTTTACGAAGTCCTCTCGCGCCCGCGGATTTTCTCGGATCGGGAGCGACAGGAGAAAGTTCCAATCCTCTTTCAACTTTAAGAATAGTATCGGCTAACGGATCTGTGCCGGGAGCGAAAGTATTTAAAGGCTGAGAAAGCTTCGAGCCGTCACGGTAGAGCGCGACAGCTTTCAAACCGTTTTTCCATGAAAGCATGTACGCGCCTTTAACATCATCGTAATTCGCCGAGTTCGGCATATTTATCGTTTTGGAAATAGCGCCTGATATAAACGGCTGAACCGCAGCCATCATGCCGATATGCGCCGTCCACGAGATTGATCGTTTTCCTTTTTTTCCGGAAGGAGCCGCGGTATCAAAAACCGCGTAATGCTCTTTTTTAAGATCGGGCGCGCCTTCAAGCCCCATAGTTCCGCAGGTGTATAATTCGGCGTCACTGATATCCTGAGAAGAAAATCCGATATGCTTAAGAAGACTAAAACCGGGAAGCGACCATGTTGATTCGGGGATTTTCAGATCTTCTTCAACAAAAGTTTTTCCTAAAATATACGGATTAAAAACAGCTTCAAGATTGAGAGCTGTCTTTACGGCATCTTCGGCTTTCGCGATTATCTCCGGAGAAAAACCTTTTATTCTTAGAGTCTCATGATTTATCGCCGGAGCGCAGCTAAATGTTTTTCTTCCGGTAGCGTACGCGATAATTTCTTCTATCGACTGCGGTGAATAGCCGAGAGTTTCCAAAGCCGGAGGAACAGATTGATTTATAATTTTGAAGAAACCGCCGCCGGCGAGTTTTTTAAATTTAACAAGCGCAAAGTCGGGTTCGATTCCCGTTGTATCGCAATCCATTAAAAGACCGATAGTGCCGGTAGGAGCAATAGCCGTTACTTGCGCGTTTCTGAAACCGTAAGAAGCTCCATAATCCAGCGCTCTGTCCCACGCGGCTTTAGCCGCGTCCAAAAGATACGCAGGGCAAAAAATAGGATCGATTCCTCTGGGGGCAGTGTGAAGCGCCTCATACTCATTAGACCCTGCGTTGAAAACAGCTCTTCTGTGATTGCGTATAACCCGCAGCATGTTATCGGAATTTTCATCGTAACGCGCGAACGATCCGAACTCTTTCGCCATCATAGCCGACTGCGCGTACGCCTCTCCCGAAAGAATCGCGGAAAGAGCTCCCGCTACAGATCGTCCCTCTTCCGAATCATAAGCCAAACCCATAATCATAAGAAGAGTTCCCAAATTGGCGTAACCCAAACCGAGAGTACGGTACTGATAGGAAAGGTCGGCAATGCTCGGAGAAGGAAACTGCGCCATCACAACAGATATTTCAAGAATCGTCGTCCAGATATCAATCGCGTGAACATAACCTTCAATATTAAAAGTTTTATTTTCTTTATTGTAAAGAGAAACAAGATTTAATGAAGCAAGATTGCAGGCGGTGTCATCAAGGAACATATATTCCGAACACGGATTTGAAGCGCGTATCTCGCCGCCTGAGGGGCATGTATGCCAGTCATTTATTGTTGTGTGATATTGAAGACCGGGATCGGCGCACTGCCAGCTCGTCTTCGCTATATCCGTCCAGAGTTTTCTCGCTTTTACCGTTTTAACAGTTTCTTTATTCGTGCGGCTTCTAAGTTCCCAATCGGAATCGCTTAATACCGCTTTCATAAAATCGTCAGTCAGGCGCAGGCTGTTATTAGAGCTCTGCCCAGAAACAGTGTTGTACGCTTCATCGTCCCATGCCGTCGAATACTGCGAAATATCAACCTCTTCGTCACCCTGCTCAAGACGGCGAAGCTGCTGATACAAAAAGGACGGAGGAATCTTGTCACCTAACGCCGCGCGTAAAACCGCAGCCAGATCATGATTTTTTTCGGCGTTGAATTTGTCCTCTTCAGGACCGCGGAAACTGGAAAGCGCGCGTTTTATCGCGTCAATATGTTTTTTTAATATAGAAGAGCCTGTCACCATTGAAGCGACTTTAAACTCTTCTCCCGCTTTCCAGCCGATATATTTCTCAACATCAGGATGATCAACATCGAGGGTTACCATTTTGGCGGCGCGCCGCGTTGTCCCCCCTGATTTAATAGCGGATGCCGACCGGTCGCTCACCTTTAAAAATGACAAAAGACCTGAGGAGACGCCGCCGCCTGAAAGGTTCTCATTCACTCCCCTGATGCGCGAAAAGTTCGATCCCGTGCCGGAGCCGTACTTAAAAAGCCGCGCCTCGCGCGTCATTAAATCCATGATGCCGCCTTCGTTCACAAGATCATCATCAATAGAAAGAATAAAACAGGCATGAGGCTGAGGATGTTTGTAAGCGCTGTCGGATTTCACTACGCAATTTTTTTCCGGATCGAAATAGTAGTGCCCCTGAGCAGGACCGTCGATTCCGTACACCGAGTAGAGACCGGTGTTAAACCATTGAGGGCTGTTAGGCGCGGCAAATTGATGGGCAAGCATATAGCAGGTTTCATCGTAAAAAGCGCTTTCGTCTTCTTCGGTATCGAAATAGTTGTTCTTTTTACCCCATTCAAGCCATGTGTAGGCAAGCCGGTGGAAAACCTGGCGCACGTCATGTTCGGCGCCGTCTTCTGGAAGGTTTCTGCCCGGGTCATCATTCCCGGCGGAAGAAAGAGCGTCTTGGGGAACTTCCCTAGCCCATTTCTTCCACTCATATATTTTGGTTTTAGGAACGCCTGCCTTTCGAAAATACTTTTGCGCGATGATATCCGAAGCGATTTGACTCCAGAATGCCGGTACAATGACTGTGTCTTCAGAAAATATTGCCTTCCCGTTAGGGTTGCGGATTTCACTTTTACGCTTTTCCCAGACAATATCAAAATACGGACCGTTTTTGCGGTCGGTAAAAAACCGATTAACTTTCATTCCTCAACCCTTTTTTTTAGTGATATACCACACAGATAGCGGTGTCCATAAAAGATACACCATATGTTGTGTTACTGCAAGAGGGATCTAAATTTTTTTACTACAAACCACACTAACATCAATTCTTAGGTTATTGTTCGTGTTGGTTCGTGTTGTTTGCAGTAGTATTTCTTATTTTTTAGCTTGATGCGCGCCTTAATCTGTCATTTATCGCTTCACCAAGCCCTTCCGGCGGGGCAAATTGAGCGAAAATTCGCGAAAAACCGCCACCATCCAGTTCATAAAGGGTTTCAAACAGGCGGGAAGCCGCTTCCAGTACGTCTCCAACCCCGGAAAGTACCCTTACAGCGGAAGCATCATGGCATTTTTGCGCATTAAACCAAATATTTTTGGTAGAATCATCAAAAAAGAGAAAAGCGCATCCTGTTTTATACGGCTGTTTAATGATTTTTTCCCTTTCCATCGCAAATAAGGGGATTTTTGGCGCATAATGACTCTTCAATTGCCCGGGAGATATTTGAGGACTAAGAACTGATGACTGAGGACTGGGGACTGATGACTGAGGACTGGGGACTGGAGACTGGGGACTAGGGACTAGGGACTGGGGACTAGGGAATGTTGTTTGCTCATCACCCTCTGAACCGAAGGTTTGGGTTTTCTGTTGGGGACAGAGCTCAAATCCAATCACTTTTTCAATCGCTTCCTTCGGAGTCCCGCCCGGTCTTAAAATCCGTATATGATCGCCTGTTATATCCAGTACTGTCGATTCAAGTCCAATCCGCGCAGATCCTCCGTCGAGGATCATGTCGATCTTGTCTCCAAGTTTATCCCGCACATGTTCCGCTCTTGTCGGACTAAGAGAGCCGAAGGGGTTTGCGCTCGGAGCCGCAATTGCCCCGCCGGAGAGAGAAATCAGTTTCTGAGCGGTTTCATGATCCGGAAAGCGGATTGCCGCGGTCGGAAGTCCCGCTGTCGCGATGCCGGGTATCTTTTCATTTTTGGGGAGAACGACGGAAAGAGGCCCGGGCATCAGGTTTTCAGCCAGCAGAAAAAGTTTTTTCCGCGCCTGAGCGGTTAATAGGGACAGAGCCGCGACGCTTTCCAAAGTTTCAATCGCGGCGATATGTATGATCAGCGGATCAAAGCGCGGACGCCCTTTCGCCTCAAACACTTTCGCGAGCGCCTTAGCGTCATACGCGTTCGCTCCAAGACCGTAAACCGTCTCCGTGGGGAATGCGACTAATCCTCCGCTAAGGATGATTTCAGCCGCCTTTTTAATTGAGTCACCGTTTACAGGTAAATAGATCATATCAGGAGTCAAGATACTTTATTTAAGCGGAAGAGGCAATTGTTTAATACAACGCCTCTTCGTCAGCGTTTGCCGCGAGCGTTACTTTTGTAACGCAATCTCCTGCCCGGCTTCAATTATCAATCTGTTCGGAGCGTTAAAGCTTTCCGCAATTTCTCTGTCGAATAAAGCGCCGGGTTTAGTGTGAATGGGAACATTGTTTTTGGCGCCGATGATCAAAGCGCACTCCGCGGCTTCCGCCGCGTCCATGTTATAGACGCCGTCGCACGGTAAAAACGCGTAATCCAGTCCAAGAGAGGCGAACGTAGTCATCTGCTCTGTTTTTGATGTGTCACCCGCGAAATACAGTTTGATGCCGTCAATTGTAACCAAATAACCGACACATTCCGCCGGATTATGATTTTTATTTTCAGCCCAGACTGCCTCGATTAATATGCCGTTTATATCAAACGAATTGTGTTTTTCGTTTTCCAACGCTTCAAAATTTGAAATTATTTGGCAGCTGTCTTTTTTCATAACTAATTCTATTTTGTTATGATCTCCGTGCTGATGCGTTACAAGAATTACATCGGCAAGTAAATCATATCCGACACCCGCGTACGGATCTATGTAAATCATAGTTCCGTTTTGCGACGTAAGCCTGAAACTTGCGTGTCCCTGATACAAAAGTTTCGTATCATTTCCGCCGCCGCACCCGATAACTGACATAGCAGTTAAAATAGAACCTAATAAAACAAAAGTTTTATTCATGTTAACCTCCAAATAAATTAAATTTTTTCTTTATCTTGATTTTCAAGCCGCTTAAAATAAAATTTCCCATTATAATTATTTTTTTTCTGTTCCCGCCCATACTGACATTATCCGCGATTGATACGTCGGAAAGAATTGTTAACGCGTTATTTACAACATCAACATTTTCAGGCACATTCATTGTAACATTTCCCAATATAGCTGAAAAATTCAAAACGGTTTCATCATTGATTAAATCTTCGGCATTAATAATTATTTTTTGATCTGATAATATATTAACATAATTGCCGCTTTTAATAACGCCTGAATTTTTCTTTGAAGTTAAAAAAGCCATATGTTCTTTTTGAGCGTCCGCGTATGTTTTCTTTTCTTCATAATAAGAAGTTTTACTATCATTATTTGTTTTTTCTTCGGTTTGATATCCGTCAACAATTTGTTCAAGAATGGTAAGTTCTTTTTCGGTTTCTATTTCCTGGCTGTATTTTATCAGACGTTCGTATTCCTCTATTGAGATGCGGGATAATGAGTATTGTGTCGATAATTTATCGGTAATTTTTTCTTTTCTTTCTTCAAACCGTAAAGCTACACTGTCCATATTTAAAGATAACATTAAAATAATCCATTGTCTATAGCGCCGATGCCGCCTTCTGCGCTGTTTCGGCGGCTTTATCAAATTCACTGTGCAATAACAGAGTCGCGATGTCCTCTAAAGCTGAATTTATATTTTTTGTCCACGCTTTTCTTTGCAATTCACTCAGCGCGCTTTTTGCTTCTTTTTTATTTAACTGCCCGCACGCGGTTTTAATTATCAGCAGTTTTTCTTTTAAATAATCCGTATCTTCCCGGGTCAACGCTTCTTCGGAAATGTATACGCTGTCTTCATCCGGCGAAAATTTGATAATCAACGCTTTGAGCGCGTTTACTAATACAGGAGTTTCAGACAACATTATTTCTTTATCGCTTTCACGGTTTCCTTCCCTGCTTGCGGTTTCCAGTTTGGAAGCGATTTCGGATAATCCTGTCTCGCCTATATTAAAAAGCGCGCTTTTAATTCCGTGAACGGTTGTAATATACGCTTCTTTTTCTTCACTGTTCATATTTCCTGTTTTATCGCTCAGATTTTCAAGTATTTTTACGGCATTTTCTGCGTCGTGAATAAAAAACTTTTCTATGTCAGGCGCAATATCATTGTAATCCTGCTTCTTTTCATGTTGTTCACGCCGCGCTTCCTCAATAATTTCGGGCGGTTTTTTATTCCTTATGTACTCATTCAAACAATGATTCAATTCGCGGGAATCAATCGGCTTTGAAATAAAACCGTCAAAACCGTTTTGCAGAAACATCTCCTCGCGCCCAATCACCGCGTTCGCGGTCAGCGCGATAATAAAACCCGCGTACTCCATGCCGCGCATAATTTTTACGGCTTCAATGCCGTCCATTTTCGGCATCATATGATCCATAAAAATAACATCGTATGTATTTCCGTCTTTTATTTTTTCTATTGATTCCAATCCGTTAGCGGCTGTGTCGATTTTCAATCCGTAAGGAGCGAGCATTCCTTTGATAACGTAAATATTAGATTCTACGTCGTCCACGACAAGAACGCTTCCGTACGGCATATATTCGCGGATAAACTGAGTTTTTTTTGTGAGCGCCGTGCTGTTAAAAATAAAATTGTGCAGTTTTTCCGCCAATTCGGATCCGCACACGGAATCATCAACGCGTTTTTGCGGAATACGCACTGTAAATGTTGATCCCTTATCAGGCGCGCTCTCAACAGAAATAACGCCGTTCATCATATCAAGAAGGCGTTTTGTTATGCTCATTCCCAAACCCGCGCCGACTATAGCGCGATTTGCCTCAATATTAAAACGTATATATTCATCGAAAAGTTTTTCGATTTGCTCATCCGACATACCCTGCCCGGTGTCGCAGACGCGGAAAATAATCGCTGAATATTCGCTGTCAATCGTTTCCGAAGAAATATAAAAATCTATATTGCCTTTATCAGTGTATTTAAACGCGTTGCTCAAAATATTATTCAGCACCTGTTTGATGCGAAGCTCATCTCCGTACAAATTATGCGGCGTATCCTCGTCAACATAAATATTAAATTTAATCGGTTTACTGTCATAACGCAGACGGTTTAACTGCGCGGTATCGTTTATCAGGCTTGGAATATCATAATTACCGAAAATCAATTCCAGTTTGCCGGATTCTATTTTTGAAAGATCAAGTATGTCGTTAATTATTTTCAGTAATAAATCGCCTGATTCGTATATTTTATTAAACGCTTCTCTCACATCCGGAGAATTAGACTTGTTTTGCAGCTGAATTTCCGCAATACCCAAAATAGCGTTCATCGGCGTGCGGATTTCATGACTCATATTCGCGAGAAACGCGCTTTTGTAACGGTTGCTCTGTTCCGCGAAATCTTTTTCCTCGGAAATCTTTTTAATATTCGCAATCATCGTGTTAAAAGAATCCGATAAAATCTCAAGTTCATCGCCTGTTTTAACATTTAAAACATGATCCAATTCACCGCTTCCGATTAACGCCGCGTCCTGAGTTAATTTTAAAATAGGTATAGTCAAACTCATCGCGAGCCTGTGGGTAATAGCTCCTGTCCCGAAAACAATAAGTAAAATCACAAAACCGGAAAAGAATGAAATAAACAGCATCACTCTGCCGATAGAATTAAGCGCCGATTGTTTTAATTTGATAATATTTTCCTCAATATGCAAAGCAGGCGCGATTACTTCATCAATATTGATGACAATGGCGAGACTCCACGGAATATTTTTAAGCCCGCGGTACGCGATAAATTTTTCAACACCGTTTAAATTAATCCGTTCAATGCCTGAATTGCCGCCCGTCATCCTAAGAGCCGTTTCCCGCGGGAAAGTTCCGCTTTCAAGAATATTTTCGCGGATTATTTTCCCGTCCTTGTCTTTTTGAATACTGTCGGAAATTATCATCTCGCCTTTTTCATTTATCATAAAGGCATAACCTGTTTCTCCTATCACAGTCCCGACAACAATATCGTTAAGCGTTTTCAGAAACATACCCATTCCGGCAATGCCCTGAATATTTCCTCTTGCGTCATAAAAAGGTTTCGCGCAGGTAATAGCGAGTCCGCGTCCTAAATAATCTTCGAACACATCTGTCCAGATTAAATCATTCGCTTCCTTCGCGTTCCTGTACCACAAACGCGTTCTGCAGTTAAAATAATGAGTCTTCTGGGCGGAATCGGGATCGGCGCAAATTGTAATTCCCGCTTCCGTTCCGATATAAGTTGTGCCAACATTTACATTGTTTGATTGAATGGAAAGCAGGATATCCTGAATATTCGCCATCAGTTCAATTTCGCTTCTTACATCGGCATAATTTGTGTTATCTGAAATTTGCACCATAACGGTAACTTTACCTTCGGTGTTGGAAGTATCGGGAAAAGAAATTGATCTTCGCCCGTACGTGACGGGATTGGATCTTATATTTGTCGCAGTTTGAGAAATTATATTGATATGCTCCGCGATACTCGCGAATTTTTCGTCGCTGACCGCGGCTTTGCTTTCCGTAAGACGTAAAAGCGTTTCTTCAATCTGTTTTTCAAGCGCCTGTTTTGCGTCGTTTGCCGCGTACATGCCAAGATCATTATTCGCGGTGATAACATTTTGTCTGATTACATAAAGCCCGATTCCAATAATTACGGAAACCATAACCATAACAATAATTACAATAATTAACGAATGATTTTTAATTTTATCAAAGATAGAGTTATACGTCATTGATAATCTAACCTTCTATAAACTGCCGCGCAAAAAAAGCAAATAAAACCGACCACTAAAAAAATAATTTCCAGTGGTCAGGTACATTTGGGCGATACAAGACTCGAACTTGTGACCCCCAGCGTGTCGAGCTGGTGCTCTAACCAACTGAGCTAACCGCCCGTTATGCGATTATAAAAATATATCGGATAGACAAAATAATGTCAATATAAGAGCGTGTAAATGCCGGAGTTGATTGTAAAATTCCGCGATTTGACGTAAA
>Ga0209755_10008827_pt1 | contig 10709 bp, 9 predicted proteins | sample TergutCo191P1_FD_187301 | JGI IMG/M metagenome (GOLD analysis project Ga0209755, IMG submission 187301) | Cornitermes sp. P1 segment gut microbial communities from Petit-Saut dam, French Guiana - Co191P1 (SPAdes) (version 2) | ecosystem: Host-associated > Arthropoda: Insects > Digestive system >... | reverse complement strand
AGATGAAAAGTGTTTACAGCGCGGTACGGACTGGGTCTTTAAATAAAGCGGTCTGCGCTTCGTCTTTAAAGGGTTAAAGCCATTACTATCAGGAAAGTAATCTTGACATAAGGGAGTGGATATATTTAAAGAAAAGCTTAGTGAAATGTGTATCCCAAATAGTTTTTTTGCAGTGATTAAATAAAGTAAATGTTGATGGTGTGAACACGTACGAACACAGAGAGGAATATCATTTGTAAAACGGCAACGTGGAAGACGAAGGAATAGGTGAAAAAATGCAAACAAGGTTTATCTAGAGTAGGCGAATGTAGTCGTATGAACTTAAGTGACGGAGGGCACTGCGAAATTATCTTTCCCATGAATACGCTGAATTTATCTGTGGGGTAGAACGCTAATCCGCTTCAATCATGCAACTCGAAGGCCAAGGATACTTGTAAAAGCTAGAGCCGTCGTCTCTTGTGAGGCTAGCCATTGTTGGTTATGAAGCGTGTAACTGGAATTTGAAAACATTACCTTTACAAAGTTTAAAGGGAAAGTGTGCTTACGCCACCGGGTTTGATCATCTTGGTTGGAGGTCTTGGCGCTTTACGATCACCTACTCTTGCTACTGACGTGGAAGAGGCTCCCATCTCTATTAAGTTCATTGGGAAGCAAAGGATTGGTGGGTAGAGCTTGAAACCAGAAGGGCTGTGGAGATATTAAATGAAGGATTCAACTATTAGGGGACGCGAGCCTCCCTTATTTCACTTAGCCTTGAATTTGCTGTATTGCTGAAGAATGACGGTCAACTTCGGTCAGGAAGAGCAGAGAGTAATGTAAGATAATAAGTGACCTAGTTGTCTTTGTCATCTCTCTCCTTCCTACTCAGTTATTTTCATTTATCTCATTGCTAGACAACTCGAGTTTTTACTTCGTTTTTTGCGTAGGTTATTCGGAAAGTAAGTACCGTCTGCGCATATCTCTCGCGCATGCTCGAGACTGTCACTTTGCGCACGTGCAGTGACTTCCTCTATCAATTGAGAAGCCACAGACGCCATTTCATGAAATTCGTGTTATGTTTATGTTTGTTCCTGCCCGTTAAACATGTTTAAGACAATTGAATGGGCCGCCGACTGTGAAATACGGTCTGTAATTCGTATTTTGAACGCTAGGAATGTGCTACCAAGTGAGATTCATCACCAGATCTGTCAAGTGTCTGGTGACAATGCGATGAGGGATGGCATGGTTAGGAAATGGGTTCGGATGTTCAATGAAGGACGAGAGAACGTGCACAATGAGGCACGAAGTGGACGTCCATCTTTGGTGAATGATGATTTGGTGCGTCAGGTCAACGAAATAGTGCGTGACGACAGACGTTTCACAGTTTCTAATCTGTCCCTGCACTTTCCTCAGATTTCAAGGACTCTACTCTATGACATTGTCAGTAGTCATTTGGGTCGCAGGCGGCCGCATTCTATGAGGAGGGTATACAAAAAGTGTGCCCCGCTACGATAAGTACCTCAATAATGGCGGCGAATATGTGGAAAAATAGTATGAAGAATGTAGAATCTGATAACAATGAAATTTTAGACGAAATGTTATTCGATTTTTTTTATTACAGCGAAAGGGTACTTACTTTCTGAATAAGCCTCGTAAATTTTAATATTTATTTAGTTTTTACCGTGGAAATAGATGAAGAAGCGCCTGCTTGCTTCATAAATTGTCAGAAGGAATTCATCCATGTGAACTGGACCATTTAATGCAGACCTTACAGACCACGGGTGTCAAATGGGGCAAAGAAGATTGATAAGCAAATTGTACGACTTCTACAGCGAGTACTTCGATAAGGAAGCTGTTAAAAGCTTTAGAGACTTGAAAAAGCATAACATGTGATTCGAACTGTGAAATATGCAGATTACTTTCTGCGACTGGACCAGAAACAGACAGTACTGCAGGGCATGACTGATAGGCTAGTTGAAGTTGGAAGACGGAAGGGAATGGAAGGGAATGTGGAAAAATTAAGGTAATGAGAATCCCAAGACATTCATATCCAGTACAGATTATGATACACGTAGATCAAAAACGGAGAATGTGGAATATTTCAACTATCTGGGAAGCCTGATAAGAAGAGATGTAAGAAATCAAATCCAGGATTTCCGAGGCAAAAGCGACGATCAACAAAAAGAAAATACTTCTCGCGAAGAAAATCAGATTTACATTTCAAGGAAGAGATTAGGGATATACTAAAATCAAAGCTTTCTGTGATGTTGATACTTGGACACTTCGCAGAAAGGTCAGAATTACCTTGAAAGTTTTGAATTGTGTTGTGAGATAGGTGGAAGAAGATAAGTTGGACCGATCGTGTGAAAAATGAAGAAGCATTACGTAGAGCCAAGGAAGAAAGGAACGTCCTGCCTACAATAAAACGAAGGAAGGTTTACTAGATTGTCTGATATGGCGTAGGAACTGCCTTTGAATCACGTTAATGAGGAAAAATAGAAGGGAAGAGAAGAAGCAGAAGAGGAGGATGACGTAAGCAGCTACAGGATCTTAGGGTGTAAAGAGGCTTTCAAATTTGCAAGAGGCCACAGTAGAATGCATTCTGGAGAACTCGTTTGGGAAGAAGCTATAGGCCTGTCGCAAGACAGACTACGTAATAAAATATCTTATTACTTATCTTCCAACAAAAATGCTTACATATAAAACAATCGTGTGGCCAATATTAAACATACGCCGCATAAACATGGACTACGATAAAAGAATGATGGAAAAAAAATGAGTATCTTCGAGAGGAAAATCTATCGCGTAATATACGGTCCAGTGTGCGAGGGAGTGCAGTGGCGGAAGAGATACAATGGAGAATTAGAAGAACTTTACGATGAACCAAATATAGTTAACGTAATAAAATTCAGTAGCTTGAGGTGGGCGGGCCATGTTGTGTGAATGGATGAAAACGAATTACCTGAAAATATATTGTGGACAAACCCTGGAGGTCAACGAGGACGTGGTCGACAGAAATCAAGATGGATTGACGGGGTGGAAGAAGACACAAGGAAACTGGGTTGTAGAAATTGGCGCGCAGATGTCCGGGATAGAGGTCGCTGGTGACATATGCTTGAGAAGACCAAGGCCCACCCAGGGCTGTAGAGCCGAAGATAATTATGATGATGATGATGATAATGATTACTTATCTTCCAAGTTTGTCACTTTACCCTGCTACTAATGGCTAGTCAGTTTATCTGGATCTTCAGCTCCATTTAGTCCGTTTCGATAGCTATATTTCTATCATCAAAAGGCGTTCCTTCTGCCGAGAGGACAGATCCTATCTTTCTATCTAGCAGTACATCCTTTCCAATGGGCTCATTTCCCTATTTAGGTTACGTCGCTTCCGACTTTTCACCACCTTTGAGGCTACTCATGACATTTTCCGAGGCGACAAGTTACCATTCGTTTACACTGCTTCTGTTTCCTGTCTCCTGGTCCGACCGAGTTCTTTTATATCAGTAATGTATTACTTCGTCAGGACAGTCCATTTCCTATACACTGAGGGCGGCGGCAGAATTCTCTTCTGAAACGCGTATACATCTACGGAACTACAAAAAATCACATCCTAAAAGACTGTAGTCTTAATTGGAACTGGTTTGTAGCCGTGTCCAATGTAATGTGTCTTCATAAGTGTTAGCCTGTCATGGTTTTTTGTTATCACAGAGTCGTCTAGAATACACTCCGTATTTCGCACGTGGTATGTATTATTAACAAATTAGTATTTTTAACACGTGTCTTATTTACTTATTTACAGTTTATTATATTTTTTGTACGTGTTATTGTTACGGTCTTTCCTTATAATTAGGAGCAATGTATTTTTGAACGAACACTACAAGAACAAAAATTGCATGGTGAAGACGAATTTGTCGTCATCTTGAAGCAGCTTTTATTATTACTGCTTGAAATTCCGTACGTATTTTTAAACAGACTGTTGATTTATCTTTGACACGACATTCTGAATAAAATTGTAATAAAGTCTACGTATCATGTCTCGAAACGTCACGCTAACTCGAGGCATGCACTACTTGCTTCCAGCAATTAATGTGCAAAAAAAAAAAACCTTTTCACGTTGGGAATGTTCTGCGAGATTGGCCTGAGCCGTTTCCTTTGCAGATATTGTAAAAGGAGAGCGACAACATAAAAAACACTTTATATTTTAACTGTAGTAACATACACGTGTTGTCGTCTTACACATACACTCGCACAAGAAGGTATAGATAAACAGATATGTAGGCTAGATGAACCATCTGAAAAAGTTTGGAGAATGAATTCCTTGGTAGAAAAATCCACTTTCAGTTGCGGTATAAACGTACAGGATATCGAAGAGTTGAGCAAATGACCGGGAAGACAAACACTTTATTTTGTATCATGCACATTCAAGTACAGCATGCACGTGTCTAGATAATTTGACCCGCAGTTGCTTGCCGGTTTTTTCCTTGCTTAAAGTTGTGTATACATTCTGACTGTACAGTGTGCCCACTTTGACTGTACAGTGTCTCCACTCTACTGTACTTTGTCTCCACTCCGACTATACGGTGTGCCCAGTCTGACTGTACAGTGTCTCCACTCTGACTGTACATTGCCACTGTGACTCTACAGTGTCTCCACTCTGACTGTACAGTGTGCCCAATCTGACTGTACAGTGTGCCCAGTCTGACTGTACAGTGTGTCCACTCTGACTATAATCTTTTTTACCTTATGCATATTCTTACAGGTATGTTTTTTTTCTGTTTTACATTATAATTCGCTTATTTGTCTGAATTCCACCTACTATGTAACGACTTATTCTAAAGGGTTGGCCAAGTGTCTTCATTTTGCTGCGAATTAATAAGCAATATTAATTAATAGCAGTAGATGTCTGCCCACAAAGCCCCTATATACATTTATATCTCTATGTAATTGATTATACGCATTTGTATGTGTTCCAGTATGTAATCATTTTAACTTTGACATTTCAGTAAAACAATGTTTTGTTATATTGTGTAAATACGGACGAAAGCATGCTTTTACCTAGCATTTACATATAATTTTAAAATTTTAAAATACTGAACCTAACGAACGTTCAATGGATATTTTGATACCTTGCATTACATTTTTGTATAACTTGCACAATATCGGTGTGACTATATGCATATATATCCTATATTCATCATTCCCTACGTCATTTTTGGCTCCGTGATAATGGTTTGGTGTGAACTGAAACATGTCGGAGTTATGGTGTTGCATGTGACTGATAGGTACGTGTCGGCTAAGTACCAAATATTTGAAATATAAACAGAATATGTGGCATTTTAAAGTATGTAGGCCTGTATTTTGGTTCCTAAAATCCATCGATTCAATGTGCTAGCGACTATTTAACCGGATATATTTCCAGATAATATACTTAAAATTGATTTTTACTTGTAATTACTTAAAATGTGACCGTAACAGAAATGAAAAAGACATTCTCCAGTTGATTTCAGTGTAGTGCACGTACTTTACAAAATCACTCTTTGTGGCATTAAAATTCGTGTGCCCGATTTTTAGTACAGTATCTTACTCGATGTCAAAGTGGTTGTTGTATTGCACAAAGCCAGAACACGCATTTCTTCGTACTTTTTTAGATAGTCCCACTGTGACATTCTTGTTCATTTACTGCGGAAATCTCAAAGGCATGTGTGTGTGTGTGTGTCTGTAATGTGCAATTGGAATTATCATGGCATTTAAAATTGATAGTATGGACTCATGCAATGGTAAGCCATCTGTTCTGGTAGATATCATATTATACTGTGACACATTTTAGTATATAATAAACTGAATGCACATTTTGCAACATGCATAAATTGCAATACATTTCTCAGATTTTAGGAAGAAATAAATTCCAATTTCACATTTGTTTCAATTATATTAAAATATAAATTAAATTTCCCCCACAGATTTTGATGTGGACATTCAACGCTAACAAAAATTCTGACTAAATGCTTCATATCTAATAAGCCTACCTGCTAGATAACAACAATTAAAAACGTCAGCAGAGGCAAAAAAAAATCTAATCAATATTAAATGTAAAAGAAATTAATCCCGTAGATACATCGGTGTTAGGAAGGGAGTCTATGATGCGTTTGTGTTATGTACTTACGCCTTAGTATGTAGAACGAATAATGTTATTGCGACCAGTCTCCGTATATCGCGTCCCCTTATTCCTCTCTTTTTTTTCGATTTCCTTTCATGTATGTCTTTCCTTCTTTCTGCGCGCAGTCAAGTACACATATCCAGCAACTGTTGTAACAAAACACGTCTCAGCTCTTTCTAGTTTGCTGTAGCTTGTAAGGAGGCCTACTGCAGTTTGAATTGCGTGTACAGCATTGAAACTTTTGAAGATCTCAGCTGTACCCATGTCTCCTTTCCCCTTCTTAGAAAATGGGAAGGCAAAGTAATTCCGTAATTAGATGTTGACATTCTGCACAGCGACGTTTTTCGTGACAGGTGTGAGTGTAACGAAACCTCATTTGAGTGATGAATCTGTCCATTGCAGCCTGCGCACCCGTCGTATTTCCTTGTCAGTTTCCACTGTCCGTGACCCTCTGCCAACAATTTACACTTCACAATTCATACTGGTTATCATTATCGTCACTCAGTCATGACCACGTACTAAACAGATTGATGTAGTTACAAAGCTTCCAATTTATATTCAGAAGATAACGGTTCAGTTCTCAGCCGGACTACCGTCTGTCGTGATCAACTTTATTTCATTTTACTCATCCTCTTCACGTGGATTGCTCTACTTAGGCCAAATTTCCTTCCTTCATATTTCTTATATGCGTACCATACACTGCCATCTTCGCATTACATTGAACGTTATATCCTAGTGCGTCATTTGACGTCGCCTCCAATTGCTTAGTTCACAAAATAATGAATAATAATAATAATAATAATAATAATAATAATAATATTGGACACTGCACACATACTGCGGAAAGTACTAATGTAAAAGTACAGTAGTTTCAACACTGAAACTAAAGATATAAGCACCGTGAATAGTAACAACCGAATAGCTGCAACACTGTAGTCCCTAAGGACATAATTTGTCTCAGGAATATAAGTATAAATACCCTGCATAAAGGAGATGATGATGATGATGATGAAGATAATAATAATAATAATAATAATAATATTTATTGAGTTCAGTTTCTTCTTCTTTTCATGGTACAACCGTTTGCCTAGCCTCTGTCTGTCACGTTAGTAATCGCTTAGCCAGTAATACATAAAGTTTGCAAATTTTTTGTCTTATTAAACGACTTATATTTAACATTTTCTAAGTGTTAACACAGACCGAGAACGGTAAGTCTTCGTTACAGTACTTTCTCAATAGCTACCTCCTTGTTTGTAGTCAACAGTATTATATACAGTCAATTCTCCATTTTTAGTGAGAATATGTAGCATCTTTGACAGGTGAGTATGGAGCATTGATGGAATCATGTCGGAAAAAACACGGAGAAAACCTGTCCCAGTGTCACCTTCTCAACCACAAATGACGCAGGGACATAGCTGGGATATAATTTTCATTTCGGCGCTCAGAACCCGGCAAATATTGGCCCTAGCTACGGCACGGTGTGTTGGAATCTGTGTGGTCGAAATAGGCTCATTAAAATGCACTATAAAATACGTTGAGAATTAAAAGTGGTCTACGACTAAGCGCCATACCAAAGGGAGCGTAGAAGTGACGGTTCAAATGTCACGTACTTCGCCACTACGCGGAAGAGTGCAGTCATTTTTAGGACGCGGTCGAGTTAACCCTTAAGGGAAACGTCCCCATTGAACTTATGACTTTTATCAACATCCAGAGGGCCCGGTGGATTTTAAATGGGAATTTATTACACTGATGTTGTCAAAAATACCTAACCTCTATTGCGGGTCGGGTAGCTCAGGAGGTCTAGCGGCTGACTACAGGCTGGACGGTCCGGGATCGAATTCCGGTGGGGACGAGATGTTTTGCCCGTCCAGACCGGCCCTGGGGCCCACCCAGCTCCCTTTAAAATGGGTGCCGGGTCTTTCCCGGGGGTTAAAGTGCGGTGAGAGGCGTGGTGCTGACCACTCACTCCCTTCCAGTTCCGCGGTCATGGAAGGGTAGAGCTATACTTCTGCCCACCCTCTGGGCCACACATGGCCTGTAACGGGATCACTTTACCTTTACCAAACCTCTATTGACACTAAATAGCCTAAATAACACTAGTATGACAAATGTATAGTCCTTAGTCGAGTAACATTGACCGTGGAACTCAAAATTGACACTTACAGACGTTTTATAACTGTCAAGAATAGCTCTTCTTCGATGTACACTATAGACTTCATTTCTACCACGAAAATTTCGCACATTATTCAGAATTTTTCAAGAACTAAGTAGCATCCAGGGTGGGCAACACTAACTATACAAGTACATAGGCTGTTGGCAGCTAGACGAAACATAGGCCTATAGAGAGTGAACGAAAAGGGCAAGGCCAAACCAACAGAGTGTGAATCTACACAGTAGTACAAGAACAGAATATCCTATGAATGTAGAACTTCTGAAGCATGGTTTCCGATTTAAGGCCTCGTGACGATTAAAGAAAGTATTTGAAGTGTGACGTTGCAGGGGTGAACAGTGGCTGCCTGAGCCGCTGGAAAATTCCGCGTTTCCGACGAATATTCACAAATCCATCCTGCATTCCTTGCTGCAAGTCGCGGAAGTCATTCTTCTTGTGCAGCATAAACAGACTCCAGATGCTCCCAGATGTAAAACTCTAAGGGACTTAAATCGGGGAAGGAAAAGGTACTGCTTTTTGCCCACCTTGTCGTATAACTTGTTCCGGATACACTTTGTTCAAGAACTCCGGAAATGCAAGAAGAAAATGTGGTGGAGCACCAGAATGCATGAAACGTAAATGAATCCTCTTGTGCAGATCTATGGATCTCAACAACTAAGAAAGAAACTTTCGTAGGAACTCGTAAGACACGGCCCCAGTCAGATGCGGTGAAGAACGTACGGTTTCAGAAGTCGGTCTTTTACATTTCCTGCACGGGGCTTCAAGGTGGACAATTTTGAACCTTTTTTTTTTTTAATTCAATCGTCAGGAAGAGGAAAATCGTAAACCATACTTCAGGATGTCTGTCTTCTTATAATATTTATTTCTTTTATTGTGATATAGATACACCTTCTCTTGATTTTTATGTTTTGTGGACCGTGAATCCTAGCATGATCTTTGTAAATAAACCAAACTGACGCACAAATGTTTCATGTATGTATATTTCTATTCTCTACATGTTTCGGGCAAACATTTGCCCATCATCAGGCGAATTAACTGTATCAATGCGATACCTGGTATGTGTCACTCTGCGTGGACGATGAAACATCCCAATCTGCATACCGGACGGTCGTCCACGCAGAGTGACGTGTACCAGGTATCGCATTGATACAGTTAATTCTCCAGATGATGGGCACATGGTTGCCCGAAACATGTAGAGAATAGAAATAAACATAAATAAAAAATCTGTGCGTAAAGTTGGTTCATTTACAACGATTACACGTTCTCTTGGTTTGGCAACGCATATATTGTTCACTCTCTATGTAGAAGGTAACTTTGAGCTGCGGTAGAAACTTCACTTACCTGACTTTCTTTACTCATGCCGTTTAATAGTGCGGTTTCCAAACATTTACACAGTGTTGATGAAGTAAAATAAGAACGCCTTACATGCAGACCATGTTCGTCCTTTTGTCTTTCTATGACATAGTATAATCGACTGAAACATTTTCCGGTTTTTCATGAAATTTGGTATAGGAAATTTTTGCAAAATATTTCAGTGAAGCGTCAATTTCGTGAAAATCATCTCAGTGACAGTCATACTTAAGTTACTGAAGTAATACATTTCTTTACAGATTGGAACTTAGTTCGTTACAAAATATATCTACGCAATTCCCATGACGAAATGTGAATTTGTGAAAATATGTGCAAGCAAAGCACACTAAAGGGTGTAAATGAAATTTGGTCAGTGTTTTGCACATCAAGATCCTATTCAAAAGCATTCGGTAGACGAGATGCCCTAAAAAATGTGTGAAGTGTTTGTGAGATTGGTAAAAATCTGCTCTGCCCAATGCTCAATTTTACTTGCTGGTTCAGTCAATTTATTCTAGCACTTTCCACTTTTATTGTCCGATGTGGATGAAATTCGCTATCATACATCTGAAAATTATGATGTTGACATTTGGGAGCTTCGTGAAAATCTATAACGGAAGGTTGTATTTTTCATAACAGGCGTAAAAGTAATTAAAGTTACATGTGTGTCATGAAAATGTATGGCATTGAAAAACAAAATACATCTTCGTAAAAACAGCATTCTGGGTTATGGATTATCAAGTAAACATTTTTATTCTTCACTAATATATATTTGTTGTATTATGTCGTTACTGTCATTTGTCTGTCTTATTCCTTTTCTCTGAAGGATGTATTATTTATATGTCTACTACGATTTTGTTCGTGTCATATTTACCGCTCATAATAACACTGTGAAACGTTTTGTAATTGTTGGCTAACGAACAGTAGTTCGTACAATCATTAGAACGGACACAGTTTGTAGCTATAACTTAATGTCGACCTACCTTCCTTCCTACTACCTACCTACCTACCTACCTACCTACCTACCTACCTACCTACCTACCTACCTACCTGTCT
>Ga0209755_10008826_pt1 | contig 10709 bp, 9 predicted proteins | sample TergutCo191P1_FD_187301 | JGI IMG/M metagenome (GOLD analysis project Ga0209755, IMG submission 187301) | Cornitermes sp. P1 segment gut microbial communities from Petit-Saut dam, French Guiana - Co191P1 (SPAdes) (version 2) | ecosystem: Host-associated > Arthropoda: Insects > Digestive system >... | reverse complement strand
TTCTGTTCCGAATTTCTCCATATATTCCAGCATATCCATTTTTCAACCCTCCTTTAGGGCATTATCTCATGTTATGAGCTAAATAGATAGTCATTTTTTGTTTTGCTTGACTTTATACACATTATTAAATGCATTCGTGTAAAATTACATTGCTATTTAAGTAGTGACTATAAAGTGATTTATGCTGTTTTATCCACTTTTGCATTTCTTCCACTTGTTGAGGGTAGGTTTTAATCGAAAAGTTAAAATCTGTTCGATTATTTACTAGCGTTTTATCTGCGACATAACCATCATAAGGCTCAACTGTTACATTGGTTTTTTCAAAAACTTTTTTGAATAGTAAGATGAGATTATATTTATCTATGGCTTCCTTTGGGGTAAGATGGTAAAGTCCGGTTAAGTCTTGTTTAATGGCTGAATCAATCGCTTGCGCCAGCTCAATAGTCGTTACACCATTCCATATGGCTTTTGTAAACCCTTTAATATCTCCGGTCTGTCTCATGAACCAGTTGAATAAACCGGTTCCGTTGGGGTTAGAGTCGGGGCCAAGTATAGACATTCTGAATGTCAAATCCTTATCATTTACAATTTCGCCCAAAGCCTTTGTACGGTCATACACTGTTTCACCGTCAGGCGTATCTGTTTCATGATAGCCGCCGCGCTTTCCGGAAAAAACGCAATCTGTGGACAAGTGAATAATTTTTGTTCCAGAATTCGAATAGAGGTGTTCAAGATGGCGCGGAATGTAAGAGTTTATCATTATGGCTAAGTCTGGCCTAGCGTCTGATTTACTTATCAGCATGCCCATACAATTTATGATTACATTCGGCTTCACATATTCTAACCATGCGGATAACGAAGAAATATCGGAAGCGTTTATTTGCTTGCTTCTAGGTGACTCTGGTGCACTTCTCGATGTATAGTGTACATCGTAACCACATTCTGAAAGATGTGTGACAACTACATGTCCTGCCATTCCAGTTCCACCCAGCACAGCTATTCGCTTCATGGTCTTTTCCTCCAAACTCGGTCGTTTATAATACTTGTATAACCTTGTATTATCTTAATTACTTTAACGGCTGTATTTAAGTCAGTATAATCAGGCGGGGCTGACATTTCTAAGTCCTTTAATGATACAGCTAAATCAATTGCATGCAATACAGATTCGGCCTTTATGCCTCCGATAGTGAAGCTACCTTTATCTACAGCTTCTGGTCGTTCGGTGCTTGTGCGCAGTGAAACGGCAGGGAATTTTAAAATGCTTGACTCTTCTGCCAATGTACCGCTATCGGATATAACACAGAAAGCACTTTTTTGCAGGACTATATAATCATTAAACCCGAAAGGTGTCATTTTCCGAACAAGGGGATGAAACTCGACATTGCGCTCTTTTATGAATTTTTCGCTTCTTGGATGGAGGGAGTAGATAACAGGCAGGCCGTAATTCTCTGCAAGTGTGTTTATGGCATCTACCATGTCTGCAAAGTTTCCTTCATTGTCAATGTTTTCTTCTCTGTGAGCAGAGAGTAAAAAATAACCTTGTTTATCTAAATTCAATCGTTCTAAAATATTAGTAGGCTGTCCGGCATTTTTTTGAATCACTTCTGGCATAGGCGAGCCTGTAACAAATACATATTCTGGTCGGAGACCCTCCGCAAGTAAATATCGTCGTGCGTGCTCTGTGTACGCTAAATTTACATCGCTGATATGGTCTACAATGCGGCGATTTACTTCTTCCGGTAAATTTTCGTCAAAACAACGGTTACCCGCTTCCATGTGAAAAATAGGTATTTTAAGCCGTTTGGCAGGTATAGCTGCAAGTGCAGAATTAGTATCGCCCAAGATAAGAATGGCATCGGGGCGAAGCTCCTGTAGGGTTTCATAGGTTTTAGAAATTATGTTGCCTATTGTTTCGCCTAAATGCACACCAGGAGCCTCTAAATAATAATTTGGTTGGGGCAAGCCAAGCCCATCAAAAAAAATTTGGTTCAATGCGTGATCGTAATTCTGCCCGGTGTGAATCAAGATGTGGTCAAAAACTTGCTCCGCAAGTTTAATAACCTCCGACAATTTTATGATTTCCGGTCTTGTTCCGATTATTGTTGCAAGTTTTAACTTCGTCATATTAATACCCTTCCCCTATATGTCCGTTCTCTACTGCCATACGCACATATTCCAGCGACATCATTAGTGCCTTTGTCTCTTTGCGACTAAGACGCGTTGTATTGTGAGAAGTGTAATCTTCATTTTGTTCTACAGTTTCGCTGCCTGTAGCAAAATATTTGGCATAATTCAAGTCCCTGTTATCAGAAGGCACCATGTAATAACGCCCCAAGTCCTGGGCCTTTGCCATTTCCTCACGAGTCAGAAGGGATTCATATAGTTTTTCGCCGTGGCGGGTACCGATGTAGCGTACTCCTGTATCGGCGTTAAACAGTTCACACAACCCTTCGGCTACATCGCCTATTGTGCTGGCAGGGGCTTTTTGGATATACAATTCCCCGCCTGTGGCATTTTCAAACGCAAACAATACCAAGTCTATAGCATCGTCCAATGACATCATAAATCGTGTCATGCTTGGGTCGGTTACTGTAAGGGCTTGTCCGCTTTTGATTTGTGAAATAAATAGGGGTATAACAGAACCACGGGAACACATTACATTACCGTATCGGGTAACGCTGATGATTGTGCCGTTGCCGTTTTGAAGTCGTGCTTTGGCAATAGCTACTTTTTCCATCACTGCCTTAGTCATACCCATTGCGTTTATTGGGTAAACAGCCTTATCTGTTGACAAGCAAACCACCTTTTTTACGCTATTTGAAATAGCCGCATCCAGTAGATTTTCAGTACCCAGTACATTGGTGCGGACTGCTTCAAGTGGAAAGAACTCACAAGAGGGTACTTGCTTAAGCGCGGCAGCATGGAAAACAAAATCCACGCCTTTCATAGCATTTTGTACGCTGGAATATTCCCGCACATCACCAACATAAAACTTTATTTTGCTGTTTTTATATTTATTGCGCATATCATCTTGCTTTTTCTCGTCACGACTAAATATGCGTATCTCACCTATATCGCTGTCTAAAAAGCGACGTAAAACTGCATTCCCGAATGAGCCGGTTCCCCCGGTTATAAGTAAAGTTTTGTCTTTAAACATTCTTAGTTTCCCTCCTCTGTTGCTTTAGTTGTTTTGACGTCTACAAAAACGATATATCTGAAGCCGGTATAGTTTAAAACCATTACAATAGGTGCGACAAAGAATATATTTGCAATATATTCCTGTATTCCTATAATCACATGGAAAAGGTAAATAGCCGCCATACTGACTGACATTGTGACACCATTTACAAGCAAAAATAAAAATACTTGCCATAAGCTTTTGACCGTATTTTTGAATGTAAAGTACTTGTTGAGAAAGAAACTGCATATCAATCCCAACATATATGCGAGCGCTTGTGCTAAAACCACATGTATTCCTAGAAAAACAGCAATAGAAAATACAATGAAACTCACAGAGGAGTTTATCACACCCACAACTGCATAGGTGATGAAACTCTTATATTTTTTTGCTAATGATTTTATATTGAGCAACATTCTCATTCTTCCTTAATTTGTCCGGTTGTGAATTCACTAGTACCCTTGCGAGCAAAAACAAGCATTTCACCGCCATAAAAAGGCAATGATTTTCTCTGTACCCACTTCGGAACAAAAGGAAATAACCATCGAATTTTTCTGTATAAATCTAATCCCCACACCTGAAATTGTTCCATTACATAGGAAATACGCAAATGCTTAACATGAGCCCTGAAGTAAATTGAATGAAATCCACTTTGTTTCAATAAAACACGTAAATTACTTCTTGAAAAATAATGTATATGTTCGGGGGCACCATAACAGGGCCAATATCTTGCTAGCAGTTTACAAAGGAATGATGAAGTATTAGGGGTTTGAATTACCAAAAGACCATTATCTTTCAATCCGTTATGTGCTATATTCAATAGTATTTGAGGATTTCTAAGATGCTCAATAACCCCAAGAGCAGAAACAACATCATAAGAGTTTTGAGCAACCGTATATGTTTCTAAATCTCCAGCTTGGATGCTGTTTCCGTGTTTTTTCTGAGCTTTTATGACAGCTTCCCCTTGATACTCTACCCCAGCTGTCTCCCAGCCAGCTTCTTTTGCAAAATCAAGTAGGGCCCCGTCAAAACAACCTAAATCTAATATACGTCTATTACCCAACGTTGGAGGTAACGTTGCCATTATTTTATCAAACACTTTTAATAAAACATTCCGCCGCTCATCTGCCTTTGATAAATCATAATTGCCGCCCTTGCTACGAGAAGAATAGTGAGCGGCTAATTGTTCTGGCGTTGGATAAGGACTAAGTTGTATCAGATTACAACTAGAACAACGTATAAAACTATAGTCATTTTGAATAAATAGTTTTGTAAAATGTTTTGAGTCACATATGAAGCATTTACTATTACTCATTGTATAGTTTCCCTTCTTCTTAACTTACCCCACATATTACTTGGCACAAGCAGCCCAACCAAACAAAGTATAGCACTCAGTCCCATCATCATCGCAATATTAAGTGTAGATGGTCTATATCTCATTGTAATAACAAAGTCCCCGGCTGGAATATACACGCCACGAAACGTTCCATGGACAACAGTTATTTCTATATCTTCACCATTGAGCTGTGCAGACCAGTTACGATGCCAGTTATCGGTTAACACTACTAATCCATTACGCTCTGAACTACCCTGTATTGTCAAACTTGTATGACGATAGTCGATGATATTGGCTTCGTATAACACATTTCGCATTTCAGGTTTGAGCGTAACTCCGTTCTCAACCTTTAAGTACTCAATGGGCACCACAAAAGCTCTAGGCCAAACATTTTGATTTTCTAATATTACAGTTCTTGTTGGTTCACGGAAATATGCTACTTGCGTAAACCCGTATTCTTTAAAATGCGTAATATAGTTTTGCCAATAATATGAAAATACAAGATGCTTTACTCCAACCATGTCAAGAGCAAAAATGTTAATATCATGCATTTCAGGAGTGTCATGAACAAGCTCGGTAGATATAAATGTCGTTACCCGTTGGCTATGACATATATTAATATTGTTATGAAAAAAATCTGTATATGCCGGCATAACAGCCATATTAGCACTACCTATAGTATAGACTTCCCATGCAACGTTTTTCTCAGGTTGAATGGATACAAATGGGCCTATGCCCAGAGAGCGATGTAACCCCGAATTATCCCTTAGAAACTGTACTTCTGGTCTAATTGTTGCGTAAAGGTCGGGGACTATAAAATACATTGTTTTAAATTCTGAAAAAAGATTAATGGTCAGTAATAACGCAAGTGATAAACCTAATAAATTCTTCCACGCAATCGATAACCCGCAAATACGTTTTCTGATATTTTCATTCACCGAAGTTGTAAAAACAATCAAAAGCGTTGTCAAAATCATGAAAATCGCCATTATCAATAAGTGCTGTATTTGCCTAATATGCCAAACCCAACGAACATCATCCAGTCTTCCTGTTACAGGATCTAATCTTCCCGTAATATAAACCGCAAAACCCAAGAATATAATAATACCCCATATAATTGTCAATGAACGTCGAGTTAGCTTTTTATCTATCTGTTGAGTCATAATTGTATTTAAGCCGAAAGCCACAAGAAACGTGACTGGCAACATTAATCCTGCCCACTGATATTGTGTATTAAATCTTCCAATTACAGGCACTTGCGAGATGAGCCAACTATACCCAGGTAGCCCATAAATTCGCGCAAGAACCAAGAAAATAATAACAATGCTGCTCCAGCATAAAATGCGATGTAATGTTGTTTTGTTTTTAGCAATGATTGAGAAGCCTGCCAAAAAAGCAGCTACAATTCCTATATGGTATACAGTAGATGCATGTAATCCATGCCAAGCTGAGTACATGGGGTGTTCAAATGCAAAATAAGATTCAAAAAAATGCGAGCTAGACAAAAGGCTAAAAAGGGACATGAAATGAAGGACTACAGGAATCTGGCGTTCGTTAAATGTTGCTACATCAGCAGAGTCAAACAGTAAATTTTCAGCAATTGGAAGATATATTATAGCTACCAAGAAAAAAGCTATAGCACCAGCCATAATGAGATGAAGCACACCCATAAATAGTTGCCTTTTATTCTTGATACGTGCTACAAGGCAACATAAACTGATAGTTGCAACGACTAACAGCCCTATTGTGGTGGTGGGTACGAAAGTAAAGCTAAGTACAATAGCAATGGTTATTGCTGCTACCGCCAGTCGACGTGGGCTAGCTTGTTCTAATAATCTACAACAAGCTAGCAAGCAAGCGGGCATAAAATAAAAACTCCATGTAACATTGGAACCAAGATTAGCCACACTGTATCCGTTAAAAATGTATATAGCCGCCCCTGCCCAAGCAGCGGGTTGAGACAAATTACAAACACCCCGTAAAAAACGATGTATACATGCGGCAGCCAACCAAATTGCAGCTAATAAAAGCAAATCGTGAATTCGTTGGCCGCCCCCCATAAGGGCATATATCCAGTTAATAACGGCAAATTTATTATCGGCAAGCGTTTCAGGCCCCAATGCTCCGGTAGCAACATAGGGGTTCCAAAACGGGGATTCGCGATTTTGCAAGCTTATCCTTATAAATTCCATCCCCGGCTCAGATTGAAGGAAAGCCCCGGCTCTGTCTACTTGTGCGTGTGTAAAATCTCGATGAGGTGCTATTGGAAAAATGTTTATTGGCTTATCATTAAAATTGGTTCTAAGATGAAAATCTATATCGCCTAATCGAAGTGTAGCCCCCATAAACGAGACTTCAGGGAACGCTGTTACAACTAGAACCAGCCCACATATACATGATATTATTATTTCTTTCCATGTAGGACGACTTACAAACAAATTGGAAATTTTCGTTTTTATCATTTTATAGTGCTTCGACACACTTAAAACCATAACACTAACCCCATTCTGTGCAATAATGCGCGAAACAATACATAACCATATCCAAACGCTTCTTTTCGGAATCTGAATTTAGAAACACCGAAAACTCTTGTGCCTTGTGGCGCAGCAAAAGTCACCACATTACTACCAGATAATATTGCTTTAAATGTAATTTCAGGGCTTATGCTGAAGCGATTCTGCGATAATCCTAAAGCTAATAAATCTGTGCGCCTAAACATTTTAAATGCATACGTTGTGTCGTTAAGGTTTGTACCAAGTATAAGTTTGACTAATCTTCTATAGAAAAACTGCCAAAATTTATAAATAAAAGGGATTGTTTTTGTATCATTGAAGTTTTGATATCTAGAACACTGTACAAGCCCCCCCCCCTCATCCTCCATTATCCGGTAAAACTCGGGTATGTGTTCTATTGGGTCAACCATATCGGCAGAAACAAAAATGGCATACCTTCCATACGCATGAGCTACTCCATATCTAACTACGGCTCCATAACCTCTTCTTTTAAGATTACGCCGAATCAGATGAACTCGATCTTCCAAACTTCTTGATTTAATGAAATTCTGTGTAATCGTAAAAGTATCATCTTCGCTTTTGTCATCAACCACAACTATTTCGCTTTCGCAATTTGGTATCTTGTCAATTACATTAATAATGTTTTCAATTACTTGCTCAACGTTTTCGGCTTCATTAAGACAAGGGACAATAATACTTAAATCACATTCTTTTCTCATTTGTTGTCCCTCCAGCTATCCTTTACGCATTTAAGCCATAAACTACACCCACCCCAAGCTTCGTTGTCAACATCCATTGGAAAAAGGCTACGAGCTTTGTTGTATGAATTTTTAAAAATATAAGACACCGGCAAAACAACTTCATATGCACTATTAAATGCAAGAAATGCTTGTAAAAAATAATCTTCCGTCCAAAACATTCGGAATTCCGGATTTGTAGCGAATATTTTTGGATATTCATATGGCATTACAATATCATGGAAATGAACGTAAACACCTGACCTTAAAGAAGGTAGCACTTCCAATACTTCGAAATTTACGTCGCTACCTATTTTACATACATGACTGGAATCAATAAATAAAATATCATTTTCAGATAATGCTTCGAATGTCGATAAGTCAGTAACCTCTACTTGTTGTTTTAGCAATGAAGTACCTTTTGGAAATAGAGAAATATCAATCAAGCTATATGGATCAATGATTGTATATTCTGGGTCATATGAGCTGTTTTCAGACATATTTGTTTGCAATGCGTTTGCAATTACTCGTGAAGACATTCCTGAACCAACTTCGATTAGTCTTTTAGGTTTATGTTTTCGAATCATGCAATAAAGAATTGCTGCATCACAATAACCAAACGAAAAGTTATTATTAAAAAATTCCATGGGATTTAAGGACTCTGCACTTGGCCAGTAGCATTCGCTTGTATATTTCATAGTATCACTCATATTATTGAGAAATTTGGATAAATTCCACTCTATCCCTCGCATATCACTAATTTTGTCCCATACGCCTCTGCGTTCTAAGTCTTTTAAGTCGGGTATTGGTTGGTAGAAATGTGTCAATACAGGCAAACACCCTTTTTCCATACACTCATCCGTACCTTTACCTGTTGTAGCCATGTGGTATACAATATCCGCGCCATGTTTATTAATAAGTTGTGACAAAGAAGAGTTCTCATCAACCTGGCCAAGATAGATAGAAGGTAACCGAGTTACTTTATAACCAAACTTATTTGCAACATTTTGAATTATGGATTTCCAACTCATTCTAAAACTCCTCTAATTTGTATTTTTATCGGAAAAACATAGTAAGTTTTCGTATGCGTCTTACTAGTCTATAGGGAATAGAATATCTAACACGCTCCATCCATCTCTGTAAAATCTCTACAGAATTTATGACTAATGATAGTTCATCGATTCGCCCTCTTTGAGCAGCAACTAATGATGATAGTCCATCGATTCGCTCTCTTTGAGCATCAGCTAATGATGATAGTTCATCGATTCGCCCTCTTTGAGCATCAGCTAATGATGATAGTTCATCGATTTGTCCCTTTTGGGTATAAACAAATAATAATAACTCATCGATTTGTCCTCTTTTTTCATCAGCCAATAATGATAATTCGTCTATTCGTCCCCTTTGAGTATCCGTCGATAATGATAATGCATCTATTCGCTCTCTCTGTGCATCAGCTGATAAAGATAGTTCATCTGTTCGTCTTTTTTGGGTGTCTGCTAGCAAAGATAATTCATCTGTTCGTCCTCTTTGAGCATCAGCTAATAAAGATAATTCATCTGTTCGCCCCTTTTGGGTATCTGCGAATAATGATAATTCACTTATTTGCTCTTCTAAAAAATCAATATCATCTATTTGATTTTTCACTGGAATGTTTAACGCATTATCAAGCCATTTTAAAGAATGGATGATTTCCCCATTTAGTATCTTATATACATTAACGTAATCAATAGAGTCTATCAGGTCATGGTTTGTATAAATATCAGACTCATCACTTATATATCTGTGTTCCAAATTAAATAGTCTGAGCAAAGATAGAACTCGCTCAGCAACTAATGGATAATTTTCAAGTACAATAAATGGCTTTTGAAATATTATAGCAAAACAGACACCATGATACGAATCAGTTATAATAAACTTACTGTTTGCATATATTTTCAACCAATCTTCAACAAAAGATGCTGCTTCTGCTTTAAAGATTTTTGGTATTTCTAGTTGGTTTGCAATATATTCGGATGCGTGTGTTTTATCAAGAGTGGGCTTGTACATATGCGAGACCAAGTAATTTTCGGGTATATCTATTTCTGATTTTAGGATAAAATCATTGTATACACTAACATCAAGCAAGAAAACAGGATCAAGTACCCATGCAGCATCCACATGAAAATATTCACTGCAAATACCAACACCGCTTTGCTCTCGTACAGATATTGCATCATAGCGTGAAAGATAGTATGCAAATTTTTGCTGCTCACTAATACTACCCCACCAATTTCTGCCCCCAAAAGACGATGCATATGCAATTCGTTTTTTTTGTTTTTCAGTAAAGTCCAAGTTAAATATACCGCCATTGCCATGATTCGTCAATAAGTCATACTGCCATACTTGGTCAGAAGCTGAAATGAAAGTATCACAACACGAATTTAACGCACGCATAGCTTCATTTGTTTTATACGAAGGTGAAATTGAATAAGAAGGATATGGACTCTCCCTAAATAAACGTGGTGTTTCCGGTAAAGGCTCTATTGATGAACTAGGCCCTTTTATCATCAATGGTTCAAGCCCTCTGTCAGTTATAGTTCGATACATCGCATATCCTGTAAGATGCGCCCCAACATTAGGCGCGGTCCAAAATCCTACGATGCCGACATCATATTTTCCGGTTAAGGCATGGTCAACTGACTTAGAAAAGCCATAACGTGCAAACATGTCAAAAAAACGCTCTCTGGCTGGGTGTACTGGTATCTTAATTTTTACTCTATTTGTCTCTAACACTGATTTGATTAATTCATTATCAAGCGGTGTGTTTATAAGTGTTGGAATCAGTCGCAAACAAGAGGGGTTCAATCCAAGTTGATAATTGGAATTATCTCACTGCGGAGATGGAAAATCCCCTCTACATAAACGGGCGCATTTGGAATTGCCCGGACATTCTGTACCCGGACTAT
>Ga0209755_10008825_pt1 | contig 10710 bp, 7 predicted proteins | sample TergutCo191P1_FD_187301 | JGI IMG/M metagenome (GOLD analysis project Ga0209755, IMG submission 187301) | Cornitermes sp. P1 segment gut microbial communities from Petit-Saut dam, French Guiana - Co191P1 (SPAdes) (version 2) | ecosystem: Host-associated > Arthropoda: Insects > Digestive system >... | reverse complement strand
GAGGGAGACAAGGAATCCATACAGGATTTTGATGTTAAAACCTCCTAAAATGTCTACTTGCAGGACTGAAAAAGGGATCAGTGGGTAACATTAAGATGAGTCTTTGGTTTGTGAGGACAGGACAAAGGTGAAAGTGGCTTCATATCACTTTCAGTGACTGTATTTTGTATTGGTTTGTTCAGCATGCAGGTTCAGCTACCAGTGTTAACTGGCCATTTATTTATTTTTTGTATACAAGATGAACTAGCAATTACTTATATTAATTGAAAGTCATAATATTAAAGACTTGAACCACTATTTCTGTGTTTCCTATGTTTAATGCAAAGCAATAACACATGTAAAATCCAGGTGGTTGACCAGCACTGCACTTTTTTTAGTAGGCCTACTACTGCCCTTTGACCAAAAATTATATGAATGTCAGCCATGAAGAAGGAAAGATTTAAAATATGACCACCATAATCTGCAGTACCAGGAGATTTAAAACCCATTTTCTTGGACACTACATGTTAATGTACAGCCCTTAAATCTATCACATAATAAATCTGCTGCTGCAGTACTGTGAAAGATTAAATTACACAGACTCTAAGCTGTTATTTGGGAACCAAATGCAGGTCAAAATTTGCATATGATATGAAACATGTTCAACACTTGTAATGTGAAAATTTAACTTCTACTTGCTTCTATCACTCTTCTCACTTTAATTTTGTATTGAATTAAGGTGTTCAATCCTCCTGTGTTCTACGAAGAGTCACTATGTAGTCTAAGAAACTGCGTGTGTCACGAAATATATCTGTGAACAGTCCTGATATTAGTCACATTTGTTTTGTCAAGACCCAGGGCAATAAACCACAACAAACAAGTTTTTTTTTAAGACTTTAACCTGCATTCATTGAGACTGAATCAGCAAAATCATGAAACCTTCTACCGTAAGTTACATATTTCAGCTTCAATTTGAACTGGGCAGTGGTGTAGCCAGGATTTTTAGGCCCCTGTGCAAAGCAGATGGGTCCTCTTGTACCTGTCAAGTACATGGCTACTATCTATAAAAATGTCATATATATATATATATACATACACACACACACACACACACACCTCATTTTCACATACAACTGTTTATTTAAATACTGTTTCTTCTTTGAGTTCTGGACAATATGCTTGAAATTACCCAGTAGTGGGTGGTGTTCAGTTAGTTTAAAAAAAAAAACAAGCCTGTACAATGGACTTGTAGGCCCTGATGCTCTCCATATGCTTACTGTATGACAGCTAAATCCTTGGTACCAGACATTGCCATAATAAGCATTTGATCATGACAGCTCACAAGAGTTATAAGAATAAACTGAAATAAACTGTGTACAATGTGCTGAATTAGGAAGGTCTGTACAAGAGATTGTTAAAGCCTGAAAAGAAGACTGTGTGCACTTAATTAAGTGTGTGTAGGTACCAAAAGCTAATGAACAACTAGTTATCCAGAATGTATGGTTTCAGTTTATGGAAATGAAGATAGCAAGCAGTAACAAGTTTTGGGAGAGAGGAAGGAATTTAACAAATTCCTTCTTAATGATAGACAAGGACAATTCAAGTGATTCGGAGGCATATTCATGATCAGCAAAGTAGCTTCAGAAGTATTTAGCAGAAGTGACAGAAAATGTTACTGAGAAACATTACTCAAACTAATCTGACAAGAGTGTGAATGGCCTGAAACAAGAGAGATTGGCCTCACTACACAATACAAGGTGATGTAAGGCCCACAGCTATAGAGAGCATCAGAATATGTTTTAAGAACTGCATGTGTTTAACACGTGGCAAGATGCAAACAACTCAAATTATGTAAGGGCTCATATCATTTCATTCTCATACAACCCAAGGTCTGGAATACTATGTATCTAAACATTTTACTGGACCAGACTTCATGCACAAGGGGACCAAAGAGGAAAAATCATGCTAATGACCTCACAAAAACCAGAAGGAGTAATGCAAGAGGGTCCTATCATACTACACTCGCAATTCATGCCACTGTGCACAACACTGCAAATGATAAACTCTACTACTAGAACTTACTTTTTGAGGACAATTTCTGATGCTCCCTTCGAAAAGAGTCTGTAACCTCCTCCTTGTCGTGGTATCACAGTACTCATTGATTTTCTTACAGAGTTGAATGTGTAAACTCGAGTAAATGTTTCTTCCGGTACGTCATCCCGAACTGTCTGGTAATTTTTACCAAGTGCCTGCACAAACCCTAACAGTGCACACTCAGTTTTATTACCAACTTGCTTTGGCAACTCTCCTGGGCCATCCGGTGGCTGAAATCAGAAAACAATGTTAATCACAAGCATCAACAAAATTACCCTGACAGGATTATTTAAAAATATGTCTGAGGTAGTATGTTCTTACCATAATACGAGATGTGTATGCTGAATTTACAGAAATGCCAAGGATGAGCGAGTTCCCAACATGTGCCGGAATATCCGAAAACTTAGGAATTGTTTTACTTAACTTTTCGCATATGTACGACTGAACAACTGTCATCCTAATGAAACAGACAACAATGTGTGAGCCTTATTATTGTACCGTCAAAGCTTACTAAGTCCGAAAAGAATTATGTTACATCAACAAGCCATATTAATAAACACCTGTTTGTAGTAAGTGTCCCAGTCTTGTCAGAACAGATGGCAGTTGCATTTCCCATAGTTTCACAGGCATCAAGATGGCGAACAAGATTGTTATCTTTCATCATTTTCTTTAAAAAAAAAAGAAGAGAAAGTTAATTTATATTCTTATGATAATAAACTGTACAATAATACAAAAATTTCCCAGAACTCATTTTTGAGTACAAAGAAAACCAGACCTGATGGTTCCTTCTTGGACGTGAGCACCACATACCTTTACAGAGTATGCAAGAGAAAGTGTAACAGCTAATGGAAGCCCTTCTGGCACCGCAACAACTAACACAGTCACACCGATGATAAAATACTTCACAAGTTCACTTGCGTGGCTACTTTTCCAGCCGCTCCCTTGAATCACATATGCATTTATACAGAACTGAATAACTAATATCACTACTGTTAGCATGGCAATCATGGAACCTAAAACACAACAAAAAACATAAATTTATTTAGGTTTTATTTTTCAACAAATTCCACTGTGTCCTACATATACAACATACTGAAATTAATTTAGAGATCACAAGAGATTTAGAATAGAACACATAACACATATATATTTAGGTTTTATTTCTCCGTGAACTCCTTTGGGCTATAACAAGGTGGCTATTATGGAAGTAAATGTGGTAACTGAATTCATACATATATAAATCAATAAAAAAGTATTGAGAAAATATTTAAGCCACTCTTCAAAGTTATATACTACCTGTATGAAAGCCCTCATTCCACACAAGTGCAGAAGCTATGTTACTGTATGTGGTCACTGTACATAGCTACAAAACTTAGAGTCAAAAAATGAAAAAATGGAGCAGAAACCTAGTTCCTGTGCCACCAGCAAAATGCACTACAACTGCAAGCAACTTCTAATAACATGGTTTACTTAAGTAGTAGGTAGACATGAGCCTCAGTAATACCGACTGTAAGCCAATTCCAGTAGCCATGTAGTTTGCAGTGTATGTCTGCAGCTGCATGGTTGCTGGGATCATGGGTTTGAATCCCACTGAGTGCACAAATGTTTGATGTTTGTCTCTTGGATTTCTTGTGTGTAGTGTTGGCAGCAGCCTCTGCAACCAGCTGACCACTTGCTCAGAGGAGACCTACAAAGGAGTGCATGTGTGTGCGTGCGTGTGAGTGTGCATGATTTAGAAACCTCAAGATAAGGTGGTCTAGGCCTGATTTGGGCTGTTATGCCGGGGGGGGGGCTGTTTAAGACTTCAACAAGAAAAGCAATGTCATTCTGCAAGTCACAGTTTTATTCTTTACAAAATATTTGCAGCTATGTACAAAGTACTGCTTTAATGTATATTCCAGTCAAATACCAAGCACATAAATTACCTGCATAACCAATCTGGATGGCAAGTTTCGTCAGTTTAGCTTGGAGGACAGACTTCTCTTTCTTGTGGCTCTCTGCAGCTGGTGCAGGTTTGTGGTTCTCCATGGCATCATCATGCTTATTGGGTGTGTTATCAGCAATGGGACCAGGCACACTGACATGGCTGTTACCAGTTACTGGTGCAGCCTCTTCCTCACCTATACACACGTCACAATGATTAAGGCTGTCCTTCCCAATTTATGGGAACATGACAAACATTTTGTGTGCCCAGGGTATACACTACAGCTCCAGACACAGCAACTGAAGCTCCAGGTAAAACACAACACTGTCAGTTACAGAAACTGGACAGGGTTTTCCCGACTCTGCTCCCCAACAAACTGGAACATCATTCATCCCCCAGTGCCTAGTAAGTGTCCTTCAATTATCATACAATACAACATGAATTGAAATAATTATAAACACTGTCACTCTGAACACTATTCTTTGTTTAAGTTTCCTTAGCTTGGTTTGTAGAATGTATGCCAGGCAGTGTAGATCTGACAACAAGCACTTAGCCTAAGCTTCAATTGCTTTGGCTGCCACTACAGAATTTTATCATGTTTTGTCAAAGAAATTAAAATGTATTGAAATTATGTTTGTAATTATCTCAATAAAGAGCTTTAACCTTTACACAGTCTCACAATCTGTCCAGTCACTGTTGCAGCAAAATAAATGACCAATGAAACTATGTTGCTAGCACTCTGTTCTACAATTCTGACTGAAACATAACTGTTTTACAAAGCTTAAATTCTTGCACCTTAATGGCCAGGTAAAAAGGTACAGTGAAGCCATTACACAATATAAGAGCATGTTTCCCACAAACATAAATATTTTTAAGATAATGTCAAAATAAATCCCATTCCAGCTTTCAGAAAAGTATCATGCAGTTGTCCATGAACCTATTCAAAATTTTTGGAATAAAGTATGATCTGCAGCAGGGCCATGCAAACTTTTAACATTTGATACGTCTGCACTATGCAAGCATTCAACGGGCATACAACTTTCCCATTGAAAGACATTCACAGATATGTATAAAGTAATTTCTCTCAAGTCTGCCAATCATTAACCACCATTCATGCTTGTTAATTTACAAGTAAGTTGCTGAGTTCATGTATATGCACTGTAATTTGGATGACAAAATACAGCTTTTGCAGAAATTACATTTCAAATATTTTAGTAGCTACTTATGGATTAGACAAGAAATGTGAGATCTGCCACTGTATTACTGGTAGCATTTTTGTTTTGTTTTGATTTGTTTCATCATCAGAGGTATGACAGTATCATCTCCAGAGACATACTGCAGTTACTTTGCCTGTGCCAACTTAAAGAAATGTCCCCCCAGCAGGCCATAAGTGCCTCTAATTCCATCCTCCATCAATCCATTTACATATATTACTGATGTTTTCCCTTGATCTAAAACTTCCAGCTAGTGTACGTACAAGAGACCAACTTTCCCATTATTAGGAAATGAAAAGCAGAAACACCAGCCATAACATATGCCATTATGAAATTTCATTTTACATTTAATGTCATACCAATACCATGTAACATTAACTGGAATGGCATTTTAAATACTAGACACAGACTCAAAAAGATGAATGCTTAGAACCTTTAAAGAAATCTAAGCTCAAAGTGAATTTTATGAAATTTCTTAAATTCTTATTTAATCTTTGACATTTCATCATCTCAAACAGCAATTGCTGTGCCTGTTACATGACTCCTGTTGCCTTGGTTTTACTGTCAGACCTCCAGTAAGACTAGACACTGATCATCACATGTACATGTGATCTTCTTCTGTGAGCAAAAGTATGATTATTCAATCTCTGTAACATTCCTTTGGAAGAAGTTCAAGTGTGGTTACGTGAGTTACAATGTGGAAAAGTTGTGATTTTAAAGAAAGAATTTTGAGTGTGATGATGGTCATTAACCTTATGCACTACCATTACCAATCGTACAAAACTCTCATACATTATGCCAGCCCTGACAATGTCCTCCAGTCTCCAATAAGTGTCAAAATTTCATAACAAATTGTTCACACAGGATTTATAAAACTGACCATTATTCATTTCAACTCCTTGTAGGAGCTATCCCTTACATTACTGTGTCAACATCATTACTTTCTGATTGGGGCATGCACACTTTTGATAGTTAACTATAACACCATCACAACTGAAGGACTAAGAATTATGTATCATATTCAATTTGTACTTTCTTAACTGCCATGTGAAGGCACTTCTTCAGTGAAAAGCTGTTGCCCTTTTACAGTAACTGGAATGTGATAAATATCACAATGTGTTCATACACAAATCAATAAAAAAAGTTTTATAGTTACATTATCGAATAACTGGTAATGAATTTTCTAAATACTTGTTACGATAACTGATTTTAACTATTTTAAAATTACACTCTCTGAATAAACAAATTTCAGCACTACTTTACAGCCAGTTGTTAAGAGCATTCTACAAATGTATATCCCTTTTAAATTACTGCCACTACTCTGGACAGATCATTATGTTTAGAGCATTTAGCAAAGGCACGTCCCTTTAAATGACTGGTACTAATCTGCACAGAATGGTTTTGTTACGAGCACTTAGGAAATGCATATCCGTTTAAATACTGGAACTACTCTGTACAGAATGGTTTCCAAGAAGCCATGCTTGGAGAAGCATACATTTTTAGTCTACTGTTATAAAATATGCACCTCTTATCTACAATGTAATACAGAAATAATATAGTAAAGAATAAAAAATGGGATTTCACCTGTCAAACTCTTCTTCTTCCGCTGTTTCTTAGCTTCTGGACAGGGAATCATGCAAAAGGAAATCCATTAGTATTACAAACACAAAAAACAAATCAATATCACACATCTCAACACCTGGTCCACATTGGAAGCAGTATCATTCAAAGAAACACCAATAAACAATGTCAATAACAGATTTAGAAGGCAGAAAGTCAAATTTTGTGTGGATCACATACACCAATTTGTGAATTTGATGGTACCTTTGAAAATTCATATACTGCTCAACTCAGTGACAACAACAAATGGTATTTACAGACATGCTTGTGAAAATAATGGAACAACCATCCTTTTCTATCTGTCTGGTGTATTCATTTTTAAGCACAGCAACTGCAGTTCAGTCCATTCTATACGACTTTTAAATGCACACTGAAAATTGTCATTAAATTCACATGCACCGATGTACACACAAAAGTACTGTTTTTTTCTCAGTGTCTCTTCAAATCTACAAAGTGGGTTAATACATACCAGGAAAGACAGAAGTCACGGCCAAAAAAATAAAAAAAAAAATGAATGCACTTTTCACCTTCAATGGAATATGTAACTAACATGTCACAATACTAGATTTATGGACCTTGTCCATCATCTCATATTTAAAGAAAATGTTTTGGGAACAGAAGATTTTCAAAAAACAGACAATGGACAAAATCCAGTACTCGGCAAGTGCAACGTACCACTGTCAGAACCCTTTAGAACTGAGGTAAACTTACATCATCTATCTTACATCATACACGCACATACACACCATGTTCCCTTGTGTAACAGCTTTACCTCAAGTTGCCTCTAGCTAGACACCCAAACACTGTTCCGATACAACCACACTAAAACAAAGTAATTTTGCAGTAGGCATATCAAAATTTATCTAGCATACATACATCATATACGTGTGCATCCTGTCACTATAACCCAGAAAAAAACAACAATACAGAAGTGGCTATTGTACCTTTTGAAACCACAGTGAAGTTCAAATACTGAGAACACACACTAACAAATGAAATTACACTGACAACAAAATAAAGGAAAGATTAAAATCAAGAAATGTTTACTATGCTAGCATTCAGTTCAAAACATTCTGTCACTGCAACTCCTATCTCTCAGTATGCACAGATTAAAATATATGTAACTACAGTTCTATGTGTTGTTCCACATGTGTATGAAATGTAGTACCTCATATTAGGGTAGAACACAAATTTGCAGATTTTGAGAACAGAGCAATGAAGAAAATATTCAGATTTAAGACACAGATGGAAAAAAATTTCATAATTTTGAGCTTTGTTAACTTGAATTCCATCAAACTTTAAGAGTGTGAATAAATCAAGAACAGCTGAGATCTTAAGATCTTATAGCACAGAGTAAGAATGAAGGGTATGGACGATATGAGAAATGCATATCAAATTTCTGTTATAATATCTAAAGGAAACAGACCAATGAAGGCAATGACAATTAGATGATGATAATAACAAAACAGATCTTATAAGGCGTGAGGCTGTGGAATGGGTTCATATGACTCAGGACTGGGACCAGAGGTGGGTTCTTGTGGAAATATTATGTACTGAACCTTTGAATTTCATAAAACCAGGACAGTTCATACTGCACTGGATGAACATACCAATGACTCTGTTTCAGGTGCTTAATTGCATACGGTAGCAGATACGTAAAAGAAGTCCTTGCTGGAAAATACTACAGAAAGGAGAAGGCTTTTCTAACAAATGATCCCACTGTGACAGAAGAGTCATTAAATAAATATGTACTGTGAAGGAAACACCTTTGTCAAATTTTGCAGAATATATTTTCATTACACATCCAGCAAACTGTATGATCATAAGGTTACTATGATGTTAAATCTAAGGAACAGTAATCCATATTGCTTGGTACATACAAAGAAGCACACAAAAAGTTGAGCCATTCAAATTTAATTCAACTTCAAGATTTTTCCCACCACCTTAACAAATTGCCTTCATACCCACATCACTGGCACAATGGTAGTGTGGTGCAGAGCACAGTAACTTCCAAGATTTACTGTACTCACCAAAACAGTTTAAAAATCCTTAAGACACCAAACATATGGTTCAACATTGTGTGTGTCACTATGCATATGTGAGTAATGCGACAAACTGACATTTTTCGATGTGCACAACAAAACCACTCAGCACATGTAATTATAAAATAGCTACCACAATAACCTTTGTGCTTCACAAGTCAGCATGTAGGCAGAAATAGAAAAAGTACTGGATGCATGTAGTATTATAAAATAAAATTACAACAGTACACTAGCTTACTCAAAGCTACCACTAATACTGCCTGGGCAACGTGGTGACCATGGTCTATACATCAATGAGAGATATGAACTAGGTATCTTCAAATTACAGGAACATTTTGTTGTGAAGCACATATTGTTTTCTTCGCTACAAGGAATGCTTTTGACACACACTGGGAGAATAAGAATTTTTGAAATTTTAACACTGTTGTCATAACCATTATTTTGTTTCCAAAAATAAATTTTATGCCAAAATGGAAGGAATAAGAAAAAGATGATGATCATGCAAAAGATGGAGAGATAACATAAAAGAAGTCTTAAATATAATGGGAATGAAAAACAGGCAGGCAATGGCCAGAGACCACTGGAAATGGTGGACGAATATATGGAAGCCAAGGTCCACAATGGACTGTAGCTCTTGAGAAGAAGGATAATTTTTAAGCAACCTCACAAAAAACTGTAACAGCTTCATTGTTGTCGCAATATGACAGGAGGAGAAATTTGTAATAATCTGTTATACAATCATTAATAGGGTCATCAAATAAAGAGAACAGGTGGGTTAAACCTCAGGGAGAAAGGTCATTAGTGCAGATGGAATAATTACATTATAACTGATCTTAAACAAATGATGTGTAAAGATCTGACGCAGATTAACTCAGCTCACGATATGACGGACGGCAATAAACTGCCAAGCTCTATAAAAGTTGGGGAATTTCTTAATGAACCTAGGAAATATTAGTTTCTCACAAAAGGGTATGTTCTATGGACCTGGTTACTTTATGTGATCAATGAAAGCACTAACCCTTGCAAACTGTTGCATTACATTCAGCACATATTACGTGTGTTATCACTCTCAGGCAGGCAATTACTATGATCTTTTGTAGTTTGAACATGAATATCTAACTTTTGTCCACACGTATCTCACACTGAAATGAAATCTTCTGACAGGATATAATGCAATGCATATTTTACAGGGACCTGTCATATTCCAATACACATCCAGTGAAAACTGTATTTTTTGCTTCTTTCACTTTCATGATGATAATGAACCTTCATTTTCAAGTGCAATTGTTACACAAGGAAAAACAGTGCATATGGATACCACCTGACAACATCTGTCTACAAGCAAAACTACCAGTACATAAATTTCACTCTAGCCTACAATGAATTTTCAAATGTACAATCCATGCTTACTGGGTAAAGGTACGTGCTTAATCCCCTTCCCTTTTGTTAACAAACTGCTCCTACATAGGACAGAACTATCCAATGTGCAACAGATGATTAACTGAGGAAGTATGAAAAGTCAATTCCATACAAAAAACATTACATTCAAAGATGATTTTGGTTAGAGAAAATTCAGGCTTTATCAGATTGTGTGTGTGTGTGTTTGTGTGCGCACGTGTGCATGGGTATATATGTATGTGTGTATATATGCAGGGTCCGCCAAAAAAATGTATAAACACTTTAACAAAAGAAAAATATGTTGTATAATCGATTATTGTAAATCTACAATATATTTCCATCAACACAACAATAAGATATATGTATTTACTTCAATATAACATATATAGTTATTCTAGCTACATGTTTCGACTCCTATGAGTCATCTTCAGGCATTAAT
>Ga0209755_10008824_pt1 | contig 10711 bp, 6 predicted proteins | sample TergutCo191P1_FD_187301 | JGI IMG/M metagenome (GOLD analysis project Ga0209755, IMG submission 187301) | Cornitermes sp. P1 segment gut microbial communities from Petit-Saut dam, French Guiana - Co191P1 (SPAdes) (version 2) | ecosystem: Host-associated > Arthropoda: Insects > Digestive system >... | reverse complement strand
CCTTGTAGGCCTCCTGTGCGGACAGCTCCGCCACCGATTCGATACTGTTTTTTTTGCCATGGTGATCCTCCCAAGCCCTTATTTTACCATGGTTTGAGGGCTTTTGCGGCTTAAGTTGTTGACAGTGGAGCTACGACAGGATAGCGTGCGATGAGTGGGGAGCTTTCTTTCCGCGTTCAGCGGCTGCGAGCTGCTCATCGGCAAGCGACACACGCAGGGGATAGAGGGGAGCAACTGCCGCCAGACTGTGTCAAAAGTCCAAAAACGCCCAAATTTCCATGAAATGGCGAATGCAAAATGATGCAAACAGACGAAAACAATGGAAAACGTTCCCGTTTATCGCATAAAAATTAAGGCTGAAAATAGTTTTGACACAGTCTCCCGCCTGCGACACCGCATAAGGCGGGCGTTCAGGAGAAGCTGCAATTTTTCAAAGAAGCTGGCGAATCATTTGAAGGCGTTTTCCTTGGTTTTTCATTATCTCAACTATGGCTGGCTTTGAGCTGTCATACTTTCTGCAGCACCTCTGCGATGATACATATATAGACTCGTAGGGGAATTAGGAGAAACCATAAAGCTGGCGAGAACAGGTTCTACAGCAGCATCGCACCAGTCGCTGGCATTGCGATTCCGATTAGCGACAACGGGGAGGTATGTTGCCATCATCCAGCCCAGCCTGGCTTCCAAGCCGACCGTGAAAGGGCAAGGGTGCCCAGTGATACCCAAGGGTGCCGCCAATCATGATGCTCGGTCTTTCGTGGTGCTCCCTGCGAAAATACAGTTGCTCATGGTAGCCCTGGCCACCGTGAGCGCAAGATCGATGCCACTTTCTGCGACTGTACCGTTGGCGATGACGTTTGCCTGACTTTTGTCGGTTTTTTTCCGAAGTACCCGAAAAGGGCTTGATTTTATTCGGAACAAAGTATACCCTGTAAATGAAGGAGTTTTTTCGTGCGTAAGGTGGCTTTGCTTCTCTGTTCGACATGCTTTTCAGGCCATATCCAACCTGGAAGCCTTGCGGAGTTACACTTACAGATAAAATAACGCCTCGCAGTGCCTTTCTCCGGGTGTTTCTGTCCGGGTTATGCCTATGTGGCTGAACATATGGTAAGATTTTATGGAGGTTTGTGTGTTCAAACGTTTTAAGAGTAAAATACTCGTCCCCAGCATCGGGGTAATGATGCTTGTACTGGTTTTTGTTATCGTGTATACGTCCGTGTCCGTCGGAAACCTTACCGACGAACTTGCTGAGGAAAGGGCCTCGATGATTTCGCAGGCCACGCATCTGCGCCTTGACGAACTGTCGGATATCTCGGCGCTGTCCGCCCGGCTAGTATCCCAAAGCGGTTTTATTGCCGATATTCTCCGTGCCTACGATACCGCCGAACAGGTCGCCGACAGGGACGCGTTTTTTGCGTACGTGGAAGGCAGAAGGCTGGAAATCGGGGCGGGCAACCTTCTGGTGCTTGACAACCAGGGGTATGTTTTCCTGCGCACGAACATCCCCGGTACCTTTGGGGATAACATGGGCGGGGGAGCCAACGTTCAGGCCGCCATGCGGGGCGATACCATATCCGTGTTCGGCGTCGGCGCCCTTGCTATTCGCATGTCGCTTTCCACTTACACGCCGATAATGGACGGCGATGAGCAGATCGGCGTTTTCATAGCACGCATCATCATGAACCAAGATGCGTTTGTCGATGGCTTCGCCGAGGTTTTTGACTCGCACGTGACGATCTACACCGGGACCGAGGTCGTCGCGACCACTATCCGGGATGCGGCCGGCAACCGCATCCTCGGCGGCGAGGCGGATCCCCGCATAGCCAGTACCGTGCTCGAGCGGAACCAGATATTCAGGGATCTCATGCCGATCAACGGAGTGCCGCACCATGTGTACGTTTTTCCCGTGCACAACGTGGCTGGCACCCCCATCGGCATGTTCTTCGTGGCATTCTCCCACGAGCGCACAATCGCCGCTACCAGGGCGCAGCAAATCAACATGATTATCATCGGGTTTGTGGGTCTTGCTCTGGCCGCTACCGTGATGTTCCTGTTTGCCATCAAGCTACTGAAGCCGCTTAACCTCCTGACCCGCAGCCTTAAGGGCATCGCAAGCGGCAACGCAGATCTGACGAAAAGGCTGCCGGTAATCGGCAGGGACGAGATAGCCAAGGCTTCCGGCTACTTCAACCAGACAATGGAGCAGTTCAGGCAACTGATCGTCTCGATCAAGACGCAGGCCGGGAATCTGTCCAACATAGGCGACGATCTTGCGACCAACATGACGCAGACGGCTTCGGCGATGAACCAGATCGCTGCGAACATCCAGAACATCAAGGGCAGGGTACTGAACCAGAGTGCCAGCGTCACCGAGACCAATGCGACCATGGAGCAGGTCACGGTCAACATCGACAAGCTAAGCAACCACGTCGAGCACCAGACCGGCGCCGTGTCCCAGGCATCGTCTGCCATCGAGGAGATGATGGCCAACATCAAGTCCGTCAGCGCGACCCTGTTGAAGAACGTCGAAAACGTCAGGGATCTTCAGGAGTCGTCGGAGACCGGCAAGGCCAGCCTGCAGGAGGTCGTGTCGGACATCCAGGAAATAGCCCGGGAATCAGACGGGCTTCTGGAGATCAACTCGGTAATGGAAAACATCGCCAGCCAGACGAACCTGCTTTCGATGAACGCGGCAATCGAGGCGGCGCATGCGGGCGAGGCTGGCCGGGGGTTCGCGGTCGTCGCCGACGAGATACGCAAGCTGGCTGAGTCCTCCAGCGAGCAGTCCAAGGTCATCGGCAGCGTGCTCAAGAAGATCAAGGACTCGATGGACAAAATCACCCGCTCCACCGACAACGTCCTTAACAAGTTCGAGGCGATTGACCAGGGCGTAAGGACCGTGGCGGAGCAGGAGGAAGGCATCCGCAGTGCCATGGACGAACAAAGCCGGGTAAGCAAGCAGGTTCTCGGCGCGTCCGGGCAGGTAAGCGAGATAACGCAGCAGGTAAAGGGCGGCTCGCTGGAAATGCTGGAAGGCAGCAAGGAAGTCATTCAGGAGAGCAAAAATCTTGAGAAGGTGACGCAGGAGATAACCAGCGGCATCAACGAGATGGCCGCCGGCGCCGACCAGGTGAGCAGTGCGGTCAGCAACGTTAACAACCTGACCGGCAGAAACCAGGAAAACATTTCCTCGCTGGTGAGGGCCGTCTCGCAGTTCAAGGTTTAAGGGCGACGAATCGCTGCCGGTTATCAAGCAGAGTTCTTGCGAGATTTCAATTTTGCAAGAACTCTGCTGAAAATGCAGGTTGAGCCTCTGGCTCGTAAATGCGGTCAGTTAACCGGCAGTTCGTTACCCACCGACACGAACGACGGTGATGTTTTTCAAAACGTATTGTCGGCGGGAGACAAGGCCGTTGGCGAAATACACGTTGTAGGCGTATTCTCGCCCTCTGACGGTAACGGTCTGTTGTTGCAGCTCCATCAGTTTTTCCTGCTCACCCTCCTCGATGAACCAGTCCCGCCCGTCACCAGTAATCACCAGCGATGGGAAGCGGCTGGTTCCCACAAGGCGCACCCTTCCGGTTATCTCGACCTCCCTTGGCTCCCCGGCGCTTTGCCCCTCGCCGACAAAGGCCGGGAGGTGCACGGCCGCATGCAGCAATGCCAGCATCAGCAGAATTCCCGTGGTTTTTTTTACGCGCATCATCATCTACCTCCCTGCCCCCGGTCATCGGGGAGCATGTTCAGCAACTCCGTTTTGCCGTCCCTTCCAATCGCGTCCCACAAACTGACGATCAAGGGGCCCGCGGGCGTAGGCAGAGGCTGGGCCAGCATTGCGGCGGGCGGGATAACGCCGGTAAGGAAGCCTGTTTCGGTTGCTCCGAATCTGTTGGTATTGGCGTTGAAAGTAAGCAGGGTGTTTCCGGTGACCGTGTTGCCTGAAGATATCGCGCCGCTACCGGTGGTCAGCCCCGCATGACGGATGTTTGGTCCTGATGTGGCCGGCCTGTTAAACGGCGCGTTCATAACGCTGAACACGCCCTCGCCGGGAAACAGCGAAACGGAAGGGTTCCCGATGCGTCTGACCCTTAATGTGTTGCGAAGCTCGTCGTCGCCTATGTATCCAAAAACAGGGTTCGCCGGGTCGGAATTTGCGGCAAGCCAGGTCTTGAGCAGGACATCCCAGTTCGCCCAGGCGGGATCGATGTCCCTTGCCACGCTGGTGACAATCCTATAATCGTGATACGCAGAAGTTACCATCCTCTGCAAAATGCGGCCATGCGCCACTCCCGGAGCTGCCTGCGCCTGCAGGAACAGCCAACGGGCAAACAAGAAGGCCGTGGCGTAGTCGTCTAGGATGGCCCTGGTGTCCTGGGCCCTGCGGTTGCCCCAGACAAAGAAATTGTTGCCTGCCGCAATGGTTCCAGCAGGATCGTTGACAAACCAACTGACTCGCCCTGAGTTGTTTTCGCCGAAGACGACGTAGTGCGATTTTTCCGCAAGCGCTTCGTCAACCCAGAGATCCATCCAAGTCCCCCGCCCCTGGAGCAAGGTTTCGGAAGCGTTGATAAGGTGCACAATCTCGTGGGCCAAAACCCCGGCGGCCTCGTCCAGGCGCGTTGGCCAATGGCCCGGGGCGGTCCAAAATTGTGAATTGATGTACACCATGTCCCTGCGGTTGGAATGGGCGACGTCAAAAAGATCCCTGGAATGGAAGTACCCCGCTATCATTAGGCCGGGGGGAGCGGTGAGGTTCAGCAGGAGGATGGTAAGTCTTCCTTCCCCATCGTCCCCGCGGGTCAGCCAGTTGGCATAATCCAAGATGTTGGAAAACTGCCTTCCGGAAGCCGTAAAAGGCCCTCTGCTGTACGCGTCCAAGAGTTTTTCCCGCATGCTTGCGTATGTGTCGGCAAATGCCCGCGCCTGCGCCAGTGTAACCCCGGAACCGATTTCCACCCAGATTTCGCTGTAGTCGTCATATGCAAGAAGCTCCGCGGTTAGGCTGTAGGTTTGATTGTTATGGTTTACCGCCCAGAAATTCTGTCTTGGGGGCGTCGCGAAAACGCCGTCCGCCAGACGCACCGTGCTGGCGGTGGTCGCCAATGTGCCCAGTGACGTAAAGGTGCCGTTGCTGAAAGTGCCGCGTTGGGATACCGCCTCCGCGAAGTTGGCCAGCACCGGGCCGGCGTCGGCGGGAGCCGCGTTCGCAAGCCCCGGCCCGGCATCGGTGCCGAAAATGACCCCGCTGATCATCCGGAAGGTCTGGTTGTTGGCCACCCCGCCCCCGAATGCTACGGCAGTATTGCCGGATATCTCGCCGCCGCGCATGTTGAAGGTGCCCAGGTTGGCAACGCCGCCGCCTGTGGCAGGGTGGCTGCCGGCCACTGCATCATTCCCGGAGATTGCCGCCCCGCCGTGCATGTCGAAGGTTCCCCAATTAACCACTCCGCCGCCTTGGTTGGCGGTGTTCCCGGAGATATAGCCGCCGCGCATCTCGAATGTGCCGGCATTGTCGACGAACACCCCGCCGCCCCACGGGGAGTCGTTGCCGGATATCTCGCCGCCATTCATGACGAACATCCCGCCGGCCGCCACTCTCGCGCCGCCGCCCTGGGTGGCGGGATTGTTTGACCGGTTGCTGTTTCCGGCGATCCTTGATCCCGCTTCCATGATAAGGGTGCCCCCGGCGTTCACCGTTACCAGCGCGTCGCCGGTGTTGTTGGCCATCCCCCGTAGTTCGATTTCGTCCAGCACAAGGGTAACCCCGTCGCCCACCGCGAACATGGCGCCGGGGCGGTCAAGCGACAGAACGCCGCCGGGCATGCCGCTTGTCAGGGTAATCTCGACCTGGTTTCCGTCAAAAGCCAGCGTCTGGGGCTCGATCCGATCGTCTGCGCTCCACGCCCAAACGGTAAGCGTCTCGGGCAGTGGATCCATGTAGCGCAGCCCGGCGATCTGTTCGGCGACCGACAAATCATCCGAGACCACCACGTTTATCGTAGCGACGACTTCCTCCGCCTCGCTGCCGAGTGCCGTGGCGGTTATCGTTGCCCTCATTCCTGCGGGAGTGCCCTCAGCCACCCGCACCGCGACGCTGGATCCGGTGGCCAGCGAGAATCTGGCCCCCGGCGGCGCCCTGGCCACGGTCACTGCGGGGGTGTCGGATACCCACAGCACGGTCTGAACAAGCGCGTTCGACGGGCTAACCGTCGCGGTAAGGATAGCCTGCCCGCCCGTAGACAGGAAAAGGCCGTACCCGTATGCCGTAGCCAGGGTTGCCCCGGATATCGCAATGCCTGTTACCGGTATGACTTCCCCGGGATTCCCCTTCGGACCCTCCGGCCCGATTTCGCCACCGGCGACCAGAACCACCCATGCCGTTCCGTTATATATGTAGGAATTCCCAGAGGAAGGGTCGTGGATGACGTCGTTCAGCATTGGGTCGCTGGGCCTGTTTGGGTATGCATATTCGCCGCGCCAGGTGATGGAAATGCCGTCCTTGCCCGACTGCCCCTGCCCGGCCTCCTGCGACATCCGCCGCCATTCCCCACCCCAAAAGATATAGACATGTCCGCTGACGGAGTTGAAATAAGCCGAGCCTTCCGCTATGTCCCCAATGGGGTGCGCGGCAAATTCCCCCAGCCACACAATGAGGGTGTCTTGAGGGGTTATCCCAGGTTGTTCGTCCTGTGGCCCCATTGCCCCTTCGCAGCCGGCAAACATGAGCCCAACCATTGTTGCGATAGCGATAACCCCGAAAAATTTGAAGGTGCTTTTCATGGTGAAAACTCCTTATGGTGGGATACGGAAGTGGCAATCGAGTGCTTCCCTAGGGTATCTACAGTGGCCAGTATATTGAAAGCTTTCGCGAATGTCAAGCGGGAAAAGCCGCCCCGAAACAAGCCTATCTTAATTTCTGTGTAAATGCACAGGTGTCATCAAAAAGGAAAGGTCGTTCTTCCGCGGTGTCCACAGGGTTCCGAGTGTTCATAACGACCTCGGTGTCCTGCGCGTCGAGCAGGATTTCCGCATTGCAATTAATTGGAAAATCACCCCGTAAAACAGGAAAAACCGGTAGTTTTGCTCAACTATTTTGGTAAGCTCGAAGACAGCCAGAAGGATCACATCTTGGGCCTGACACGAAAACTGGTGGGCATGCATCGTGGCTGGGAATAATAACTTACGGCAAAGGGGTTTGAGATGAAGAATTCGGTCGTTTCGTTTTTGGCGGTGGCGGTGTTGGCCGTCTTTCTCGCATCCTGCGTTTCCATGCAGGACAGGGAAATGACTATCGAGGAAAGAACGCACGCAAATATAGTGGGCACCGTTTCGGCGGAGTTAACCTCTTTTCAGTTCTTTCACATTCAAAGCAGGGGGCAATTGACAGGAAGAGCGCATGCTGAACTGCTGAGAGTTGCCCGACAGCAGTACGGGGCCAATGTCGAGATAAGAAATATCACCATTCAGGGCAGAGGATCCGGTTGGCAAGCTTTGTACAGCATCGGCATCCCGGTCGTAATAGGGGCTGTAGTATACATGGCGATTAGCGCTGTCGAGCCTGAATGGGCTTTCGAGGATGCTCTTGCGGCAGGTGGCGGGTCACTTTTGGCCCTTAACCTGGCCGGCAATTTCCAAAGAATAACCGTCACCGGCGATGTCGTTATGCACGGGGCGGGAGCCGGAGCGGGTACTGCGCGGGTAGACCAAAGGTTGCTGGAAGCCGTGAACACCGCATCAGAGACGTTAATTGCCGGTATGCCGCGGAATGCCATAGTCGCGATACTCAATGTGCGTTCGCATGATCCCGCGGCCGCCAGCTTCATTCTGGACGAGGTCGAATTCCGGCTTATCACATCGGGAAGGTTCAGCATCGTTGACCGGCAAAGGCTTGAGCAGATTCGCATCGAGCAGGATTTCCACCTTTCAGGCGAGGTGAGCGACGCTTCGGCGACATCCATCGGAGATCTGTTGGGCGCAAGCATCGTCATAACCGGCGACATCGGCACCGACATACTGGGCAACCGGTTGACGTTAAGGGCGTTGAACGTAAGAACCGGGCAGATAGTGACGATGGCGCTGGAACGGTTCTGACAACGGCATGGGATTTTCCGCCCAAGGCGTGCTTCCGCTTATTCGCGATTACATCTATACTGTGGGGAAAGGTCGAAAGGTGCGGACCGGCGGCTTTCACCGGGAGGAACAAATGAGCGAGACAATGCGGGCTTTGGACGGTCTAGATATCGAGGTGTTCGACACGACCCTGCGCGACGGGGCGCAGGGAGAAGGCATCGTGTTCTCGGTGAGCGACAAACTTGCCGTGGCCGAGGCTCTGGACGAACTTGGCGTGGCGTGGATAGAGGCGGGAAACCCGGGGAGCAATCCCAAGGACATGGAATTCTTCCGGCTCGCCCCGGATCTGAAACTGAAGAACGCGAAGCTCTGCGCTTTTGGCGCCACCCGCAAAAAGAACATAAAGGCGGCGGACGATCCGCATCTGCATTCCCTTCTGGACGCGAACACCGAAGGCGTTGTGATTTTCGGCAAAAGCTGGGATCTGCATGTAACCGAGGTGCTGAAGGCCGAACTTGCGGAAAACATAGCCATGATCGCCGAAACGGTCGCCTTCCTGAAAGCCAAAGGTCGCACGGTGATTTACGACGCCGAGCATTTTTTCGACGGCTGGCTCGCAAACCGGGACTACGCAATTTCCACGGTAAAGGCGGCGTTGGACGCCGGAGCGGACAGGATCGTGCTGTGCGACACCAACGGCGGCACTTTCCCCGATGCCATCGCCGCGGGGGTCAAGGCGGTGCAGGCGGCCTTCGCGGGAAAGGGCGTTCTGGGGATTCACGCGCACAACGATTCCGGGGTCGCGATTGCTAATTCCATCGCCGCGGTGCAGGCGGGCTGCGTGCATGTTCAGGGGACGCTTGTGGGTTTCGGGGAACGTTGCGGCAATACTGCGCTGGCGGCGTTGCTTCCCAGCCTGGAGCTAAAGATGGGTCTGCGGTGCCTGCCCGAAGGGAACCTTGCGCGCATTTCCGAACTTACGCGCCGCGTCGCGGAAATCGCGAATGTTTCCATCGATGACGGAATGCCGTATGTCGGAACCCGCGCATTTTCGCACAAGGGGGGTATGCACGCGGACGGGGTTCTTAAAGTGAAACGGTCTTTCGAGCATGTCGATCCCGCATCCGTGGGCAACGAAAGGCATATCCTTCTAAGCGAGGTCGGGGGCCGCTCGGCGGTCGCGGAACGGGTAAAGAAGATCGACCCGTCCATAACAAGGGAAAACCCCGCAATCGCCGCGCTCACCGAGAAGATGAAAAGCCTTGAGGCCTGGGGTTGGTCTTTCGAGGGCGCGGATGCCAGTTTCGAGATTCTCGTGCGGCGGGAATTGGGAAACCGCAAACCCCTGTTCGACATCGTAGCCTACCGGGTAATGAACGAGCATCCCTCAAGCGAGACACTGGCCTGTTCCCATGCATGGGTAAAGGTGCTTGTCGAAGGCCAGCATGAGATCGCCGCCGCCGAAGGCGATGGCCCGATAAACGCGCTGGACACCGCGCTGCGTCGCGCGTTGACCCACTTTTTCCCGAACCTCGCAAAGATGCGGTTGGAGGATTACAAGGTCAGGGTCATTGACGGCAAGGACGCGACCGCGGCGCAGGTGCGGGTTTTGATCGAATCCACGGACGGGCGGCGAAACTGGAACACTGTCGGCGTTTCCGCGGACATCATCGACGCAAGCCGCATCGCATTGGCGGATTCGATTGAGTACAAGCTGATCAGCGACATGGAAACTGCGTAATCGGAAGCGTATCCTGGGCGGTAATTCAGAAACTTACCGCCCAGGTACCAGTGTGGCCAGCAATTCAAAGTTTCAAATAAATTCACTACAATGATGGAATGTGCAGGGGAATACACAAGAGACTGAGGGCCATACTGGCCAGGAAAGGGGACTCGCTCCCCGACGGGCGACGTAGCGGGCACAACCTCAGCTACCGTCTGAGCGACGCGCTCATATGCGCGTTCTGCATCTTCTTCTTCCAGCATCCCTCGGCGCTGGCCTTCCAGCGGCAGATGCAGGAAAAGCGGCGCAGGAACAACATCGCAAGCATATTCGGGGTGGAGGAAATACCGTCGGACACGCAGATAAAGACGCTTCTTGACCGGATCGAACCGGACGCGTTCGGCGGAGTGTTTGATGACAGCCTGCGCGCGGCGGAGGAACGCGGCGCGCTGGATTCGTACCGCGTACTGGACGACGGCGTGCTGATAGCGCTGGACGGCGTATGGTACCACTCGTCGGAGAAGATAAGCTGCAAGAGGTGTCTGCACGTAACGAAGGGCGACAGGACGACGTACTACCACACGATTCTGGCCGCGACGATAGTGAAACCGGGTGACACGGTGGTGCTGCCCGTGATGGGCGAGCCGATAGGGAACGATGACGGCCTTGAGAAGCAGGACTGCGAGCTGAACGCGGCGAAGCGGTGGCTGAGGAATACGCCCGTCTGAAGCCGACGCTCCTTGGGGACGACCTTTTCTCGCGCCAGCCCATGTGCGAGGCGGTGCTGGCCTGCGGGCTAAGCTTCATCTTCACGTGCAAGCCCGGGTCGCACCCGTGGCTGACCGAGACCGTGGCAAATTCCGTCCCTGGGGAGAAGACCAGGCGGGAATGGAACGGGAGGCACCACGTTTCGTGGCG
>Ga0209755_10008823_pt1 | contig 10713 bp, 4 predicted proteins | sample TergutCo191P1_FD_187301 | JGI IMG/M metagenome (GOLD analysis project Ga0209755, IMG submission 187301) | Cornitermes sp. P1 segment gut microbial communities from Petit-Saut dam, French Guiana - Co191P1 (SPAdes) (version 2) | ecosystem: Host-associated > Arthropoda: Insects > Digestive system >... | reverse complement strand
TATGTTGCCGGTTTAGACGGCGGAAGGAATAAGTTTCTGTTGCTTGTTACTGCAAATGTAATGCACTGCGCTGTGATATAGAACTGCTACCATTCTGGACTGCGGGAAGAATACGTTTGTGTTGTTTGTTACTGCAATTGTAATGCACTGCGTTGTGATATATATCTGCTGCCAGTCTGAACGGCGGAAGGAATACGTTTGTTTTGCTTGTTACTGCAATTGTAATACACTGCGCTACGATATAGATCTCCTTGTCATTCTGGACGGCTGCATTATAAGTTTGTTTGATTGTTACTGCAATTTTAATGCAATCCGCAGAGTTGTATAACTGCTGCTGGTCTGGACGGAGGCAGGAAGAAGTTTCTGTTGCATGTTACTGCAATTGTAATGAAATGCGCTGTGATATATATATATGCTGCCGGTCTGGACTGCGGCAGGAATAAGTTTGTGATGTTTGTTACTCCAATTGTAATGCATTGCGCTGTGATATAGAACTGTTGCCGGTCTGGACTGCGGAAGGAATACGTTTCGGTTGCTTGTTACTGCAATTATAATGCACCGCGCTGTGATATAGATCTGCTGCCATTCTGGACTGCGGGGGAATAAGTTTGTGTTGCTTGTTACTCTTATTGAAATGCACTTCGCTGTGATATAGATGTGCTGCCATTCTGGACGGCGGCAGGAATGCGTTTGTGTTGCTTGTTACTGCAATTGTAATGCACTGCGCTATGATATAGTACTGCTGCCGGTTTGGAAGGTGCAAGAATACGTTTGTGACGCTTGTTACTGCAATTGTAATGCACTGCGCTGTGTTATAGATTTGCTGACATCCTGGAATACGGGAGGTATACGTTTGTGTTGATTGTTACTGCAATTGTAATGCACTGCCCCATCATATAGATCAGCTGCTAGGCTGGACGGCTTCAAGAATACGTTTGTGTTGATTTTTACCGTAAGTGTAATGCACTGCGTTTTGATATGGTTGTCCTGCTGGTCTGGACGGAAGCAGGAATACGTTTGTGTTGCTTGTTACTGCAATTGTAATGCACTGCGTTGTGATATAGACCTGCTGCCATTCGGACTGCGGGAGAATAACGTTTGCGTTGCTTGTTACTGCAATTGTAATGCACTGAGCTGTTATGTGGATCTGCAGCCATTCTGGAATGAGTTAGGAATACGTTTGTGTTGCTTGTTACTGCAATAATAAAGCACTGCGCTGTGATTTAGATCTGCTACCAGGCAGGACGGCGGCACGAATACGTTTGTGTTGCTTGTTACTGCAATTGTAATGCACTGCGCTGTGATATAGATCTTCTGCTGGTCTGGACTGCTGGAGGAACACGTTTGTGTTGCTTGTCACTGCAATTGTGATGAACTGCGCTGTAATGTATACCTGCTGCTGTTCTGGACGGTGGCAGCAATAAGTTTCTATTCCTTGTTACTGCAATTGTAATGCACTGCGCTGTGATTTAGATCTGTTGAAAGTCTGTACGGCGGCAGGAATACGTGCATGTTGCTTGTTACTGCAATTGTAATGCACTGCGCTGTGATGTAGATCTGTTGCTAGTTTGGACGGCTGCAGGAATACGTTTGTGTTGTTTTAAAGCAATTGTATTGCACTCTGCTGTGATGTAGATCCGCTGCTGGTCTGGACGGCGGCAGGAAAAAGTTTCTGTTTCTTGTTACTGCAATTATAATGCACTGCGCTGAGATATAGAACTGCTGCCGGTATGGACGGCGGCAGGAATACGTTTGTGTTGTTTGTTATTGCAATTGTAATGCACTGCGGTGTGATATAGATCTTCTTCCGGTCTGGACGGTGACAGGAATAAGATTGTGTTGTTTGTTACTGCAATTGTAATGCACTGCGCTGTGATATAGATCTGCTGCCTGTCTGGACAGCGGCACGAATACGTTAGTTTTGTATTTTAGTACAAATGTATTGCACTGCGCTGTGATATAGAGCTACTGCCATTCTGGACTGCGGGGGGAATACGTTTCTGATGCTTGTTACTGCAATTGTAATGCACTGCGCTGTGATATAGATCTATTGCCGGTCTGGACGGCAGCAGGAATACGTTTGTGTTGTTTGTTACTGCATAAGTAATGCACTGCGCTGTGATATAGAGCTACTGCCGTTCTGGAAGGCGGCAGGAATACGTTTGTGTTGCTTGTTACTGGAAATGTAATGCACTGCGTTGTGATATAGATCTGCTGCCATTCTGGACGGCGTCAGGAATAAGTTTGTGATGCTTGTTACTGCAAATGTAATGCTCTGCGCTGTGATATAGATTTGCTGCCATTTTGGACTGCGGGGGGAATACGTTTGTGTTGCTTCTTACTCCTATTGTAATGCACTTCGCTGTGATATAGATGTGCTGCCATTCTAGTCGATGGCAGGAATACGTTTTTGTTGCTTGTTACTGCAATTGTAATTCAATGCGCTGAGATATATAACTGCTACCGGTTTGGACGGCGGCAGGAAAAACGTGTGTGAAGCTTGTTACTGCAATTGTAATGCACTGCGCTGTGATATATATCTGCTGGCATTCTGGACTGCGGAAGAAATACGTTTGAGTTGCTTGTTACTGCAACTGTAATGCACTGCACTGTGATATAGATCTGCTGCCACGCTGGACGGCGTTAGGAATACGTTTGTGTTGCTTGTTACTGCAATTGTAATGCACTGCTTTGAAATATGGATGTGCTGTTAGTCTGGACGGCGGCAGGAAAACGTTTGTGTTGCTTGTTACTGCAATTGTAATGCACTGCGCTGTGATATAGATCTGCTGCCATTCAGGACTGCGGGAGGAATACGTTTGTGTTGCTTGTTACTGTAAATGTAATGAACTGCGCTGTGATGTATATGTGCTGCTGATCTGGACGGCTGCAGGAAAAGGTTTCTGTTGCGTGTTACAGCAATTGTAATGCACTGCGCTGTAATTTATGCTGTTGCAGGTCTGGACGGCGGCAGGAATACGTTTGTGTTGCTTGTTACTGCAATTGAAATGCACTGCGCTGTAATATAGAACTGCTGCCGGTCTGGACGGCGGCAGGTATTTGTTGTGACGCTTGTTACTGCAATTGTAATGCACTGCGCAGTGATATAGATCTGTTACCATCCTGGACTGCGGGGGGAATACGTTTGACTTGCTTGTTACTGCTATTGTAATGCACTGCGCTATGATATAGTACTGCTGCCGGTTTGGACGGCGGAAGGAATAGGTTTCTGTTGCCTTGTACTCCAATTGTAATACACTGTGCTGTGATGTAGATCTGCTGTAGTTCTGGACAGCGGCAGGAATACGTTTGTGTTGCATGTTACTGCAATTGTAATGCACTGCGCTGTGATATAGTTCTGCTGGCGGTCTGGACGGCTGCAGGAATACGTTTGTGTTGCTTGTTACTTCAATTGTAATGCACAGAGCTGTGATATAGTTCTGCTGCCGGCCTGGAAGATGACAGGAATACGTTTGTGTTGTTTGTTAATTCAATTGTAATGCACTGCGCTGTGAATTATATCTGCTGCTGATTTGGACGGCGGCAGGAATACGTTTGTGTTGCTTGTTAATGCAAATGTAACGCACTGCGCTGTGATATCGATCTGCTGCCTGACTGGACGGCGGCAGGAATACCTTTGTGTAGCTTGTTACTGCAATTGTAATGCACTGCGCAGTGATATAAATCTTCTGTCAGCCTGGAATGATGGAGGAATAAGTTTGTGTTGTTCTTTACTGCAATTGTAATGCACTGCGCTGTGATATAGATCTGCTGCCGGTCAGAACGGCTGGAGGAATACGTTTGTGATGCTTGTTACTGCAATTGTAATGCACTGCGCAGTGATATAGAACTTCTGTCAGTCTGGACGGCGGCAGGAATATGTTTGTGTCTTTTGTTACTGCTATTTTAATGCACTGCGCTGTGATTTAGATCTGCTGCCCGTCTGGACGGCGGCAAGAATAAGTTTGTGTTACTTGTTACTGTAATTGTAATGCACTACGCAGTGTTGTATATCTGCTGCTGGTATGGACGGCGGCAGTAATAAGTTTCTGTTGCACGTTACTGCAATTGTAATGCACTGCGCTGTAATATTGATCTGCTACCATTCTGGACTGCGGGAGGAATACGTTTGTGTTTTTGTTACTGCAATTGTAATGCACTGCGTTGTGATATAGATCTGCCACCGGTGTGGACGGCGGCAGGAATACGTTTGTGTTGCTTGATAATGCAATTGTAATTCACTCCGTAGTGTTGTATAACTACTGCTGGTCTGGACGGCGGCAGGAATAAGTTTCTGTTGCACGTTACTGCAATTGTAATGAAATACGGTGTGATTTAGATATGCTGCCGTTCTGGACGGCGGCACGAATATGTTTGTGTTTTTGGTAGTACATTTGTAATGCACTGCGCTGTGATATAGATCTACTGCCGGTCTGGACGGCTGCAGGAATACTTTTGTGTTGCTTGTTACTGCAATTGTAATGCACTGCGCTATGATATAGAAATACTGCCAGTCTGGACGGCGGCAGGAGTATGTTTGTGACGCTTGTTACTGCAATTGTAATGCACTGCGCTATGATATATATCTGCTACCATTCTGGTCTGCGGGGGGAATACGTTTGTGTTGCTTGTTACTGCTATTGTAATGCACTTCGCTGTGATATAGTAGTGCTGCCATTCTGGACGGCGGCAGGAAAACGTTTGTGTTGCTTGTTACTGCAATTTTAATGCTTTGCGTTGTGATATAGTTCTGCTGCCGGTCTGGACGGCGGCAGGAATTAGTTTCTGTTGCTTGTTACTGCAATTGTAATGAATTGCGCTATGATTTAGAACTGCTGCCGGTCTGGACGGCGGCAGGAATACGTCTGTGTTGCTTCTTACTGCAATTGTAATGCACTGCGTGTCATATAGATTTGCTGGCATCCTGGACTGCGGGAGGAGTACGTTTGTGTTGATTGTTACTGCAATTGTAATGAAATGCTCTATGATATAGTACTGCTGCCGGTTTGGACGGCGGCAGGAATAAGTTTGTGACGCTTGTTACTGCAATTGTAATGCACTGCGCTGTGATATAGATTTGCTGGCATCCTGGACTGCGGGAGGAGTACGTTTGTGTTGAATGTTACTGCAATTGTAATGCACTGCGTTATGATATAGATCTGCTGCCAGGCTCGACGGCGGCAGGAATACGTTTGTGTTGATTTTTACCGCAATTGTAATGAACTGCGTTTTGATATGGTTGTGCTGCTGGTCTGGACGTCGGCAGAAATACGTTTGTGTTGCTCGTTACTGCAATTGTAATGCACTGCGTTGTGATATTGATCTGCTGCCATTCTGTACTGCGGGCGAATAACGTTTGCGTTGCTTGTTACTGCAATTGCAATGCACTGCGCTGTGATATAGATCTGTTGCCATTCTGTACTGCGGGAAGAATACGTTTGTGTTGCTTGATAATGCAATTGTAAGGCACTGCGCTGTGATTTAGATCTGCAACCAGTCTGGACGGCGGCATGAATACGTTTGTGTTGCTTGTTACCGCAATTGTAATGCACTGCGTTGTGATATGGATATACTGTTGATCTGCACGGCGGCAGGAATACGTTTCTGTTGCTTGTTACTGCAATTGTAATGCACTGCGCCATGATATAGAACTGCTGCTATTCTGGACGGCAGGAGGAATACGTTTTCGATGCTTGTTACTGCAATTGTAATGCACTGCGTTGTGATATTGATCTGCTGCCATTCTGTACTGCGGGCGAATAACGTTTGCGTTGCTTGTTACTGCAATTGTAATGCACTGCACTGTGATATAAATCTGCTACCATTCTGGACTGCGGGAGGAATACGTTTGTGTTGCTTGTTACTGCAATTTTAATGCCTTGCGTTGTGATATAGTTCTGCTGCCGGTCTGGACGGCGGCAGGAATACGTTTGTGTTGCTTGTTACTGCAATTTTAATGCACTGCTCAGTGTTGTATATCTGCTATTGGTCTGAACGTCGGCAGGAATAAGTTTCTGTTGTTTGTTACTGCAATTGTAATGAAATGCGCAATGATATAGAACTGCTGCCCGTCTGGGCGGCGGCAGGTATACTTCTGTGTTGCTTCTTACTGTAATTGTAATGCACTGTGCTTTAATGTAGCTATGCTGCTGGTCTTGACGGCGGCAGGATTACGTTTCTGTTGCTTGTTACTGCAATTGTAATGCACTGCGCTGTGATATAGCTCTGCTGCCGGTCTGGACGGCGGCAGGATTACGTTTGTGTTGCTTGTTACTGCAATTGTAATGCACTGCGCTGTGATATAGATCTGCTGCCGGTCTGGACGGTGGCAGGAATATGTTTGTGTTGTTTGTTAATTCAATTGTAATGCACTGCGCACTTATGTAGATGTGGTGCTGGTTCGGACGGCGGCAGGAATACGTTTCTGTTGTTTGTTACTGCAATTGTAATGCACTGCGCTGGAATATCGATCTGCTGCCGGACTGGACGGCGGCAAGAATACGATTGTGTTGCTTGTTACTGCAATTGTAATAAACTGCGATGTGATATACATGTGCTGCCATTCTGGACGGCGGCAGGAATACGTTTCTCTTGCATGTTACTGCAATTGTAATGCACTGCGCTGTTATATAGAACTGCTGCCAGTCTGGACGGCGGCAGGAATACGTTTGTGTTGTTTGTTAATGCAATTGTAATGCACTGCGCTGTGATATAGATCTGCTGACGGTCTGGACGGCGGCAGGAATAGGTTTGTGATGTTTATTATTGCAATTGTAATGCACTGCGTTGTGATATGGATGTGCTGTTAGTCTGGACGGCGAAAGGAATACGTTTGTGTTGCTTGTTACTGCAATTGTAATGCACTGCGCTGTGATGTAGATCTGCTGCTGGTCTGGACGGCGGATTGGAAAAAATTTCTGTTGCTTGTACTGCAATTGTAATGCATTGCGCTTTGATATAATACTGCTGCCGGTATGGACTGCCACAGGAATATGTTTGTGTTGTTTGCTACTTCAATTGTAATGCACTGCGCTGTGATTTAGATTTGCTGCTGTAATGGACTGCGGCAGTAATACGTTTGTGTTGTTTGTTACTGAAAATGTAATGAACTGCGATGTGATATATATCTGCTGCCGGTCTGGACAGCGTCAGGAATACGTTTGTGTTGCTTGATACTACAATTGTAATGCTCAGCGCTGTGATATAGAACAGCTGCCGGTCTGGATGGCAGCAGGAATACGTTTGTGATGCTTTTACTGCAATTGTAATGCACTGCGCTTTGATATAGATCTGTTGCCATTCTGGATTTCGGAAGGAATACGTTTGTTTAGCTTGTTACTGCTATTGTAATGCACTTCGCTGCCATATAGATGTGCTGCCATTCTGGACGGCGGCAGGAATACGTTTGTGTTGCTTGTTACTGCAATTGTAATGCACTACCTGTTATATAAAATAGCTGCAGGTTTGGTATGCGGCAGGAATTCTTTTCTGTTACTTGCTACTGTAATTTTAATGCACTGCGCTTCGATATAGATCTGCTGCCGGTCTGGAGGGCATCAGGAAAACGTTTGTGACGCTAGTTACTGCAATTTTAATGCACTGCGTTGTGATATAGTACTACTGCCGGTCTGGACGGCGGCACGAATAAGATTGAGTTGCTTGTTACTGCAATTGTAATACACTGTGCTGTGATGTAGATCAGCTTCTGGTCTGGACGGCGGCAGGAATACATTTCTGTTGCTTGTTACTGCAATTTTAATGCACTGCGCTGTGATATAGATCTGCTGCTGGTCTGGACGGCGGCAGGAATACGTTTGTGTTGCTTGTTTCAGCAATTGTAATGCACAGCGCTGTGATATATATCTGCTGCCGAACTGGACGGTGGCAGGAATACGTTTGTGTTTTTGTCCATTCAATTGTAATGCACTGCGCTGTGATGCAAATCTGCTGCTGGACTGGACGGCGGCAGGAATACGTTTCTGTTGCTTTTTACTGCAATTGTAATGCACTGCGCAGTGATATAGATTTGCTGCCATTCTGGACTGCGGGAGGAATACGTTTGTGTTACTTTTTACTGCAATTGTAGTGCACTGCTCTGTAATTTACAACTCATGCCAGGCTGGACGGAGGCAGGAATACGTTTGTGTTGCTAGTTACTGAAATTGTAATGCACTGCGCTGTGATGTAGATATGCTGCTGGTCTGGACGGCAGCAGTAATACGTTTCTGTTGCTTGTTACGGCAATTGTAATGCACTGCTCTGTGATATGGATTTGCTGCCGGTCTGGACGGCGGCAGTAATGTGATAGTGTTGTTTGTTACTGCAATTGTAATGCACTGCGCTGTGATATAGATTTGCTGCCGTTCTGGACGGCGGCAAGAATAAGTTTGTGTTTCGTATTACTGCAATTGTAATGCACTGCGCTGTGATATAGAACTGCTGCCAGTCTGGACGGCGGCAGGAATATGTTTTTGTTGTTTGTTACTGCGAATGTAATGCACTGCGCTGAGATATAGATATGCTGCCTGTCTGGACGGCGCAGGAATACGTTTGCGTTGCTTGATAGTAAAATTGTAATGCACTGTGCCGTGATATAGAACTGCTGCCTTTCTGGACGGCAGGATGTATACGTTTTTGATGCTTGTTACTGCTAATGTAATGCACTGCGCTGTGATATAGACCTGCTGCTGGTCTGGACGGCGGCAGGTATACGTTTGGGTTGTTTGTAACTGCTATTTTAATGCACTGCGCTGTGATATAGATTTGCTGCCGGGCTGGACGGCGGCAGGAATATGTTTGTGATGTTTGTTACTGCAATTGTAAATCACTGCGCTGTGATATAAATCTGCTACCATTCTGGACTGCGGGAGGAATACGTTTGTGTTGTTTTTTATTGCAATTTTAATGCTTTGCGTTGTGATATAGATCTGCTGCCGGTCTGGACGGCGGCAGGAATACGTTTGTGTTGCTTGTTACTGTAATTGTAATGCACTCCGCAGTGTCATCTACCATTCTGGACTGCGGGAAGAATACGTTTGTGTTGCTTCTTAAAGCTATTGTATAGCATTTCACTGTGATATAGATTGTCTGCCATTCTGGACGGCGGCAGGAATGCGTTTGCATTGCTTGTTACTTCAATTGTAGTGCACAGCGCTGTGATATAGATCTCCTACCGGTCTGGACGGCGGCAGGAATACGTTTGTGTTTCTTGTTACTACAATTGTAATGCACAGCGCTTTGATATAGATCTGCTGCCGGTCTGGACGTTGGCAGGAATACGTTTGTGTTGTTTGTTAATTCAATTGTAATGCACTGCGCTGTGATGTAGATATGCTGCTGGTCTAGACGGCGGCAGGAACAGGATTCTGTTGCTTGTTACTGCAATTGTAATGCACTGCGCTGTGATATCGATCTCCTGCCGGACTGGACGGCGGCAGGAATACGTTTGTGTTGCTTGTTACTGCAATTGTAATGCACTGCGCTGTGATATAAAACTGCTGCCAGGCTGAATTGCGGGAAGAATACGTTTGTGTTGTTTGTTACTGTAATTATAATGCACTGCGATCTGATACAGAACTGCTGCCGGTCTGGACGGCGGAAGGAATCTGTTTGTGTTGCTTGTTATTAAAATTGTAATGCACTGCGCTGTGATATAGATCTGCTGCCGGTGTGGACGGCGGGAGGAATACGTTTGTGTTGCTTGTTACTGTAATTGTAATGCACTACGCTGTGATATAAAAATCCTGCCGGTCTGGACGGCGGTAGGAATACGTATGAGTTGCTTGTTATTAAAATTGTAATGCACTGCGCTGTGATATAGATCTGCTGCCGGTCTGGACGGCGGGATGAACACGTTTGTGTTGCTTGTTACTTTAATTGTAATGCACTGCGCTGTGATATAAAAATCCTGTCGGTCTGGAAGGCGGCATGAATAAGTTTGCGTTATTTGTTTCTGCAATTCTAATGCACTGCGCTGTGATATAGATGTGCCTCCATTCTGGACGGCGGCAGGAATACTTTTCTGTTGCCTGTTACTGCAATTGTATTGTACTGCGCCATGATATAGTATTTCCTGCCATTCTGGAGGTTAGGAGGAATATGTTTTTGATGTTTGTTACTGCTATTGTAATGAACTGCGCTGTGATATAGATCTGCTGTTGGTATGGACGGCGGAAGGTATACGTTTGTGTTGTTTTTTACTGCTATTGTAATGCACTGCGCTGTTATATAGATATGCTGCTGTTCTGGAAGGCCGCAGGAATATATTTTTGATGTTTGAAACTGCAATTTTAATGCACTGCGCTGTGATATAGATCTGCTGCCGGTCTGGACGGCCGAAGGAATACGTTTCTGTTGCTTTTTACTGCAATTGTAATGCACTACGCTGTGATATAGATCTGCTACCATTCTGGACTGCTGAAGGAATACTTTTGTGTTGCTTGTTAATGCTTTTGTATTGCACTACGTTGTGATATAGAACTGATGCCAGTCTGGACGGCGGCAGGAATACGTTTGTGTTGTTTGTTACTGCAATTGTAATGCACTGCGCTGTGATATAGATCTGCTGCCTGTCTGGACGGAGTCAGGAATAAGTTTGTGATGCTTGTTACTGCAATTGTAATGTACTGCGCTGTGATATAGATGTGCTTCCATTCTGGACGGCGGCAGGATTACGTTTCTGTTGCTTGTTACTGCAATTGTAATGCACTGCGC
>Ga0209755_10008822_pt1 | contig 10714 bp, 6 predicted proteins | sample TergutCo191P1_FD_187301 | JGI IMG/M metagenome (GOLD analysis project Ga0209755, IMG submission 187301) | Cornitermes sp. P1 segment gut microbial communities from Petit-Saut dam, French Guiana - Co191P1 (SPAdes) (version 2) | ecosystem: Host-associated > Arthropoda: Insects > Digestive system >... | reverse complement strand
CAGTTCTCATATGTAGAACAGACACAGACAGGAACTGCCGAGACATTAAAAATCTGAGTCACAAACAAAATGGAGCACTAGAGATTGAAATCTTCTGGTATGTTAAGATATGTCAACTGGAAACTAGTTACCAATGCTTCAAATGATTGCAGTGTATTCATCTTCAGGGTGAAAGTCCAGAACTGCTTCACCCTGAAGATGAACGCACTACAGTCCCTCAAAAGGTTGGTAACTTGACAATCTTCACCAAAACTGATGTGAAAAGTCAAATCTTGCGATATAAGACACACCAACATAAAAACATTAGGTCTGTGCATGGAGGCCCTGTGGAATGGACCACAAGATACCCCGATTTCATACTAACGGACATTTTCTTCTAGTATTTGCTAAGAATAATGTCTACATTCCTACTGGACTAACAACACTGTATCACTGCACAAGTGTCTGCAAAAGCTACAATACTCTCCAGAAAGTAGGAAGAGAGTTCAGTTATCAGTTCGACATTGTCCAAGCCACTTGCAACATCCACAAAGAACTTCACCAATTAGTTGTAATACTTTTTGAGTTGCTCCTTCATAGGGTATGTATTCTGCAACCACACTTTCAACATGTTCTGAGTAACATAAGATTAAGATCATACAGATCACTTAAAGACACCACGTATAAAACTCGGGAATGGAGTATCCAGAGGCACCACTAAGCTAAAGTACTTGTGTAACTCAGTCCTTCCCAATTTTTACCAACTCACATATCATACTAACCCCCACCTCCCTCTATATTTTTACATGAATTATATAACAATGTATGACAATGTTCTTTAATTAAGTAACTATGGAAAGGAACATGTAATGTCATGCTCTGTTCTCAAATTACTTACAAAACTTTTGAAATGCAAGTAATTTCAGAATTCTGGATTCAATTTTGTATTAGAAGTTTCTTCTTGTTTAAATCCGTTCAAGTATGCTGTATATACCACACACAACATAACGACGTTCACACAGCTGTGACTGCGAAGATTAGTGTGTTCTAGGTTGTAATGCCATGGAATCTGGTAGACATTTACAGATGTTTCAAAGGGACCTGCTGCCTCAATTTTCAGGGTACAAAAACATACAGGTAAATTTCTACCAGACTACACAGCATCACACCCCAGATGACAGCAATCTTCAAGTATACATAATTCATGCCACATTAAAATACAAAAAGAAGCTTGAACCACACACAATGACTCCAGAAATCTATAGTCCATGTAATACAGAAGGAAAATCAACTGCTTAGAGGAACAAGAAGTTTCTAAGAATCACAGATAATTGAAAGAGCACCAACAATTTTTGAAAGTAATAATCAGAAGTTTTTTTTTTTAAAAAAAAGACCAAGATTCTACAACTGACTTTTCACTTTAAAAACATGCACAAATGTTTTAAACAGCTCTGTTAAAATCAGTAAATACTCTTTTAATGTTTATGGGGAGTCAGAGATACGAAATACTGCCAATGGCTATGCAATGAAGACTGTAGGCTGGTTTTGTAATTAGTAGAAATATGACAAAGTGTTTGGTTGGTTTAGACATACTGGTACTTAACGTCCGTGTACAACATCTGCAGCAGAACAACTTGTGTACAAAACCTGGCTGCTACTTAACTTCTAGGATTTCTAGCTACAAACACATTTTTCTGCCCAACACGAAATTCTACTACAGTATGCCCTTGCACATAAAAAAGAGTCACACTAACATCCATTATTAAAGGAGGTTATTCATACAAAAATCCTTAAAAAACAACCAACTATTTGTTTGATACTGCCTACAGTTTTGAGTTTTAATGTACTGTCATATACCAAGTACTTATTAACAAAGAAATCATGGAGAAATCCCCTACACTATAAAGAATTCTGCCACACTTCAACATTTTTTCTTTCTTTCTTTTTGTGTGCATGTATAATACACCCTAGACGGAACAAATGGGAAGTCTGACTGTTCACAGTAAAATATTTGGGAGTACCCCTTGCCAAACAGTAATGATCACAACCAAACAGTCTACAAATTTAGAAGTGCTCTGCAGTGTCAGACTCACTAAATAATACAACTGCTCTCATTATTCCTCCATCATAAGCAATCATTGTGGGACGTTACCATCATTGAAGGGACATCACTCTTATAATGATCAATATTAACATTAATTATGTGACAAACAAAAAACAGCAGAATTTGACAGCAACCTCTGCACATGTTTAAAAATAATAAACCATAGTGGTAATAGATGCCTGGTATATTTCTGTTCCAAAACACAAGTTTGATGATCATAATACTACACTTCACAAATGTTGAAAATTAGTGATGTAATGGAATTCCAAGAAAAACACAATACCAAAGTCAAAAATTATACACCAATCTCATAAATCTCCAAAAATCAACTCCAATAAGTAGCATATTTATTTAAAATTTAACAAGAAATGTCTAAACTGCAAATCATTAACACAGTAAGCTGTGGAATGCTAAAGTCTGCATGTGCAAACATTTCTTATAATGCCTGAAATAGAAATACGGCTTCATTCTTGTTTTTAAAATTGTCAGCAATTGCACAGAAATGCTTACTTACAAGATACTCATTTATGCAAGAAGGTAACAGTGAATTACACATCAGTTCCGGTGGTACATATATGAAAATATTTCATTTTGGAATCCATTGTATAAATAGTATTAAATCAAAGAAAACTGTGTGCTGATATTACAAGTTAATTCAGGACGAATGTACGTGCAGCTTTTCTGCCTGGACTTTAGTGCCAAAACAAATGACTTCCAACAGGTCTTTGCCAAATGATATAAAGAGAGTGCAATTTCGTTAATGTACCAGATACAATACTTGCATTTAAGAACACACACACACAATCTCTCTCTCTCTCTCCATGTAACAGGAGAAACACAGACAGGTCTTGTGCATCTTTCTGTCTTCACACAGACTAAATTTTGTTTCTGAAATGCAATTTATTAACACCTCTTTTTCACAAAGATGCAAGATCTTTCACTTTGAAAATTAATTTAATTCTCCCAGTCAACTTGGAAAATTAATTTAATTCTTACAGTCCAACACAGCCAAGTAACACCAAACCTGTATCCTTAATAACATATGTAACAATGAAGTATGCTTTTAAAACACAAAAAAGGCAGATTAGTTTTAATGGACTCTGTAAAGCAGTTTTGTTCGTAACTTACAAAAATGATCATTTGGGACTACAGAACTTGAATTAAAACTGAAGCATAAAATGCACTCAATTCATTATGAACTGCACATAACCAGAGTGATACTTGCACAACGTTTGATCATGGAAATAATTATACGCTCATCTACATCCAAAATGTATAGCAGACTCTGGATTATCTCCATCTAGATTAACCGCATGCCTTTAAAAAATCCCTTAGTTACTAATTATAGCTTCCCATACTGACTGAAGTATTGCCCACTACATCTGTTTGGTACTATGTATGTATCAGTGACATTTTACAACTAATAGCAGACTATGCAATTTACCAACCCATCACAACTCTTTATTTATTATGCAACTGCTTTTCCTACTGGCCAGCAACCACCAAATAAGAGTTCCTTTCTTGAATTAAGAACATAGTTTACTCACTGTTTAAAAGAGAGCAGCAAGACAGACAGACAGACACTACAGCCCAGTTTGATACACCGTTTAACTTCACCCAGTGTTTAGGATTCGATTCATCTGGGAGACGACACCTTGTTACTGGGTAATCAGACCCCACTGTGAGAAACCACAGTGTCATTGTCAACAGTTGAAAGGTACAAGAATTCAACATCTGACATTTTGACCTAAGATGAGGGTGTACCACTGCCTTGAAATGTTGGACTCCCATTATCCACTACTCAGAACTTCACACAGATACCATTATTTTTCATACCATACACTACACACCATTTATGCCTAACAGGACAGTGCTGTTAAAATATGCAGTTCATTTTGAGTTTCAGTAATATTATGCCCCCCAGCCTTTTATTTAGTCTACATGCATTTTTTGTTTTTAGTGTTATTTCATTATTTGTGTGCAGTTGCAAAAAACTACATAAAATGCAAACACATACTTATAACCAGAAAAACAAAATATAGCTTGAAGGATGAAGTTCCACCAGAAATGAACACTTCATACTGGGGGAACAAACATCCATGACATTGAGATGATAACAAGTGAAATTATTAAATTATGCTATCAGTTCCATATCAACCAAAAGCTTAAATTCCATATCAACCAAAAGCTTAAAAAGCAAAACGTGATTAACGCAATCTGTTTAGAACCTGATCAAACTATGTTAAGATGGTTTCATCAGCAAACAGCACAAGGGGTACATTTCCAGAATAGTGTTCACTACTTAAGTAAATGTTTTATTCTTTTGCATCAGGAATACAGATTTTAATGTTCCCTCAGGCTGATTAGAATAATTCAAGATACGAAATGGTATTTGAGTACCGCACAAGAAAAATTAAATGGTGATCAATCAGCCAAAATCAGATTCTGGAGTGACTTTTTTACAAATTACTTTCAAGTGCTTCAACTCCTGTTTATTTTCATGCTTTTCTACATGTTGACATAAGCATGTTGCAGAGTAAAGTGCAGTAAAGTTCTGGGACATTCCAAAAATACCCGGAAGAATGTACATTTTAAGTATTATTTCAAACTGATTATCAACTGACTTTCATGGAGTGAGACTGCAGAATTGACAGCACTTCTGAATTTTTGGTGTATCCATTATTTTTGATTGTATGTGCTGCTTCTTCCCTGTATTACCACAACAACCAAGAGTTCACTGTATACACCAGTCTCCCAAAGATTCCTCTTGCCTACCAGTACAACCTAGAAATGTAAATTTATACATATAAACAAAAGCCTCAAATTTATGTGCAACATCCCGTCTCCCAAAGCCACGCTTGGACCACATTTTTATCTAACAGCAGATTCACAAGTTCGTGACCAAAACTTAGTACACACAATAAAACATACAAACATCTGCTAAATTCTTCTTACCACTTGCATAAAATCTTGCACAATCCAAGAGACTGTAAAAGGAAATCTGGTCCATTATTTCAAGCCTTATGACCAGTTTAACCAACATTTCAAAGTACACATTTATAAACTGGATATTGTGATACCTTCGAAAATGCAAGTGGCACAATTCAAGTTCCACTAGCAAATTAAAAGTACTGATTTCTTACAAATTAAATACTGTACACGAATGTTGTTACTGAATCCGAAATAATTCGACACAGCTAACATACAGCACATCTGAATACTAACAATCAATAAATAAATTCAAAACCACATACTGCATAATCATGGTGCAAAACTAATAACAGCAAGTAATTTAATAAGACATTTTCCATCTGAAAATGTCTGCTAATGTAAGTTACTCAACCCTGGGCTCACAAACATCAGGCGCACACACTCCAACATTCAAACAACTCAACATTAACATGAGATAAACCACAATAATCACAGATAATAAGATTCATCTTTATATAGGCTACTATCACAATCAGGAAACATTTTCATTATAGATAATTCCATAACAAAAGTTGCAACTGTTCATCTAAATAACAAATTACTTTCATGATATTGCCACAGAGGTGTACACTAAAATCACTCACTCAGTGGTATATTTTCAAATGATAAGGATTATACAGTTTTTCATAAATGCAAATTACATACACAAAATAACATACTCAATCCCCCCATTCTGCAGAGAACCTCAGAACAACTGTTGGTAAGACAAAGCCATACTGCCAATTGTGTAGTTTACATGACTGCCAAAATTAACACCCTTTCACAAATGGTCATAAAGATGATGTATGTAAATATGAAAGGGAATTTCTACAAATACATGAGATGTACTTACATGTGTGTGAATCATCCTCATTGTTACAATTTTACCTGTAATTTTATTCCATTCTAAAAGAATTTGTTGGTGAACATTTCAGTACCCTTAAAAATGATGAGAAAAAATTTTCTGAGGGTCTTGGAAGTGGAAAACATTAGTAGACCCTCTGAATTGAATGACTAAGTAGACATATTCTTTTCAATAGTAACATAATGAAACATGACATGATGTGTACAAAACTGCAGTATTTCCACTAACATTAATTCTTGAATCTTTACTTACTGTAAAACATCACTGACTGAACAAGATGTTAAATACAAACACAACAGGATCATTATGAACTGTCCAGCAAAATGGATAAAAAGTCTTTGCTGTTTTTATATTATCCTTGAGGGACAGAAAAAAAAACCCCCTTAGAATACATAGTCCCCAGCTGGGATTCAAATCCTGCACCTCCAAAATTGGCCAGTCACATCTCTGTCAAATCATCTCAGTGAACTGTATAGGTCATGCCCACTCTATGTGAAAATATGGCACTGGGTTTGTACAGAAATCAATCAGTGTTATGGGTAAGCAAGTGCAACACTACAGAATAAGACCCATGCCTTGAGCAATGGACTTGTGTGGTAACCCAACGAATGCACTAAAATTAATGACAATAATTTTTATCCTTCTTGCACAAAGATGTTGTAAAATTCAATTAAAAATTTAACCTTGCTTCTTATATCAAGGCTGGCTCTTCTATTTCAGTTCCTGGTACTGGGGCACACATACACAACCCACAGCATGCAACACTTTATGGGAGCTACAGCCATACCAAAATAAAATTCTTCCTCTAATATGGGCATAATAACATACTTACATTTTCCCTGTACACTGTAATATTATGGATGGATGAGATAAACAAATCCACTTTGGACTAATATATACCATGAAACAGAAGTTAATCTTTTATTTGGTGTTCCTCAGAACCACATGCAATTACGGCAAATTCATACTCATTTTCTTCCCATTCCTTTCCAGATTAACTTGATAATACTACACAAAAATAAATGAAACAGAAGTCAATCTTCAATACTCTTCAGTCTTCAAGGGCACAATTTTATTTGTCCCTCCATGATAACAGGTTAAACAATAAGTATCCCAACACACGGTAAAAAATAAATTTCAAACCAACTCCTCATTCAAAGTAACTTGTGACTGTATACAGGTGTTTTCATAAACAAGAAATCAAAACAGTAAAATAAAGTACACACCCAATAAAAAATTACAAAATATTTTATACTGTGGCTTGTAACCAGTTAACAGGATTTGCTGTTTTAAAGCCATGTCGCTGCTCTCCACACAGTTGATGATTCTCCAACTGTAACTTTGCATCAAACAGGTCAGGCACCTGGATCAAATATAGAAACAAGAATGTGCCTTATACATAAAACATATGTACAATTTCATCTCCCACATAAATTTAAACACATCCATGTGCAAGAACATAGGACTATCTTAACATGACTTCTGAAGCAAATCTGGAGTTAAAGCACTTTGTCTTTTGCAGATTTATAGTATTATGCATGTGCTTAGGCCCATATCTAGTGCCACTCAAAACACAAAACAATCCAACACATTTAAACATCTTTCTGTCACACCTTATTGGTTATAATTTACCCCATGCACTCATTTTCTATGATGATGAAATAAATGAGCAGATTCCTAGTAATTTTTTCGGTTTAATAAAAACTAACCCAGCTTTATTATTGTGTTTATAATTACATCTGCAGATACTCTTCTTCAAATCTGTAGTTGTTTTTCTTATAATTACTCAATCAAAATGACCAAGCCAATCCCCATGTACAGGTATCTAATACTCAAGATACAAGAAATGTCAGTCACCTTCAGGCAGTTTCTCACTCAGTTGGGCACATACATTTTGTAAACATGGAAGCTGAATGTGTAACACCAACAACAGCACTCCAAATGCCGATTTTAGTATCTACATCCCAGTTTTGTGACATTATGTGGTTACCGAGTTGTGTGGGAAGACGGGGAGGTTGGCCATCATATTCAGCTAGAATACTTCTAAGGGTCTTGAACACGTAAAGAATCGAGAAGATTTTGTGGGACATACGGGCAATTGTGTGAATACAAAACAGAAGAAACTGTCTACATTCCATCCAATTCACTCTCTGATAAAACAAAAAATAAAGCAAAATGCATTATGAAATTGTACATCATACAAATCAACAGTACAAACTCTCGGTACACACGTGGAATACAAAATATTAAAAAAACAGACCCCATGAAGTTTATGTGGTTAAGATTACCTGTACAGCATGTACATCCCATGTTACTTGCAGTCCTAAGGGAAAACTTTAACTACCAAGTAAGATTTAGGTCCTCATGACAACTACTACAAAATCAGTCATCTGTTCTGAAATTGTGGTAAACTACACACCGTCATATCCCCACATACAGTAGTCTTTAAATGACCCAAAGTCTTCACACAGTTTATTTTTTACATGCATTATAAACCAGGCATTTTCAACTTTAATTTCTCCAAGGTAAATTCTAAAACACATACTTATGTAAGAACCAATCCATAAATCACTGTACTGACTGTTTCAAAATATTTTACATACATACATATCTGATTACATTATTGCATAATTTTATCTGACTCAGCTGAAATCTAAAGTAAACTGCACATAATAGTAGTAGTGTATCACCACGATGTCAATATCAATGATACACAAACACACAATCTGTGGATCACAAGAGTTACATTTACAAATGTCCGCACCATTTGGTATTAGTTCAGCTGCAGGAATGAATGCAATCAGATTAACAACACAACTGATATCCATCTCCTAAAACAAGAAGTGCTGCATGATACAGTGTTCTGTCAGCGACCATACGAATTAAGGGTGGTTAAGCAAATGTAAGATGCCCATGTGTAACAGTGCAGACAGTTCACCACCGACAGTCACCCAACTCAGTATCATAATCCACCTAATATTCTGCCCTGTGACAGGATTGTCCTCCATGCAGATACAAAACTGTCTGGAAAGACACACCTAGCATTTGAGCACACTCAGAAAATCTAGGGAAAAACAAAACACTCAATAAAGAAAAACACGTGATAATGTGCTTAAGAGAAATATAATACTAAAAGAGAAGAATATGAGAAATGCCTTTCAAGTCTCAAGATCAAATTTCAGGAGAAACAATGGAATCTGATAATACATAGTCCTGATTTCAAAATATGCAACAGTGTGATTCACAACTCATTCTAGGTCCCTCCTGTAAGAACAGCTAGACATTTACACAATGGCTACTACTACATAACTTCTAACACAAGAGCAGCTTCTAGGTTAAGTTTCACCCTAATTATTACCATGACCCACCATGTAAAACTGTAAGCAGAAACTGTGAATTAAATAAAACAACCCAGCCTAAGACTTGTTAAAAAATATTTTACAACTATATCATAATTGGTTACATACTTTCGTACGTGAAAGATATGAATAAAACAAAGCATCTTCACAGAATTATGAAGACAAATTAAAGAAACTTTGGTTTGAAGTGACAAAGCTATTTAACAAATCTGGAAGATTCTAGTTCTACTAGAAATAGTGAAGCTTCAGGCAGAGGTTTAGAAACAGTCATTTGAAAGTCAGTTACGAATTATACTCACATACCAGTAAAAGCATCTTGACAGCTGAGAACTCCAGGTTGCTCCATATTAAAAAGTATATAATCCAACTTTCAAAACTACAGCACAGTTCATGCAGGAACCATTAAGTGGCTTTTACCACAGAGAAGGGAGTATATGTTAATCACACGGGTAGTAACTACATGTCCTCAAAGCAATATGTCAATCAATGCTAAAAAGGAATGTCAAAATCCTGAAAATTCTAATTATTTTGGCTCCAATAGTTATAGTTTTCTACTGTACTGTGGTACCACTATCCATCTGCAGGCATAAGTCACAAAGACAAAGATGAACATACTTCCTCCAGTGTAAATGTGAGAGCTCTGTATTTCTGCTTGGATTGAACGTTTTTAATCCACAACCCTATGCAGACATGTAATTTCAAAACAAGACAGCTACTGTCAATCTGTTTTATATGCACACAAGCTTGTTCATTAACGCAAAACATACTTTTCTCAAAATTAATATAAATGAAAAATCAAGTAGTTACTATGTATAAGAACATTACTTTAAACAACTTAATGATAGTCACTTCATGTTGGCTCAGTTATGTTAAAACAGCCACACACTGGCCACATTTCCTTCTGCTGTACAAGTCACTGAATTCAATTCATATGAAATCTTAACACTGGCAACACTGTGCTGCCCGTCATCACATGAATTGTTCTGCATGAAGAGTCATGCAAGATGTCTGAGTGTTAACACTGTCAATATAGCCTGGCAATGAAATACAGTTCAGAAGTTCAATTATGATTACAATAAAAGGTCACAAATCAAGTGGGACTAAAAATCTGGGCAATTCAAACCACACCATTCAAAGTGCCTTCTATATGATACATCCTGCTGCTTCATTTTTGTGTTAACCAATCATTAATGTTTTCACAAATAATGTCAAGTTCAAAACTTTGTAAAGGAACAAAATACACAGTAATATCTCTGAGGTGTCATCCCCTTTGTGTTTAGAAAGACTAATGGTGAGGTAAATTTCTTCTGGGTCGAACATACTAACCCACAACCACGCCCCCCAACCCAATTGAACACCATAGACAACACAACCCATTATCATGGCCCCCAAACTACTCCCCGCCCCCAATACCTACCCATAAAACTTACATCCTAC
>Ga0209755_10008821_pt1 | contig 10714 bp, 8 predicted proteins | sample TergutCo191P1_FD_187301 | JGI IMG/M metagenome (GOLD analysis project Ga0209755, IMG submission 187301) | Cornitermes sp. P1 segment gut microbial communities from Petit-Saut dam, French Guiana - Co191P1 (SPAdes) (version 2) | ecosystem: Host-associated > Arthropoda: Insects > Digestive system >... | reverse complement strand
GAAAAATTTTTCCGGCGGCGATAAAACTTTTTAACGCTTCTCTTTTTTTACCGGTGGTTTCATACGCGTTCGCGGCGTTAGCCGCATATACGCCGTTTTCGGGGTTTATCTGAAAAGCGCGCCCCCACGCTTCCGCGGACGCAAGGTATTCTTTTAATTCCCAATAGCAGCGGGCGGTTAATGTGTAATAATCAATATCTTTATTTATTTTTTCCTGATGAGTTAAAACAAATTCTTTTAATTCTGTAAATCTGTTTAATTCATTCAGTATTTTTAATTTTTCGGTATACGCCAGTATTCCTTCGGCAGATTCCGCGTACCCTGTCAGCTCGGAACTCTGATCAAGAAGAGAGTTTATATACCTTTCTGCTTCGTCGTATTTTCCAAGGCCGAAAGACAGCCGCGCCGCAAGAAGGAGCTCCTTGCGCGTTCTGACAACGGAATATGCTGTCGCGACGCTGCTAATGGCCTCGTCTCTTCGTTTCCACGCCTTGTTAAGCTGATCCAAAGCTTTTTCAGATTCGCCCATTACGGCAAGCGTTTCCGTCAGCCGTAAACGCTCTTCGGCATTGATGACAGATTCATCCGTGCATTTTTTATACTGCTCTTCAATTGATTTGCTTCGCGTATCAATTGAAAGATAATCAAGGTTGGCGGCACAGGTAATTTCCCCTTCGCTCTCCCCATCGTCATTTTGCAAATATGACGCAAGCGTGAACCCCAGACGGCCGTAACCCGCGGCGCCGCTGTCCGCCTCTCCAAGCCATTTTCCGTTTACCTGAAAAACCAGTTTCGATTCATACGTGATTATTTTCAGATTGATATTTGTTCCGTTAAAATCAGAAATTTCAGTCCAGGCGATGAGGGGGCGGGGAGCGCTGTCTTTTACTTCATCAACGCGGCAATATCCTTTGCTGGAAACCAGCGCGAGGTAATAAGAAGTTTCGTCCATTATGTGAAAAATAATACCTGCGGCGGCATATCCGCCGAAACTATCCAGACGGATTTTCGCTTCGATGACATGATCCTGAAATTCCTGTTCAGGAATATCTACCCAGGCTATATAATTTTGCTTTTTAAGTTTTAATTCAATTGAGCTGTTTGACAGATTGGCAATATACGAAGATTCTGATTTAATATCAAAAGGCGGGCGTTTTATTTTGGAAAAGTCCAGAGTGATCTTTCCTTCGGGAGCAAAACCATGTTTATTTCCGGAGCTTCCCTGCCGGACTTTGTTGGAGAGAGTATAGATGAACCGTTTTAAAGTTCGCATAGGTAATATTATCAATAAATTTCAAAAAAAGTCGATAGATAATTTTCAAAACATAAAAGGTTTCTTTATAAACCGCGCTAAAAAATTACTTAATATTTTTAAACAATTTTTTTGGATTTTAAAAGTAATCCTGACATATAAACCGGAAAAAAAACAGAAAAAGCCAAAGTTGTTGTTACGTTTCCCGCAGCCGGGTTTCCCGCAAAAAATCACAGTGAACAAAAATAAAAAGCAGCCGCTGCGGAATTTGTTGATTTATTGCGCCTGGTCAAATTATAAAAATCAGAAAATAACAAGAAAGTTTTTCTTAAAGGTCAAAGATTCTTTAACAAGTTTTTTCGGTAAGCTTGCAGGAGCGATTATACAATTTTTCAGCGGAATAATAGTTTTCTTCACCGGAGCGCGTAAGAATCTGCAGGCAAGTATAAAACAATTTTTGCTGATAGTTAAAATTTCTTTTTCTTGGAAAGCCTATAAAAATCATCATAAAGCGAAACAGTTTTTTTACGGCGTCAAAGATATTTTAGTCAGACTGGTTTTAAATCTGAAAAACAAAGTAAAACTTTTATTCAGCGGCATAGCGGATTTTTTCCGGAGTATAAAAGTATTCTTCGCCGGATTTTATAAAAAAATAACAGCGAAAAGAAAACTTTCTTTCCCGGATTTTAAAAAATTATCTCAAAACACCGTTTATTTTTTCCTGAGCATAAAAGAATTTTTTGCGCGCAAATCTTTTAAATATAATATTATAAGCGCTGTTAAGTTTTTCTTTATAAAGCAGGTTAAAATATTTTTATATAATACAAAACAATTTTTTCTGTTTCTGAAAAATTTAAGCGCCCGTCAAACCATACGCGTCGATATTTTTCTTATAATTATCATTTTATTTTTGATTATCAATCCTTTCATTATCAATAATATCGGCAGCACGGAAGTTAAAGCAAAACAAGTTAATCTGTTTCTTTCCATGAACAGCGAAAAATTGCATGGCAGCGATATTTCAAAAATGCTGTTGGAAGATTTTAACAGGCAAAATCCCGATATTCGGATTTATTTGCATGACGGGCAGGCAAGTGAGGCGGAAAGAGAGCCGGATATTTTTATTTTTGACGAGAGTGAGTACAATTCGCTTTTTTCCGCCGGTAAATTGGCGGATCTGAGCGCTTATTACATTCAGGAAAAAACCGATTTACACGAATCTGACGAACATCATGATGAGCCATCTCAGCCTACAGCGATTTCTGCGGCTGCGTCTGTGCAATACGCGCTGCCTCTTGTCTCGTTTATGGATATGCTGTTTTATAACATTGAAATCCTGTCTACAGCGGGATTTGATCATCCGCCTAAAACCAGAGAAGATTTTATTAAGTGCGCGGGAGCTGTTTCCAGGGGAAATTTTCCTGGAATGGCAGGGGCGTTATTGAGTTTAAGCGCTGATGACCATCAGGCTTTATCGCGCGATATTTTTTCATGGCTGTGGGCAGGCGGAGTGAATTTCTGGGAGGAATCCGCCGAACCCCGAAGAGGCGAGGGTTCCCGCGCGGCATGGGACAAACCGCTTCTTGCGTCGTCAGCTAACATGAGGGCAATAACAAGCGACTTCACGTTTTTAGCCGGTATTTATCGTGAGGTGCAAACGCACGGGATTTTCAATAGAACAGGCAGCCGGAGTCTTGAAGAATTCGCGCAGGGAAAAGCCGCGCTGTTGATTGCCTCTGCCAGCAATATTCCGTATCTGCGTGAACGAATGGGGGACGATAAATTCGGCATAACAACTATTCCTGGTTCAGGCACAGGCGGCAGGTATGGTATCTCCCTGTCTTCAATATACGCTGGTATAAATTCATCAGCCCCGCATACTGATGAAGAATCACAGCGGGCAATGAGCCGCTTCCTCAAATTCCTCTCTGAAAAAACAGAATTGTTCTGTGAAGAGCTAAAAGCAATCCCCGGTTCTGTAATTAATCCAATTCCGGGAAAATATGTTCGAAATGACCCCTACTATTCAAAAGCCTGGGACATTTTCGAGATTTCACGCGTAGTTCAAAGTTTCTCCGGAAAACCCGGAGCGGAAATATACGAAGCCATTTTTCTTGAAGAACTTCGGCTGTTTTTTGAAGGTGAAAAAAACGCCCAGCAAACTGTTGTTTCAATTCAACGGCGGTGGGATGATGTGAGAATTAGTGATTGAATGGAATTTGCGTTGATTGGTAGAAAGAAACCGCGGTACCTGACAGACACCGCGGTTTCCCTTAAATTATTTCACAAGTTCTTTTGGTAATTTCCCGCCACATTCGACGAGGGTCTTCATTAACTGTTTGTGAAGCCAGATGTTTTTCTCGGCAGTGCCGTCAGCGTGAGGGCCTGTGTAATTCAAGTCGGCGGCCAGTTCTTTGCGCGCGGCAAGGCTGCTGTCAAGGTCGAGAGCTTTCATCAGGTCGACGATAGATTGGCGCCAGTTAAGATTTACGCCTTTGGCTTTTACCGCTGCATCAAGAATCATCTCAATATCGACAGGTTCCGCGGCTACTTCTTTGAGTTTTTCACCCGCTGCCGCTAATTTCTCGGTTAGCGATGTGGTTTTTGGAGCGGCAGGCGCTTCAGGTGCTTCAGGCGCGGCTGGCTCCGGTTCTGCGGCTTCTTTTTTACCGAAGAGTTTGGTCTTAATTGAATCTAATATTCCCATATTATTCTCCTTTAAATTATTCTTGAATGATTTTATACCTTCAATCATTTCATTGCAACAGTTTTTTTAGAATATATTCCAATTGACTGATAACCGCATATCCGCAATAATTCAGCATGACGATCCTGATTAATCCCCGCCGCTTCTCGGGAGTAGTGACAATTCCCGCCTCAAAATCGCATACAATCAGACAGTTGTTGATTGCCGTGCTCGCTGAGGGCAAATCCGTGATAAAACAGCCTCTCGATTCCCTTGATACCCGCTCCTGCATTGCCGCCTGCAGGACATTCGGCGCTGAAATAACCGCTGATAAAGAAAATTGTCTGCAAGTTATGGGTATAAACGGTTTTAAATGGCTCTCAAACTTAAAAAACGCAAAAATTGACGTTGGCAATTCCGGGACGACGCTGTACCTTGCCCTCGCCGTTGCCGCTCTTCAAGCGGAGCCGCTCGTTTTTACCGGCGATGAGCAAATTCAAAAACGAAGCGCCGCCCCCCTTCTTGACGCGTTAGCCGGTCTTGGCGTCAAATCGAAGAGCAATAATGGCTGTGCCCCGATATCGATTCAGGGCCCCTTGAAAGGCGGCAAAGTATCCATTTCCTGCCCGACAAGCCAATACCTCTCGGCTCTTTTAATTGCCGCTCCTCTTGCTCCTGCCGGTACTGTCACGGAGATTGAAGTACCCCTGCTGAACGAAAAGCCTTATGTTGAGATGACACTTTCCTATCTTAGAAAGCACGATATACCCTTCGAAGCGGCGCCTGATTTTTCCCATTTTGTCATTCCGGGCGGATCCTCGTGGACTGCCTTCACAGACACCGTTCCCGGAGACTTTTCATCCGCCGCGTTTCCCGCCGCCGCCGCCGCGGTAACAGGCGGCCCTGTAACAATCCTCGGCCTTGATCCGGAAGATTCTCAGGGTGACAAATTCTTCTTTGAAATGCTTGAAAAAATGGGCTGCGATGTAAAGTGGGAAAAAAGGTGCCATCGAACCTATGGTTCGGCACCATTTTCGCCATCTGTAACCGTGTCCCGCGATGGGGCTCTTCGGGGCGGAACTTTCGATTTGAATGAAACGCCCGATTTGCTTCCGGCTGCGGCGGTTACCGCGGCGTTTGCGGAAGGAGACACTGCTCTTGTAAACGTTGCTCATGCCCGTATCAAGGAGACTGACCGCATTGCTGTGATGTGCAGTGAACTGGCTAAATTGGGGGTTGACTGCACGGAGAGACCGGACGGCCTCATTATTCATGGGAGAGGGGCGCTGTCTCCTGTTAAAGATCCTGTGATTGACGGGCACGGGGACCACCGAATCGTGATGGCTTTTGCAATTGCCGCCGCCGGAAGCCCAGTGCCCGTTCAGATCACTACTGCTGAGTGCGCAGAAGTGACCTACCCGGATTTTTTTGAAAGTATAATTAAAAAGTGATCTATTTCACCCCTTAAAAACCAACCAGGTTTGTAAAGGGATGAAATTATTTACTAAAGCGTACTGATTATCTCAATTGAAAGGTCCGTTACCGCATGAATTTTTTCCGCAGAATCTCCCAGCTCTTTCATTTTACGGGCGTTTTCCAGTTTCTCTTTTTCGCGTCCTTCCACAAGCCCTTCTGCAAGCCCTTTCTCAAGCCCTTCCGTAAGCCCTTTCTCGAGCCCTTCCGTAAGCCCTTTCTCGAGCCCTTCCGTAAGCCCTTTCTCGAGCCCTTCTGCAAGCCCTTTTTCAATGCCTTCTGTAAGCCCTTTCTCGAGCCCTTCTGCAAGCCCTTTTTCGAGACCTTCCGCGCGGGCGTCAATTTCCCATTGCAGATGCAGCATACGCTCGTCTACTTTCGCGAGGTTTTTATGAAATTGTATGTCGCGCCATTTTTGAAACAAGGTCATCTTTTTTGCGTAATAGATTGGTTTTTTCAGTTCAGGATATTTTTCTGCCAGCATTTCATATTCCTCCTTCTTTTTACATATCAGAAATCTTAACCAGGGCCAGATTGTGCCGTCATCAGCTTCCGGCAGCTTCGGCAGTTCAAGTATAATCACTCTTTTCAAATTTGTAAATGACCGATTTTTGTCATTTCGCATTCCGTACTCTGTCAGGTAAGTTTCCTCCTCCTCCAACAGGATGTGATTACAGATAACTATGCTGATTACCTGATGCAGTTTGCGATAATCATCGCCCCAGTTTAACTGGTCACTGATTTGACGGTCAGAGTAATAGGTTATCCTGTTTCTCATGTTGGCCCTTTTCTCGACCTGCAGTTCAATGTGGATTATCTTGCCTGATTTGCAGGTAAGCTTTATGTCCACAATTCCGGTTTTCCCCCGCCGTAAAACCTTTCCCAGGCCGGGGTTTACGACGGTGAGCTTGTCATACTCAGCCGCCGGGACATCGAGAAGTGCTTTTAGGAATGCTCTTGTGATGTCGATGTTGCGCTGTTCTCCGAAGATTTGCTTAAAAGCAAAGTCCTCAAGCGGAGAAATAAATGTTTCATTTTTCATAAAACCTCCAGCTATATATGGTTCGCAGATGCGTGGCGCTTGACCGAAAATGAAAAAATTTTGAAAAAAATTAGAAATTTGGTGCCTGGCACCATATTCAGGAATCGGTGCCAGGCACCATTTTGGCATTTTTAACAGAAGCCTATTTTCTTGGTTTCCTTCGGTTTTTCGATCAAATTGTTCAAAGCGATAATGATTTCGTTTACGCGCTTGTCATTTTTATCAATGTAGAGCAGGAGGAGCTTTCTCAGTTCGGTAATTTGTTCGTTTGTGCCGGTTTGGGAAAGGACGAATTGACGCATTTGAACAAATATTTTCATTATTTTGACATTAATTTCAATTGCTCTATCTGAATTTAAGACACTCGATAGCATTAAAATACCATGTTCTGTAAAAGCATAAGGCTTGTATTTTCTGGTATCCGTGTTAAAGATCGCAAATTGCGATCTTTGATTTTTCCACTCTTCTTCCGTTAATTGGAACATAAATTCCAAAGGGAATCTCTTTACATTTCGTTTTACTGCTTCATTTAATCGATACGTGGGAACCTCATACAAAGCAGCCAAATCACTGTCCAGCATAACTTTTTGTCCCCGGATTTCGTAAATCATGTCCTGAATGGGCATTACTTCTTTTTCTTCCATTTTGAGCCTCCATAATCGGGTTTTTCCCGGCATAATTTTGAGCGCATGAGCAAATAGCGTATGCACTTTGTACCATTAAATTAAAACGGTACACCTATATATGGTGCGCAGATGCGTGGTGCATGACCGAAAATGAAAAAATTTTGAAAAAAAATGAAATTTGGTGCCATTGAAAAATGGTGTCTGGCACCATTTTCCACATTTACAAAACGGAATCGGTGCCAGGCACCATATTTTGACAAAAAACTGTAAAATGTAACGGGTGTAACATTAGTTATTGAATATTGTTGTTAAATTGTGACCGGATTTTGATGGTGCAAAATTGGTTATACAAATTTGTTTTAATTTAGGAGGATATTAATAACTACGGAGTTACGTAATTGACAAAAGTTTTTTTTTGAGTTATATTAGCTTTATATAAATTGTAGAATGGTGAGAAATGCGGATTTTTTTAAGGGGTTGGATATGGTCTTTTTAAGGCGGATGGTTGTTGCGCTGGTTTTATTTACTTTTCTCTGCGGCGGATTGTTTGCTCAGGACATAATAGATACCTATTTTAACGGAGATGTCCTTAATAGGAAGATCAATAGCTATGCGGCGAATATTACCAGTCTTATCCCTGATACGACTACTCTTCAGAATATTTGGGGGCAAGCGCCCAATGGCGACTTTTATTTCGGTGTAGGGGTGAACGCCAGTTTTGCTTTTACAGACAGAACTCAGGTTAGTAATATCGCGACCGGTCTGGAAGCTTTCGGGGCGGATAATATCGACCTGACTCAATTTCCTGATGGTGTTCCTTTTCTTCCGGCTGTTTTTTTTGACGTGAGGATTGGCTTCGGCAATTTTGACTTTGGATTGGCGGGCACATGGCTTGATGAAAAGATTTTGGAAGACGCGGAGATTAAATTTTTTGGCGACGGAAGCACTTTTGCGCTGCAATCACTTGGTATGGACTTCAGGTATTCAATAAATCGTGCATTATCTTTACCTAAATTTTTACCGGTTTTAGCGGTGCAAGCCGGTTATTACTTCACGAGGACTACTTTCGGAGTTAAAGCCGAGGATGCCGGCAGAGTAGAAAGCGTAAAAGTGGATTTCAGAAACGACACTCTTCTTTTAGGCGCTCATGCTTCATTAAACCTTATGTCAAATTTGCTTGTGCCTTACGCCGGTATAAGGGTAATTTTTTCAACGACTCATTCCGATTATAAATGGTCAACAAACAGACCCGTTATGGCAAACGGAAGACTGTTTTATAACGGAGCCAAGTATGACTCGCCCACAATCAGCGGTGATACTGAAGTCAGCAGTCAGTTTTACGCGGGACTCGGAGTTAATTATTTAACGTATCAGATAACTGTCGGAGGCGCGTATAATCTCGACACGGAACATTTCAGCATTAATGTGGCGTTCCGGTACTATTTGGGCTTGTAAGGAGCCTTTCAAAACTGTGTGTTTTAACGGTTGTTAACCGTAAAAAATGTATCTTGAGATACATATATGTTTTTATTTTGCTAGAGTATGAAGGAGAACATTTATGAAAAAGATGTTAGGAAAAAATTGGGCAATCCTTGCGATGATAGTTGCGCTTGGATTTGTCATGGTAGCGTGTGATGAAGGCACTGGTGATGATGGGATTTGGGCGGAGAGCAATGGAGACTCTGTAAAGGTTTCGAACCAAACCAAAACTGATCTTGTCGCTTTCAAGGGAAGTATTGAGAAAAAGAATCTCATTGGCGGCGTAAGAGCAGGGGCGACAAATCACGCTTTGAAAAACGGATCCAATCTTGGCAGCAACCCAAATCAATTCAAAATGATTTTTATTACCAAAGATCAGTATGAAAAGGGCTATAACTCGAATACCGCAATGTTTACGCAGATGTATGTTTTCTGGAACGGTAATGTCGGCGATAATTCGAAAACTTATACAATCAGTCAATATCTGGGCGGTCAATACGAAATACAGATTTGGAACACATCAAATTATGATGTTGAATTCCGTGTAGGCGGAATCGCGGGTCCAACCCTTGGTTATGCTCAGGCAGGAATGACACAGACATCATTACGCGCCGGCGCAGGTGACTACATTGTTTATCCAATATTCCAGCGCATTAATACATTAAGAGACACTATAGACACAGTTGTTCCAAGATACACCAATGGCAACGCAATTGGATGGGAAGTTGAATTTGGCAATAATAAAAATCCTGTATCTTTAAATCTTCAATCAGCGCTTGATAAAATGGAGGTTCAGAAATTAGGAGCCGCTTGTGTTATTATTAATAATCAAGCAGAGTCAGGAGTCAGGTTCTATCAGGGGCTAATACCAATGGTTACTCCCGGCGGAACTTACTCCATTATGAGCCAACAGGCATTTACAATTGATATGCCTACCGCTCCTGGCGGAACGAGTTTTGATACTTCAAAAGTTGTCAATAATTTTAAAGTTTCAAACATGGGATTTGAAGCATCTGTAAAAGATCAGAATGATAGTACTACTTTTACATTACAAACAGACAAGATTTACACGATTACTGTAATTGGCAGTGGTCCTGAAAGAACTCTCGCTGCAACTATTAACACTGCTTCTATTCAAGATTTTGTAATACAAGAAGAGATAGCAGTAAAGAACTAATGTTTTTGTAAACATTTCTTATAGAGACCGCTAAGTAATTAGCGGTCTCTAAAGAGTGATTGTGTTGGAAGGAGTTAAAATGAAAAGGCTACTATTTGTTTCGGTTATTGCAGTATTTTGCATCTCATGTACCGGCTTTATTCCTTTGCAGGAAGAATCTTTTACAGATCTGGAGGGAAATGAAGATTCGGGCGGTTATATGGAGATACAGTCTACAACTCATATTTATTTTGTTAATTCCTTCAATAATTTTACAGTGGATATTTTCGACACTCACCTAAGAGATAATAAAATAACCGAAGTTCCGGCTCTTGGTAAAACCAAAGATATTCCGTGGTTTCCAACTCAAGGCTCCGAACGATTTCCTTTTTATCTGACATATAATCTGCCAATAGCCGGTACCGGTGTAACGATTCCTTTTATTCCTCCCTCAAGCTCCGGCACTGCCTACGCTGAAACGGTTATCAAGTATAATCAAAAAAACGAAATCCCAATCTATGATTTAAGATCCAGGCTTCCCGCCAGTACTCCGATTATAAATAATGTCGGTATAATAATAAAAAATAATTGTGGTACATTAATTCGATTTCTAAGAGGAAATACCATATTAGAGCCGGTAAACAACTCTTCGAATTATGTAATACCTCATGGCGAAAGTGGTTTCTACAGAATTAATCCTTCCAACTCGGCTGCCGGATATAGTATTAATATGAGCGGTCCGGAGAGCCCTCTTCCTCCTGATATTACTTCCCTTCAAGCCGGTTATATTTATATCATAACAGTTAATAACTTCGGTACACCGGTTTTAGATGACTCGTTCCCCCTGACAATAAGCAGTTTTTAACGATACGATATATTGAAGAATGAAAAGGGTAATGCGCTTTGGCATTGCCTTTTTTTTGTGGGTTGGTGAAACGGCGGGGGTTACTTTTTGTTTAGTTCTGCGCGTAGCTTTTCGATTTCTGCTTTATAATCGGCG
>Ga0209755_10008819_pt1 | contig 10716 bp, 10 predicted proteins | sample TergutCo191P1_FD_187301 | JGI IMG/M metagenome (GOLD analysis project Ga0209755, IMG submission 187301) | Cornitermes sp. P1 segment gut microbial communities from Petit-Saut dam, French Guiana - Co191P1 (SPAdes) (version 2) | ecosystem: Host-associated > Arthropoda: Insects > Digestive system... | reverse complement strand
AATACAAATTGTGAGCAATATGTTGTGTTTTGTTTCATTGTGATACCTTGTCAGGATGTAAGATACATATATGGAGGGATTATTTTCAGAGTGCTCTGTGTTTTAACCTTAAGTCCACTGACATGTCTGGGGAGGGGGATGGTGTATCAGCATTTGCAAGCAAAGGAATATTGTAATATATTTTGACGAGATTTTACTGCTAAGTCTGTGTGGCAGGCTTAGTATTGTGACTGTCGCATGATTATTACTAATATGTATGTTGCAATGATACAACCCATCTGACATTGGAACTCAGAAATTTTATTTTCAATACTGACATTGTGTGTCAGTATATTTCTTTCTTTGCATTGTTGTAGAGTGTCAGAACAAACATCCTGCACAGTGTCAGAACAGACTTACTATCCTGCACAGCATCAGAACTAACATGATCTTGCACAGGGTCATAACAGATTTATTATCGCGCACATTGTAGTTATGTAGAAGACCATTATTTTAGCTACCCCTGCTTCGAAAGCTTGAAAAGTTTTGCCTGATTCATTATTACTGTTATTTAGAAATGTCAAAATATTTAAATGTAAGATATGTTATTTTGTGTTCCAGAAAATTTGCTGGATCCTCCGTTGGGTTGTCAAGACATGGAATTGACAGCTGTATCTATAGTGGGTAGTCCTTACCACCAGAAGATTCAGCGACAGCTGCGAAAGAAAGTTCCAAAACCACTTCAAAGTGGTAGCAGTGTATTGGTTCGACCTTGCCTTGTGGGGGGTATTAGTGTCAGTCCTTCTGCAGTGCCCGCTCGGAGAACTAACTTGGACCTAGTGTGGGGAGGAAGTAGTGATGTCATTAGCTCTCCAATGGTACAGGCCATGAATGATGTAAATGAGGCCAGTAATCGCGAGTCTGCGGCATTGGATATCATGAAAGTCCGTGAGGGTGAATCTAGTGGTAGCAATGGCCATATGCCATCAAACCAGGCTGTGATGGCGGACCGAAAGAAATCGTTGTTTCTAGTAGTGTATGACTTCCATTATCATAACCCTACTAAAGATGAGTGTGTAGACAGTAAGAATGATGCTGGGAGTGGGGGAAAATGTAATGCAGGTCAGACTGGGAACAGTGCCAAGAAAGTTGTGTCTGGTACAGGAACAAGTGCTGCTTGCTCTGGAACTAGACAAGAAAATAACAACATGTACCAAGAAATCTTACTGTCTAAACTTTTCTATGATCCAATTATTGAAGATGTGGATACTGATATTGTTATGGCACCTCCTCCCGAGTGTTTAGTGGATGGGTTAGAATTCCCTGCAGCTTCGTCTTCTGGTGGTGTCTATCCACCACCAAATGCAGTTGCTGTCCCAGCAGGTGCAGGTGGAACATATGATGCTTCACCAGTCAGTGTGACTTTTCCTTCTATAAATGGAGGCATCACTATGTCCAATTTTCCCTCCACTTCGGATGGTAGTCCACCAATGGTGATGAAAGTTAGTCGTGTGTTAAAGAAGGATAGCTGTGGCAGTAATAAGACAAGTGTGGATAGTGTCAGTAGTTGTCATCTTATGAAACCGTGTGATCCTGTTGTTGTGCAGTGCGTTGCATTGCCTGATGTGTATAAAGAGAGGAGAAATCTGTCTATTTTTGGAATTCATCCTACTAAAGATGGTGGTCACCTGCTTGTAGTGTTAGGTTCTGCTAACTGTGATAGGGAAAAGACTTGTAATTTGGTTTCTGGTCATGGTAGTGTAAGGTCTGCAGCAGTTAATTCAAACTGTGAAGGTAATATGCTGTTTGGATGCAGTGATAATGACAGTGACATGGATATTGATGTTGATGATGTGGTGGGAAATGTGGGACTGGCAATGAACACAAAACACACTTCTGTTGCAAGGGGCAAATCAGTTGAACAGTTTCGTTCTAGACAAAATTTTGGTTTCTGTCATGATAGTGATATATTTCAAGAAGGGTTGAAAATGCTAGACAATAGTGAGTGCAAAAGGACTGACATTTTAATGTGTAAGGGGAGTGTGCTTTTAGTGTATGCGCTTGACTTTGAAGGTGAAGTAGTGAAATTGTGTGAGACGCCTGTGAAGGTGAGGGATATTGGTGTATGTGGGGAGTGCCCTGTGGAAGTTACACTTCTTCCTCTGTTAGAGAAGGAAGATAATGGTGATTCTTCAAATAACCTTCTGACTCCTGTAAAAGGATGCCCGCTTGGATTGGCAGTGTTGGTTGGCAGAGATGGTGTTGTGAGAATTGTTGATGTGGCCACTTTGAAAACAGTTTCACAGGCAGTGCCAGAGAGGAAAGGAACCAAATTTGTGTCTGCTGCATATTGCAATAGTGAGTAGTATTTTGTACACCAGACTAGTCCATGCAGGGGGTCCCTGATTAACAAACATTAGGTTTCTTCACCTTGTTAGTAATTTGATCTGTTCATAAGTCAGAAGGAAATAAATATCTCTGAGGGTTCTTAAAAGTGAAGAAAAACAGCAACAGAGTTTTGAGACACACATGCATGAAATGGCATGGACCTGTGGATTGTTTGTTGCTGTTGTAAGTATGTGGGAAGTGCCAACCATGGGTAGTGACTGACTGCCAAAACATAGTGTACCTCTTTTTCTGTAGTACTTGTTTACAGCTGCCAGATGTCTATAGGTCTTGATTTTTGTGAATAATGTGGAGCCATGAGATCTCGTTTGTAAGTATAGGTGACAGGGGACTACCTCTACTATCCATAAAATATGGTTACTTAGAGATATATGTGTACGTAATATATACAAACTATAATTTTACTGCTTGCTTCATATGGGTGTGAAATTTTCTCACTCTGATGGAATACTATAAAACTGAAAATAAACTGCTAAGGAAGATGTTGCACCATAGGTAGAGAAAGTAACGTGAGGGTGGAGAAAATTATATAAAGAGATACTTCATAATTCATAAAATGTTCCAGATTTTTGTGGTGATTTTTGTTCATCTGAAGGTTTTCTTTCTGGTTTTTATGCTGTGTAGTGAGGTTTGTTTGTTTGTTTGTTCAAATGTTTTGGATGAGTGGCTTACTTGTCTGTTTGATAGTATACAAACCAGTGAAGTTGGTTGTGGTGGAATGCACCATAGTCTTTAGTCATCAGATACTGCTCAACGGCACTAGCATCTAGGCCAGAAAATCCAGCTGTAGAGTTCAAGCAGCACCCTCACCACATACACCAGAAAGATTCTCCTTAAATGTCTCATCCAGTCTCTGAAAGAAAGACAGCAGCAGACATTTTGCAAGAGCAAAATAATCTTGTCTTCCTGCCATGACACTACCTTAACTTTTACCCAAAAGAATAAAGTGTGACCACTTTGTCCCTCACAGATGTCACTCTCTTTCCACACCTACCACTGGTAGAGCCTCTGAAAAGGACTACTTTTTGGAATTTTCACTCCCAATGATGCAGCACAAGTCCTGTCCTCTCCTGTCCCTTCTTTAGCTGTGATTGGCTAAATTCCCTCAAAATTTCTTGTGAAGTCTTCCAGTAATGTGTTGTAGAAAATGAAAGTTGTCTTGCCCATGCCGTGGAGGCATACAGAGGGTTGGAGGTACTGCTCTACTTATTCTTAACCTAGGCAGTAGATGGTGGTTAGTGGTGAATGTCACACATCTGGTAAAAAACATGGTAGCTGTTGAACAGTAGTTTGGGCAGGCTCTAGTGCCAGCCTGGACATTTTGGAGAAGAGAAGAATCTCTTGACCTTTCCAGAATTCAAACCCTGGATTGTCCAACCTCTAGGCAAGTCACTGTTGACTGACCTATCTGGGGTCCCATAATACTGTGTGGTTGGTGACCAAATTTTTTCTGAGATATAAAAGTCCTGGCATATGGTTTTTGAAATCTTCCCCTTCTCTGGGACTGGGAAATTGTAGTTCTCCTTCAGCATGCATATCCTGTCTCAGTAATGCTGCTTGGAGTGTGTAATGTTTAATGATGCTCTTTTAACTGCACAGGTTATAGCATTGATGAAGCACATAGCTTTCAACCAGCCATATCATCCATCTTTCAGTTATTTGCAAATATCACCGCTGATGTGGTCGTTGCACTTAGCAGCAGTTTACTTAATGTTTCACATGCTGTCCAGTGTCAGAATGCTGTTAGCTCTGCTGTCTGCGAGTGTGTTGATACTTCTCATTTAGTGTGTTGTTACTTAGTATTTGGAAGAAGAAGTGTCTGAATGTCTCTGCATTCAGAGCACAGAAATTGCTTGAAAATAACCAGTTTCAAAACTTAACATCAGTTCGTGATGGAATATGATTTTTTGAATATTGCATGTTATATCTTGATGGATATGATTGTCATCGTGATGAATCAGTAGTGATCATTTTACGGCTTGGCAATTAGTGCAGAGGGCAAAGTTCCACTCCTGGCCAGTCTGTGCTACCTTTGTGGTGGATTAAATGGCAAAGGTATATGTTTTTCTCTGAGTATTTAAGTTTTACCTTGTCAGCATCACCCCTTAAGTGCATCATCCCCATCCATTGATCTCTCACTAATGCTTCTGTAACCTCAGAAACAGACATTGTCATTAAGTAATCAACACACACAATAAATCAGCTGAATGCAAGAGTATTGCAGAATAAAAAAATACAGGAGCCACCATTTTCTTGGTGGTATTTTAAATTTCTAATTTATATTTTTCTTTTGTTTTGTTATGATGGTGGTGATTGTTTTAGGCTGATGTAATGAAACATGTTTCCTTCTTACTCAGGCTTGGAGAGGCTGTGTGCATGTACAGACAAAGGCTCGCTGCATTTCTTTGTGCTGAATGATGACAACAGTATTGAGGAGAGATATGAAGATGGCCTGAGCCATGGTAGTGACTTCTGCGTGCCAGTGTCTTCGCATCATCTCAGTCACCAGCAAGAGAGCAGGAGTGTTAATTCACTACTTGCAACTGGTAGTAGTGAAGCTGCTGATTTGGCTCACCATTCCTTTAACACTGTGGGGTCAACTAGAAGCACTGTTTCACCCATTGGCATTGCCAGTTCAAGGTAATTGTAAATGGATGTTGTTTATTGGTTCCTTGTTGTATGTTGTGTGTCAAAATCGTTAAAATATTTTGAGTATTAATGGGGGAGATGCATTACACATATGCTATACTGGCTGATACACACCGGTTGTTGTCTCATAGTGCACTGCTTCATGAAATCCACATTTGTGAACTTTCACATTGGATGGTAATAAACCCCTGACTCTTAAGATTGATGTTAAATTTGAATTTCTGAGTGCATGAATGCCTTATCAGAAAGCCAGTAATGGGCCATGGTATGATAACATGTTGGGGAAACACCATTTTTCAATATGTCTGTTAGTAGTATATTGTGATTTAAGTGTGTTTTGTAGTCTGTGGAAGCCACTGGGTGGGTTAACTGGGAAATTTTATTCGTAAAGTTTGTGCACATTATGTAGTAGGCATACCATCTTGTGAGTGCACTGGCATGTCAGTCGTGAGTATTTGTTGTTATACAGACTTACAGCGAGTCTAGTGATAACAGAGCCCTCAGTTGAGTCTCTGTCATCTGCACCCTTGCAGGAAATACATGAACAGCCAATTAAGCCAACAAAAGAATGAAACTCATTTGTATAGAGAGAGATGCACATATGCGCACTCTTGACTGTTACTCATCATGTCCCGCACAGCTGTGTTAGTTCTGCTTGGCTTTGGGAGGTGTTATTTCTTCTCTTCTTTTCGTGTATCAGAATTGACTGCCTCCTTTTTAGTATCATCCTGAGCAGACTGTGACTGTTTACTGTGAATCTGTTGACTCATATCTTGTGCAGATTCTTAATGATTTACTGTACACAGTTTGAATGGTATCATGAGCAGACTCACGGTTGATTGTACCATTTGTGCAGTGTGCCATGTATCTTTCATTGTTACATATGTTACAGTTATTAAATGGCATGTGTCCATGCAGTGTCCACTTCCAGCATCTTGTGAATTGTCACATCTACGTAACTGTAAGATCAGAATTCTTTCCTTATTTTTTGTGTGAAAAATGGTGGTCGCCTTGTTATGCTGCACCAAGTTCAACATGTTCTGTGTAGGTATTGTCATGAAAATTGGAGAATGTGTGTGTTATGATGGTGGGGTAGGGGGAGGGGATTTCAACATAATCCCCTTTAAAGTAGTTCCCTTTGGAATCAACGCACCAGTGGGGGCTGTCCTTCCACCCCTGGAAGCATTTTGCTGGAACTTTTTGCCTGCGAGGTCCTTCCTTGTGTCATTTATAGCTTTATGGATGTTGACGATTGTCTTGATTTGTTGTCCTCGTAGGCAGTTTGTGATCCTTGGGAAGAGAAAAAAGTCATGTGGGGAACACTGGGGCTGTGGAACCACTACAGTATGTTTGGACATAAAAACCTTGCTCACAGACAACACATGACGACAGGGCGTATTGTCATGATGCATTAATCCAAGTGTCAGCAGTGTCTGAATGCACATAACCCTCTTTCATAGCCAATTGTGGACTTTTTGATAGAAGATCTGGTTATTAGTTTGACCTTGAGGAACAAACTTCTTTTGCACCACTTGATGATTGGAAGGCAGATGAACATTGATTTGATTTTTGATTTGTTCTTACTTGCTTTCTTCGGACATGGCAAGTTTTGGCATGCTGTTCCTCACTCTGGTGTTTTGTTTGGGGCTGTACTCAACAACCCAGCTTTCATCACCTGTTGTCATTTGCTTAAGAATTCTGGCTTATTTTCAAGGTGCTTAGAGAGGTTCTAACTCACACCCTGTTGTGATTTACCTTTTGTTTGTGGGGGAGGTTTTTGTAGCACAATTTTGGCACAAACTTTCCAGATGCCCAAATGCTCTATTAAAATTTTTTGGAAAGTTCGGTGACTCCTATTAAGTTCATTTGCTATAAGTCTTGCTGTTACCTGTCAATCAGACTTGATAAGATCCTGTACCCTGTCCATGCTTCACTTGGTGTGCCATGGCAGGTTTTTCTACGTTTGGTTAGTCTTCAACTTTTGAAAAGTCCTTGTGCCATTGAAAACCTGCACTTGAGATAAGCTTGGTCTCCATAAGCTCTCTTCAACTTTCATATTCTTCCAGTGTATGCTTATGGAGTTTGATGCAAATTTTGGTGGCATAACATTGCTCAATATTCCTGTTCTGTTTTTGTGATGCAGCCAAGAAACACACTGTTGTTTGCTTCACAGTTATTGAACACACTTTGAATGGATTTAGTTGCACTTAGTCTGTTTGTATTGGCAACATTCCAAGCTTCAAGCTGGATTGCAGTTTTGATGCCCATTTTTGCCATATCACATTTTAACAAACAAGTCTCCTTATGTTTGTGACAGAGCTTATATATTATGAACACAATACAAATGAATTATTGCTTATTTTTACAGTAATGATCAGCTTGTAGTTAACAAGGCAGCACTGGGCATGACAGAACTTCATTTGCTTCATGAACTGACAAAGTTTGAGAACTTGTCTCCATGCTATGCTGCTACTGTTCCACCATGTTGGACTGAAATGATGCAGGCCCAGAAGCAGCGGCGGCATCCACAGCATTTGCAGCAAGGAGATGAAATTCAACATACTAGAAGCTGGAGACTGCAGAATGATGCGTGAGTGTTAATGTTGTGTTATTGTGTCTGGAATCTTTCATTTTGTTATGGAAGACTAGGAAGAGGCTGACATGTTCATAGTTCAGTCAGGCATGTGCACTTACCAATGTTCAGTCTTTGTTTGCTGCAGTAGTCTTGATGTCTGTGATTTTAACCTTCCATGATCATGCATTTCTGTACCATTATTTGAGCATTTTTGTGACTAGTGCTTACAAATCAGGGTCAGTCCATGTGGCCAGTAAGTTGGCTGTCTCGCTGTCCTCCTGTTGTGTAGACCATTCTTGGGCAGTCTGGCTCTGCCTTTAAGTAAATGAGATTGATTCCTTTGTGCCATATGGAATGATACTGTCCTTCATTTACTTAACTCTGTGGTGCTAAAAGTCAACTACAGTTGACATGCAGTGTGATGTTGAGAAAACCAAATATCCACTAAAATCATCACCAAGACTGCTAAGTAATGGGTTGTCATCGATATCCCGTGTCTTTTGTGGAGTACACTGAGCACATAATTCTGGCTGTTAAGGGCTAATGTATTTTATGCTTCTAGAAAGTGGCTGTATTGTAGTACCAGTAAATGTTCATGCTTTTTGTGCTTTTGGGCTTATTTTGTATGCTTGTTACTGGTATTTAGATGTTCTTGAAAACATTAGGCCATTCACATTGATAATGGATTCTGATGTTATGACTGTTTTATTACTTCCGATTAATAATGAGCCTTGAGACACTACTGTAGTAGAATGTAAGAAGTGCGGGAATGTAAAACACAGACATCCGTCTTTGTGTAGGGGTGGTGTGGGTATCAGGCAGGCTGGTAGGCAGATAGTTTGTGTGATGTTTATGAATATGAATTGGGAGTATCTGTATTTGGAAGAGTGATTCATGTGGTAGAGATGTGGCATATACATTAAGTACCAAGGCAGGAAAAGTAGTTAAAGGAGAGGTTAGTTGATTATATGTAGTTATTTTATGATGCTATCACTATGACACCTGTGATGACAGGATACATTTTGGACGAACCAGTCATATCTAATCTTGACTAATCCTCTGGAAAGTATCTTTTGTGTTTCACCTTACATTAGAGGTAACTTTAACAACAGGTTTATGATAAATTTTTGCATTGCTTCAATGAAGACAACTTTAAGTACTCTGTAGCATGGTTCATTTTGTACTTTCCACAAGAGATGCATGTATTAGGAACCTGTAACTGTGGGACTGAGTGTATTATTTTAATTATGTATTTTATAGTGTTTCAGTTAAAGTGATTGAACAGTACCACAGTATTTCACACACACACACATGCACATGAACACACATGCGTGCATGCACAGACAGAGAGGGTATGTGGGTTAATGCTGTGGTGTTGGTGGGTGAATATATGCTGACATTTCATGGGAGCTTGCTGCCACCAATTTCATGTCTCTGCAGGCCAAGATACCCCCAGAAGTTGGATGCAGCAAGCCCTCTGAAACATTTTTAGCTGTATACCAGTGGACATGGTGTCATATCCTGGAAGAATTTATTTTTCACAAACAGACACAATTGAGGATTCTGTTCTTGTGGGATGTGATACTGCCATTGGGTTAGGGGTTCCTGACATTTTGAGGTTGCATAATGCCTTCATCTTCATGGGTTAATGAATTCATGGCTATATACCTTGTAAAGGTCATGAACCACTAATCCAGCAACACATTGTCACTCCCAGAAGACTGGAATCGTGCGTTGCATTGCTGTGGAAACCACAGGTCTTGCAAAGACATGGTTACTGTGTATGGTATTTTTTTGTCCTTATTTTTGCCTGTTTTGTGCTTGCAAGAAAGTAGTATCTGTGTTTCAAGCATGTTAGCTGCCCTGTCAGAACTACTTACATGAATTTTCTGTTGTTTCCAGCACAACATGGGATGAGCATGTGTTTGAGATCACTCTCCCTCGGAGCTGCTGCATCGGTCACGTGGATCTGAAATTCTCATTGCATGCCCCTTGCCTCTCACCACCCCACATCCAGGTCACACTGCTCAAGCAAAATGCCAGTGGCATTGGTAGGAAGGAGAGGATGTTTACTCCACCTGTTGATGAACCAATAGATTTCAATATTAACATGCAATTTGATGGAAGCACCAGAGGTATAGTACCTTTTTGTTGGTTTGTGTTTTGTTTCTTTTTGTAGTATGTGCCCAAATTGTGATAGTTTAGGTGCTAAACCCTTCTATTCCTGCTTGCAAAATAATCACTGCTCTTATTTCACTGGTTGAAATGTACAGTAGTGTTGCAGTGTAAGGAAATTTGGAATTAACATGTTAGACATCAGACACATTGTTTGTTTTGCACTGACATAAGGACCTGGGATAGCTTATTCATTGTAGCTATTAGACTGTGGGCTGGACAACCAAGGATTCCTCGTTCAATTCCTGGCAGCAAGTCCAGACTCCTTGGGGCCCACCCAGCCTCCTGTTCATTGGGTACTGGAGATGTCTTTCCATGGCATGCAGCACAAAGGTTGTGAAGCTGATCTGTCACCACCATCTAGTGCCACAGTTATGTCCACCACATGCCTTCATGGCATGATGTTTAATTAAGCACACGGCAGCTTTAATTTTACCTTACTGACATAAGGTAACAGGTTTTATAGCAAATGAGGATCTAAAGATAAGATTGCATCTTACAGAACTCATCTAATAAATTGGTGACTTTAGATTTTCAGTGAGGGATTAAGAATCGTCAACCACAACTATCCGTCAGTCCTTCATTACTGTGCATATACCACAACAGGATGTCACACTTAAAAAACTTCAGATTATGTTGGTAACCCATGTGGTGAATTTGTTTTTAGTGGTGAGGCAAACTTTGTATGACAAAGAGCAGAGTATGTGTGTTTAATGATTTTCATACCTGTAGCATTAATTGTCGTCTGTATGTGACAGTTCTTAAGTACAAGCCAGTTACATAATTTACATATACAGTTTTTTTATTATACAGTAAAATGTCGCTGTAACGAACGCCAGTATAACGAAATGTTCAGAATTGCGAAATTATTTTTAGGTCCCTTCCCTTTTCCCTATTTAATGTGTGTTAAAACATTTCATTTTAACGAATTT
>Ga0209755_10008818_pt1 | contig 10716 bp, 14 predicted proteins | sample TergutCo191P1_FD_187301 | JGI IMG/M metagenome (GOLD analysis project Ga0209755, IMG submission 187301) | Cornitermes sp. P1 segment gut microbial communities from Petit-Saut dam, French Guiana - Co191P1 (SPAdes) (version 2) | ecosystem: Host-associated > Arthropoda: Insects > Digestive system... | reverse complement strand
CATGATATTGTTGACATCGGCGCGGAAAACATAAATGAACATTTCACCGTAACGGTCTACAGCATAAAAGAATGATTTGTATAATGTGGGCGTTCCTTTATAAAAGATTTTAAACGGAATGGAGCGGACTTCTTCCCTCAAAAAGGCCATGTCGCTTTTTACCGTTGTTATGAAAGGAACCTGGAAAGTCCCGCTTATTTCGATGAGCCTGGCCAGGCTCATTTTATCGACATCGTAAAAAGATGTTTTCTGCTCCCTGATCGCATCCCGCCATGCCGACAATTCTTCAGATACCGCCTCAAGCATTGATTCATAAATTGTCCCCCTCAGCGAAGGCGGGAATCTTTTATTTGTCTTTAAGTCCTTTAAAGGAACAGGAAGATCTTCCAAAAGCAGTCTCCTTAAAACATCAGCCTTGTTTGAATGTCGTTGGCATACCACGCATAAAGCTGGCTTCTCAAAGTCGGTTTCAAATCTCCCCCCTCAAGCTCGTCCAGTTCAAAATCAATGCGCATCTGGTAGTTTGAAAAAGGCTCCGTCAATCCGTAGGTAACTATAATATCGCCGATGCTGCCATCCTGATAGTTTATCGTTGCCCCAGGAAGCTGGTAGACTTCGGCAGGGTTATCCGGTGAAATCGGCGATCCGACCAGGTTCCCGTCCTCGTCATCCCTCGCCATTTCATGCCAGTCTATGCCCGCAGAATCATTCTTTATTTTTATCGACACAGACCTTCTTCTGATATTGTTCAGGTTAAGGTTCACGGTAAATTCGTAGGCGCTTCTGAATAAAGCCATGATGGATAGGCTTATCGTGCAGGTGCAGTGATTTACCCCCGTAGCGCCGTCTATCGTTGAAATATAGTCCGAATGGAATAAACCAGTTTTGTAGCTCGCCTGGTAAATTGAATATTCATTCACGAGGGCGTTATGGACAAATTCCCTGACCTGCTCAGGCGTATAGCGGGTATCTTTTATAAAAACTATGGGATAGAATGTTACATAAATAATCTGCGTATCCACGAATTGCAGAATATCCGTTGTGCCTTTTTTATCGTTTAAGTGTTCCCGGATTAATAGCTTGTTGGCCTCCGTTATGGTCATTCCTGAAAGCGTTTGGGAGTCAATGGTATATCCCGTGATATAAATGAGGTTCGCCGCCGCCTCGATAAAAGTTCCGGGAGGATTGCCCCGGTCTTCGTTAATCTCTTTCTCGCCCCAAACCTGGACGTTATCGACCGTCCCTGTTTCCCTGATAAGGATTTTGTAATCCTGGCTGGAGATAGCCCTGTTTCCGGTTTGAAACGATCTTGGCGCATTAGTTTTTATGTCGACAAGCTGCTCGTAATCGCGGCCTCCGGTCAGCGCGTATAAATTGGTGCAGTACAGAGTAACATCATTCCCGCGTTCATCTAAAATCGCCGAATCAACGGTGCTGACGATTCCTGCCGACAAAACGTTGCCGCCGGCACCCAGCGTTCTCAGGTAAGTAAACTCAACCCTGTCGCCGTACTGAAGAGACCTTCCAAACATATCGTTTCCGAAAAACAGGATTACCCCTTCGTATCTCGGCATCGTTCGGATGGAAAACACCCTGGCCCTTTCGGGATCAGGCTCCTGGACGGCAAGCCGGATATTGTCAATTTCTTTCCAAAGCTCCCCGTTTACACGAACTTCGTACAGCGTATTCTCAATATCGGGATCAAAAATCGGGATTTGGGCGTAGGCCGTGCCTTTCGGCTGCGGGAAAGACGCCTGCTCGATCACGATGTTGAACCTAGCAACTTCCCCCTGAATAACCGGAATATCTACATAATTTGAAATAGCCGATAAAAAGAAATCGCCTGTAGTCAGAAACGTTATTCCCCCTCCGCTGACCTGAATCCATTTCGGAATAGTTATGCTGTAGGGCCAATTCCCGTCAAAGTTTTCAGACACCGAAAAACGCTGCTTTCCTGTCGCTCCAATTTTACGGTGGGGCATATAATCAAAAAAACCGACCTGCTTCATGATGGATGAATTTCCCCTCGCGGTATCCCATATATTCTCGCGGGTCAAAAACTCATCATACATAGCGAGGTCATCGAACTCTTCCGCAACGGCTTCAAGAAAAGCCGAATTTGTGGAATAAATAAGCACATTCTGCCCGTTCAGTTTTCGGAGGGTTCTTTGCCGCAGCCTTTCCAGAACAGAATTAAAATCGTATCTCAGCATCGGCATATATTTATTTCTCCTATACCAGCGGCTTAAGCCCTACCTGGTTGTAAATTGAAACCCGCAATGCCGGACAAAAGCCGGTAACAGTAATCCAGTAAGTGCTTCTCTCATAATCAGGAACAACAGTGCATTCCGAAACAAGAACATGCGGGGTAAAGTGGTGGGCCAGCCCATCAGTCAAATCATCGCGGATATCATTTGCCCGATCATCGCTCATCGGTTTTAATAAGTGTTCTGTAATTATCCCGCCATCATTCGGGCGGTAAAGCCTCTCGCCCCTGAAGGAACTTATCCACAGATTAATGGCGTTTATTAATGCAGATTGATCCGAGAGTACCGGAATGTTGCCTTGGGCATTGAGCATCTTTCCTGTTCCTGGGAAATCGACAATTACTGCCATTAATTCAAATAGGAGGCTATCGAATTGTGCAAAAAAAAACATCCCGAAGGATGCCGAAAAATAGTCAATGCTATTTTTATTGCATCATCTCTTCAAATTTTTTATGATACATTTTTATTTTCTCATATTTTTCTATAAGATTTTGGTCGGTTACATAATGGGCAGACACAATCTTCGTAATTCCTTTATCCAAATAATCCGTTTGAACATGAGCAAGAATCATTACATTCTTGCTTTCTGGAATAACCCCAAGAATACCTGTGTTGTCTGGATCGGGCGCAAGATCTTCATCAAGAATAAAATATTTATCTTTGAAGACATGACGAGCGTAGTAAAAGCTAAAACCCTGAATGACATTTTCATTGCTTCTTTGCCTAAGCCATGTTGAAAGGGCTTTGCCGTCTTTTACAACAACCTCATCGTTTTGATTACCAGGATCAATCTCGTAGTAAGCCCCTTCGGAGTCTTTATCTTTTCGCTCTGATTCACTTAATATTGTCATGCTTACATAACTCCCTGTTTTTTGAACACGGTACCGCCTTAAACAAAATCTCTTAAAATTTTAAGATGAAGCTCTTTCAGGCTTTTCAGTTCATCATCGTCTGGCATTAAGGATTCGCTCTTTCTTCGATACCCTTTTATTTTTTCATAGTTTTTTATAAGATTTTGATCCGATGTGTAGTACGCCGACACAATCCTTGCAATACCCTTTTCCAAATATTCTGACTGAGCGTGAATAACAAGCATTACCTTTTTATCCCCCTCAACTATACCATAAACACCAGTATTCTTGTTATCATTAGCTAAGTCATCGTCAAATATTTTATACTTGTCTTTAAAAACATGACGAGCAAGATAAAAACTAAAACCGTGATTAGCAATGTTTTCGTTACTTTTACGCCTACGCCACATAAAGGTATGTTTGCCGTCTTTTACCGTAACATCCTCATCTGGATTTCCCGGCTCAGGCTCATAGTAAGCTTCTATCGAATTATAATTTTTCTTGTTAGCGTTTCTTAGTATTACCATACTTATATAATTCCGTACTTTTTCAAAAAGGTCAAGAAAAAGTGAAAAAACTTTATAGTTGCCTACCCATCTTTAGTATAAACCGTAGACTCTCGGACTTCCTGTCGAGCCGCAACACCGATTCAGGCGTATTCTTGAAAAACTAAGCTTGGACTTCCAAATCATCCCGCATTTTACGCAGATCTTCGATGGATTTTTCAGTGAGGGCTGTATTCTCTTTCTGGGCGATAATGTCGTCCAGTTGGCGAATCTGTTCCCGCCTCAGTGCCAGTTTTTCCCTCCGGTCGGCATCGGCCAGTTTGACCTCGTAAACCCGCTTGATGATGGCAACCTGCAATTCAGGCACTGATTTTGCGGAGCCCCTCTTTTCCAGAAGGCTGTCCTCTTCCAGGGATTTCAGTTCTTTGCTTACCGCCCGGTAAATGGAATCCAAATCCTTCGGGGACAAATCCCACAAATCTTCGACAGTGATCGACCCTTTAAAGGGAAACCGCAGTTTTTGGCGCGATGCCTTTTCGAACATTTCGTCCATAAATATCCTCCTGATATTTTTAGAAAACTATTTTAACGGTGCGGGAAACCCGCCCGTCAATTTTGCAAATCAGCGACCCCCGCTGGGTGGAACTGAATCCGAGGCCGGAAAGCTGATCATCGGAGTCTTTAACCCGCATCATGCCGCCGAGGGCTTCAAAAACCCGTTTGTGGGCCAGCAAATCCTGCTGAAGGTATTCATTGAAAAATCCGTTGGGGCTTTCAGGGTTAGCGCAATCCTTGAGCATGAACATATAGTGCAGGTTCCCAATTCCCGCCTGATCATCCCAGTAATTCGGGGACTTCATGATCAGCGAAACAGGGTAGAACTGGTTGGTCTTTAAGCCCCAAATATCCCTCGAACTGAGCTTGCTGTCCATTGATTTGACAATGCTGAATCCGCCTTTACGGGAATATCGGACAGTGGCGACTTTAACCGTTTCATCGTTCCGGAGTTCTTTGGCGTAATCAAAAGAGTAGATTTGCCCGTCGAATTCAATCTCGGCTTTAAACCCTGAACGCCCTCCTTTATGGTTGTAGTTATGGACAAAGAATTCGTAATCTCCTTCGGACATTTTGGAGAGAACAGGCCAGGTAATATTTTCCACCGCAGGCTTTTCCCTTTGGGGATGGACAATATCCACGTCCAAATTCCCGTCCGAAGTACTATATGGCCTCGCAAAATAAATTTCACTGCCGTCCGGTTCAATGCAATGGGCGTCAAAGTCATTAGGGTTAAAGTCCTCATCATTCCACTGGATGCTGAAACGCAAAACCCCGTCCACTTTCCCGCCAGCCGCTTTGACCCGTTCCTTCATGGAATCGGTCATGTTTCCCGAATAAGCCCAGGAAAAGTTATTATCCCATTTGAACATGGTCTTGCTGTCTTTTACCTGCGGGGCAATCAGGGAAACCATATTGCCTTGATGCTTCCCTTCCAAAAGAACGCTAACATTCTGCACCGTAGGAAGGACATCCTTAAGAAATGCGGAAATGGAAACTTCCTCAAGGCGTTCAAAAGATTTCGGGTTTACAGGAAGCCCGTTTGACATCTGGTCAAACACATCCCCGCCCGATACCCTGCTGGCAACATCGCGGCTGACAAAAAGAATGTTGTTAACCGTAACGTCATCCAGTGTGGCATAGCGGCGTTCCAGCGAATCCAGATATCCCATCTCGGCAATTTTCTTTTTGGCATCTTCGATCATCCGCTGGGTATAAATTGCTTTCGGGCGTTTGTAATTGGAAGGGGCGACCATAGCCTCGTATTTCGTAACGGCCTCGTTCAGGTCAGTGCCTTCCGAAATATCGGTCAACAAAGTTCCAATAGAGTGATTTCGAATCCGCCCAATCACGGCCCCTGCTTCAACCGAAGTTTCCCAGCAGAAAAGAACCCGCTTATCTTCAGGAAGCCTGTCGTAGGCTTTCTTGTAAATCAGGAATTTTCTGAGAACGGGAACCCACTCTTCGCCTTTATAAAGAGAATTTTGGGCGGTCAAATCGAGAACAGTCAAAACGGAATCCTCGGTCAATTCGCCAAGCGACCTCTGGAAAACATGGCGGGTATCCCGAAACTGGCCCCGAAGGGTATCCAGCGTTGAACTTCCCTTTGCCGTCAAAAACTTTTTAGGAAGGACTATTCTGAAATGATTCCAGCGCAGGCTTTTGTTTTCAGAATCAAAATTTGATTCAACTCCGAAGCCTAATTGATCCGTTACAAAAACGTCCATTATTTGGCAGGACTTCACAATACCCGCCATAGCATCTGCAACCGGCTGGTATTCTCCGGCATCGAAATCCCAAACAGTAACAACTTCGGTATTCTTTATGGTCACTACGTTGCCGAATGATTTTATGAACTGGCGGCAAGCACTGCAATCGTGTTCCCTCCGTTCCCTGAAGATTTCATTCGTCCCGGCAGGAAAACTGTCCAAATATTTGTTATAGAATTCGGTGTTATCCCCAACATCCATAACAAACAAATGGTCAATATCCCTCAGCATGGAGGCGACATGGTCTTGCATCTTATTCCTAAAGTTAAGGAAATCCATCTTTTTCTCCTATGGCTATTTGTTAATTAGATAATTCCTGTTGAATTACAAAAAGGCAGTTATTTAATTTCGTTCGGATTTAATTCCCAGCCCTACCTCTTATAGATTTTTATGAACAAGTATTTCTTTCTCATTTCATCATTACTTTTGCGTTATATTGTTCCGCGCCGGTAAACTCCTTTATCTCTATCGAAATAGATAATACCCATTCTAATTTCATTAACAATGTTTTTTTTCGTATGGGATGCCAAGTTTTAATAAAGAATTGTGAGCATATTTATGTATGCAAGGACTTGCACAGATGAAAAGGTTCTCTGGTTTATTGTTTCGTTTATCCAGATCGATATGATGGACTCGTTCCTCATTCGTAAGTTCTCGTCCAATAATTTCTTCAGCAACAATTCTGTGCTTAAAAATAGGTTTTGCGGTTTCAGAAAATCGTACTACCTCGTACCCTCGTATAATGGGTGGCCCTCCATCGGGTCTTCGCCAAGATTTAAAACCTAACTTTTTGCTTCTCTTTAGAATTTCTGTTGGATGTCTGTTGAGATAAGCGGCAACTTCTGTAAGCGCTTTTCCTTTTGAAGATAAAATGTATCCATCATCATCTTTAGTCCATTCTCTTTTACGAAAACATACATCACACCCAATTTTGGCAGCTCTATTCCTAATGCTTTTTACAGTTCGACAGAGTTTCTCAGCAATAATTTTGTGATTAGTTGTAAGATAATTACTTCTGATAAATTCGTCTTCTTGTTTAGTATAAAGTCTACATTCACGCATGAAAAACATACTCCTTTTGTGGTATCATCGTGAATTAGTAATTCCTTTTACATTGAACAGCGATTCGAAGCTCCGCATTATAAATGCCGCCATGAGTAATTTTAAGCTCAGGCATTCTACTGACGAACGGCTTAACTTTTCCGGTTTCTGTTTTAGAAATATATCCGATACAGTAGCTTTCTTTAGAGCTATTTACAAATACTTTAACGGCAATGGCGTTTTCGTCATATTGATTTTCAGGTTCAGGCACGAGTACCGTCATAATTTCTTCTGGAGCATAGTAAGTAAGCCGCTCAAGGGCTTTTTGCCGGTTCCCGAAAGTAACGCCTGCCACTTTTGTTTTCAGAATTTCTTTCCCGCCCATCGCCATATCGATCTCATCGTGCGGGGCTCCCAAGATTTTAAGCCTGTCGGGAATGTTTTCAGGGCAGTCCGCATAGTCTTTTCTTTTGAGATAATCTGCCAGCCATTTCACCCCGCGCCTTTGCAAAAGCCAGCGTTGAAAGGTAATGGCCCATACTTCAGGAGGATTTTCCAAATCCAGCTCGCCTCTTTTTTCCAGGCCGTCAAGCCAGATAAAAACATCGCTGTCCTTTTGCGAATACGGATTCTCTTTTCTTTGCAAAAAACGATTAAGACTGCCCATTCTGCCCTCCGTCAATTTTTTAATGCCCGAATCTCAGCACAACAAGATTCCGCCACTGGGAAAGGTCGAACCCCTTTAGAAGCCCCAGCAGCGGTTTCCACCTGCGGTAATTCGGATCACCGCCTTCTTCAATTTCTTTTTCAACTGTTTTTATAACATCTTCAACAGAAGCCATTCCTAAAGGCTTGCCGTACATATCCTCAGTAATTATGGTTTCGCCATCATCTGCATAATAAAAACAATCTGTTGGAGTTTTATCGAACAGCGGGAAAAAGGCCGGAACCGACCCCATTTCAATAGTGGCCACTTTCTCACCCCAAAAATAACGTTTCCCATTTACCGTTTCCGGCATGTTTTCGCAAACGTCAACCACAATAAGTTTATGTTCATACCCCATAAAACGCCCCCTGTGCGGCCCGATGTTTAGGCTTAAAATATTTTGTCCCGTCCGGATCAATTTTTGTCAGCACCATTTCAGCCATATCAAATAGCAAATTTTCTCCAGAAACCCGTTGCACTGTTTTTGCCCTGCTTGCTTTAACTGTTTTGTAAATTCTTTTATTTTCCTTCGGCGGAGTAGCTGTGTATGCCTGCATTTTTCCGCCCAAATAAAACGCAACAACATTTTTTACCCACCGATGCAGTTTAAAGTTTTCCAATTCCGAAAGAGGAATCCATCGAAGAGAAATAAACTCCGCGCTTTTTTGGTTAACGTGTTTGCTTGTATCTATATCTTGGGTACTTTGAATTATGAGGGTATTCCATTCAAAAAAGAATGTTTTAATCTGGAATATGCCCGTGTGGGTTATGTACCTGCCATAAAGTTGTATTCCGGTTTCTTCCCTGAATTCCCGCACAGCGGCAGATGCTATCCTCTCGGAATCCTCAGCTCCCCCTCCGGGAAATGACCACATCCCCCGCCCAGGGTTATTGGCCCGAAGGCCGAGAAGGACTTCCGGCTGTCCATTCTTAACACGGAAAACCGCTACGCCCCCGCCCCTGTACTTATGGGGAAGAGGTATTGCCAGGTTTATATGCAGTTTATGCCCCTTAATCGAAATCATGCTGGTTTGCCTTTTAAAAGAAACTGGAAGCAATCCTGGCCGTAACGCTTGAGGGCGTAATCAAGCCCATGCCTTCTTCCAATGAACATCCCTGCCAGCGATAAATCGGACATCGCATTAATGGCGTCCTCCGCATTATAAACACCCGCAATGACCCCGGTTTGAAGTTCGGATTTAAACCACCCGGAAAAACAGGCAAAATTATCGGTAAACCCATCGAACAATTTAACCAGAAAATCAACCCGCGGGCTTTCAAAAATACCTGACAGCGGAATATCTTTGAGCTTTTCAAAAACTTCTTTATTGGTAAACGCAAAACCTTCCATGTCTTTCTCCTGCATATCTTTGTAATTCCAGAGAAGATAAAAAAGGACATGATTTTTATTCATCCCACATCGATAAAAAGATGATTACCATTACAACCAGAAAAAATATTCCCGCACCCAATCCGGCATTCATTGTTCCTATGCCTCCTTTTTCGTTCCGAAATCAACGCCATTCCCGCAGCAATACAGGAGCCCTGCCTCCCATAAAATAATTAAATCTTTCAATAACAGCCCCCGCATACCAAATAGAATGGGAAGTTATCTCATCTTCTCTCCCATTTAACCGGGTAATTCCCGCATTGTAGGCCAGGGCGACAGACCAAAACGTATCTGTCCAGGGGTGGCACATGAGCCATCTTATATGCTGAACAGCCCTGCGGATATTCGCGTTAGGACACCGCCAGTCGAATCCATAAAAATAACGGCTATTAAGCTGCATAACCCCTTTGTCGTAAGTGCCGTTAGTATTCCTGCCGACAGCGTTCGGGTTAAGAGTCCAATTTTCGGTCAGCGCAATTGCTTTTACGAAGTAAGGCGGAATGTTGTACTCAACTGCAATGCACATTATCAAGCATATAATGGCTTGCATATTCCCTCCCCAAAAACAATACTTAATTTACATTGCCGGGCGTTTCCGGCCTCAATACAAAATCAGTGCAGGCAGGGCGCATAAATGCAACTTTCCCATACCCTTTTAAGCAGCTTGCAGGAATTTCAGTTTCATCAAAATTTTCACAATTCTCGCAGCAATACTTTTTATGCAGTTCCTCCATATCCGCAGCCTCCTTCTTCGGTCTTTGAACGAAATACAGTAAACAATAAAACCGTGGCCCGATACTTTCGACTCGGACTCGCAGTTGCCGTGTTTAACGCAAAAATCGCAATTAGTTCGCTCCCGTTTTCTTTTTTGCATTTTCCACCACCGTGTTCAAATAGTGAGAGGCTTCTTGAAGAGAATCCAGGAAGGAGCTATCCTCAAAGATCTGTACAATCTTTTTGACCTCTTTTTTGTAGTCAATTACGGCTTCTTCTGCCGTAACGCTTTCAAGAGGGCACCATTCGGGAAAGGCGACAATAGTATCATCAACGTAGTTTTCGCTGCTAACCTCTCCCCCGCGAAATTCTTTTTCACAGTAAAACTTCCCGCCGTTTTTTACCTGGTAGGCCGGACATTCAGCACAACAGGTTAATTTGTATATCTTTTGCATATTAGGATAATTCCTATAATCTTCAAAAAGGCTACTATTTAGGCATGGTCGTATATGAATCTAGCCGGAATAAAACGGATGCCCTTTACGTTAAATATATTCGGGAATGCGTCCGCACAAGGGAATTTACAGTTTTCAAAGAATCGGAGCTTGACGAAGGGATAAAAGAAGTCTGGAATTTTATAAAAGATCTTGCAACATCGGCGGCATTAAAAATTGGCGACCTCGCCAGGGCTTTAAAAAACAAAGATATATTTACTTTTTTTGCATCATTTAATTTTGACCCAAAAAAAATCGGCGAGGCTTTTAAAGGGGTTTATGAACTCATAAAAAAGGTAACCCAGTTTATTCCTGGAAATGTTGCAAAGATACTACAAACAGGTGTCGATAAACTTTCTCCTGAACATAAAAAAATAATTATTGATGGCGTGACTTCAATCGACCGTTGGTTAAAAGGACGTG
>Ga0209755_10008817_pt1 | contig 10717 bp, 4 predicted proteins | sample TergutCo191P1_FD_187301 | JGI IMG/M metagenome (GOLD analysis project Ga0209755, IMG submission 187301) | Cornitermes sp. P1 segment gut microbial communities from Petit-Saut dam, French Guiana - Co191P1 (SPAdes) (version 2) | ecosystem: Host-associated > Arthropoda: Insects > Digestive system >... | reverse complement strand
ACCTTCCAAACATGGGTCAAGCAGTAGTGTTGTGAGGAAAAAAGCAGGATTTTTTACTCACAAGTTTTTGCTTCGTCACAGAAACCACCACCACAGCGGTCATGGTATTCATGATTTTGCCACTTTACCCCCTCAAATATTGAAGTGAGGGTAAGCACAATCACCCACAGTAACTTAACATGGAACATTGTAGCAACAGCACCAATTCGTGTCAATGTTGCATGAGTAAAAAATCCTACATTTTTACTCATGCCAACTCGTAGTTTTAATGCGTTGCCAAATTTTTTTATTGTTATCAAAAAAATTCGGTGACGCAGTGTACTAAAATAAAATTACTTTGAGGGAACAGGAAGGGGAAATTTGGTATGAAAAGCAGAAAAGGGCGTTTTGTGGCTTATTTACTTACGGTGTTAATGGTGGTATCGGGTTTGCCGGTAACGGCGGCTGAACATAGTAGCTACGAATACGAGCCTATATCCGTGGTCGAATACGAGTATTGGCAGTGCGAGCAAGAAATTACGCAAAGGCAAGCAAATTTGCAGGAGTATGAGCCGAGATTTGCTACAACCTCACCCGGCGCAATAGAAATTATGCCGTTAAGCGAGACGGAAGAAACTTTTAACGTCACAACGTTCGGGCCGGCTGGCACAGTCGGGACGCTCCAAAATCTAATCGCAAACGCACCGACAGACGGCACGGTGCGAGTTTTGCGTATTATGAACAGCTTTGACATGACCTCGGCTGTAACGATACCAGCGAACACAAATATCCAGATAATTTCTGGCGGTAGCAACGTTTCGCTTACGCGCAACTCAGGTACGGGGAGACATTTTACCGTCAATGGAACGCTCACGCTTGGACGCGAAGGAGATGTTGCGGCGAATCTGATTGCGCTGACACGCACAACGAATCTTGCGAATGATGGTGGCGGCGTGAATATCCATGCAAACGGCACGTTTGTTATGAATGGCGGCACAATCAGCAATAATCGAGCCATCGGAGGTGCTGGTGTTGCCGTTTCAGGAGCAAACTCAATTTTCATTATGAACGGTGGCACAATCAGCAATAACGCCGCAGGAGGACATGGCGGCGGAGGCGTTTCGTCCGCTTGGGGCAGTGGAACAACTTTTGTTATGAATGGCGGCACAATCAGCAACAACACAGCAACACTAACATACAATCTCGACTGGCTTGGTGGCGGTGGCGTGGAAGCAGGCAGCGGAACCTTTACCATGAATGGCGGCACTATAAGTAACAATCAAACCAATGGCAGCGGTGGCGGTGTAGTCGTTACTGGTGGTATTTTCAATATATACGGTGGTACAATTACCGGAAATACGGCGGGAAGACCCGGCGGCGCTATGCGTACTACTGCAGGTGGAGCCACAAGCGTTAACATAAATGGTGCGGTGACAATTGACGGCGAAATTTCAATAAGACCAGGCAATCCTCCAAACATAACCGTGAGAGAAAGTGGTGCGCTCATCGTTCCTGTTGGTAGAACGCTTACAATTGCAAGTAACACCACACTAATCAACTCTGGCACAATTTCAAACAACGGCACTATCGCTAATAGTGGCATAATCATTAACCACGGTACAGTCAATAATAATGGCACAATTAACAATGTCGGTACGATTTACACTGTTGATGGCGGCATAATCGGTTTGGGGAATATTATCGGTATCGGTAGTATAATTGAACTCATTGATGATGGTGGCGAACCTGTCGATGTAACGACTTTCGAGCAACTACAATTTGCAGTATCTACTGCACCTGCAAACGGTACGATTCGGACGATACGCGTTGCGGGCAACATCAACATGACATCAGCGATTACAATTCTTTCAAACACTAATATTATTTTAATCTCGGACGGTAATGACGCTATACTCACGCGCAATTCTGGTAATGCACGACATTTTAGCGTCAATGGTACGCTCACCCTCGGACGTGAAAACGACCCTGCGGCAAACCGCATCTCACTCACGCGAACGGGAAATCTTGCAGGAACCGGCGGAGGCATAACAGTCAATAATGGCGGTACATTCAATATGCGCGGTGGCACAATTAGCAATAACAGAGCCTCATTGTTTGGCGGCGGCGTACAAATTAGCAACGGCGGCACATTCAATATGCAAGGAGGAGCGATAACCAACAACACCGAAACCTCAACCTCGAATATATCAGGTGGTGGTCGTTCTGGTGGTGGTGGTGTGGGCATAGCTGGAGGCGGTACATTTATTATGGCTGGTGGCATTATAAATGGTAATACCGCAGCGGCTCATGGTGGCGGTGTGAATATGCTACCTGGTAGTACATTCACAATGACTGGGGGTACAATAAGCGAGAATCATGCCGCAAGCGGTGGCGGGATATCTGTTGTCGGAGATTTTACTATGAATGGCGGATATATCAGAAATAATACTGCAGACTTTTGGGGTGGCGGTGTTGTCGGCAATTTTAGCCACAATGGCGGGGTAATTGAAAACAATACGCCTACCGGGGACACATTTGATGCCACAACATTCGCACAACTGCAATCTGCCATACCTAATGCACCCACCAACGTACCCGTAATCGTTCGGGTTATGAACAATATTGATATGACTTCGTCAATAGGCGTTTCCGCAGGCCGAGACGTAACGCTAATTTCAGGCGGCGGAGATGTTGCTCTCACACGGAACTCTGGCACAGCGAGGCATTTTAGCATCAGTGGCTTTGAGGGAATCATTGGCACGTTGACACTTGGGCGTGAGGGTGATGTGGAAGCAAATCGTATTTCTTTGACAAGGGCAACAAATCTTGCGAATGATGGTGGCGGAATAAGCATCGGCGGCGGCGGTGCTTTCATTATGCGTGGTGGCACAATAAGCAACAATCGGACGAGTAGTACCGCTACCGGAGGTGGCGGCATTGCGATTAATGCCGGAAGCAGCGGCAATACAGCGAGTTTTCGTATGTACGGCGGCACTATAACAAACAATACATCCGTGAATAATGGTGGTGGCGTGGGAATATGGCATCTCGGCGAATCCTCATTCACGATGCACGGCGGCATAATAAGCAGTAATAATGCTGGAACTAACGGTGGTGGTGTGTGGATTAGCTCTCGTTCTTTGGCACTCAGAGATTCGCCGTCATTTACAATGCACGGAGGGACAATTTCTGGTAACTCCGCAACTACCAACGGCGGCGGTGTGTTCGTAGTGCCAGATAGCGTAGATGGTAGTGCATTCATTATGAACAATGGAACCATCATGAACAACACCGCTGGAGTGTGGAATGGAGGCGTTCGTGGGTATTTTATCCACAATGGCGGTATAATTGAGAACAACACCCCCGAAGATGGTCTTACAGAAACATCTGTAACTACATTCGCGCAGTTACAAGCAGCAATATCGAATGCTCCCAACAACGTACCCATAACTATTCGGGTTATGAACAATATAGATATGATATCGTCGATAACCGTTTCTTCGGGGCGGGATATAACTCTTATCTCTGGCGGCGGCGATGTTGCACTTACACGAAATTCTGGCACAGCACGTCATTTCTCTGTCAGCGGCATTCTCAACCTTGGACGCAAAGGAAATGCAGAGGCGAATCGCATTTCAGTGACCCGAACGGAAAACCTTGCAAACAATGGTGGTGGAATAACCGTCAACAATAATGGGATATTCAATGTATACGGAGGTGCAATCAGCAACAACAGAATAGCGAGCGGCGGTGGCATAAGTATCAGTAGTGGCGGTACGCTCAATATGTTCGATGGCATAATCACCGAAAATATTGCAACTACCAACGGTGGCGGAGTGAACGTGGCATCCGGTGGTGCATTTGTAATGAATGGCGGTCTAATCACGGAAAACACCGCGAATACCACAAGTAGCCCCAACGGTGGAGTTCATGTTGTGAACACAGGTGCATTTACACGCAATGGCGGCATAGTTTGCAAAAATACACCCACGGATGTAAATAATGCAATTTGCGTTGGTTGCTCATTATGTGACTACAATTTCGTTCCGACAATTACATTCATCCCTGCCAACGTTGCGATTACCGATGCAAATCTTGTCCAAACAGTTAATGTGACAGGCATGGCAACCGGCAACATTAATGTAACATACACAATACCCACTGAATTACAAAACAACGTTAGTGTGACATGGACAGCGGGTTCATCGGGCATAATCATCACGGGCACTCGTCCAGACACAAATGTACCTGCGCTTACAGGCAGTTTCAATGTGTCTGTAACTCGCGAGGGTGTGACAGAATCATTTGTGGTTACGGTAAATCTTACAACAACATGGGTTGCTCCTACAGTACCCGCCGCAATAAACAATCTTACTGCGGCTCCGGGCAGCGGGCAGGTCACGCTAAACTGGACTGCGCCTAACAACGGCGGTTCAGGGATTATCCGTTATGAATTTAGACAACGCACCGGTACCGGGGAATGGGGCGTATGGACAACTACAGGGGCAACGACAACCACGTTCATTCGCACAGGACTAACCGGTGGCACATCTTTCGGTTTCCAAGTCCGTGCTGTAAACGCCATCGGTTATGCGTCCGAATCTAACATTGCTTCAGCTACTCCCTTTTCCCTTTGCCCTGACTGCGGGGAACACCCCTGCGAATGTCCTGCATCTGTAACTTTTACGTCAAGCGTAAACGGGACAGTCGGTGCAAGTGCGTCTGGTATTCCTACCATCACAAGCGGTCAAGAAGTGCAGGTCGGCACAAGTGTAACATTTACAGCAGCACCCGGCACAGGCTTCCGCGTCGCAAGATGGTACGTGGGCGGAGTAGTTGTTCCGGGTGTAACGGGAACAGTGCTTACCCGTACAGTTCCCGTCACAGGATTATCTGTCCATGTGGAATTTGGGCAGGGAAACATTGATATGGAGTTCGGACAATACAGCGTAATCGCTACTATTGTGCCTGATGATGCAGGTAGCTTTGTAGAAACTTCATTTGCGGCAGGAATGGCTCGATTGGCAGTTGCAACAAACAGCGGTTGGAGATTTGACGGTTGGTTTGAAAACAACGTGAGGGTTCATGGTGGAGCGATTTATGGATTTTTGGTTACGCGGAATAGGGAATTGGAAGCGCGGTTTATTGAAATTCTGCCGCCCACAACCATAAACCAAATGACAATCCCCAATGGAACCGTCGGTCTGTCATATCGTCAACAGTTTTCTGCAAATGGTACTGCACCGATTACTTGGACTGTGGCATCCGGAGCGTTACCGCAGGGTTTGCGGCTTAGTGCATCGGGGCTTTTGTCGGGTACGCCTGTACAAGCGGGTGATTTTAATTTCACAATCAGGGCAGGCAACAGCGCGGGTTATGTAACACGCCCGTTCAGCTTGACAATCACTCTTGTACCGCCAACAGCAATATCACCGGCAACTCTGTCTGACGGAATTGTCGGAATCCCATATCGTCAAGCGTTTTCTTCGGGCGGTTCTGCGCCTCGAACGTGGACGATGGCATCCGGGGAATTGCCGCAAGGATTGACTTTAAGCACAGCAGGCATCTTGTCCGGCACACCGGAAACGGCAGGAAATTGGAGCTTTACCGTTAGAGTAAGTAACGATGCCGGCTATGAAACAAGAAATTTCACTATGTCAACATGGGCATTTGACATTACCGCTACCGCCACGCCATCGGGCTGGGGCAGCATTACAGGCATTGCAACAAATCAAGGTGCAAGCGTAACGCTAACTGCCACGCCAAGCGGTAACAGAAACTTTGGCGGATGGCATGAAAACGATGCAAGTGTGACCACTTCACGCGATATTACAGTCACAACGAGCGGAAGAAATTTGGAAGCACGGTTCGTACAACCTGTTGTTCAACCCGTCGCTCCAACATCCATTTCTTCGTTGAGCAACACAACCGGAACTATCGGAATTGCATACCGCCAGCAATTATCGACAAATAGTAATGCAACAACACCGATTGCATGGACTATTACAATGGGTACATTACCTCTCGGCTTAGAGTTGAGTTCGGGGGGATTGCTGTCCGGAGTGCCGGAACAAGATGGAATATTCCGCTTTGAGGTTGAAGCAAGAAACGCAGTAGGTTTTGTGCGGAGAGAATTTGCATTGGCTATCTTGCCCAGCATAGGTATTACTTTATCCGCTGTTCCGCCCCAAGGCGGCACTGTGTCCGGCGTTGAAGTTGCCCAAGGAGAAGCCGCCGTATTAACAGCCACGCCAACCGAGGGTTGGGATTTTGACGGATGGTTTGAAAATGACGTGAGGGTATACGAAGATGCCGAGGTTTCTGTTACGGCAGTCGGACGCAATTTGCAAGCGCGTTTTACACAATATGACTACTGTGGTGAATGTGGTTATTTCCCGTGCCAATGCTGCGAAGATTGTGGCGAACATCCTTGCATATGCTTTGACTGTGGATATTGCGAGGACACTGGCTGTGCGGAATGTTCCGTCGGTGACTGCGGATATTTCCCCTGTCGTTGTTGCGAATATTGCGGCGAGTATCCCTGTGAATGTCCCGCTTGCGAATATTGCAATGAATACCCTTGCATTTGCGTTACCCCGCAACCCGATTCGATTCTCTCCGTCAGTACCGCATTTGCGGAAGCGGGAGATAACGTATCTGTCCAACTTCGATTGGATAATAACCCCGGCTTTGCGGCGATGTTAATGCGACTTTCGTTTTCGGAATATTTAACACTTACCGGCTACACGGTGGGTCGCCCCAACCTCTCTGCCGAAGCACTCGCAGATCTATATGACGGATTTGTAAGTCCGGAAATTGGTAGCGACGATACGTTTATGGGATGGGCGGCGCGAAAATCTGATACTACCATTAGCGGAGTTTTGCTCACTTTGAATTTTGCAGTAAGCTCAGGCGCGCCAAATGATACGTTTCTTCCTGTAGAAATCTTTTTTGAAAGTTATGCCGGTGGTTCTGAAGAACCCACTAATGCGGATTATGAAACGCTTGCCATAGGCATCAGCAACGGTGGTGTACAGGTGCAACCTTTCATATTCGGTGACGCAAGCGGCGACGGGCGCGTTACTTCCGCAGATTCAACCGTGCTTGCAAGGTATCTCGCAGGGCATAATGTAACAATTGACCGTCGCGCTATGGATTTGAACGATGACGGATATATAGACGGCGCAGACCTTGGGTATCTTGTCCTATGGTTGGTAGGGCGCGGAGTACCGCCTGTTTTGAGATAATACAAGCAAACCCCGATACCCCGTCGTTACGGCGGGGTATCGTTAATTTGCGATGGAGGAATGGAGTATGTTCCGTAGTAATACGTCAATCATTCGTCAACGCTACAAATTATTATTATTTTTGACTTGTGCGTTGATTTTGTTTCCGATTTCAAGTGCAATATTTGCATCCGAAGCCGCCGTTATAACGGTTGGGAGCGCAGTCGCAGAACCGGGGCAACGTGTAACTATCCCCGTTACAATTGAATCCAATCCGGGAATTATGAATATCAGACTGAATATCGAATACGATGCGACACGGCTACGCATAGACAGCGTAGATTCTGTTGTACGTGGAACGGCACTCGGCAGGCTCTCATTCGTTGGCGTTGACGAAAGCACTTTCCGAAACAATCCATTTACGGTTATGCGGCAAGGGACACTTAACGACACCTCCACGGGCGTACTTATATATGTTGAGTTTACTATCTTGGAAAACGCACCCGCCGGGGAAGCTGCCGTTACTGCTATTGTTGGTGACAGGGATGCGTTTAGACATGATACGGTTAATCGCTCCATGATTCCGATAACTGTTTCCGCATCATCGGGCGGCGTTACTGTATTGGGGGAAGAACACGAAATAGTGACACAACCAACACCCACACCAACCCCATCTCCCGCGCCAACACCGGAAATTACGCCAACCCCATTTCCGTCCCCTACGCCAACACCCGAAGCCACCCCAAGTCCAACACCGGACGTACCATTACCCTCACCCGAACCCACCACCACTCCGGAGTCAACCCCACCACCCGCCACACCTGCGCCAACACCAAGCGCACCTTCCGGTTGGCAGATAATCACCCCGCAACCGGTGTATGTGCCTACGTTGCCACCGACATTGCAGGCGATTGTTAATGAAAATTTTGTATTTACAGCTGAAATATACGACACAGACGAAAATGAATCTGCTAGGGTGCTTTTGTCTGTACCTTTCGAGAAGCAAGCCGGCACTATGCTTGAAATCTTAGTCGCTTATCTCATCACAGAGGATGGCGAAACGGAGCTTATAATTCCAAGCCTGTACGATGCGGAAAACTCCGTTATGAGATTGATTGGTTATACAGGCGAGTTTTATATGGTTGCATCCAACCATGTTTTTTTTGCCGATGTTTCTTCTGAACGGTGGTATCACAGGGCAATTACATTTGTTGCGGCGCGGGAATTGTTTTCGGGTGTCGGAAATAATCTTTTCGCGCCGTCCTCCACCACGACGAGGGGAATGTTTATAACCGTACTGTCACGGCTTGGCGGCGTGAATACTTCGGCGTTTGACGATTCACCATTTGCCGATGTTGACATTGACGAATGGTATGGGCGCGCAATCTCGTGGGCAGCAATGGAAGGCATTATTTGCGACAGTATTTTGGGTGGCACGATGGATACATTCCGGCCATACGCATACATTACCCGCGAGGAAATGGCTGTGATTTTTGCTAACTATTTATCCGCAAGAGATTTCCCGTTAATTTATTTAGATGTGCCTTTGTTTTACGACATTAACGAGGCCAGTCCGTGGGCGAGGGAAGCAATACAATCAATGAGAACCCACGCCATAATTTCCGGCGTAGGTGGCAATCTTTACAATCCGCAAGGGCAAGCAACACGAGCGGAAGTTGCACAAATATTTACAAACCTTGTTCGTGCGGTTGTAGGGTTGAGTTGATTCTCTGATGAAAGGGATTTTATAAAATGAAGTGTAGAAAATATAATGCAAGACGAACTCTATTAACGGTAATTGTTGTCGCGTCCATAATGGCAATGGTTTCAATCGTTGCCGCTATTGTTTACGCACAGTCAACATCTACAACATTGAATGGTCAAGTAAGTGCAAGGCTATCTACGAGCCACTACACAGACGATTTGCGAAACGAACTTGCGTCGCTAATTTGGTACGCTGAACGTCTAATAGGCGACACCTGTGTATCGGAGGACGGAAGCGAAATACCATCAACCCGTTATTGGGCAAATTCATCTGCGCATAGCACATTTCAATCTGCAATAAATAGCGCGCAAGATATTTTTGCAAGCGTCGGGTATCTTTTCCCCGGCGATATATTCAATGCGACCATCCGCATTGATGATAACACAGGATTTGCGGGTATGTTGTTTCGTGTACGCATCCCAGACGGCGTGGAGTTAATAGGCACTCATGTACACGACCAACCCGATATGGATTACGGGCTTGAACTGCCTGCGTGTGTGAATAATATTCTCGCATCGAAAGCCGCGCCGCTTCGCGGAGATGTATTTGTAGGATGGGCAGGGCGTTCAACAAATTTTTATGGAAACGGCGAACTGTTCACCTTAACATTTCGCGTGACAGATGATGCAGTTGCAGGGCAAACCGTTCCAATCATGATTGCATTTGCGAACGGCACTCCCGCATATGAACTTCCAACCGATGCAGACAAACGCGAATTGCAAATCTCACTTCCCGGAGGTGTACTCGGTCTTGGCGAGAGTGCAGAAATTGGCAGGGTAACTTTCGGGCAATCCATACATGAACTCACAATATTCGTTACGCCTAATCACAGGACAATCGTAAATCGAATTGGCGAGTACGCGGAATTTGATTTTACTGTGACAAGCTTGCCTCCTAATCAAACATTTTGTCTTGCATGGCCGACCTGCACCAAAGGCTCTGCTTGCCCCGCTCATCCCTACAAGCACCCGGAGCAAGTCGCAGGTATAGAAATCGAAAATTTGCCAAATTTCATTTCTGCGTCCGGTTACGTGAGAACAAATAATGTCGGCGCAGGCAAAAGCGTATTCATTTTGAAACTTGTTGATACCGACACCAGCGCAACGTCGAATTTTGAATTTGGGGGCGTAGTGTTTTCATCAAACGGAACATCGGTCGCAGAATAATTTTACCATTAAAATTTTCGCAACAAGAAAGTAAAAAAATTATCGCTATTTTTATCGAGAATTTTCAAAAACGCATATCGTAGAAATCCCTCTTTTGCACTGTTTCGTAAAAGGCAAGCAAGGCAGACGTATATACCTTTTCGGTATATTCGCCTGCCTGCTTGTTGGGCTGCTGCCCAAACCCGCTCGTGCCGCCACGTTGCGACTGGCACGTTAAGCCGCCCGTTGGTCGGCTACTTGGCGGCATAGCCGCTATGTAAATTTTCACGCGCCGCTGGTGGACGGATGCGTGAAAATTTTTTCGCTTGCGCGGCAGCTCCTCGCCCCAATGGGCGCAGAGCAAAGTGCAAGATTTTTTGTTGTCGCAGTTGCCCTTCCGCCCCTTGGGGCGGAGGGTATCGTGCAAAAAAATTTCGTTTACTACAAGCTGTGTTCATAACTTTTGTTGCGTTCGAGTTGGTGTGGTTGGCGTGGCGTGTCCAAAAACATTTGCACGTTCTGCCGCGCTTTTTGCAAGTCAACCATTTCGTCGCGGAGCTTGCTATAACCGTTGTACAATTTTTTCTTTTCTGCGGCGAGTA
>Ga0209755_10008816_pt1 | contig 10718 bp, 9 predicted proteins | sample TergutCo191P1_FD_187301 | JGI IMG/M metagenome (GOLD analysis project Ga0209755, IMG submission 187301) | Cornitermes sp. P1 segment gut microbial communities from Petit-Saut dam, French Guiana - Co191P1 (SPAdes) (version 2) | ecosystem: Host-associated > Arthropoda: Insects > Digestive system >... | reverse complement strand
CGGGTCCGGTGCGTGTGGGTCTGGTGCGGGTGGGTCTGGTGCGGGTGGGTCTGGTGCGGGCGGGTCCGGCGGAATGTTCTGTGTTGCAATATCCAGCTTTTCTTTAAGTATCGCCTGTATATCGGCGATGCTTTTTATTACATCCGCTACGCTGTTGTTCACAGCAAGAAGCGCGTTCATATCAATATTTTCATAACCTTGGGCTGTTACATAATCAATAACATATTGGATTTTCTCGCCCTCGGCGTTCAGTATATGGCTTAGAGCTGTTTCCTCCATAGCAATGGAAATAATTATCGCGCTCAAAGCTTCTTCAAGGTTGGGTATTCCATTTATATCCGGGAATGTGGGCATAGACATTTATTCTCATCTCCATATCTGCGATTCGGGGGCCTGTGCCTCCTTTTTTAGTATATTCGCAAACGGAAAACTTGCCCCTTATTTTTATGTAACCTAATTTGGGGTTCAAGCATAGATTGTACCAAAAGGAGGAATCACCATGTCATTACCCAAATTTCCTATTAACCCGGGCGATATGACCAGAGAAGACGTCATCAACTTGATTCTAGCATCTATCGCCATGGAGGAGGTAGGTTTAAGCCATATAATAAACGCCGAGGGCGAAAAGATTCAATATCTGCTGGGGACGCTGGAAGGCGTAACCGGCCCCGGTGCGACTGTAGACCAGATTCTACAAGCCAACGAAAGCGTAAGAGATTTGCTGGAGCAGGCAGCCAGCAACCAACAAACACTATCAGAAAAAATGCAGGCGGCGTTATCCGCCGCAACCCTGCAAGGCCCGACGGGCCCGACAGGCCCGACAGGGCCGGAGGGAGGCCCGGCCGGACCCACGGGACCCACGGGCATGGACGGCGCAACCGGCCCGACAGGCACAGATGGCCCGACAGGTGCGACCGGCGCAACAGGTGCGGACGGCGTGGCAGGCCCAACAGGCAACACCGGCGCAGATGGCACCACAGGTGCAACCGGCGCAACAGGTGCGGACGGCGCGGCAGGCCCGACAGGCAACACCGGCGCAGATGGCACCACAGGTGCAACCGGCCCGACGGGCGCAGATGGTGCAACCGGTGCGGACGGTGCAACAGGTGTGACCGGTGCGCAAGGAATACAGGGGATACAGGGTATTCAAGGAATACAGGGCGAAGCCGGAACCGTGGGAACAATTGTCGGTTCTTATCCAGACCTTGCCACCCTTGAATCCGAAGTGCCTGTGGGCACACCGGGCGAATTTTACTATGTAAACCCTGATCTTTATGTTTGGGACACGGTCAGCAATTCATGGGAAAACGTGGGTTCAATCGCAGGCCCACAAGGCGTAACCGGCCCACAGGGCATAGCCGGCGAACAAGGCCCGGCAGGTAACACAGGCGCGACAGGCTCAACGGGTGCAACCGGCCCGACGGGTGCGACAGGCTCAACGGGTGCGGACGGAGCTATCGGCGCGACAGGCGCAACAGGTGCGACAGGCGCAACAGGTGTAACGGGTCCGACAGGTCCTACGGGGCCGACAGGCGCAAGCGCGATTATCCCGTATGCTTCGGGTGCGATTGCAACCCTTAACACAGCCGCATTGGGCGCGTTAAGCACACCAACCTATGTGGGCTTCGGCAGCAGTGCCGTTGGGGCCCAAGTTCTGGGCGGGACGCTCACCCTTGCGTCCGAAGCCGATGATTATTCTTTTGTAGTTCCGCGCAGCGGCACAATCACATCCGTATTTGCAAGGTTTACAGTTATGGTTGCAACAAGCATTTCTTTAGGAACCTTGTATGCATACGCTCAGTTATACAGTGCACCTGCCGGAAGCAGCACCTACTCGCCTATTGCCAGCACGAAAATTCAGCTTGCACCCGGCATAGGCATTGTAACCATAGGCACAATAGTACGTGGGTCGGCTACCGGGTTAAGCGTACCGGTTACTGCAGGAGACCAACTGCTAATGGTGTTTAGCGCGCAAAACACAAGCGTGCTTTCCATTCTGGGCTCCGTCAACGGCTTTGCAAGCGCAGGCGTAGCCATTTCTTAAAAATTTTTAATTTATAAAAAGGAGCTGTCTCGCCAAAGCAAGGCAGCTCTTTCTTTGACAGGAGGTAGAACATGCTTACCATAAGCCTATGTATGATTGTTAAAAACGAAGAGAGCGTGCTTGCGCGCTGTCTTGAAAGCATAAAGGACGCCGTGGATGAAATTATAATTGTAGACACCGGCTCCACCGACAATACGAAGGAAATTGCCCTCCGCTATACCGGCAAGCTTTACGACTTTGAGTGGATAGACGATTTTTCCGCAGCGCGAAACGAAGCTTTTTCAAAAGCAACGATGGACTATCAAATGTGGCTGGACGCGGATGATGTTTTCCCGGAAGAATCCCTTAACAAACTGCTTGAGCTGAAAAAAACACTGGACCCCGGGGTTGACATTGTCACCATGAAATATATAACCCACTTTGACGAGCAAGACCGTCCTGTTCTGGCTTCCACCCGCGAACGCCTGACCAAGCGGGAAAAGGGATATCTTTGGACAGACCCGGTGCATGAATGCATACCGCTTATAGGCAATATTTTTTACAGCGACATGGAAGTTCATCACAGAAAACAAAAAAAAGAAGGGGTTTCCCACCGCAATCTAAATATTTATATGAATTTAGAAAAAAGCGGGAAACCCCTATCCCCCCGGCAGCAGTATTATTATGCTCGTGAGCTGAAGGACCACGGCCTGTGGATAAACTCGGCGTATTATTTCGAGAAATTTTTGGAATCAAAGCAAGGCTGGAAGGAAGATAATATCGCCGCGTGTTACAACCTATCGCTTTGTTACAACATTTTGGGGGACACGCAGAAAATACTGCCTATTCTGCTAAAAAGCTTTGAATACGATGCCCCTAGGGCAGAAAATTGCTGCGAAATCGGGTATTATTACAAGCGGGCGGGGCGGTACGATACATCCCTAAAATGGTTCCGGCTTGCGGCAGCTTTGGATGACCAAACGACTGCGGGGTTTATCTTAAGCGACTACCACGGATATATACCCAATATCGAATGCTGTGTCTGCTGTTGTCATCTGAAGGATTTTGCCGGCGCGGAGAAATTTAACGAACGCGCAGCTTCATTTAAGCCCGATTCGCCCGCCGTAAAGTCTAACAGGGCTTTTTTGTCCGCCATGAAATAATCGCAAGGGCTAAGAGCGGTATCTTCACACTCGCTAGGGATACCGCAGGCCCTGGCTTGGATGCACAAGCCCGTCGGCCGGAATAACGCTATATCGCTAAACAGTCCGATACTTACATGCACTTCACCGTAGCACTCGCCATGCTGTAAATTAACGTCTAAGGCAACGGCCTTGCCTTTTACCATCACAAAAGGCTTCGTGTCTTGAAGTGTACTTTCGCCGCCGCACAAATCGGTTCCGATTACTCTGCCGTCTCCAGCCAAACCGAAAATTGTTTTTTTCATAACGAAAGTATTGGCGGCCTCGGCTTGGCTGATTACACAACCGTCATCGCCCCAAAAAGTAAGGAGATATTCAAACACGAATTTGACCCTCACATCCCAATACCCGGCGCGGAGAGAGTTGGGCTGCTTATGCACGATGCGTATATTTTCTATTCTCAGGTTATCAGCCGTAACAAACGCTGTGTCACTCGGCGCAATAATAATGTCGCCGTTTCCGCGGCAAGGGCCGGAACACCGGCAGGCCGCACGGGCCGGGCCAAGCTGCTCGGAGGTCAGGCAATTCTGACATCTGCAGCTTTCATAGGCCTTATACGCTATAACGCATTTATCCTCCATTTCATACCACTCCCAATAAATCATACTTTGGCATGATGTTATATTCCAGTATATGTACATCCCATATATTTGTGAGATAATACATGGGGAAACATGCAAATCATATATTTCGTCGAAAGTTTCGCCCCTAAACAGCCCAAAGCGGTATAATCTTGTGCTGTCCTTTAAGGGGCAAAAGTTCCCTTGCCAAACAAATGACACCACCTTCGCCTATGTTCACATTTTTGATTTTGTCGAGCATGGCGAAATTTTTTATGTCCTTTGGGTCGGGTTCTGCGGTGGATTTGATTTCAATGGGGTACAATGTGTTGTTTTCGTAAATTAGCAGGTCAATCTCTTTTTGATGCCCGTCGCGCAGATGGTATAAATCCACCTCCAAGCCCGCGTTTGCATAACTCTTGAGTATTTCGCCAATAACAAAGCTTTCGAAAAAGTGCCCGCTCATCGCACCGGAAAGCAGTGTTTCGGGTGTGAGCCAACGAGTAAGATATGCCGCGAGGCCTATATCCAAAAAGTGTAGCTTGGGTGTTTTAACGGCCCGGCTGATTGCATTGTTGCTATATGGTTTTAGAATGTAAACAATTCCGCTTGTTTTCAGGATGGACAGCCATCTTTTAGCCGTTGGCTCGCTTATGCCCACGTCTTTTGCAAGGGATGACAGGTTCAGCATTTGCCCGGTCATGGCAGCACACACCGTCATAAACTTATAGAAGCTGTCTTCATCTGCAACTTGCGTGAGCTTGCGTACATCGCGCTCTATATATGTTTTGACGTAGTCGGAGTAAAAAACCTGCCAGCTAAAATCGGGATTGGCTACAAGCTCCGGCAAACACCCCCGATGTGACCCCCCATGACTTTGGGGTGTTCATCAAGATTTTGCTTGCATTCCGCCCTTTGAGATATTCCATTGTGGGGAGAAACGGTTTGTTCCATTCCTCACCGTTAATCTCCCGCAGGGATAATCCATGCAATTCCAGTATTCCGGCCAAGCTCTCGGTCACATTCTCCATTAGTTCGAAACTTTGCGAGCCTGTTAAAAAGAAATCCCCTTTATTGCGGTTCTTATCCAGCAGAATTTTTATATAATGAAAAATTACCAGCGCGTACTGTACCTCGTCAATAAACAAGGGCGGCGGATAAAAGTCAAAAAATACCGAAGGCTCCGCGATTGCGCGCTGACGGATAGGCAAATCATCAAATGTGATTTTTGGAACATCCGGCTTGAGTGTTTCTATCAAGGTTGTCTTTCCCACCTGACGCGCCCCGGTTACAACAACCGCCCCTTTCATCTTAGCCCGATTCAAAACCGCTTGTTCGATATGTCTTTTGATATACATGGCTCACCTCAAAAAATTGCAAAAGCCTCCATCTGCCTGTAATATATGAACTACAGCGAAGGGGAGGTGTTTTTGATGTTTAAACTGATTCTTGTGCTTATATTTGCCGCTTCATGCGGCAGGGGTGCGCCTGCAGATACTGACGCCCGGGAAGAATCGCGTGAAATGGCAACAATAGAAAGCCCGGCGGAAACCGATATCGCCGTGCCGGAATACCCACCGGAATCAATCCCGGAACCGCCCCCTGAAGCGGAGCCACAACCCCCGGGAGAGCCGCCCATGTACACCTTGGCAGAGGTATTGGAAATCGCCAATGCCCGCCGTGAGGGTTTAATTAAACCCGGGTTGGAGCGTGCGGAAGCCCTTGTGTTGGGCCGTACGCCACAAACCATTGAAACATGGCGATTCAGCGCGGAAGTGCCAAGGGCCGAAGAAATCTCATCCGCGGACGCACTGTACGACGCAGAAATTTTATTTGAAATCATGCGGCAGGTCTACGGCGCGTATACATACTTCGGAGGCGACGAGGTTTTTCTGCCTATTTTCCAAGAGATTCGGGTGCGGCTTGCAGAAAGGGATTATTGGAGTGTAGCCAATTTTTCCACGCTTTTGTACAATAATTTGTCACCGGCAATTGCCGACAATCACTTTTGGATAGATGGGCGGCAGTTGGGCATCAGATATGATTTTTTTATAACGGACAGGTCTTTTGAAAGAAATGAAAACGGCTTCCGATGCACGGAAACCGGGCGATATGTAGTTTCAGCCGAGGGGCATAACATAAACGGGCTTTTCCGGCTTGCCATGAACGACGCAGGGGAGTTTTATTACACAATAGTTGTGGCCGTCCCCCGGACGATTACGTATTATTTAACCTTAGTATACAAATGCGGCTACTACGAAGAGCTTCGCCTAAACCGGCTTCCACCGGCCACATCAGGTGGTTCTGGGGCCGTCACACTGCGACAGATAGGAGACATTCCCTTTGTGGCAATCGGGTCAATGGGCTTTCCCGATTCAACCTATGGGTTTAATAACGCAAGCGCCCGGCAATTCCTTGAAATCGCATACGAGCTTCTTGATGAGCCGGTTATTGTCGTGGATATTCGTGGCAATTCCGGCGGCAACGGCACACTTCACAGCCGTTTCCTGCATATTCTCACAGGGGAAGTCGTGCCGCAAAACTATCTCGGCCTGCGCACGGGAAGTTATCAGGGCTGGCCGGACATACCTTACGAAAGCGTGTTTTTCTTTCTGCCGGAGATTGTGGCCATATACGCGCCCTCCGAGCCTTTTGGAGATTATCATACTCTCAGGGATACCGCGACCGACCGTGTGGTTGAAAACGACCGCCTGATTATTCTGCTGACCGACAGAAACTCCGCTTCTGCCAGTGACGGCTTTGCCGACGCGCTTCTTAATGTGGAAAACACATTAATAATCGGCCACAATACCGCCGGCGTGCTTCATACGGACATGACATACCCGTCCCTTTTTCTGCCTCGCTCCGGCATGAGCTTCGGCCTAGGCCGCGCAATCCACCTGCACCCGGAGGGTCATTTACAAGAGGGCGTCGGCGTCGCCCCGGATATTTGGTTCACCGGGCGCAATCTGATGACAGCAATTGTAAATTTGCTGGAAACTTAACTTATCCCGCAGAGGCAACTTTTGTGATGGCAAGGCTTAGATTCTTCGAGAGGTCAATGGTTTCGCCGGTGCTGCGGATTTCCACTGTAGGGCGAAGGACGTTTTCACTGCGGGTGACTACGCCTATGTGCCCGTCGGATAGTTCGACGGCAGTGCCTATGGGATAAAGAACCAAATGCTTGGTAAAAGCCTTTACGATTTCGAAGTCGAAGGCTTTGCCAACCTCGCTGCTGATAAGCTCAAAGGCTTCGGCGGGGGACATGGGCTCGCGGTGGGGGCGGCGGGACGTGACTGCGTCATAGGTATCGGCCACGGCGATTATTTTGCTAAACAGCGGTATTTCATTACCCTTTAGCCCCTTGGGATAGCCGCTTCCGTCCACACGCTCATGATGGAACATTATGCCGTTCCACAGCTGTATGTCTCCAAAGCCCTTACTTTTTAAATTGTTCGCGCCGTTGACGGCATGTTCCTGAATAAGTTTATATTCCTCGTCGCTTAATTTTCCTTTTTTGCCCGTTATGTGCTGCGGGATGTACGGCTTGCCCACATCGTGTAAAATGGCGCATCTGGCCAATTTTATCAGCTCTGTCGAGTAAAAACCCATGGCCTTTCCCGTGGCAACGGAAAGTATAGTCACGCTTAGGGAGTGGTGGTACGGGAAGTCCTCGATGGTTTTTAAATCCTGTATATGAATCAGTCCGGAAATATCCTGAGTGACTTCGGAGACGAGACGGTTCAGCGTGTGTTCGAATTTGCTTACGACCTCGAATGCCGTGGATATTCTCACGTTTCCACCTGGGGTTTGCAACGCCCCAAAAAGCTCGCGGATGGACTCCAATGTTAATACACGCAAGTCCTTCTCCAGCACGGGGCGGACTTTTCCCGTGGCCGTTTCAAAGCGGATTTGCGGCGGCGGTTCCGGCTCGGGCTTTTCGTCCAAATTTACGCCCCGCAAAAGCGTCCCCGTGCCCGGCTCCCGCTGAACATAAACAACCACCCGGCGCACTTCGTACTTTGCCAGCTGCCCCAGAGTTTTCTCGTCAACCTCCGTGTCCTTGCGGACTATCATCATCTGCGCGCCCCCGTGGGTTACATACACCGACTCCGCAAGTGTCATACCTATTTTTACATCGTCTACCTTGATTCTGACTTTTTCCTTTTCCTTCATGGCGGTCGCCCCCTTAGGTGCTGTCTATTAGACTTCTTGCACAACTTCAAAATTTTCGGAGAGGGCTAGCGAAAGCGGCGCGGCTTTCTGAGCGCACGTAGCGTTTTGCGAAGCAAAATGCATGGAGCGAAGCGGCTTGCCGCGCAAGCACGAGACGAAAATTACAGTTGCGCAAGAAGTCTATTATATCAGAGGTTTATTTATCTTAGAATAGCGTCCCAAGCCCAGCAGCGCGGACAGCGTTTTGGCCTGCCGGTGTAAGCAACCATTCGGCGATTTTGCGAGCGGGATGGTTATCGGGGGTATCGGCGCGGATTACGGCAAAATAATTCGTGGTAAGGGGATACTCGCCGGAAAGAATCGTCTCATGAGACGGAAAAATGCCATCGAGGGAGAGGATATTCACATTGTAGCCCCACCGGTTCATCCAGTAGGATTGCTGCTGCAAGAAAAAATACACAGTATATCCCAGCCCAAAGTCGTAAGGACTGCGGAGCGCGTCGCCCACATACCACCCAATATTTACCACAGAACTAAGCATGTCGGCCATTCCGCTTATTTCGAATTGGGAAAGGCCGGGATGAACCGGGTGCCCCGCCAGCACCATGTTATCCATCAGTGTTTGCGAGCCGGAATGGGGATTGCGGCTAAAAGGGATAATCCTCCCGTAGTGGCCGCCCAATTCTGCCCAATTTGTGATGCTCATAGATGTGTAAATATCCAAAATCTGCTGCATGGTAATATCCGTGACGGGATTGTCCGCCCCGGTGATAAACACCAATGCCTCCGCTGCCACGGGGATGAATTCCAGCTCTACCCCGGCTGCCTCGGCCAAGCCCAGCACAAAAGCCGACGGGTCCGGTGTGAGAATCAAGTCTACATATTCGGCAATCAACAGCTCATAGGCCGGAATCGTGCGGCTGGCATACCACGGACGATAATGATGGGACTCGCCAAACATGGCCCGGAACAATTCCCACACCAGCGGAATCGTGGAGGTGGAACCGTCTATGCGGGGATAATTGTACGCCGTAATCCCGATGGAACGCGCCGCCTCGGTGGGGAGTATGCTCACAGCCGCAGTTTCGTAAAATTGCAGGCTGTTTATTACCGCCAGCGCGTCGTCGTAAAAATACTCAATTACATCCGCCGGAACCTCCAGCATGGCGAAAAAAAATTCCTGAGTGCCGGGCATTTCTCTATAATCGCGCCCGTCACGCCGGAATATAAACAACTTAACAGTATGCTCTACATCATCCGGATACCACCGGCGATATATCCGCTGGGCGTATTCCACAACCGTTAGTCCATGGCCGGTAACAAAAACCGACGTAGGCTCCGCCGGATGCTCCCAGGTCATCCGCCCCCAAGAAATAGGCTCCATACCCGCAAATATCCCCTGCCACTCCGACGGGTGCGCGGTTTCCATTGAAAATTCAAACGTGATGCTCATATCCCTGCCGTCAACAATTTCCCATGAATTGTGAAACATTAGCGGAGTCCGGATGCTTCCCCTGCTCCATAAGCCAAAATCCCACGCGGGCACATTGTCCACGCTAAATTTCACGCCCAATACGCCGCTTTCAAAGGTAATATGCTCCGGCGGCGGTGGGGGCGGAGGCGTGGGCGGTGGGGGCAGCACAGGCGGCACGGGAGCTACCGGCCTCGGTGCTTCCGCAGGACTTTCCTCCGGTTGCCCCAAAGTGTAGTCCTCGCCATTTTCATTCCGGCCCCTGCCGGAACCGCAGGCGGCGAAAATCACTGTCGTCGCAAAAATCATTATAAGTAGCAAAGCCTTGCGCTTCAGCATAAAATCCCCTCTTTTCTTTTGCAAAAGATTATTTGCATTTGCAACGGAAAGTATGATAAAATGCATTTGCTACAAAATCCGTAGCGACCGTGAGGTGTTGGAGCACCTCACGGCGAGTGTAGGGATCCAAAGCATCACCTAGCACACACAGGCTTTCGCCTGCCACTACGCAACCGTAGTTTAGCACTGTTTTACCCCTATTTCAATAAATGCCCTTTCTTTTTAGGTTGAATTGGCAAATTCAGGGTGTAAATGTGTTGTATTATTGGTTTGCCGTAGCTTAAGCGGCGTCGGCGTATTCGATATGTTTTAGATTACTCATGGTGTGTAGGTGATGGCAGTTTTCTTGCCGTCCTTACACACCTTTTTATTACGGCAACACCCACGACGCGAAGAGTAAACCCTGTCGCTTCGCCCGTGGGTGTGCCGGTTTTTGTTGAAAATGGGCACAGTCATCACGCACGCAACAACAAAGGGGCCGTCTCGCGAGACGGCCCCTTAATGATTTTTTACGGATAAACTTAATCTCTCTTGTATTTCTTTTTGAAACGCTCGACACGTCCGCCGGCTTCAATCATAAGCTTCTGGCTGCCTGTGTAAAAAGGATGGCATTTCGAACATACTTCAACATGGATGTTTTCTTTAGTAGAGCCTGTAACAAACTCATTGCCGCAGTTGCATCGTACTTTTGCTTCAAAATATTTCGGATGGATAGCCGCTTTCATTTTTCACCATCCTTTCTTTTCCGGAATTTAGCGCGTTTTGTGGCGCAAGCATGAGTATAGCATACCTTTTGCGGGTTGGCAAAAATCTTTTTTAGGTAGCAGGGCAACAGCATTTACTTTGGGCCCGAGGGGCCGGCGGTGCGGGGCTTGGGATTCTGTGAGCGACTTGCGGAGGCGGGCGGCGCATTGAGGCGGATGGAAAAACGAGCATTTTCAACGGCG
>Ga0209755_10008815_pt1 | contig 10719 bp, 10 predicted proteins | sample TergutCo191P1_FD_187301 | JGI IMG/M metagenome (GOLD analysis project Ga0209755, IMG submission 187301) | Cornitermes sp. P1 segment gut microbial communities from Petit-Saut dam, French Guiana - Co191P1 (SPAdes) (version 2) | ecosystem: Host-associated > Arthropoda: Insects > Digestive system... | reverse complement strand
AGCAAACCTTCTCCCTGAAACACCAGATAAGGCAGTAATTTTCGCCTTCTCCCAGTATGGTGAGATAAAGGAGATGCAGCGAGAGAGTTGGCCTAAGGTTTTTATAAGGTTTTTAACGGCGTCAGAATCGTAGTGATTACCTTAACGAAGCATATTCCGTCCCATATAATGATAGCGGGACATAGAGGGTTAGTATCATATGAAGGGCAGCTCACGACCTGCTATGGCCACGGTGAAATGGGACATTTCAACCAGGTTTGCCCCAAGAGGCAAAAGGTGGGGTTTGCAACGACCAAGGAACCCACAGCGTCATGGACCGACATTGCAGTAAGTGGAACTAGGAGTCCGAGGTCTGATGGAGGGGAGAAGGAAGATAAAGCGGACCACCAGAGTATATAGACGGGCTACGGCGACGAGCACCAAGCAGAAGATAACCAATACAAGAGGTTACACGTATTCGACTGGTGTAGCGTCGGAACAGCGAAGAACCGGAACGGGGTGCGATAGAAGTGACGTCCGGAACAATGCGAAGGCACCGTGCGTTGAGTGGAGACTGGGCGTAGAAGATTCAATGGATTGAGGAGATGAGATATTAGGAGATACAAACGCAATGGTGGAGTGTCAACCCCTACTTAGGCAACCACAAGAAGACACGAGTGCCACAACAGAAGCGCGGGAGGAAGAGCAACGAGGGAGAGGGAAGCAGGAAATCAGAAGGAGGGGAGGGGTGGAGGATCGCACTCAACCAATCGAGGAGGTGAGGACCGCGACCCCATTGAGCAATCCCAAAAGAACAAAAAAATAGAATAGAATAGAATAGAGAGTATCGGAGGACGGTCGCAAGTAGGTAAACGTAGTAGGACCAGAAACGCACTCTCGGCATATCCGCATCACGAGTGAGAACACTCGAGTGCATCTAAGTAAAAAGATTGGTCATAGCTGATGGACTCGGCAAGTGCTTGCTTAAACAAAGAATTGATCAAATACGGCGGGCTCCGAGATGAACTTGTAAAGTAACGTAGTAAGTGTTTTGAATCTATATCCTTTTGTACACCTTATAGTACAAATGTCTTTCATTTCAAAATATCGCAGAATGAACTATAGTATAAAAATGTACTACCGTTAGGCTGTTGTTCGTCCTACCAGTTTAGGCACTCTTGCACTCTGACTAGAACGTCTTTCTCAGTATCATTAGGTGTGGGTAGCGAGCTAATAAGCACTGGTCATAATAATAACACATCGGTAGAATCTGCCACCAGTCAGAAGGTTTCTGACATGAACAAGGTTTAGCTACAAGGAATCCTGGTTAAATAAAACAATCACTTAACCAATTCCACATATAAATCAAACACGAGTAGGAAAATAAGTTGCATTCTACTCTGCCTAATATTTCACTACAAGTATAATTGATATCGTAACAAATACACTGTCGTGGAAGTAAAATAAATATCTTGCCCTTTTTGTGTTCAAACCAAATATGCCAATTTAGAATTTCTAGTTTAAGTTGCCCAATCAATTTTAAAAGTCTCGCTCTACTCGAACAAGCATAGATTTTTAAGTTTCTAATTTATTAAACCCAGCCTGCACGACTTACCTTTGGGTATCAGAAGACAGTATAATATGGCGGATATAATAATTTAACAATGCACTACTTTCAGAATGTAGCGTTAAAGATACGTAGCAGCAGACAAACGTTCAAGCTTCGAGTAAGAGCTGATTCACGGGTAATTCCGTTTTATAGGACAAGATACTAAAACAAACATTCTTTTCAGTACAGCGAACTATCACGTCACCGCCGGGGTTCGACACACCTAAAGTATATTAAACTAATTGGTATTTGCTGAACCGGTAACGGTGAGTGACCATTTGTTACCCCTAAATGAAAGCCATATACAATTTAAAATATTATCCGGTCTTACAAAAGAATCCCGAATTTGTAATATGCATTGCAAAGCCACGTTTTTTCTATTGACAAAATACTTGTAAGTGTTATAATTTAATAACATACATTGTTATATTTATGTCATTATTATTAAAATTGTATTTTTAATTGTAAAAATAATTACCCCACGATATATATATATGTATGTAAATTGTAAATTGTGTGCCTGTATTTATATTTCCTTATTACAATATACCTGGGCTAGGATCCTTAAAAAGAGATGGTTAAAGCAACAGGATTCGAACATTGAATCTTAACACTTCAGCCGACTCTGTTCAAATATAGTCATATAAAAGTTTAAGGTAGGTTTTAATTTAAATAGCGCGCTGGTAGCTACATTGTAAAATGGCGGACTTTAAACTTAGGTTAGCGGGTTAGTTTAAAACTAGCGCACTGGTAGCCATGCAGTAAAATAGCGAACATTACAGTAAGGTTTTAATTTAAAAATTTTCCCGCTAGTAGCCATATTGTAAAAGGGCGGAAATCGCCAATTCATATTTAAAGTTAGGTTAACACAAATTTAAACAGCGCGCTGGTAGCCATTGTATAACGGCGGACTTTAAACTCACGTTTAGTTTCAAAATGCGGCGATGGTAGCCATATTAAAAATGGTGACAAGCGTTCATTCGAAATAATTAAGTCAAAGTCAATATCACCCGCCATATTTGTTTACATAAGGCCAATTAAAAATGGCGGTCGGTGTCAAGAAGTCCGGCCGATATATCATAACAAATGTTAAAGCTAGGTTAGCACAAATTTAAAACAAGCGCGTTGGTAGCCACATACAAAATGACGGAAAGCGCCAATTTAAATTTAGAGTTAGGTTAAACAAATTTAAAAATGCAGCGCTGGTTGCCATGTTCAAAATGGCGACTTTAAACTTAGGTTAGCGCCCATTCAAAAGAGCTGCAGGCGCCAAACGATCTCGTCCTACACGGCGCCACACTGTCTAGTATAATTAGGTCACCCGCCATACTTATTTACATACTACGTCATTTGTTTACATCAGGTGACCGCCGGAGGCAAGGTCGTTCGCCATATTTGTTTACATGTGACGTCACTTGTTTACATATCAGAGATTAAAGTTAGGTTAATGGGCTACACTGGCGTAATTACGTCATCCGCCATACTTGTTTACATACTGCGTCATTTGTTTACATGAGGTGACCGCCAGAGGCAAGGTCGTTCGCCATATTTGTTTAAATGTGTCGTCACTTCTTTACATATCCGAGGTTAAAATTAAGTTAAGGCGTCACACTTGCTGGCATAATTAGGTCATCCGCCATATTTGTTTACATACTACGTCATTTGTTTACATCACGCGACCGCCGCCATATTTGTTTACATATCAATGTTTAATTTTTTTTTAAAGCGCCAAACTGTCTGGTCCAACACGGCGCCACACTGTGGCATAATTAGGTCATCCGCCATATTTATTTACTTATTACGTCATTTGTTTACATCACGCACCGTCGACATATTCGTTTACATACTACGTCAATTACTTACATGACGTGACCGCCGGAGGCAAGGTCGTCCGCCATATTTTGAAATACTAAGTCATTTGTTTACATATGAATGGGTAAATTTAGGTTAAGTTGCCACACTGTCTGGCATAATTATGTCATCCGCCATATTTGTTTACATATTACGTCATTTGTTTACATCACGTGACCGTCGGAGAGAAGCTCGTCCGCTATATTTGTTTACGTGTGGCTTCTCTTCCGATCCAGAGGTCTTTGACCCCGCCGCCATGTTTGTTTACATATGACGGCACTTTCGTCCGGTAATGTAGCACGGTACACTACAGGCTGCCCAAGTGCAATGCTTACTACTTGCGTCTAATAAAATCGATTACAACCTTCTCCCATTAACCGAGTTAAACCCGCTCAAACGCGCTCAGTTTGTCCCAATTCCTACCTGTGACAAGGTGAGAACTGTAAAATACTTAGCATGGCTGTAGCACTTAGCGGTTCCTACTAAATTATTCTTCACGTGCTCCAAATTCTCCACGTCGCATTTCCGCATCAAAACCAACCATAGCTTGTCTAATGCCGCAGCGTATCTTCGTCGGCTACAGGTTACCCCTAACACCACCTTCCATGATGACCAGAATATGATTTGCATATTGGTAAACTCAGCCACACTCGTGCTGTGCCTTCCTTTACAGATTATTCAAGCCCCCCTTTCCTTCTAATTTCCACAAAATACGATAATATATGAACACGAATTTCGACGTAGCACGAAGCAAGTGGCAGGGCCAACGACCCGGGCAATATCTTCCACATCTGAATGAGTCGCAGTTCTCAACTGTGGCATTCAGGCGCACTCAGTAATTTAAGCCCTTTTCACTGAAAGGAAATTAGGGCGACAGAATTAAATGTTTACTAGCAACAAGGACTGTGCGTCTTCTCATATTTCCACTGCGCCAGAGACCAGTGACCACAGGAAGTGCGACAATTTCTAGTTGCACTGGAACTGAGAAAGTATTACAAGCCCTACAGGTAAAGGTCAAAACAGGCCCTTATGTCTGCATAATCCCTCACGGATATCAACAACTTGCTATCATTTTCTGCCTGGTTTCTTTGCACAATTATTTTGCCTAAGACACAGACCCGTTCCCAGTGCTATCTACTTTCTGCTTTCTCTATTGACAGACAACAACTCAACTTTGAGGCACGCTGCAACAATGATGGCTGTGGCGGCCGTTCGGATGGGCGCTAACTGGATATTCACAACAAAGACTGACTCTCGACGCTCTTCGCCGACTCAGTAAAACAGCAATACAATTTGCATAAAAGATATTTCTACATTCCACTGCAGCAAAATTTTCAGCCATGCTTATTACATTCCCGGAACAATAAAAAATAAGCTGTTCTGCAATATAACTGATGTACACAAAAACTAAGAATTTGCAAAAACTTTTATATTAAATAAACATAATCCATCTCCAGAATTCTGCGGACGGTTGCACACATGTTGGCAAGGATCCCTTAAGCGTAGAAAGTGAACATTCTGTTCTTCTAGGAAACTGTTACTTATCAGATGGTGATTATTTATCTTCATTTCGCAGTACGTAGTGCTTCCGACTGATTCGGAATGTGAAAGCTGGACGATCCCCGAAACTCTGGTAAGTGGTTACCACTTGTTACGGCAAGAATTCTTGATGACTTTGAAAATAAATGCAACACCGCTGTGAGAACCTAAAATGTTACAGAAACTTGTTTCACGCCAGCAGTTTCCTATACATGATACAAAAGTGGGCTATTGGTGTAGGTGTGATGTAATGAGAGCTAAGGTTATTTCTGTACAAAGCAGTACGTTATATTTCAGCATGTCAGTTGAAGGTTCTGTTATTGGTGAAGTAAATAGGAGTTAATGCGAGATATTTCTCTTGGCACGGAACGACGCAAATGGGGACACGGAAGGTTATACGGACGGTGTCGAGTGGAAATGGGTCATGGACGGCAAGTTCAGGGCAGATATGTCTCGTACCGAGTGACAGCAGTCTGTTGCTGGATTAAGAGAATACAGAAGTGAGGCTTGTAGAATATCATTTCAGAAATGAACCCCAAGTGACGTGCAGATTACATTAAAACAGATCCGGTAACTGAAGGTCTTTCGTTATATCTTAAGCCAGGTCGAGGCTATGCCATTTTGGCTGCTTATATCCATTCATGAGCGGCTAATTTCCGCTGATTTTGGTAACAAAATCTCCGGGACGCCATGTCGATACATTTCGTCCCCTTTAAATCGTTTCTTGGTTTATTTAGCCTATCCTTGCTTTTTATATTAATCATACTGGAATTCCCAAATAAATGGCAATTATATCTTACAATTATATCTTACAATTATGACGCGCGGCAGAAGCGAAATAAGCGGTCGTCGCCTCTCTAATATGCTGATTTTATTGTAAGGACAAGAAAAGTGGAACAAGGACGAAAACGGAAACATGAAAAAAAGGAAAGAAAGATAAAAGATAGGGATAGATTACATACTTACTTACTTATTCACTCACTCCATGGAGAAGAGTCCGACTTGAGCAGCTAACCGGTTTTCATTTAGTCAAAAAATTCCCCACATTTTATGCAAACCGACAGTTCATAACCGCATTTTCAAGAGCCAGCCACCTGTCCCTATCTTGAGCCAGATCAGTCCAGTCCATGTCCCATCCCACTCACTGATGATCCATCACAATATTATCTTCTCATCTATGCCTGGGTCTTCCCAGTGGACTCTCTCCCTCAGGTTTCCCCATAAAAAATTGGATGCACCCATCTTCTACCCACCCACCTCATTATTCTCAATAAAATGATCACCTGAACAATATTTGCTGAGCAGGAGAGATCATTAAGCTCTTCAGTATGTAATTTTCTCCATTTCCCTTTTAACTCGTCCCTCTTAGGCACAAATATTCTCCTCAGCACCCTATTATCAAAAAATTAAACTAAAATATTGTACAAGACCTCCCTCCTATCTAGATCATCATAGGCTCTCCTGAAGTTTAAAAATAACTGATGCACTGCTTCATCATATTCCCATTTTTCTCAAGTATTGCCAACTGTCCGTGATAAGTGTGTCTGTCACCACAGCATGGTGCGTCCGCAGGTTGCGGATGGAGGAACGGCCTCCTATATGGTGAGTAGCTGCGAATATATTGAATTAGCAAAAGCGGACAGCCGACAAAGAGGTTAGGCGAGGTGATGACAAATCCTCACCGTAAAAACTGGCATTGTTTCGAAACATGAACACTTGCCTCGGACCTGAGTTGATCCTTTGGTACGACTTAAGCAACGAAAATGGGACACGAGATTTGGTACGTGGAATGTTAGGAGCCTGTATTGGCAGGATCACTTACAGCAGCAGCCAGGGAATTAGCAAGATTTGAATTGGATTTAGTGGGTGTGCAGGAGGTTAGCTGGGACAGAGGGGGCACAATAAAATTATAATTTCTTCTACGGAAAAGGAAACGAAAATCACCAATTGGGAACAGGATCTTTTGTACAACACAGAATAGTATCAGCAGTTAGAGAGCAGAGTTTGTTAGTGTTATATATAGTTCTGAGAGTAGCTGGTATATCATTGTCCTGAATGTGCATGCACCAAGTGAGGAGAAAAGTGATGATTCAAAAGACACTTTTATGAGTAGAGCAGGTTTTGTATCACTTTCTTAAGTACCGCATGAAAATTGTAAGAGATTTGAATGCAAAAGCGGGGAGAGAGAATATTTTCAAATCGACAAATGGAAATGACAGTCTACATTAGGATAGTAATTATAATGGTATTAGAATAGTAAACTTCGCCATATAAAAAAATCTAGCTCTTAAGCGCACGATGTTCCCGTACCGAAGCATTCATAAGTACACCTGGACCTCTCCAGATGGGAAGACTCACAACCAGATTGATCGCGTACTGATAGATAGGAGACTGCAGTCGAGTATATTAGATATACGAAGTTGCAGGGTAGCTGACTGTAATATTGATCACTATATGGTGGTTGCAAAAGTTAGGGAAAGACTGCCAGTAAGTAAACAATTAGCACAGGAGTTTGATGTGGAAAGATTTAATCTCAGGAAGCTATATGATTTGGAGGTTAGGAAAAGGTATGTGATTGATAATTCAAACAGGTTTGCAGCTTTGCAGAACTTAAGTGATAGCAAGGACATAAGTAGGACTTGGGAGAACATTAAAGAGAACATACAGCATTAGCAGAACATTAAAGAGAACATACAGCATTGGCAGAACATTAAAGAGAACATACAGCATTGGCAGAACATTAAAGAGAGCATACAGCATTGGCAGAACATTAAAGAGAACATACAGCATTGGCAGAACATTAAAGAGAACATACAACCCTCAGCTAAAGACAGTCTAGGTCTGAACGTGTCGAAGCAGCATAAACCCTGGTTTGATGAAGAATGTTTAGTTTTTTAGATCAAAATAAGCAAGCTAAAATGCAGTGGGCACAGGATCCAAGCCAAAGCAATATAGATAATCTGAATAATGTAAGACGTGAAGCTAGCAGACATTTCAGGAACAAAACGAAGGCATATCTGTACGCTAAATTTGAGGGACTTGTCACTAACGGCAAGATAAAAAATATTAGGTACTTGCATAGGGGCATCAATAACTTTATGAAGGGTTAACAGCCTAGAAATAATATAGTATAGGATGACAAGGGTGATTTGGTTGTAGGCTCCCACGGTATTTTGACTAGGTGGAGGAACTCTTTCTCTCACCTATTCAATGTACATGGGGTTAATGGTGTTAGGCAGACAGAAATATACACAGCAGAACCACTAGTGCTTGAGCCAAGTGTCTTTGAGGTTGATATGGTTATTGAAAATCTAAAAAGTTGCATATTTCCAGGTATTGATCAAATCCCAGCAGAACTGATTAAGACAGGGGGTAGAACAATTCCCTATGAGATCCATAAACTTATTATTTCTATTTGGAATAAGGAGTTGCCTGAAGAGTGGAAGGAATCGGTCATTGTACCTATCTACTCGTATAAGAAGGGCGATAAAACAGAATGTAATAATTATAACGTCATATCACTTTTGTCAACTACACACAAAATTCTATCCAACATGATGTTGTCAATGTTAACTCCACATACAGAGGAAATTATTGGTGATCATCAAGGTGGATTTCGACGCAACATGTCAAATACTGATCATATACTTTGCATTCATTAAATACTTGAGAAAAAATGGGAATACAACGAAGCAGTGCGTCAGCTCTTTATAGACTTCAAGAAAGCTTATGATTCAGTTAGGAGGGAGGTCTTGTATAATATTCCCATTGAGTTTGGTATCCCCGTGAAACTGGTAAGGCTAATAAAAAAAAGTGTCTGACTGAAACGTATGGCACAGTCCGGTTAGGCAAGAATTTGTCTGACATATTTCCTAATAGGAACGGTTTGAAACAAGGAGATGTTCTATCGCCACTGCTGTTCAACTTTGCTTTAGAGTACGCCATTAGGAGGGTTCAGGTTACCCAGGATGACTTGAAATTAAATGGTACACATCAGCTTCTGGTTCGTGCTGATGATGTTACTATATTGGGAGGAAGCGGACATACTGTAAAAAACACAGAAGCTTTGATAGTGGCTATTAAGGAGACTGGATTAGAAGTAAATGCGATAAAACTAAGTACAATGTCATGTCTCGAGATCAGAATGCAGGACGAAGTCACAGTATAAAGATCGATAATAGTGTCTTGGAATGGGTGGAACAGTTCAAATATTTGGGAAACCCCTAACGAATGAAAATTCAATTCAGGAAGAAATTAAGAGCAGATTGAAGTCAGAGAATGCTTGCTATCATTCTGTCAAGAATCTCTTGTCTTCAGTTTGCTATCCAAAAATTTAAAGATAAAGATACAAAACTCAAATTTTGCCTGTTGTTTTGTATGGGTGTGAAACTTGGTCGCTCACATTGAGGGAGGAGCGTAAGCTGAGGGTGTTTGAGAATAGGGTGTTGACGAGAATATTTGGGCCTAAGAGGGACGAGGTAACAAGGGAGTGGAGAAAAATACACAATGAGAAGCTTCATGATCTGTATTGACCCAATATTGTTGAGGTGATAAAATCGAGAAGGATGAGATGGTAGAGGCATGTAGCACGTATGGAAGGAGGAGAGTTGTATACAGGATTTTGATGGGGAAACCTGAGGGAAAGAGACTACTAGGGAGACCCAAGCGTAGATGGGATATTAAAATTAAGACCAAACTTCAAGAGGTTGGATGTATGCGTATGGACTGGTTCGAGCTGGCTCAGGATCGGGACAGCTGGAGGGCGGGAACTTGCGTATGCGGCGATGAACCGTCGGGTTCCATAAAATGCGGGGAATTTCTTGACTAGCTGAAAATCGATTAGCTTTTCAAGACGGACTCTGCTCCTTGGAGTGAGTGAGTGAGTGAGTGAGTAAGTAAGTAAGTAAGTAAGTATTTGACGAATGCATAATATATGATCAGTAGCTAACCTGTTGTGTCGAAATACACACTGGTTGTACCCCTTAATTTTCCTTTGTGTATGGAGTTAACCTTTATGGCCGAATGTTGAGTAAAATTTTGTATGTACTTGACAAGAGTGATACACATCTATAATTACTACAGTCTGTTGTATTGCCCTTTTTATAAATAGGTACAATGATCGAATCTTTCTACTCCTCAGGCAATATGTCCTTATTTCAAATACAATTAACAAGTTTATGAATCACAAAGCGAATTGTTTAATCAATTTTGCTGGTATTTCATCAATGCCTGGTGATTTGTTTCTGTTTAGTTTTTAATAGCTATCTCAAACTCAAAGGCATTCGACTCAGGTACTAGTGGCTCTGCTGTTCGTATTTCATTCTGGCAAACGTCATTAACCCAAAATATATTCAATTGCTGAGAAAAATGGATCCTCCACCTAAACAAAATACTTTGGAAGTCTGTAACAGAATCACCGTCCTCATCCTTTTATGTATTAATTCTAGGCTGGTAACCCTTCTTAAAGTTACTGATGCTCCTATACCAGTCTGTGATATCTTGGTCGTACTGTTAGTTTCAAACTCACCAATTTCAGCTTCCAGATATTCCTTCTATTTGATTCTGAAATGTCTGTTAGCATCACGTCTTCCATTGTTCAGATTATCTACATTGCTTTGGCTTGGACCCTGTACCCACTGCATTTTAGTCCGCTACCTTTGATACAAATATCGCAAGCATTCTTCGTCAAACCAAGGTTTATGCTGCTTCAATTCGTACAGACCTAAACTCTCTTTCGCTGA
>Ga0209755_10008814_pt1 | contig 10719 bp, 7 predicted proteins | sample TergutCo191P1_FD_187301 | JGI IMG/M metagenome (GOLD analysis project Ga0209755, IMG submission 187301) | Cornitermes sp. P1 segment gut microbial communities from Petit-Saut dam, French Guiana - Co191P1 (SPAdes) (version 2) | ecosystem: Host-associated > Arthropoda: Insects > Digestive system >... | reverse complement strand
TTCCACTTGTGTACAAATATGTACGGTAGCCGTGACAGTTCCACTTGTGTACAAATATGTACGGTAGCCGTGACAGTTCCACTTGTGTACAAATATGTACGGTAGCCGTGACAGTTTCACTTGTGTACAAATATACGGTAAAATTCCTGAACGTACTTCGAAAACTTTTTTCTAATACAACATAAACCCCATGACTACACAAGTAAGTTCTAATATTTATATGTTGTTAATCCATGTTCATAATCTCAGCTACTATATTTATACGGATATGGACAGTAGCCACATTCAGGACAAAGAACGGCAGCTTTCACAGTCCGAGGTAAATTTCCGTCAAGGAGTCTCTACGAAACAAATTACTGAAGTAGAACACCCGAGTTTTTAGCTCAAGGTCCGTTTACATGTGATCGTTCGTTCAAAAATATCGACAGTTTGTGTTTTAGGTAAGTCACAGATGGCACTCTAACAACACTAGGCCCAACCTCTTCCCTTTACGTTATTTCAACCAATGAACATTGTATATAACACGTCGGCACAAGCCAAAGAAAGTGTAAACTGTGCACGCTGTAGGTCTACTTTTATGTTCCAAAACTGTTTGTTTTGTAAGATTTGGTATTTTGGTGCCTTCCGTTTTATTGTGCAATTTAATTAATACACATATGACACTAACAATAAAACTAAAAACACCTTAAGTTGCGGAGAAGCATCGTAAAATTCAATCTACGAACTTCCAGTTTACAATCAAAAAATCAAAACTAAAACACACTCGTATAATATTATAGGTTTATATTGTTTATATGGGCGGGGAACTTAGTGTGTCACTCGTGCATTCGGTCTCACGAAAACACAGGCTGAGGAAATATAAAAAAGGGCCGAGGAAATTTAAAGGAGGGCCCAGGAAATAAAAACAAGGGTCGAGGAAATTAAAGAAGGGGCGAGGAAATATAAATAAGGGTTCAGGAAATATAAGCAAGAGCCGAGAAAATATAAACAAGGGATGAGAAAGTATAACAGGGCTAAAGAAGTATCAACAAGGGCCGAGGAAATATAAACACATGTCGAGGAAATATAAACAAGGGTGGAGGAAATATAAACAATGGCTGAAGATATATAAGCAAGGGCCGAGGAAATATAAAGAAAGGCTAAGAAAATATAAGGAAGGGCTAAGGAAATATCTGGATCTGACATATAACAAAAGCAGAGTTTCATAACTCGTGATGTTTAACAAAATTTTTTCGTTAATCACCCGAAGTATGGAACAGATGGGAGAGATTGTGCCAATGGGAAAGAATAGGGAGGCGTGTAGAAATGGGTTGGGATTGCTGAAAGGAAGAATACAGCAAAGAAAATAATGGCGGACGATGGTATAATATATATGTAGGTTATATACTGAGACACGAGCTTAAAATTTATGCTTAACCTCCTGAAAAAAAATACCAATGGAAAATCTTTTCATTTACATTTAAGATTTACAAACGGTCGTGGTTCTATGGAAGATATATTGAGCACAGATTGTTTGGCCTATCAACAGCACATATAATCCACCTTTCCATCTCACGCACTTAGGTAATCTGATCCATTCGAGTAGACTGAATTTTAGTTGAACATTTATCTAAAATATTTCAACATAACAGAATATATAAATGTATTAGTCTAAACCACTGTCATTCCAAGAAACGTGTCGTCTCGAACCTTTCGAAACTAAAATCGCGATTTCGAATGGAAATGTATTATAAAGATATGTTTTTATGCTTCTCAGTAGTACTGTGCCCTGCGCAGGCAGAAACCTCGTGATAGGCCAGCTGGTCACTGCTGGAATAAATATGACACAGAAGAGGAAAATTTGACTTTGACGTATTTACAAGCACGTCATTCTGCACTACATAACAGTTGATACCGCGAAATTAACTATTCAGGAATCGATCGTAAAGTACGCAACATCTGAATTCGACCCTGTCTCCTTTGGGTGGAGCACAGTCTGGCATTGTTTGTTGTTAGTTCTTGGCGCTGTAAATTTTATGAGTTCTTTGCACTCGTTACATAAAATTAGGAACAATCCCCTCCGTTCCCGTTACTTTTCGGGTAGAGGGATCAATATTTGTATAACTAAGAATTATCAAGAATATTTTGTTTTGCCCACAGTAGGTCTATTGCAGTCTCTCCTTTAGACGAATATGAAACTGAAGTTTCAGCTTTCTAAATAATCAGTTAGCTTAATGGGAGGGAGGAGTCCCATTGTTTTTGTACAGCCATAATCATTCTCCAAAACACCGAAAACGCAGCTGTATATTTGTTAAGTAATATGAGGCTACATGTTTCAGCATTAAAAGACCATTAAGAGACCAAGAAAAAAAAATTTATACAAGCAAGAAAATAAAATACAAAACCATATGAGTCTGTTATTCACTGTCAGATCTCACTAAAATCTTGCAGGTTTATTTTTTTAATTTATATTTATAAAAATATGTCTTTGTCAGTAGTTTTGTTATTTTAAAGATGGGTTATTTAAAATGACTAGCTAGAAGCTTTTTAATTTAGGTATCTTGTTTTACAGTCCCATTAACTATTCTTAAATTACTTCATGTAGAAAACTTACAATTAATTTGGAAGATAAATTCAAATAACTATTATTATTTACAGCTTTTATTATTCAATTGTTCAGTTTCCTTTTTTGGCCACGTGTGGGTAGACACGTGACGGATATAATGCCGTTGTGTTCATTCATACTGTGGGATTTATTTGTGTCCGGCTCCGAAATATGTTAAATATCTTGTATGTACGTGAGTATATATTCCTGACTACATTGTATTCGGAATGAGTTGTGTATTCCGTTTAGATTTCTTGTTTCATCTGCGGCTCGACATTTTTCAAATACTTTTTCACCGTACGTAATCTTATTTCTATTGCACGCTTCAACTAAGAACTGCACAATAATTATAGAGCTCTGTTACCGATATGTTTCATGACAGCGCGTAAACAAAACATTTTTCCTCGCACAATGTAGTGCCGCCTGACAATGCACATGTCGATCCACGAAAAGAAGCCCGAAGAAGCCGAAACTCGCTCAGCTGCGCTGGAAGTCCAGGCTTCTTCCAGAAATACAAAGTTTATTACGGTCTTCACACGACCCAGTCACTGGCCCATGACGTGGGCCAACTGAGCACAGTCCACCCACTCAAAATGGCTTTAAGACCCACTTCAAAATTATTCTGTAACTTTAATATGTTTGTAAAATGTAATCCAATTTCAACTGATAATTCAACCACCAAAGTAAAAATTTGTGGATGAAAAATACATTTACTTTGAATTCATAGATATTTAGACTTCACTGGACATCCTCAGGGAAACCACTTTAGATACTGCTGTAAATCAAGGCTTCATATTCTCTTACGTTAAATCAAGAAATAAAAACCCAATAAACCCTCTAAGGACATATTATTGCGTAAATTTAAAAAGGTCCAAATTTTTAAACTAACATTTATGAATTTTACTAAAATGACCTATTACACATCGCAAATGAAAGTAAGTAAAATGTCAGTGTATCACATTTTGTCTTTATTTCTTAATCAAATACAGTTTTTATGACGTTCTATTTTCTATGAATATCGTCGTTTAAAGTGTAGACACCGACAACGTACTTGCAGGAAATGACCGTCTATCTTCTTCACAAATGCAAACGCCTGATTTCAGATATACATTGCATTCCTTGTTTATCAAGAAGGGAAGTGGTCCTCAGCGAATCTCAATCGTAGGCCTGTGTTTGGCGATGTATCTCAGCTCTGAGCAGAGTATCCACCTACCGTGCTAAACGTTTCTTCTTCCTACAGCAATTCCTGCACGTAGATTCCGTACGACTGTGTTAGTAAGCCACAAATTGTGTGCTACAACTATGCTGCTTGCATTATCAGTTATTGCTGTCCCATCTGTGTTGAATTTTCCCAAGAAATCTCTTCCCTTCAGAGTATGCAGTAAAATTCTGTACATAAACTTATTCCTTCTCATACTCCGTGGAAACTGAATTACTCGCCCAAATTATCACCCTTGATCCCGTGTCTATAATAATTTTGGTTACTTGCTTTTTACTCTAAAGTGAGAGACTGAATTCTATGGGAAACCAAAGAATTTAAATTCCGTGGCATTTGCAATTAAGTATCCTAAATATCAGAGTATCAAAATTGTCAGTTTTCTGTCTTCAACATTAGGGTTTATGTTCTTCAGGGGTAGCGGCAAACTGCTTATTGTATCTGTAACATTATCTGGCGTCAGGTCTTGAATAATCGAAAGAGAAAACAAAATATTAACTTTAAATATTTCATAATACGAAGTTACCAAAAATAAGTATAAACTTATTATAAACCTGACGCGTATCACCATCATGCTAAAATCAGATGGTGATAAATCTCAGAAATATAAGTGAATATTAAAAAATAACAAAATAAGATATTAATTACGTTGTTATTTAAGTTGACAGATGCATTAATAATTTAATGCTATTTCTACCGAAAAAATTAATACAACGTAAAGGAAATTAACGAGTCCCACTGCAAACCATGAGGACATATAGAGAAGCGTAGAAGTTCAGTTCCGCTCATTATTAATCTTGATACTTCAGAGACAAGTTGTCGGCTTCACTACCCGCCCATTGAACATGAGGTTGAGGTTGGGTGGACCTCAGAACCGGTCTGCACGTTTCGGAGAAGAGAAAAACACCTTTCCTCTAGCGGGAATCGAACCACTATTCCTTGGTTGTCCAATCTCTAATGTGGTCACTACATTACATTATTCCCAGAAACTTCAGTTCGACTGGTTAATTGTCACAAAAATGACTTAACTAATCACAACTCGAATCTCTTCTTTGTGATGGCTATGCGATTGCTGGTGCCCATTTGCAAAACGTACATCGATTAAAGAACCTTCAATTCGATCCATCATTCCTTCGATCATGTGCAGCAGGATGACAGGAACTAGACGCGCAAGGAGATGAAACGAACAAATTTTCGATGCCTTAAAATTTATGACACTTGTGTCTGTTCATTGAATTTTGACGTTTCTCCTTCAACTCCGCCTGTAGTCACTTGAAAAATTGTATTCAAAATGATGTCACACGTTATCGCGACCAGCTCTGAGAGTGGTAATGGACAGATAGATCGATGAATAGGTGTAGGAAATAATGAGAGAATTGTGGGAGAAAGGCCGTAGACAGGCCTACGGTAGTGTGTGTATGTGCATGGCTGTGTGTAGGTGAGCGGATATAAAGTACACATGTCACCAAGTAGGCTGTACTTATACATAGGCCTACTCCTCAACATAGAGGAGTTTACATATTATGACCTCTTGCACCAAAATATATTCTGCGTTTAGAAGCCTGCGTATCCCTCAAGAGACACGCTAGGTGGTCACAGAAGAATCGATGTGACATGTTCACTTTCTAGGAGGTCGTATTTTCTAATTATTTTCTTATTTATGTCAAATAATCTGTCGTCCTTTCTACACTCCGTGTGAAAGCAATAAAAAAATGTAATTCCAGTGAAATAAATGTTTACTAAAACAAACCTAAAATTTGTTTACTTGAAGTTTTCCGAAAATCAATAAGACTAAATACCACACCATTCATAACAAAACGATAGGAATAGGAAAAACCTGGACGTGTTCCAATAAATCCCTTTAGAAAACACACACGTCACTGATATCTAAAAATGTATTACTGTATGACTTAATAATGATAGAGTCAAAATATTTCCAAACATTTCATTTTCCTTTTCTCTTCTCATTAATAAATCCTTTACATTGTTCGCTCCTGTCACGTGATGATCTATTGATACTGTGATTTCTGAAAGTTGCTTCTTCAGCAGCGGGATGAAAATATTATATTTTATTTTGTACTTTATTTTATACTTATTTAATGATGCTGGCAGCAGCTCGGACTATATATCATCAATCAGTAGGGTTAATCGTTGGAAACGACATGGAAGGAAGTGATTGTGACTCAATTTGACTCATTAATTCGGCATTTCTTTGGACGGAAAGAAAAGCACAGACGGTAGGTCTAAGGAATTAACCCCGAGGCTTTTCGAGTATGGAAGAAGAGGGTGAGATACTCGACGCGACATTAGATGAAAGATGATAAAGAATAGGGAATAAGTAAAGGCAGTCGTGCCCTGCTTCAAGATATCAGTGAGTCAGAATTCGCTAGGGAAAATTAAGGAAACTACTACAACCCTGAGGCAAGTTTTCCAGTAACCAGACTGAGATTAAAATAGGGTATTTCTACACACACGTTCTTGGTTCAGTGCCACTTAGAATGGAATAAATGTGGACTATATTAAGTCTTACAGGATAGTAGTTCTAAAATTTTGTTGCTTGCTCAGGCGAGGCTGTTCAAGGAATTAAGTCATGCAGCAAAACGCCACTCCGTATGTTATGTTTTGCTGACCGTGCATCTGGTACAACTGGGTGAATGACCAAATTAATGCACAATTGCGTTATATAATACTTTTTATTACAATCCTCTACACGTTCCGTGCAACACTGTGCTCATCATCAGGAGGTCGAATTGTATTAATACAGCATCTGGTATAGTATTCTGAAATAAGTGAGTGGTCTTAGTTACTAAAACATATTTACATCTTGTTTATAAAACATGAATAATTGCAATAAAATCTGGTTGAAATTCACAAGGTTATAGTATTGCCTGGCATCATTACATGTGTATTGTGTTGTGTAGAGATTGTCTTTACATGATCGTTAAGATTTTTTTAAGAAAACTGTCTAATTACATTACACAATGAATGTTGAACCTAAAGAAAATGCAACAAGATTATTATAGAAACATATTGCTTACCTCTGTAAGTGACCGTCCGTTGTGCAGGTTGAGAAGGAAATGGTTAGGTTGAGTAGAAGTGTTGACTATCAGGTAGGATGTGACGTGTGGTATTCATGCTGGATGATTTCAAACATGGGATTGTGTTTGTTCAGGTGTTGTTTGGGAATTAGTTCGTTATTGTGGTGGAATAGCTGACTGTACGAAAGGAGAAGGGACGGTCTGTTGATCTGTTGAAGAAGTGTCATAGTAGCATTGATATTGCCATATTCATGTCTACAGTTAAGTATGTTTATAACACAGGCAGAGTGTGGGTCATTATGTGTAATGTAACGTATGTGTTCAACAATCCATTGATTCTTAGAAGGCAAAGTATATGAGAAAATGATCATAGTGATTACAAAAGACAGGACAGTACGTAGTAGTGGCCAGTGACTAAAGTGTGTCCTTGTGTATGAAAATTTTTAATAACAATACACATCACTCGACATTACAAACTTTTAGAGTGAAGGAAGACAGCCCAGCGATCGCTGCTGATCAAATTTTCAATGCATTTTAGGACCCGTCCATTTTATTTCAATGCATCGCATTTAATATTACATTTAGGAAATTTAAATAAGAGGGAACGAAAGATTCTAAATCATTATTTCCATGGAGGTGGAGGAGCTTGGAATTTGTGAAGGGCTAATTTACAGCCAGAGAAAGTATCTGTTGCATGGAACTTGATAAGACAAGAACGAAACGAATTTGAATCTTGAAGAATGCTTATGGGATTAAAATTTTCAATCCATTCATGCGTATAAGTGTAAGAAGAATGGAGTGTCATAGACCTGTGGAATCTATGGATTATAGTTATGGAAGACGAGCGTCATACTTGGCCGATTTCTTTACAAAATCAAATAATAACAATTCATAAATGTACATCAAAATTGAGGCGAAATTTTAAGAAACAGTTGAAAAGCTGTCAAGGTATACTGGAATAACTTTAGTGCCTCATTAGACTACACAGAACCCAATTTCCGATACGTCAGTGACGACTGATTATAACTGACATCGGCTAGACATCTACGGGCCGTAATCTGGCCATCATTTACTATGCATTCAGGAGATGCGGGGTTAGTAATCTTAAAAAGCAATAGGCCGTTGTTTATTTTCTTAACTCCACACAGAATGATACTAAGAAATAGACCCTGCTATTTCGTCTTCCCTTATCAACATTACTTCTTTTTCGATATGGCATAAACTCTGCATCTGGTACTGCTGTTGAATACGTACAAATTTCAGAAAAAAATATTTGTTGGAATAAATATTAAACTAATGCACGGAGGAACAAAATAAACCACATAATCGTGAACATTAATAAAAACATTAAATTAGTTTTTAAGAAGGAGTCAAAATTAAACTGTCTATTTCGTCATACATCAGAACTTGCAGAGCACGAAATAACAATGTGAGAGTACTAAACTATTATACTTGTAAAATGCATAATTAATTTGCGATATACACGATTTCCTTTCAGAATAAAGAAATGTGTGAACTATATGTATGCATTCATTTTGTTGGATTCAATAAGACTTTATTTTAAAATGTTCTTCCGGCTGAAAAAGTGTAGAAGTTAGAAACGTAACCTTGCTCCACTTTCGGAGGTCTCCCGGTATAAAAGCAGTAACGACTTTGCTATAAAATGACCACATAAACTCGCTGAATTTGAGGTTTATTTACACCTAGCAACTTAAATAGACTATCGCAACGTTCTAACCGGCAACTGGCAGCCGTCTTGTAAAATAAAAATATATAGGTCTAATATGAGTGCAAATAAAGTAGTTGTAATTTAGGACTGAAAAATAAGTCGGCCAAACCTATTAGGTAGCGTTGAAATAAAAAAAAGGCCCGTAACTACGTCACTTACAATCGTTAAAGTGTATAATTCGTCATAAAATGTCAGACACATTGCAGACTCTACGAACTACCATTTGTTACGCATACGTGTGTGATGACATCTAATTTGATTAAAAAATTTATAGTCAGAATCTGTCAGAAATCTGAAATTTGATAATTTCAAGTTCTGCTGCATTTCATTTATAAATAAATTCGTTACACACACACACACACACACACACACACATATATATATATATATATATATATATATATATATATATATAAGCAAATTTAAGGTTAGTGGCATCTTTTTATACGATGGAATATTCATACATCATAATTCAGAATTGAAACATTGTGATGATTATTTGAACAGACATATCTGTATCTTTCATAATTAATGAGTATATTACTTACTGCAGATAAAGATGCAACTCTTCTCTGAATTATTGTAGGGCAGATCTTTCTCTGGTAGTGGCACTTTCCCTTTGCAACAGATCTTCAAGTATTCTGTCGAAAACCGTGAACCACATTCACATTCAAGACGTAATACTATTACTTTTAAAATTCAACAAATGGTCGGACCTGATTTCATTCAAAATTTACCGCGTAGTACTTGAACCGTACGGTGAGATTTTTATTAAGTAACTGTAAGCTATTTAATGAGAATTCATTACAAACACGTATTTAAGTACGACATTAATTGATCAAAGATTGCCACATTCACACTTTTGGAATAAATAGCTCAAAATTACACAACAAACACTGTTTCTGTAAACAAACAACAACGCCCCGCTAAGCCACCTGAATGACAGAAGACGCCGCTGTACGTCTGCGAGCTATCAGAAACGTCCACCCTGCTCCATGGCGCTAGCAGTTCGCCAACAAAAATGACTGTTGAATGGCGATGCGCATCGTAACCATGACGACTAATAATTACTCTCCGCGACGAGACAGAGGCTGACATCAGGGGTGAATCCTATCTTCGATTTCTATTTTCGTCGTCAGAATAAATGGATCAAACATTTCCTTCCACCGTCTGCCAACCGTTATTGGCTCCCCCCTCCCCCTCAAAACAAACTTCAGAAAAGTCTACTGTAGGTACAACAGGTATTCATTGTGGCAAAATTCTTATGAATTTTTGTAAAAGTTTTATTTTTATTCTGCTTGAAGGAGCAGTGGGGGTTAAAAATAATTAAAGAACTTCAATACGAATGTAACAAAAGGAAGAAACAGTAATGAAACAAGTGAAAATATTTAGAAAGTAGAAAATGAAGATTGTTGCAAGATGATTTCTATCTAATAATTAAGTCGAAAAATGAAAATTAAGCACTGCTAATAGTAAAGTTCTTTACTGGACCTTTCCCAGGGCCACTTTAACCCAGTTCCAATCTACAAACCTACCTCCCCATTATCCATTGTAATTTTCTTATTAACCCCTTAAAATAGATTTCCTCGCCAATAATCTGTATCCATATTGTGTGTCGCCAACTTCGCCACGTGCATATTATAACACTGTTGCCTGCATTTCGCTATTCTGTCAGTACGCCTACGAACTGACCTACAATAATCCTGAATTTTTTGGTTTGCTGAATTATTGACTGACCCTCCCTGTTCAGCGAATTGTTTTAGCGCTTTTATCGAATCGCACATAGACAAAGAAGAAGGAATACTGAAACAGGGCGATAGCAGCCACTGACATTGTATAACGTTAGTTCGTAATGACGAATGTAAATAAAGTGACGAGTTACGAATAATGGTGGGTGGGCTAGAAACGGCAAGGCGAGGATTTCAAGTTAACTGGTCAGGAAAGGAATTTATTTTTTTATCGCGAAAGAATTACCAACGTTACAAAGGTTCGCATAACTCCTACTTGAAGTTTTTGTATAAATCTGTATTTTGGAGAAGTAGGTTACGTATGGGATTACAATATGAAAACTCTGTCACATATCTGTGTGTATGGTGTGAAGAAATTCACATTGTTGATAACTGTTATGAAGAGGACCAGAAGAAGGCAAGAG
>Ga0209755_10008813_pt1 | contig 10719 bp, 10 predicted proteins | sample TergutCo191P1_FD_187301 | JGI IMG/M metagenome (GOLD analysis project Ga0209755, IMG submission 187301) | Cornitermes sp. P1 segment gut microbial communities from Petit-Saut dam, French Guiana - Co191P1 (SPAdes) (version 2) | ecosystem: Host-associated > Arthropoda: Insects > Digestive system... | reverse complement strand
GGAAGCCGAGGACGTGGCCAAAGCCTCACTCATTTTAAACGTTTTAGACAGGCCGGAGGATGCCATAGGGCAGGTGGATGCGGTTGTGGCCGCCACCGATATTGGAAGCGAACATGTTGAACGTTGCCGCCCGTTTGTGGAAGCAGGCGTTCCGCTGCTTGTGGACAAGCCTTTGACTGACAATATTGAGGATTTACGCACTTTTAAGAAATGGGTAGATGACGGTGCCGTAATACTCTCGTCAAGCAGTGCACGGTACAACAAGGAGTACCGGCCTTTCCACGGCTCCACTTTAGAGCTTGGAGCTCTAAGGTTTGCCTGTGTAACCATGTGCAAAACCTGGGAACGTTATGGCATCCACGCGCTGGAAGCGGTTTATCCAGTTGTAGGCCCGGGCTTTGTAGCCGTCCGCAATTCAGGAAGCATTAGCCGCAACATAGTTCATTTAGAGCACAAATGCGGCGCAGATATAGTTTTAGCTGTAACGGATGATTTGTACGGCGGATTTGGCGCAATGCATCTTGTCGGTGTTGAAAACAGTGTGCTTGTCAAGGCAATGGACACCTTCACGGCTTTCAAAGGGCAGCTTGCCGCCTTCATAGACTACCTGAGGACAGGGCAAAGGCCTTACCCATTTGACGAAACAGTTGAACTGATGAAAATTATTATCGCCGGAATAATGAGCCGCGAGGAAAATGGACGAAGGGTAGAACTTTCAGAAATCACGCTGTAAATAAAGCGCGATATACGTCAAACAAACAAAGCGTCTGATTAGAAAACCGTAAATAATGCGCAAAATGACCGCTTTTCACGGCTGTTTTGTGCCTGAAAATTATCGAAAGGAATGTTCATTTTTATGACAGGAAGACAAAGGCTTTTACACGCATTAAACAACAAGGAACCCGATACTGTCCCCATTTCTGAATGCTTGTACAGCAGGCCGCTGTATAAAGAAGTTTTAGGATATGTACCGGAGGTGTTTGATGTCGAGGCAGTTTTTGAATGCTGCGAAAAAATAGGGTATGATTTTGCTTTCATACCTGTGCTCGGTGTCGCAGGCTTTCGCCCGGCGGGCGAGAAACGTGAAATCTATCAAGATGAGTGGGGGATAACCTACAAGCTGGATGCCCACGCATGGCCAATCGACGGCCCTATTCAGGCGCCCCTTAAAGATGGCAATGACTGGAAAAACTATACAATGCCCGATGCGTCGGAGGATTGGCGTTATAAGGGGCTGAAAAACGTAATACAAAGATCTCGTGAAAACGGGATGGGGGTGCTGGGAAATGTCAGAGGCCCTTATTCGGCATCATGGCTCTTATTTAGCATGCAGGAGTTCTCTATGCTATTTTATGAAGAGCCTGAAACAATTGACAGCGTTCTGACAGCGCTTACCGAGTTTGCCATAGTTTCCTTCGGCAAGATGGCAGAGGCCGGTGTAGATGCTTTGGTTATTTCCGATGATTACGGCTCCACACAGGCTCCGCTTTTCTCTCCCGACCATTTCCGCAGGTTTATAAGGCCGCACATTGTCCGTATGGTTGAGGCTGCCAATAAGCTGTCCTTGCCTTTGGTTCTGCACAGTGACGGCCATGTAGCCCCGCTTATGGATGATTGCGTGAGCGCGGGAATCCACGGCTGGCATCCGGTTGAAAGAGCCGCAGGCATGGACTTAAAAGCGACTAAAGATAAGTACGGGAACAAGCTCTGCCTGTTCGGCAATGTCGACAGCAAGGTTGTTTTGACAAAGGGTTCGGCAGAGGATGTGGCTGCACAGGTAAAAGAATGTATTGAAATAGCTGCACCCGGCGGTGGCTATTGCCTGATGTCCGACCACAGTGTCCACGAAGAAATCCCAAACAGCAATGTTTTTGCCCTATATGAGGCAGGCAGGCGCTATGGACGTTATCCACACAAGTAACGGAGGTGTTTAAGTAATGCTAACTCCAAGAGAACGTTTTACCCGGTGCGCATTTGGGCAAGATGTGGACAAATTGCCCGTACAGTGCGACTTTTCAGCAAGCGGTTTGCAAGGCTTTCTGGCAAGCAGGGGAGTTGACCGCGTCAGCGACCTTGAACTTCTGCCTTTTTTTGACAATCATGTGCTCTATGCCTACATGGATGGCGTCACACTTCGGCTCAAGACCTGTGATTACAGGGGGGAGCATATAATTTATGACGAGTGGGGCAACGGCTGGGATACAACGCAAGATCTCATGTACTGCACCGAACCTCTTGATAGCTGGGAAAAGTTAGAATCTTACACATTTCCCGACCCTGATGCCGCAGGCTATCTCGATTATACAAAGCGGCTCATAAGCGAGGGTTATGCGCGTGATTTGATTGTCACATCCTATCATTTTTGTACGCTTTTTGAACGTGCTTACATGCTGCGCGGATTTGAAAACATAATGATGGACATGCTTCTGGAGAGCGACAAGGCAAACATGCTTCTGGACAAAATAACTGATTTTCATGTGAAACTTGCCAAGAGGTATATTAAACTGGGGGTCAACTGCGGAAGAACTGTAGATGATTACGGCAACCAGACAAATCTAATGATGTCCCCTGAGATATGGCGGGAATTTTTTAAGCCGCGCCTGAAGAAAATCCACGATGTTTACCATGATGCGGGACTTCCTGTAATACACCACAGTTGCGGAAACATAACCTTGCTCATGGAGGACTTCATAGAGCTCGGCATAAACGTGCTAAACCCAGTGCAGCCTGCCGCTTTGGATGTTAAGATACTTAGTGATAAATATGGGGATAAGATAACATTTTTCGGCGGAATCTGTAATCAGACGGTGTTGCCCACCGGTACTCCGGAAGAGGTTAGGGCTCATGTGAAGAAGCAGACCGAAATTTTAGGTGCGCATGGAAGGTTTGTTATTGCTCCGTCAAATGGTGTTGGCAAAGATGTACCGCTTGAAAATGTCGAAGCGTTTTTCGCCGCTGCTGAGCAGTACAGGCAACTTTAGGGGGTGGCAAATTGAACTCGAGAGAGAGGGTGTTTGCCTCAGTGAGAGGTGAACTCACCGACTGCTATGCAGTGACTCCGTATAACGGAAATTTCTCTATAAAGTTTTCAGGTTATAAGCTAAATGAGTGTTACACCGATGGAAGAAAACTGGCTGAAGCTCAGCTTCGCGCTTGGGAAGAATTCGGTCAAGATGTCATAGTGGCTCAATCGGATCAGTTTTACATGCTCGAAGGTATGGGGGTAAAAACAAAACATCACGATAATGCCTTGCCTGAAACTGTGAGCCGCCCGATATCCTCCATCAGTGAGGCAGGCAAGTTAAAGCCCATAGACCCTTATAAGGACGGCAGAGCCTATGTCTACATTGAGGCAATAGGGCTTTTGGCAGAGCGAGTTAAAGGTGCTGCTGCCATCCGTGCCCCCGGTGCAGGTGCTTTTACGATGGCCGGTAATATGCTGGGGATTCCGGAGTTTCTGGAAACCATGTTTCTGGCGATGATTGAGGATGACGAAAAAAGCCAAGCGCAATTGCTAGACCTCATTGAGGTTATGTATGAATCACATTACAGATTTTGTGAAGCCTGCGTCAAAGCAGGGGCGGACATTGTGCAATGTGCAGATTCTGCGGCATCGCTTGACCTCACATCACCTGCAATATATGAGAAGTTCGCCTATCCCTTTGAGAAAAGATTTTTTGAGCGGATTTCAAAACTTAAAGCTGAGTATGATTTTTTGACCCTCTTGCACATTTGCGGCAATACCACAAAAATTGCCCCGCTGATTGCAAGTACAGGGTGTGATATATATGAGGCTGACTATAAGGTTGACCTTTCAAGTTTTAGGGATACAGTTGGGGACCGTGTCTGCATTATGGGGAATCTAAACCCGGCGGGCGAGCTTCTGTTCGGAAATCCCGCAGATGTTAAGAGAGCGGCTTTGGGGGTTGTTGAAAATACAGGATATCCGACCAAGCTCTTGCTGGGCAGTGGCTGTGAAGTCAGTGCGGATACCCCGGTGCAAAATATGAAGAGCTTTATTGAAACGGGCCACAATCTGTCCCCGCGATTTTATGCAGGCTCACGCTGACGCTCTTGCTTATATAGCTACATAGACTTGGCATACCAATTCAGGTATGCCTCGTAGCGTCTTATGTACCCCTTAAAAGATGCTCCGTTAGGCCTGATAATATTTCCCGGTGCTGTTTTTACCTCGTCAATGCCGCCGATAACTCCTAGCCTCTCCATCGCCACAGCCACTGCTCCCATTACGGAGGCGTGAGTAGCTGGATCTGCTTCCATGGGAGTTTGAAAGATATCTGCACACATCTGTAGCCAGAGGGGTGAGTTTAGGATGCCTCCTGAGAGTTTTATACGGCTTGGTTTGCCGTTTAACGCCACCAGCACCTCGTAGCACTGATATAAATTAAATAAAATACCTTCCTGAACAGCTTGATACATATCATAGGCTGTGTGTCCGGGGCTTACCTCAAGAAAGCCCCCAAGGCGGGAGTCTTCCCAGCCCGGGCAGCGCTCTCCAAATATAAACGGAAGAAACACCGGAGGGCTGTCTGTGTATTTAAGATTTTTTTCTATTTTGTCAAAACCCATGCCCGAGCTGAAAAAGCGCTCCCTGCACCAGTCTATGCAGTTGGTGCTGCCCGCTACCGCAGCCCCGGAAAGCCACTGATTAGGCGAGAGATAGCACCATGTGCCCGGGCGGTCAGGAACTATGGGTTTCGGCACGCTCATCCTCATAGCGGCACTTGTACCTACTGAGAATGTCATGATTTCAGGTGCGAGAGCACCTGAGCCCACCTGATTTAGCACACCGTCGGGCATTGCTGGCATCACGGGAATTCCCTGCTCAATACCAAGAAGTTTTGCACCTTGCCGGCTAAGGGGATAGGAGCGGTTATATGGTACTAATTCCGGCATATTCTCCCTTTTAAGCCCCAACTCATTAAGAAGTTCATCATCAAGGTCACGGGTATTAATATTGAGCAGCCCATTTCCGGACAAAACGACATTTGTAATAACACATTCACCTGTCAGCTTGTGCATGTTATACACCCCCTGATCGGCAATAATGTAATCTTCAAGTCTTTTGCCCTCTCTTCGCAATTGCTTTAACTTAAAAAAAGAATAGGTGGCATTGACCATACAGCCGGTTTTCTTGTAAAAATTCCTTACATATACTTCATCTGACCGCAACTTGCTGCATAGCTCAGAAGCCCCCACATAGGTCCACTGATAGAGAGGGGACTGTGCATTCATATGTGCATCGCAGAGCATAAATGCGTGAAACGTACAGCCTAAGGCAATGGCATCCACTTTTTTACCATGGCAAACTTGGCTGCCAAGTTTTATGGTAGTAGCAAGAATTATTTCCGGGTCTTGCAGCCCGACTGTTTCTTCAATAAAACTATAGGGCTGTGTTTTAACGCAAAATGTCCCGTCCGAAGCATCGTAGAGCATGGCTTTAGCAGAAGTTGTACTGGATTCCATAACCAAAATGTTCACAGGAAATACCTCCGAGATATAAGTGTAAAAAATGGCGCAAAGAAAAAATGGCGCAAAGAAAGGGGATATTTGTATGAATACAATAATTGCAGAAAACGAGTTACGTGGGCTTAGCCCGCAGGAAATAAGAAACTGCCTTACTGAGTCCATAGGAGGCAAAAGGCTTAAAAAAGTTTTGCTAATCCCGCCTGATATAACAAGGCTTCAATCTGGAGCAGGTATGATTGCAGCTATGTACTATGAAATGCTTGAAGGTGTTGAGGTGGACATTTTGCCTGCACTCGGGACACATGCCCCTATGACTAGGGAACAGCAGATTTCTTTTTTCGGAAAATCAATCCCGCAGGAGAGATTTCTTGTGCATAATTGGCGCAGCGGAGTTACAAAACTCGGAAAGATATCGGGTGAATTCATAAAGGATGTATCAGGCGGCCTGATTGATTCTCCTTTGGATGTGGAAATTTCGGACTATCTTCTAGATCCTAGTTATGATTTAATTTTGTCGATTGGTCAAGTAGTGCCGCATGAAGTGGTGGGTATGGCGAATTACACAAAGAACATAGTTGTCGGCTGCGGCGGCAGCAATTTCATTAACCTTTCGCATATGCTCGGTGCTGTTTGCGGCCTTGAACAAATAATGGGCAAGGACCACTCGCCTGTAAGGAAAGTGTTCGATTATGCACAGGAGCATTTCATTTCGAAATTACCCATAGTTTACGTTCTCACCGTTACTGTAACCCAAAGTGAAAAGACAGACATTTTAGGCCTTTATATAGGCAAAGACCGGGAGGGTTTTAACCGCGCTGTAAAGCTAAGCCAGAAGCATAATCTAAACTACTTAAAAAAGCCTGTTAAAACCTGTGTCGTCTACCTTGATGAAACTGAATTTCATTCAACATGGCTTGGAAACAAAGCGATTTACCGCACGAGGATGGCGATGGCTGACGGTGGGAGGCTCATTATCCTGGCCCCGGGAGTTGCGGCATTTGGAGAAGATTTAGAAAATGACAAAATTATAAGAAAGTACGGATATATCGGTAGGGATAGAATTCTGGAACTCAGCGCAAAAGAAACCGATCTTCAAAATAATTTAAGCGCAGCCGCACACTTAGTCCACGGCTCGACGGATGGCAGGTTTTCCGTGTTCTATGCTCCCGGGAAACTAAGCAGACAGGAAGTTGAGGCTGTGTCATTTAATTATATTGCGCTTAGCGAAGCACTTGAGAAATATGACCCCAAAACTCTCAAACACGGATACAACACAATGCCTGACGGTGAAGAGATTTTCTATGTTGAAAACCCCGCCCTGGGGCTCTGGGCTTTGGAGGGGGATATACTATAGCTGCACATTATTGAGCCGTGCTCCAACTGCACCGCCGGGGTGAACCACAGCAAATTTTTCAACCTGAAAATCAATTTTTTCAATTAACGCTGCTTGCAGGGCATCAAAAGTAGCATTAATCATAGTGTTGCTCGTGGTGCCTTGGCAGTTGTTGCGGTCTGTTTCACGGGTGACATGTATTTTTAGTACAGTATCAGAGGCTTTTGCAAGCGGTGACTCTAAGTTCTCCGTCAGAGAGATTACAGCTACCCCTTTACTCCTACAGATATCCAATATGGGTAGAAGCTCCGATGTCTTGCCCCCACGGCTTGCCAGCAGCATTACATCTCCTTTTTGCAAATATCCTGACGCTCCGTGCACTGCTTCGCTCGGTGAAATAAATCTTGCAGGCCTTTCAATACAGCACATCAAATGGACAAAATGCTGGCAGGCAATCCCGGTGTGACCGCAGCCGCTGGCCGCAATTTTGGGCGCAGTTGCCAGCAGCTCAACAGCGCGTTCAAATGCAGCTTCATCAAAATATTCAAGGGAGGCTTTTAGGCAGTGAGCCTGAATTAAAAAGGCCTCTCTCGCTGCTTCTATAATAGAATTCATTTGCATTTCCTTTCAGTTTGATACGGTCTTAGCAGACATAGCGTGGGTATAATGCGGATGCCGAAGAGGCTTGCGCACGTGATATCCCTATGCCTCCAGGACTTTTATTCCCAACTGCCTAAGCTCCGTGAGCTGCGAACTGTTTTCAGGGCACTTGTTTGTTACTAAGACATCTATGCTTGAGGCACTTACGATGTTTGAAAATCCCTCCTTGCCTATTTTGGAGCTGTCTGCAACGACAATCACTTCATTAGAGCGCTCAATCATCAAACGGCTTACATCCAGTTCTTGATGGTGATATGTCGTCAGCCCGTGTTTTGCACAGATTCCGTCAGTTGCTATTATAGTTTTGTTTACGCGGTATTTGCTTAACTGAGCAACGGCATCGTTTCCGAATGTAAATTGATGCTGAGCATCCATATTACCGCCTAAAAGTATTACATCAATAGAGCGGCTGAGTATAAATTCCTGCGCTATCAGAATGGAGTTTGTCACTATTGTGAGGTTACTGCGCTCAGCCAGCTCCCTTGCAAGATGCTGGGTTGTCGTCCCTGAATCTATCATCAGAGAGTCCCCGTCGCTTATGAGCCCGGCGCAAGCCTTGGCTATTGCCATTTTTGCATCCTTGTTCGTATCCATACGGTCAATGAGGGACATTTCATAGCTTACCCTTGAGCTGACTGCGCCGCCATGAACACGCCGCAAGAGCCCGCCTTGCTCAAGCTCTGACAAATCACTTCTAATTGTAACCTCAGAGATATTAAACCTCTCCGACAGTTCGGCTACAGACAGCTTCCCTTGCTTAGCAAGCATCTGTAATATCTCATTTCTCCGCTGGCCTGTATTATTTTTCAGCTTAAACACACCCTCTCATCATTAAAGAAAAAATATAAAACGATATCTTTTAGAATCTCAAACCGCATCTTTACATCATATTTTACAACACAATCGCAAGTAAATCAAGTTTGTTTCGAAAGTTTTTCGTAAGCAAATGCTTGACTTGCCGAAAGTGGTTTGATACAATATCTGAGAATTGCTGTGCAACTAAACATTTCATAATGGAGGCTTATAAAAATGGAATTTAAGGTTTTTCAAAAAGAGGTCGAATTGCAGTCACGGGGCTGGATTCCCACATTTCACGACATCTCAAAAGAGGTTTTGGAAATAGTTTCCGAGTCGGGCATAAAAAACGGTACTTGCAGCATCGTTTCGCATCATACCACATGTTCAGTGATGATTCAGGAGAGTTCCCACGACTTAAACTCTTTTGATATTGAGTTCCTACAGCAGGACTTGCTTGACATAATGAGGGACATAGTCCCTGACTACACTGAATTAGGCCAGTACCACCACCCCGGCCCAATCCATGAAAAATTCGCCATAAATGTTGGTGAAAGAGGATTGTATGTAAATATGAACACAGACGGACATCTCCGCAGTGCTTTTTTTGGGCGCAGTGAGGTTATGACGGTAAAGGACGGGCAGCTTGATGGCGGTGAATTTGCCCATGTCTATTTTATTGACTGGGATCATGTCCGTGCGCGCAGGCGTCAAGTTAACATCACAGTAATGGGCACCACAGAGGATGTCGGAGACAGAATATATAAAGGCGGCAAAGTAATTGATACCTTTAGAAAGTTTACGGCGGATGAATCTGCCTATATGGAAGAGTTTGACCTACAGCAGAAGAGATAAACCATAAAGCACAGGGCTTACTTGCCTAATATTATGAGAGGGTAAGGCATGGGTGCACATGCCTGATGTTATAAATGTTGCAAGGAAGAAAAATCAGGGCTCCTTTTTTTGAAATCGGCCCAAAGCAGTATCTCTACGGAGAGCAAATAATAAAACTTGCACTGGCAGCCGACGCTGCCGCTGAAGAGTTTGATGTTGATGTAGTATTCACAACACCTTTTTGTGATATACGCTCCGTTGCCGAAGCCACGAAACGGCTGTTCGTGTTTGCTCCGCACATGGATGCTATAGGCATCGGGCGGGGTCTTGCCGACATCCTGCCGGAATCAGTAAAGGCAGCAGGTGCAGAAGGGGTAATGCTAAACCATGCCGAAAAGCCCATTTCTTTTGCAACAATGCAAAAAACCATAGCCAGGGCCGCACAGCTCAATTTGCAGGTTCTCGCAATAGCCGATTCCATCGAAGAAGCCAGGGCGGTGGCGGGCTTAAACCCGACAATCGTTATCGCAGAGCAATCAGAGCTGATAGGCAGCGGAGTCACCGCTGATAAGAGCTATATTACAGCCACTACGAACGCCATAAAAGGCGTAAATCCGGACATTTTAGTACTTCAGGCTGCCGGAATTAAGGATGAAAACGACGTGTATAAAATGATTTTTGACGGAGCCGAGGCTACAGGAACCTCAAGTGCAGTAGGCCTCGCCCCGGATCCCGGGCTCATGGCCCGGCGAATGATTTGCGCAGTGCGCAGGGCGTGGGACGACCGCAACTGACCCATTTTCCGTTAGTATTAAGCTAAAAAGGGCTACATTTCGTAGCTCTTTTTAGATATAAATCTTTCACCCAAAACTTAACCTTAATTTAACTTTTTCTGTGATATACTTGTTGCGGAGGGTCTGCTGTGAAATTGTTAATTGTTGAAGATGAGATGCCAATACAAACAGCACTGTGTAAAGGTTTTAGTAAAATCGGATACACAGTTGATGCCGCTTCCGATGGTGAGGAAGCGGTTGAGTTGTTTTACTCAAATATCTATGCTCTTGTCGTGCTGGATCTAAACCTGCCCAAACTTGACGGTATGGAAGTGCTTAAACAGATCCGTGCGGAGAGCAAAAAAGTCCCTATTATAATCCTATCTGCTAGAAGTACTGTGGATGACAAAGTGGCAGGGCTTGACGACGGGGCAAATGATTATCTCGCAAAGCCATTTCAGTTTAAGGAACTAGAAGCTAGGGTTAGGGCCTTGCTAAGGCGGAATTTCAAGACCTCTAATACAGTTGTTGAAATCGAAGATGTAAAACTTGATACAGCTACAAGAAGTTTCTTTGTCGCTGGAGATGAAATCAGCCTTACAAGAAAAGAATATGCCATAATAGAATATTTAATTTTACGCAGGGGAGAAGCTATTTCACCATCTAGCCTAATTGAGCATATTTGGGAAAGTGACAGTGAGGACGTTTTTAACTCTCTGAAGGTGCATTTGAGCACGCTTAGAAAAAAGCTGCCGGCAGATTTTATAAAAAACAAAAGGGGGCAGGGATATTATGTGGAGTAGGCTGTCGCTAAGGCTAAAGATAACAATGATT
>Ga0209755_10008812_pt1 | contig 10721 bp, 7 predicted proteins | sample TergutCo191P1_FD_187301 | JGI IMG/M metagenome (GOLD analysis project Ga0209755, IMG submission 187301) | Cornitermes sp. P1 segment gut microbial communities from Petit-Saut dam, French Guiana - Co191P1 (SPAdes) (version 2) | ecosystem: Host-associated > Arthropoda: Insects > Digestive system >... | reverse complement strand
TCTGTCCATTCCTCTGTAAGCACTTTCTCTTGCGCTTCCTTCTGATGTAACTGTGCCAACACTTGAGGCTGGGCTTCCAATGCCTGCAAAGCAAAAGTACCTCAGTACATGTACTGAAACTTTGTCCATATAACAAGTGACATCCTTCTTACCGCGTCCTTGTACTCTGCACATGATATTCCATCAAGTGAAGTGAAAGCTTAAAGATGTCGCTCTACATGGCATGAAAGAATATGCATTTTAAACAGGCCACAATACCAGGTGTCCCACAATTACATTACTACATATGTGCTCTCATCCTGGGCTTACAGAACAATATAGGCATTAAAATACAAGCAATGGAACTATAGAAATGTTGATACACAACTCTTAGTGGGAACATACACAATGTCCTCATTACGGCCCAAACATGATCTACGGCACCCAGTGACACACACACACAAAACTGTTAATATTATTTTGTGACACATGACAGGTATGCAGACTGCTGTATGTCAATACTGCTCGTATTTGCAAGGCAGAAGTCTCTACAAAGAACTAACACAAAGACAATTAGACTCTTCTCAGATGTTATGCTGTGACTTTGGGTGAGTGGTTCCCAACATTCTGAAGGTTTACAGTGCCTTTAAAACAACTGGAACTATGCCCCTTAATGGCACAGAGTCACATCCCAGATGACTTTCATCTTCAGAAACATGCATGTAAGATCCTCAAACCTCACAAATAATATACTCTTCACTATTGCTATTTTGTTATATTTTACAGTTACTTTCTACAATTTTATAACAACATATGTACGGTCTTAACATTCAAAATGATTCGCATAGATCAATAAAATTTTGGTTCCCAATGGATAGCCAGCACTGCATGTTGAATATGAAACTACGCTATGGATTTTGTCTGATGATGACTTATGTACACCTAAAATATGCATACACCAGCACTAAATAACATACTAGTTGTACCCACTCTATTAAAATGTGACAACGAACCTGATATTCATGTATGTATAACATGACAAGATCTGGCAACAAAGATAATGCCAAATAAATTAGATGGTACAACCTCACATAACTATATTTATTTGGAAAACAATATTTTGTTCTTCGATAAGCAACAAATGTTAACCCTAATGGTTCATCATCATCAGTTATTATAAAACAAAATGCAAAAGAATGTTATTAAAAAGTATTACAGTTTCATTTCTTGGTGTGAGGTCCCACACTTGTGTTACACCGTATCTCTTAATTTACTCATATCTTACAACACACAGCAGGATGTCACACAAAGTTCAAGACAGTGTTTGTTACTTACATAGTCATTGGCTAAAAGAAGAGACTTAAGTTTTGTTATTTCATCCCTAAGTTCACGGATTAGTTTCACATTAGGATCTTCATTGATCGTTGGTTTATTAATTATGTTCTTTGCTCTATTCGCATAACGAAGTGTACTTAAAGTTTCTCCATAGTTACAGTCAGCTGGTGAAATTGCTGCAACAAATATATATAAAGAAACAAGATAAATCTGAATTCGTGTTGTGGTCTCAGGGTTATGATGTAATGCAGTTTGGTCTGTACCAACATTTTAGGGGAATATACAACCTTCAACTTCTGCTCTGAAGACAGACGCACTAAATGTGTCAATGCAAACCACTGCAGCCCCCTGCCACACTACATGGCACCATAACCCAAAGAACACAACATGCATCTACAGTGCAAATTATTAACCTGTAATAACCCTTACAGATGAAAATCGCCTCATATTATATATGTAAAATTCAATACCAAATAGTTGCACAACATTTTATTTGTTGATTAATGCTCCGACATGTTTAGGTCTTAACTGCAGGCCATCTTCATGGAACTTTCTTTAGCATGTGCAGCATATGTTTCAACACATATATTACGAACCCCACATATGATTAAAGTTATTGTTGTGATAATTACACACTGCAATTCTTAAAATCAGTGTTAAAGTCAAAATACAGTTAAAACTGTATGATCTGCTCAGAATATACTTACTTTCCCAACCACCTTCCATAATGATGGGATATAATCAGTATCATGGAAATAACAACAGAAGGAATGTCCAGAAACAAATCAGTTTACAATCTGCACACAAGGCAACAACACAGAAGTGGCTCATTTCAAGTAATAAATCTAACCTCACAGATAAAAACAGCTAAAGCTGTCTCCTTTTGCCACCACACAGTCCTTAGGACAGTTGCACAACCCCACTTTCCACTGTGCACACAAATGACAATAGTAACTCTCTGCAAAATTCCACCTAATGCTCTAAACAGACAGATGTATCTAATTTGGATGTGAACAGTTAAAGAATGTAAATGAATACATATTAAATTTCTATTTACACTCTTGGCTTTACTGCAAACCCAAATCACTTAACCTTTCACTGACCGGGTTTATATTTAAATTTCATGAAAAATGTATCTTTTAAACAGAAAATAATAAAATTATGAAAAAAATGGCATTTTGTGAAAAACAAAACAGAGATTATGCACCATGAATGAAAAATGCAGTATATTTCCTTATTGCCTAAATATATAAAATGAATGTTAGGGATGTTTCTAATATGCATCCACATGCACAAACATGAGCCTCTTAAATGTTAACTAGTGTATAAATTATACCCAATTCAGATTTCACTCATGGTGTTCAACCAAACCAAAGAGGGATCTGAAATTCTCACAGCAGTACTGATGACTATTCAAGTCTTCTGGGATGCAACACCGTGCTGATTGGTGTACACAGAAGATGCTGGAATTTTGGATGAGTTTACTGCCTTCATCTTCAGGGTCTAAAGAGTCCACAAATATTTACCAACTGACACAGCATCACATCCCAGAAGACTTGAATCTCCAACCAAAGAAAGACTATTTAAACCACTTCCAATAATGAAAGTTGAAATAATGAGATTTTTCATAGTTTTTGTATCCTTATAGTGTATCAAACTATCCATCACTGCAGTGCTCTTCCTCTGCTTTGTATCATTATTACTGCCATCATTCTGGTTCGTTATGGGTACTACAAGACAGATGCAACATTCCAACACTTTTGAGGCCTCCACAAACATCACCTTCCTGTGAGCAGATAGTTCACAAATTTTTCTTTTTTGAGAAGCCTACTGGACCTCATTTTTTATTCCTCTCTGATTACACCAGACTGCATTCCACAACCAGTGGGAGAAGCAGTTTGTGCCTAGTACAGTGGGATGGAAAAATCCACTACCATTTTCGGTATGACCAGTATTGCACAAGGCATGTCCAACATGTAAGGTTCCACAGGCTGTAACTTCTGTGTTTATCAACAGCCTGGTTTTCATAGGAGGTAGAACTTGCAGTAGGTGTAACATGCCACAGGTGTGGCAAGTCAGTCAGGGAGTGAGATGGTACTCATGTTGATACACTATGGACAAAACATATGAAACTTTGTCCCATGAAGACATTTGTACTGTGATTTGTTTTAAATATGTGAGCCATGCTTCACTACAAAATGATACAGTGTAAGACAGTGACATAACAAGTGCACTGCATGTCAGAAAATGGTGCACTCTTTTTGAAAACGGGCTAATGGACATCCATGATGATGATCGCACTGGCTGGCCCAGCGAATCAAGACAGATGTGAACACAGCAGAAGTGAAGGAACCCGTTTGGGCCACTTAATACCTAAGAGTATACCAATTCCACAATAATCAGGAAGTGGCAATGGCTGTTCAGGAATGGCTGCAAATGCAAGCCTCCACTTGTATGATAATGGAATTTGTAAACTCTTGCTATGATGAAACAAATGCACCGTTGTGCTTAGAGATAATGTTCACAAATACTGGTACATCAGTGTAATATATGAGCCACGTTTAACATCGTACTAATGTCTCTTTTAATCTTTATGAGTTACAGAACGTAACTACTGCTATCCTTCATATTACACAAAGTACACAGTAATACTAGAATGACAGTAAGGAACAACAAATTGAATACCTGCTATCATGATTGTCTTAGAATTCCCACCAAGACTATCTCGAAGTAACCAGGTCAGTACCGAGTCCCTGTAAGGAATGAAAGACCGTGATGTCCTCCGCTGGCCACTGCTGCCTTCCTTCTGCAAGCTTGACAACTCTGCAAGTGCTGAGATGACTGAGCCTAATGTTACTAGTGACTTGTTAATATGGGCCCCTTCCTTCAACCTCTGTCCTGTTGCACCACTTGCATCTGCCCGCTCACTGGAGTATTAAATACAAAACAAAAACAAAACATGACACGAGATGTACTTTCATGGCAGTACAGGTGACAAATGCCTCTGTAATATAACTGGTTCCTCGGCAATGGTTACAAAGCAAACCATCATACGTTGGGGATCTACTGCATAGCGCAGTACATTCTTTTACCAGAATAAAAAGTATACCTGTATCAAAATCACACAATTTCAGACTTCCAAATCCCATTATTTCATATCTCAGGAAAAGGAATGCTTGACAAACGAAGAAGGCACTACAAACCTTTGAAACATCAGTATTTACCAGCTAATATGTTCTGAAATACTTGAATTGAAAATTCAAAATTCTACATCTTAACCTATAAGATGTCACTGTTTACTCTTCAGACATAAGCCACACAAATCTTTATCAGTTCAGAAGAAGCACTTCATAATAAAGTGAAGATAATGCAACAAAGCCTTAAGAGACATCAGTGTGATACAATTTTTGGTGCAAGGCATAACACTTTGCAAATTTTAATGCAACCTCCTGTGGCCACAGATGTCCCCATGTACTAACAACACATTAATATACCAGCCACTAAGTTACCATGATTTGCTAGTAACCATCACATCAACACACACTGCAAAATTTCATGTTATCACCCCTGTACCTGAAATGTAGCAATGTTTATAGCAGGTTAAGAAATGATGAGTGAGGTTAGTCTCCAACTTTATGCTATTAATATAGAAGTGCTTGCAAATTAGACAGTATCTGTATTACCATTAATGTGCCTAGCTGAGACAGGGGCACGTGGTAGCGCAGTTGGTTGAGGCACTGTGCTACAAGCTGAAATGTCATGGGTTCAATTCCCAATGGTGTCATTGCAATTTTTCATTGACATAATCCTTCTGGCTGCATTAAAGCCCTGGAGTCAATTCAGCCTCTAACAGAAATGAGTACCAGGAATATTTCCTGGGTAATATTTCTATGCTCGGGCACATAAATTCAATTCACACCCTCTCATTCTATTTCTTTAAGATCCATTTTAACATTATACCTCCATACATATCTATGTCTTCCAAGTAGACTCTTTCATTCAGGTTTCACAACAAAAACCCTGTATACTTTTCTTCTCTCTCCCATACATGCCACATATACCAACCATCTCATGCTCTTTTTGATCACCTGAATAACGTTTGGTGACCAATCAAATCATTAAGCTCATAATCACACATTCAAACTATGATTAAATAAAGTACAGTGGAAACGTGCAGGTCAGGACGGCACAATCAGTACAGTGACTCACTACAGGCTGGACAGTCCAGCATCTGAAGCTCTGAGAGGGTGAGATTTTCCGCTCCCATCCAGACTGGCCCTGGGGCCCAGCCAGGTCCCTGTACAGAGGGTAATAAGTCTCCTTCCCAAGGCATGGCATTGACAGTCCACACCTATCTAGTGCTGAGGTTAAAGAAAGAGTGGTGCTATACCTCTATTCCCTTCTGGCCCTTCACGGCCTGTTCTAGAGTAAACCTTTCATAGTGAACTGCCAGAACTACGCATCTTCCTGCTAAGTCCAGAAGAACTACAAACCTTCCCGCTAAGTCCACAAGATGCACCTTAGACCCTGTCTCGCTGGGCATGTTGTTGGAGAAACCGGCCTGAACAAACATAAGGGTGAAGATGGCATGACTGCGACTGCTCACGTCATTCATGTATGTAGCAGCTGTGGTGCGGTAATTGTTGCCACGTACCATCAGTTCCTACAACATGTGAATACAAGATAGCAAGGGAGAACAAATAACACATAATTTACTCCTTTTAGAATTCTTATCACATACGAAGTGGCTTCTTTACCTCATTTGGGTTATGATATGTAACTAATACAAAGTTAGTTGAAATTTCAATAAAAAATTTTAACAATTCCAATCTCTGACCACTAGATCACTAAACCAGCCTCGTGGTCTAGTGGTCAGAGTCTCTGATTACTAATCATGAGGTCCATGGTTCGATTCCCGGCTCTATCGTGGGAATTTTCCCTGAAGGGGAGGATCCCTGCGGTGACCATGGTCTGGGTAGGTTGGTAGAATTTACGTTTAAGGGACCATGTGGCACTACATCCTCCTGTATCACCACTCACATCATCGGGGCAATGTAACTGTGCCTCATGGGCGTCCCAACCTCAGAAGTCGGTTACAGTCCTGCCATGCCCAGGAGGGAGGACCATGAAGTCCACAAGGACATGTGGTGGCATGGGACCATAAAAAAAAAAATTCCAATCTCAAGCTATCATTTCCACAGACAACACTTCAATTGAACTGTCTATGCATGTCACAGCCCTAGACAGATGCTACATAATCACAACTGCGTTGATATTCATGCCACAAATTTGAATGGTTCTTAAGAGACAATGGGTGTGAGACTTGAACTGCAGAAATGTTGGTTCCATAAACTCCATGCTGTAGCACCATAACTGGTCACACGTCCAGCTGGCAGTATGGAATCTAGTAACTCTCATCTCTTTGGACCACTAAAAAGGACCTGGCTGGCAAACCATTTGTAATGGACACTGACACAGAGCAAGCTGTCACCTCCTGGCTATAAACTATGAACGACTTCTTTTAGACCACAGGACAAGCATTTTGGTGCCATGGTGATACAAATGCTCAAACGTAAAATGTGACTGTGCAGGTCTGATGAGTACCACCTGCAACCCATGTGCCATGTGTACACTGATGTCAGAACACAGTTCCCAGCACCAGAACGACTGTTACCTTATTCTTCCAAATTTCCTTTTAATATAGTTAGCACAAAAACAAACAAATCATTTCAAACTGATATTAAGACAATTGTAGTGCCCAAGCCAAGCGGTCAGCTTGGGCAAGCCTACTTTGGCCGTTGTGAGGCCTATTCTGGAATTCCCATGGGAGCAGGGAATGAACAGTAGCGACAGCCAAGTTGGAGGCTCTGCGGTTACCTAGGTATCTCGGGAGCTAAAGGACTCCTTAATGTTCAGTGAGTGACAAACTTTGTAACAAACTTAACAGTAAATTCTATTATCTAATATATATATATATTAGTCCGAAATGGTTTTCTCAAATCCCTTAGTTACGCTGAATATTCTGTTACAAGATTATAGCTCAGTTAATCATCACGCCACTATTCAATCCCAATCGGTAATCGTAGAATTTAGAAAAGTATTTTGTTTCCAAAAGTGACTTGTTAAAATAAGTAATTTAATAATCGGTCAGTCCAGATACCTCCTTTTATCAGCCAGAATACGAAGTTGCCCATCATCTCAACCTATGATATTTTATAAAGCTAACTATTTTTCAGGCAACAGAATAACGTCACGTCACAGACCAAAATTACTTCAGTAGATCTTGTCTCTGGTCTTGCAAGTATTGCGAGTCTTGCGAGTCTTGCATTAACCTACTTTCCTTGGGATTTTATAGTGGCGTTGTGCTGACTCAAATATTTTTTTTAATACTTAGATCATTTAACTGGGGCACGCACACACCTTTTAACAAACAACTGTGAAGTAAGCTGCCCAGTGTTTCCTAGTTACATCAACAGAAGTTTCGTTACAGCACATTCCAGTTTTTACAAAAAGGGTAAACAATTTCTAAATGTTGCGTATAATACACAATGTTCAACATAATAACCAACACACTCACTTGTATGTCAGAATAGTCAGTGACGAGATGCGTGGACAGTCCCTGAACGTATGGACCAAGACGGGGATGTTCTCTCACACGTAAGCTGTGGTTTGTTTTGCTTGATTGCAACAGATCTTTGACACGTTCATTATAAATCTCAAGGTATGAAACTTCCGTACGGTAGCTGGCGCCTTGTTCCTTACCTGCAGCCATGCGATTGAACAGCATCTTGCAGATGCGTGGAATTAAACCTTGGCATTCCTGTTGGAGGAATCAGCAAAAACATTAACTTGCCAAAATACAAAACATCTTTGAGCATCATCAGCTGTATCGTGACTCTGACTGTAGAGTTCCTAACATTACAGTGAATGGTAAACAGTTACTGTTGTGATTTAAAATGTTAATCAGAATACTTTATTCCACCCTGTTGCTGCAGAAAATGGCAATAAAATTGGTTCAGTTTAAAGTATTTAAATCTGATGGGTTGCGAATTTATTTCAATAATGCATTGATCTGTACAAGCATGGTAATTAGGTTTCGTCACACACTAGGAACAGAACACACCAACTGCTATAGTTCCGGAATTTTTATAGTTGCCCCCTCTCACAAATAGATCAAGACAGCTCTTGACATATTTAGTATCAAACAACTCTGTTTCAATTCTCAAAATGCCAAAATAACCTTGGATATTCTTAGAATATGGTGTAACTCATTCAACGAACATTGCCACCTATTCAATAAACGTAACAAGCATTAATGACACAACAATCAGAGCAACTGCAAATAAAAGTGCAAGTCAAATGTACACATTAAGAGTGTGAAAAAAATCAAGACACAACTGTGTGCAGCTGTAGGCAAAGTAGGATGTCAAAATGGTTCAGAAGTATTTAGTGTATATGGTAGATATAGGACTGGGCTGAAAACACCCATACCAAAAATACTTCTACTAAATTGGCTGGTAAAATTTTTTTATTTGTTTCATTAGAATAAAAGAAAGACTTCCATCAGGTATACATAATGCATTTGAAGGTAAACTTCAAGAACAGACTGAATTTTCCTTGGGCTCATCTGGTTAAAATTCTAAAATTCTGGCCTCTGCCAACGTCTACTGTAAGTATCAGTCAGAATGAATCGCAACAAGTTTTGCAACTGGGCCACTGGACAGGGGCAAAGGATACAAAACAGAGGTTACTTACAGGTGTGCCCATCATTGTGTAGGTTTTGCCACTTCCCGTCTGCCCATATGCAAACACACATGCGTTATATCCCTCGAAAGCACTTTCAATCACATCAGTTCCCAGATCATTGTACACCTGAAATATTAAACACTTCAAATAAAATATGAAATTACATGAAACTGTTAACTAAAATTCTGCAAGCCCTTTAAATTACTTACACTTGTAATAAATCTCTAAATGTCTTTAAATTCATTACAATACATGGTCTGCATTCTACCTGACAACTATCAGTTACCACTTTGTGAAGGACAAGGCATCAGTAAAGCCTCTGACATATGCCTGTGTCTGCAAAGTGACTTCAGTACATCAAGTTCGGCTATCAACATTTTTATGTATATGTATTTTATGTATTTATGTATCTTTTCGTTTCATGGAAACTAATTCCCAGTCCATCGTCAATTCAATTCAATTCAATGGCTGCAGCTAGCACTCTTTCTGGAAGAAACAGTGAAGCAAAACAAATAACTTTAAGCCCATATTCAATGAACAATTTCAAGCCCATATTAAATGCACTGTATGTACCAGTACCACAAGATAATTAGCAACAGTGCACTTGGCATCCAGGTTTGTTCTGCATTCATGGGTGTTGTTATCACCGTCTCTTCCTGAGTGAACCTACTTTTCTTCTGCAAAGTGGAATGCATCCATACATGACCTTCAATATGCCTGTATCACTCATTTTTAATAAATGTTGTGTACTCTTGCATACAATTCACATCACTTGATTTTATGTTGTATCTAATTCTTATTTCTTCAATTTGTTTAATAATAACACAATGTACATCCTGCAAATGATTTCAAAAATTTCGTCCCTGATCTCCCAAATGTTCTTTCATGCTGTTTTACTAAAGTCTCATTGTCAAAACCACATACAAGCAAATGGTATCAGTACTGCCACTATCTTATGTAATTTCAATACTCCTTCCCTTTTACTGGTTTTCAGTGTTTATCACATTTCACTATACATGCAGTGAAACACATGTAGTTGCTTATGTACATCATCAACATGTGGTACACCACATTCCGTGCAGTTAAGTTGTTTTATCTATCCAGTTCCTTTGTTGCCAGTAACTATTTTTAGCATGATGCCACACACGTGAAAAACACCTATTACCTTGTCTTGTCCATCCTTCTGTCTGTCCGCACGTATCAGTGTGGCTCCCACCAGACAGATTTACATGAAATATGATATTGGAGACTTTTCATAGAATCTGTCAAGACAACCCAAATTTGGTTACAATTAGGCAAAACCTTCGAGCACTGTGCACGAAGCTCTAGGTACATTTTATTGTTGGCGGTGACATTAGTCACAACAGCGCTCTCTTTGTATCAGGGTGTTAGGTATAAATATTACATGAACGCAACATAATGTTAAGTTATACTGTTATACCTACACTGCCTGTAATGTGGTACTAATGCATTTTATTTCCTTTAAAACACCATGACTTTCGCTTCAACAGTAGAATGTCATGTACCATGTGAAGAGTACAATAAAGACATCGTTCATTCGGTTATTTCATCTCCAGCTTCCCAAGTTAATCTGGTCTTACACAATTCACAAATTCGCTTGCCATACGAACTTCATAAACTTGACAGTAATTTCAGACTTT
>Ga0209755_10008811_pt1 | contig 10721 bp, 6 predicted proteins | sample TergutCo191P1_FD_187301 | JGI IMG/M metagenome (GOLD analysis project Ga0209755, IMG submission 187301) | Cornitermes sp. P1 segment gut microbial communities from Petit-Saut dam, French Guiana - Co191P1 (SPAdes) (version 2) | ecosystem: Host-associated > Arthropoda: Insects > Digestive system >... | reverse complement strand
TTCCTGCCATTCATCAATAAGACGCGGAACAGCGCCGTCAAGTATTGATTTAGGCGCAAACTCCATTATTGCTTTGATATCGTCGTCTGTATCCATACGCGCAAAACTTTTAGCAGCTTGTTTGGCCGTTTCTGTCTTTCCGCAGCTTTTTGGACCCGTTATCAAAATAGCGCCGGACTCTTTTAACCGATTTTGGAGAGCTTTATCGGTAAAGCGTTTTATATAGCTATTTTGGTTGTTTCCCATACTTAAAGTATAGTATACCAACCGGGAAAATGTAAGGTTTCTAACCGGGAATTTGTGACTTTTCTAACCGGGAATTTGTGACTTTTAAAACTATAACTTTTCAAGCCGTTTGCAGGCTTCTTCTACATCGGCGCGATGACCAAAGGCCGAGAAGCGCACAAAGCTCTGCCCGGCAGGACCAAAACCCGCGCCGGGAGTGGTTACCACATGGCACTTTTCGAGAATTTCTGAGAACACTTCCCAACTGTCTCTGCCTGGGAAATGCGCCCAAATGTAGGGTGAGTTGTCGCCGCCTATGCATTTTATTCCAAGCTTTATAAGCGCTTCTCTTATCAGCTTTGCGTTGCCTAAGTAAAAATCTGTTAATTGGCGGATTTCTTTTAAGCCCTCGTCGTCTAACGCGGCGATTCCGCCTGCTTGCGCGATGTTTGACGCGCCGTTAAAAATTGTGCCCGCAATGCGATTCCAATCCGCATTGACGCTTTCGCCCGATGAATACTTAATTGCCTTTGGCACGACAGACCAGCCGAGACGAACGCCAGTAAAACCGGCAGGCTTAGAGAATGAATTTACTTCTATCGCGCAAGTTTCCGCCTTATCAATTTCGTAAATCGTTTTTGGAAGATTTGCGTCTCTGATAAATTCGCTGTACGCCGCGTCAAAAATAATAATACAGCCTTTGCTTATTGCTGTGTTCACAAGCGATGTAAGCTGAGCGCGGTCCGCGACAGCTCCCGTAGGGTTGTTAGGTGAACAGAAATAAATCACGCTGTCTTTTGGAATTAAATCCAGATTGGGGAAAAAATTATTATCCGCCGTGCAGGGAAGATACATGATACCTTTGTAGCCATTACCTTCCCAAGCGCCTGCGGCGCCTGCTAAAACAGAGCCGTCAACATAAACAGGGTACGAAGGATCCTGCACGGCAATTTTTACTCCGTTGCCGAAAAGAACCTGCAATCTGCCGATATCACACTTTGCTCCGTCGGAAATAAATACTTCGTCTATCGAAAATTTTCCTTTGTAAAAAACAGAGGAAATTCTTTCTCTTAACTCTGGCAGTCCTTCATCCTGATAACCCGAATAACCTTCTGCTGTTCCAAGCTTTTTGGCTCCTTCTGTAAGACCGGCATTTGTGTGCGGCAGAACCGGCTCTGTGGTGTTACCAACACCAAGACTTATAATTTTCGCGTCAGGATGAGCGGCGGCGAATTCTCTGCGGCGCTTAGCGATCTCGGGGAAAAGATATCCTGCTTTTAAATTCGCGATATATGGGTTACGAGTTATCATTTAATTCCTCCGTGTTTAAATCTTAGGTAAATTTCTTTACGCCTTTTAAATTGAGTGTAGCAAAATAATCGTCAGTTGTTTCTGCCCTGCGTATCTGCACGACTTTGCCGTCTTTGCGCAAAAGTAATTCGCCGCAGCGAAGCTTTCCGTTGTAGTTAAAACCCATAGCTCTTCCGTGCGCGCCCGCGTCATGAATAACGATAAAATCACCGGGTTTGCCTTCTGCGGCTGTGTCAATCTTCGGCAGCCTGCGTTGAATCGCGAACTTGTCGTTATTTTCGCAAAGGCTTCCAACCACATCGTAAGTTTCTGTTAATGGCTCATTTTCCTTGCCGGGAATAGATATATGATGATGCGCGCCGTAAAGAGCTGGACGCATTAAATCCGCCATGCAGGAATCAAGCGCGATATAGTCGCGGTAAATTTCTTTCTTGTGAATCGCGCGCGAAACAAGCCAGCCGTAAGGGCCTGTTATTACCCTGCCCCACTCGGTGCGTATTTCCATCGGGTCTAATCCCGCTGGTTTTAAAATTTCGTCATAAGCCTTTTTTATACCATCAACAAGAATCTTGTAATCAATAGCAACCTGATCATCCTTGTAGGGAATACCAACGCCGCCGCCAAGGTTTATAAACTCAACACGAACACCTGTCTTTTTGAAAATTTCAACTGCAAGCTCAAAGAGCATCCGCGCAGTTTCCACATGGTAAGGTATAGAAAGCTCATTGCTCGCAACCATTGTGTGCAGGGCAAAACGCTTTACGCCCTTTTGCTTTAAAAGAGCGTAACCTTCGATAAGCTGTTCGCGCGTAAAGCCGTACTTTGCTTCTTCGGGCTTGCCGATAATCGCGTTTCCTTCCTTGAGCGGGCCGGGATTGTAGCGCATGGAAATTAATTCAGGCAAGCCCGCAGTGCGTTCCAGAAATTCAATATGGGTAAAATCGTCAAGATTGATAACCGCGCCCATTTTTTTTGCGGCAGTGTATTCCTTAGTGGGCGTTTCGTTTGAGGTGAGCATGATGTGTTCGCCCTTCATGCCTGACATTTCGGCTAACAAAAGCTCAGGCAAACTGGAACAGTCCGCGCCAAAACCTTCGGCGGCGAGCAGCTTGAGAATGTAAGGATTGGGAAGCGCTTTTACCGCAAAATGATTCTTGTAGGAAGGGAAAACCGAAAACGCCGCCTTGATTCGGCGGACATTTTCGATAATTGCCTTTTCGTCATAAATATAAAACGGCGTGGGATAGCGCTTCGCTAAATCTTCCAGCGCCTGCTTATTCAATGGAAAATACTTCTGATTCATTTTTCCTAATTCCCTATTTCTTATTTCTAGTTTAAAAAGCCCTTATGCTTTAAAAGCTCTGCGTTCAATATGCCGCCGCCTGCAGCTCCGCGCACCGTATTGTGTGAAAGCGCTACAAAGCGAATGTCAAACAAATTACAGGGACGAAGCCGCCCGACACTCACTGCCATTGCCTTATCGGCATCGCGATCTTTGCGCGGCTGAGGACGGTTATCCTCTTCGCGGTAGATGATCGGCTGCTTCGGCGCAAAAGGCAAATCCGCTTCCTGCGGCAATCCCTTATACGCTGCCCAGATTTTTTTTATCTCATCCAGGGAAGGTTTCTTGTCTGCGAACTCAAGCGAAATACAAGCTACATGACCGTCAATAACAGGCACTCTGTTACAATGCGCCGAAATTTTCGGGAACTCGGCGTTTTTAATTACGCCGCCGTCAATCGAACCAAAAACTTTAAGCGGTTCTTTTTCGGACTTCTCTTCTTCGCCGCCGATATACGGAACGACATTATCAACTATATCCAAACTCGGTACGCCGGGGTATCCCGCGCCGGAAACGGCTTGCATTGTGGTTACAAAAACTCTTTTCGCCGGATAGCCTGCCTGCGCAAGCGCGTGAAGCGGCTTCATATAACTCTGTATCGAACAGTTTGGTTTTACGGCTATAAAGCCGCGATCCCAGCCGCGCGCTTTTTTCTGAATGGGAATAATATCGGTATGATCCGGATTAACCTCGGCGATTAAAACCGGCACGTCGTTTGTCCAGCGATGAGCCGACGCATTTGAGATTACAGGAATGCCGGCGGCGGCATACGCTTCTTCCAGCGCTTTGGTTTCGTCCTTGCCCATTTCGAGAGCGGAAAATACAAAAGAGCAATCGCCTTTTTTAAAAGCCGCTATCGCGCAGCTCACATCGTTGGCGTCTTGCACCATTATTTCTCCGACATGAGGAGCGTAAGTTTTTGCCAAATGCCATCTGCCCGCGACCGCTTCTTTATATTTTTTACCTGCGCTCCGCGGAGAGGCCGATACATAACGAACCTCGAACCAGGGGTGATCATTGAGAAGGGAGATGTACTGCTGCCCAACCATGCCTGTAGCGCCCAGAATTCCAACCGGGATTTTTTGTGCCATAAATTGCTCCTTACAAAGAGCATAACAATTTATTAATTTTTATAAAAGTGGTACCAGACTTTAGTTCATAATTTATTTACTTGTCAGGTTATAAACACCATCCCATTTTTCACTGGGTTCGGATACTGTGAATTGCTTTAACCTGTCCAGATATATTAACGAAGGCGCGTCATCCGCTTTGATTAAAAGCGCTTCATTAAAACCTTCGATAGCTTGCTGCCATTTTCGGCTTTCGAAACAGGCAAGCGCTTCATGAAAAAGATTAATAAGTTTTTTATCTTGTTCGCTTGCGGACTCTGCCATATCTACAAGCTCGCAAAGACGCACAGGTTCGTTAATACCGACAACGCGCACGCGATCCAGTTTACGGTATAAGAGAGCGTCTCCTGTTTCGCGCACGGCATTTTCGGACGCGAGTACCCATGTTCCGTATTGTTTATTAACGCCTTCCAATCTCGCGGCAAGATTTACAGCGTTACCCATGATTGTGTAATTCATTTTATTCGCGGTGCCCATGTTACCTGCGACCATATCGCCTGTATTAATACCGATACGTGTTAAAAGCGGAACCGGTGAAAGATTTTCTTCAATGATAATTTTATTAAGTTCCGCCTCAACTTTTTTCATATTAATGGCTGAAACACAGGCTCTAAGAGCGTGATCCGGCAAATCGTTTGGCGCGCCAAAGAATGCAATAATCGCGTCGCCTTCAAATTTGTCAATAACGCCTTTTTCCGCAAGGACAACATCGCTCATCGCGCTCAGGTATTTATTTAAGAGACTAACTAATTTGACAGGATCGCCAAGCGTTTCCGAAATGGTAGAAAAACCTTTAACATCGGTAAAAATAGCCGTCATGTGGCGTTTAGCGCCGCCCAGCTGAAGACGCGAAGGATCCGCGATTATTTCTTTTACTACATCGTGTGAAACATAAGTTGAAAATGCCGCGCGTATAAAATGTTTTTCTTTTTCTGAATTGGCGTATGAAATAACTTCGCGGATAATAACGGCGCTTATCATCGCGAAGGTAATTCCGATGGGACCAAAGAAAACGCCAGATAGGCGAAAAACCAATATGGTTAACAAGAAGAAAATTATTACCGAGGCAAAACCGGAAGCCGCGCGGACAATAGGCGCAAGATCTGCGCTGAACATAAAAAAGAGCGTAATAAAAATCAGCATAACTATTATCTTGATCCAGTGATCCACAGAGACAATAAAAGATTCCGAAAGAATTGTATCCAGCGCAACACCGTGTGTTCCTACATTGATATACTTGCCAAAAAACGGGTTAGCGCCGTAATCGGTTGTGCCCGTATCGGTTCGTCCTATTATTACAAACTTATCGCGTAATTTTCTGTCGTTATCATTGCTTATTTCGTTATGAAGATCTAAATATGCTTCCAGTGTTTCCAGTAACAGAACAATATAATCCGATTCTTCCGTTAAAGCTTCGGCTATATCCGGGTGTTCAATAATTAACTGCTCACAAATCAAAGTTATTCTGTCTGCAGGATCGTTATTCAGTATTTCGCGCAGAAGTCCATAAGAATTTTTCCGGTACTGTAAATAATTATTAAATGAATAATTATCCGTATTCTCCATGGCGTAATTTTTAGATTCCTTGGAAGCGTCTAATAAATCGATCATATCCAAAAGATTAATCTTTACAGAGCTGAATAAATTATCATATTCGGCAAAGAAATCAAGTTCCGAAGAAAAAAGAGCATGTATGTATTTAATAATCTCCGCTTCTATATCGTCTAACTCATTAAAAACAGCAAATGAAATATGCGTGTAACTGTCGGTATAATTCGTTTTTGGCCAGTCGAGCATCATTCTGCCTTTGAGATCCAGCGGAATACTAATATCTTTTGTTCTGCCGTCCTGCGTTTTTGCCTGTTTAACGAGCAGTCTGCGTTTTTCATAAATAATTTCCGGGTTTCCAAGATAATCCATTAACGGAGCGAAGGCAAGCTGCAAATACCAGTGATCATGAATATTTTGCGCAAGATACACTCGTCTTCTTACTCCGTCAGTATCAATAACAACATTGGTATATCCCGCGCCCTTGGATGCTGTCGCGAAGATCGGCAGCGCCGGAAGAATATCGGCGGCGCCTTCTCCATGTGACACATTCGGCGCGGCGTTAAGCGGATACGAAAAAAGTTCTTCCGCGATTGAGCGTCGTTCTGCCTGCTCACCCTGCAGTGAATACGCCCACAAATTGATCGTTGACCAGCTGTTTCCGTTAAGAGCAATAGCCTGCGCTAAATATTGATCGTTATCGCGCGCGACGCCTTTCGCTTTTGTGTAGAGATCGATTTTTTCATTATTAATCATACGGGACAACGTGTTTGCGTAATTTGGAGCGTCATTTCGACCTATACGGCCGGAGCCGATAGCTGAAATAATTTCCTGAGCGGAAGTGTTTATTTCGGAAAAGCTGCGGTCGAAGTCATTGCCGAGTCCCTGTTCCAGATAGAGGCTGTCTACTCCCTGAGGACCGCGATCGATATATTCAATATCAAATATCACCGCTCCCGCGCCGTATTCTTTTAAACGCAAAAGACCATCCGCTGTTATTGAGCGCGGCCATGGAAAAAAGCCGTAGTGCGCGATAGCCTGATCGTCAACGTCAAGAAATGTAACATTGCTTATGCGTTCGCGGTTTGCCCTGAAGCGCAGAAAAAAATCATAGAGGCGGTCTTCCAGTGATGTTAAAGCGCCGATTAAATACAACAGGGAGAAAACAGCGGCAGCGGCAAATCCTATTAAAGCGTTTTTCCAATTAAACATTATTTATATTACTATAGAAAGAATAAAAAAATCAAATAATATCATTCCTCCCGCCACTTTTAAAAAAAACGCCAAAGTGCTATGCTCTCACTATGAAAACAAACCCAGTAGCGGCCTATCTTGCCGCTGTACCTAGCGAAAAAATCAATTCAAATCTGCTGGCTTATATATGCAGTTTAACCGAAATTTCCAGGGTAACGCCGGAAATTGCTTCTTCTATCGTGCTTGAACTGGAAAACCAGAGAAAGCGCGTAAAGCTGATAGCAAGCGAAAATTACTGTTCAATGGCAGTTCAGCTTGCAATGGGTAACCTTCTTACCGACAAATACGCCGAGGGTGTTCCCTACCACCGCTTTTATGCGGGAAACGAAAATGTTGATGCAATCGAGACATTGGCGGCAGAAGAAGCGTGCAAGCTCTTTGGCGCAGAGTACGCGAATGTACAGGCGCATTGCGGAGCGGACGCGAACCTGCTCGCATACTGGGCTATCCTCAGCACTCGGATAGAAAACCCCGCATTAGAAAAGTGGGGCGAGACAAATCTTTACAAGTTAGCGGACGACCAATGGAAGGAACTTAGAACTTCTCTTGGAAATCAGCGTCTTTTAGGACTTGATTACTACTCCGGCGGACATTTAACACACGGCTACCGCAACAATCTTTCCGGGCGCATGTTTGACATTTACGGTTATTCTGTTTCCGAAAAAGACGGTCAGCTTGATTATAACGATATAGAAAAACAGGCGATGGAAGTGCGCCCGCTCATTTTGCTTGCGGGTTATTCCGCGTATCCGCGAAAAATTAATTTTAAACGCATGAGAGAAATCGCCGACAAGGCTGGAGCTGTCTTTATGGTAGACATGGCGCACTTTGCGGGTCTTGTCGCGGGCAAAGTTTTTACAGGTGAGTATGATCCAATTCCTTGGGCTCATGTTGTAACAAGCACAACACACAAAACTCTTCGCGGACCGCGCGCAGGTCTAGTACTCAGCACAAAAGAATTCGCGGAAGCGCTCGACAAGGGCTGCCCGCTTACAATGGGCGGACCGCTGCCTCATGTGATCGCCGCGAAAGCTGTGGCTTTCCGCGAAGCGCTGTCGCCCGATTTTAAAAAATATGCGCAAAAAATTGTTGATAACTGTAAGGCGCTCGCGGAAAGCTGCATTAAAAACGGGCTTGAGGTTCTTACAGGCGGTACAGATAATCACCTTATATTAATTAATGTGCAAAAGTCCGCGGGCATTACCGGCAGACAGGCGGAAAGCGCCCTTCATGAGTGTCACATAACGCTTAATCGCAACAGCCTCCCGCGCGATCCTAACGGCCCCTGGTATACATCAGGCATCAGGCTTGGAACCGCAGCCGCCACAAGTCTTGGAATGGGCGAAGCGGAAATGAAGGAACTGGGTGAATTAATCGCTAAGGTAATAAAAGGAACAACTCAGGCAAAGGACGCGAAAGACCCCAGTAAAAACAGCAAGGCAAAATATATAATTGATGAAGCTGTAAAAAACGAAGTTCACGCGCGGGTAAAAACGCTGTTGGATAAATATCCTGTGTACCCTGAGCTTGACCTTGAGTTTCTAAAAAATAGTTTCTGTAATTAAGCTCAGTTATCTTTTTTTAGCGGCGTTATTTGCTTCTTTTTCTCTGATAAACATGGAAAAAATATCAAAAAGAATCGCGTCTATTTTATGATGCTTTTCTACAAACTCTTCCCTCATCATGGTAAGGGCTTCTTGTGTTGTCATAGGTTTGCGGTAGACGCGGTGCGGGTCTGTTACGCTGTCAAATACGTCAATAATTTCCAATACCTTCGCCGGGAAATACGCAAGCGCCTGATAATCCAAAATGGGTTCTAAGTCGAAGGTAATGCAATAATCCTGAGTAGCGTAGGGGTTTTGTTTTTTATACTGAGCAAGATAGGCGCGGAAATATCCGTAACCCGAAGGGTCGCCGTAATATTCATGATGATAACCCGTAACAAGGCTCGCTTCCATGGGATAATTTGTTTTTGTCATAATCGACTTATAACCTTGCTTAACATGATCTATTACTATCTTTCTGTCATACGATGACTCACCCTCATGATACTCTACCGCGGCGGCTTTACCGATATCATGAATTAAAAAACCGACAGCCCATTTATTAAAAAGATCGGGAGGAATAACCCTTAAGCCTCCGTAAAAAACCTGCTCAAGGTTAATATCATCGGCGTCTAAATGAGGAAGCAGATCCTTGTAAAATTTCCGGTATTGCTCGGCAAATTTAATTCTAATTTTTTGGATGGCGCTGGATGTAGAAACAAGTTTATTGTAATAAGTAAGAAAAGCAATACCGTTAAGATACACACGCGTCATGTGCTGAATAATAGTACCGTTAGATTTTTCCACCAGAGTATTCATTAATTCATTGCTGAACACATCCTGAGAAATAAGCAGAGCTGAGCTTTTTACCATTTCGTGCGTTGAATCTACCATATCCTGTGTCATTTTTTTTGCTTCATCGTCAGCGCGGAAAATGGCTTCTTCCAAAACGGTATGGTTAACTAACGCGGCGTTCTTTGTTGTATCAATAAGTATTTCTACAACTTCTTCTTCGTCCTTGTCTTTTTGTTCAAGAAGAGCGTTTAATTTATCTTTATCCTGATTAAGTAAATTTATTTTTTCTTCGGAAGACATCTCCGAGAAGGTTTTATAATCATCACCAAAACTTGCTTCCAATTCTTCCAGTTCTTCAACTTCATTTACAACAGGTTCTGGCGCAGGTGCAGGTTTAGGTTCGGGCTTTACTTCTTCTGTTTTCGCGAGCGGGAGCTGCTGCTTTTTTTCGTCCCAATCTATCGGTCTTGCCTCAATCTGTTCTTTTAATTTTTTAAAACCATCAGGCATAAGGTAATATTCCCAGTCCTGATTCTGGTGCCAAAAATCCTCTTTGTTATCGAACAAGGTCTTAAAAGGCATTAGTCGATTTTTTTGCGTTTTTTGATTTTTACAGAAAACTGGAATTTCTTCTTTTTGTATTATATCAATATATTTTATATTATTGCCCTTATAACCGGGTTGAGTTAAGAATTTTATAAGCGGAACAAGCGATTCCTTGCCTGACATACCAAAATTCTACCTTTCTTTCGGCTATTTTGCAAGGTACAGGGAGACGGCTATTTTACCTTATCCATGATTTCTGTGATTATTTTATCAGCATCTTCATAAGTTACCTGACAAGTTCCCACCTGTTTATGCCCGCCGCCGCCGTACTTAAGAAGCAAGGAGCCGACATCTACTGTGGAACTGCGGTTAATTATACTATGCCCTACAGTTATCGCGACATTGGATTTATTACGTCCGTCTACAATCCAGACAGAAATATTTTGCTCGGGGAAAAGGGTATAGATAATGAACCTATTTCCGGCATAAATCGTTTCTACGTCCCTTAAATCGACTGTTATCACGTTATTGCAGACTTTGGCGTGACTTTTTACCATCTCGATAAAAATATCTTTCTGTTGATAGTATAAATCGAGGCGTTCTTTAACATCATGCATTGCCAATATGTCATAAATCGATTTTTCCGCGCATGCCTTGGCAAGACTTGTCATTAAATCATAGTTACTGATTGTAAAATTGCGGAATCTGCCTAAACCTGTCCTTGGATCCATAATAAAACCCAAAAGCACCCAGCCCCTTGGGTCCAGGATTTCATCCGGGGTAAGATTTCCGGAGTCTACTTTATCGACAAAATGTATCATTTCGGCGAATTTGCCTAATTTAGCGTCACCGCCGTAAAAATCATATACTACCCTGGCGCAGCTTGGAGCGGTTCTGGACACACCCTCAAAATAGGCGTTAGCGCCTAAACGTTCGGATTCACTGGAATGATGATCAAACCAAAGTTTACATCCTTTGATATAGGGAATATTTGCTAAAATGTCGGTATCCGTAGCTTCAACTAAA
>Ga0209755_10008810_pt1 | contig 10722 bp, 8 predicted proteins | sample TergutCo191P1_FD_187301 | JGI IMG/M metagenome (GOLD analysis project Ga0209755, IMG submission 187301) | Cornitermes sp. P1 segment gut microbial communities from Petit-Saut dam, French Guiana - Co191P1 (SPAdes) (version 2) | ecosystem: Host-associated > Arthropoda: Insects > Digestive system >... | reverse complement strand
GCTGTTTCTTGATATGAGGTTGCTGTTAACCAGTTGTCTTTTTGCATAGTAGACCGTATTGCCCATCATAATTCTCTCTTTTATGCATTTGTTGTTGCCTTGTTATATTATTATTATTATTATTATTATCATAATCATCATTAAATCGTGTTTAGCACGGTACGGTCATGCCACCTTACGCGTTTAATTATGAAGGTGACGTAAATACCTGTATTGACTATTGCTGAAAGCTATTATTACCCAAGAACCATCTATGTTACATGTACTTAAAATTACAGATTTTTGTATGGACACGTGCAGCAAATCCTGTCAGTCTAATCGCTTGAGAACTATATGATGTGTGTGTGAGGAATGACTCCTGTTGCAGATGTAGTGACAGATGTGGAGTACACCGCTTCTACATGCCAATGGTGTTTCACTTCAATGCATACTTTCTCATTTTTTCGGCATAAGCAGTTTACAAATTACCAGAATTTGGTACGCTGACATCAATTGAATAAACTACATTGTTGGCTTTTTCAAAGAGGGTGATATCTTGGCGTTTATGCGAGACAGTTTCATCGGCAAGTGTTCCGCTGTCCCACAGTAAACGTGCCCGATTACTCCAAAAGACTTCTGATGGATTGTATATTTGTAGGGGGTACTTTCTTCCAGTAAAGCGTACTTTAGTCAGCTTCGTACGCAATATTTTTGCAACATTATCGTGTCTGGCTTAGTAGTCCAATCGTGTTAATGTCTGGCATCCGGGTATTAAATGCTGGATGTGTTCTTCTTCTTGTTATTGCTACTATATTCGTATAATAATAATAATAATAATAATAATAATAATAATAATAATTTCCTTGTTGTCACCTTTATGCAGGGGTTTTACAATTATATATCTGAAACAAACCTTAATTCTAGGGTATATTGTGCTGCAGTTGTTCTGTATGTACAATTTGTACTACATGTAATGCTATTGCACCTGTGAAATATGTTTTGTAATTTACATTAGCACTTTCCATAATATGTGTGCAGTGCCCAATATGGCTGTTGCTGGTAGTTCCTTAATTTCGTGGTTTCCTGGTATGTTGCTCAGGTATTGTCTGAGTGATTCTGAAATAGTTCTAATCGTCCCTGTTATTACAGGTATAACTTTTGTTTTCACATTATACATGCACTGAATTTCTATTATGAGGTTTTTATATTTTAAAATATTCTCAGCTCCTTTCTTGATCACATTTCTGTCTCTAGGAAATCCAACATCTATTAACGTGCATGTTTCTTTTTAATTATCGCGGATTATGATGTCTGGTTTATTGTTATGAATTGTTCTGTCGGTTCGCAGTTGTTGGTTCCGTAATGTGGTAGCCTTACCTTCATGAATTGTTTCGACAGATATATTACTATTAGTAGTAGTAGCAGTAGCATAGCTGTTGCTGCTGGGAGCGACTACGCCACAGGCTGGTCAGTCAATGCGTAGGGTAAAGGAACCGATTGTGAGATAGTTTCCTAATATGAGACACTCTAGTTGTGGCCAAAGTAAGTACTGAAATCTCATGGTAAAGAAGTGACCTGCTTCATTCAGGCCTTAAAAGTTATCTGTGAGCAATAGGACGCTGTGTGTTGCAGGAGAGAGTTCACAGAAGATCGTATCATATTTTTCAGTTTCTCGAGTTTTTTACGGGGCTCCACGTGCATCAGTTTTTCTAACTGAAGGTAAATCCAGAGCTTTAATTTGTTTGCACACATTTACGTTCATATTGTTAGCTATAGTATACGCTAGTTACTTGTCCTTTCAAAATGTGTTCCTAACGTTGAATAATTATTTACATCTCAAGAGGGCGAGGAGACAGTGTCTGGCACCTAATATGAGAAAAATATGAAAGATGAACTTATGGATGGAGCACCAGAGTGCTCAATTGCGGTTTTCCATCCAAGTGGTTGGATTCAGACGGATATATTTACTAAATGGTTCGATCATTTTGTTCACTTCATTAAGCCCTCGGCAGATGATCCTGTCTTGCTGATTGTTGATGGGCATTAATCAAACACCAAAAATTTGGATGTGGTGGATAAAGCCAGGGAACACAGTGTTGTCATTGTCAGTCTACCACCACATTCTAAGCAGAAAATTCAACCACTTGATGTTGGTTTCATGAAGTCACTAAAACGTATTATGCACAAGATATTGAAACGTGACTAGGCAGCGATCCTAGTCGTGTTATTACGCCTTTTGTAGTGTGCAAGCTGTCCGGGCTTGCTTCTAGAAGAGCAGCAACAGTGGAACTCATTTATAAAAACTCAACCATTGCCCTGTAAGAGATGCGTACTCCAAGATCATGAATTCGCATGCCATAGATTGGGCGAATCTCAAGAGAAACCTACTGATGAAGCTGGCAATGAAATTTCAAGATCGGGAACATCAAACATTTCTTTCCACGACGCCAATGGTGGGAAGTCCAGCAGACGTCCGACCCTTTCCTCAGCAAACACCATATATCAAGCAAATCAATCAAGAGCGAGTTGTGCAACGCTATTAACAGTTTATCCTTGCAGGAAACAGTTGCGGGAGTATCAGGAGAAAATCCTTTTCTTTGTCAAAGAAACCATCAATAAATAGGCTATTTGGAATAAACAGTAAAAGGTCTTCAAAGAAAGGTAAAGTAGGCATACAAAAGTCATCTAGTGAATCAGATATGGAAATTGAATTTGAAAATGATGACTCTGCTGATGACATACGTGATGGAGGTGCAGAGTGCTAATTCTGCACAGGGCTTTTCTCTCATGAGAAGTATGGCGAAAAATGGTCTCAATGTATGAGGTGCTATCGTTGAGTGCAGGAAGACTGTGGGGTCGAGAAGACTGCTTTGTGCGCCCCATGTGCAGAAAAAGTGTAAAATTGTAAGTTACATCTTGAAATACTTACTGTCTCATATTAGGACACCATTTTTACTTTAGAGAAAAGTGACACGTTCGCATATTTTTTTGTACTGAGTCTTTTATACTCCTACAAACTGTATTTATAACGGTTTCAGAGTAAAGTAGAATGTTTTCTTGAATATCTGCCATTGTATACAGTAAAAAATATTGAATGGTTTACGTACTACATGATGTCAAAAAACAGTATCTCATGATCGGTTCCTTTACCATACTTGCGTTCGTTCCCGGGGGTGGAGCTGTTAGGGCCTGAAGTTGACCACTCACCTTCGTGTAGTACCAAGCTTAAGCTTAAGAATGAGTGAGACTAAACCTACACCACTTCCGCCTTTTTCTTCATGGCGTGGACAGAGACATCTATACTTTTAACTTTATTATTACTGCTCTTCGTGGGGAAGAGTAATATACAGCTATAGGCATTTTAATGCCCTTTTATATCTGCGTAATCAAACATTCACTGACAAAATTACGCCACTCACAAAATGCGGTATCTCGGTCAGTCGGCTATGACGAACCCCGGCACTTTCGAAGTGACTAATATATGAAAACAAATCTACAAAACATTTGCACTTTTATGCTACGCTAATCACGTGATTAGTATATTGTATGCAACAAAATCCCTACACCAATTATATTTTACTTATTGACAAACGCATTTGGATGCTACTGCTTGAAGTCAGTGTCTCCTAGTTTAGTATACTGTTCATAGAAGCTGTCTTTTTTGTATGCTGTATAATTCCCCATTAATGTTTATTACACTGCGTGTACTCACGGTTTGACAAAAATCTAGTGAGTTTGTCTAGGAATAATAATGTCATCGCCAGAACCCTAAAATTGAAGAAATGTGTTGGTTTTTTTTTCCCCCCTGCAGCAAGAGAAAACTCCTACCAAAAGCTTTGTGTCACTCCACTTGGGGAGACTGCAAGAGAGCTATTATGCTTTCATCACAAATATGATTATCTGCTTCCTCGGCAGCGATATTGATTTCTGATAACAATATGCAGCATCTTTCTTAAAAAATTCGGTTATATTTACAGGGGTACGAATGGCAGAGGATTTCAACTCGTCCAGTTACTTTGGCTGTCTTTTTAAACCTCAAACAGACTTAAGAATGCTTGTGGCTCCTTCATGTGAAATTGTGTCTGAAGGTGGCATTGGTCAGATTATCATAACTTAACGTGTAGGAATGGAAAGTCTGTCAGAAATATTACAGTCACTGACCACCAGAACACACTCACACTTAACATGCTCCAAGAGAAAAGGCTTTGGCAAGTACAAAATTCCATTGGCACCCCACCTAGCATATACACTGGATTTAGTGCCGACTGACATTTCAGTTTGTTTCTTAAACTCAACAATATGCCTGAACTCATTGTTTTAGGGACTTCTTACATTGTGTGTCTTGAAATTTGACAAACTATGTATCAAGGACAGGATCGGTTCCTCTCTTCAAGTTTGATTCTCCCAAAACACACGTTACTGCATAACAATTATTCATACTGCGATTAAGCATGAATTAGAGTCAAACTGGTGAAAACAATATATGCAAATAGCAGTTCAGAAAATGTTGCCATAAAAATCTCACTGATCATCTAATGTAAGAAATGCATCTCTGCTCAATGTGTATATTTTCTGTTACTGTACAGCAGCACCATGTAGGTTGTCCTGGTAGTCCGAAGGTTTTGGTTATAATATTTTCTCTTAGCAGTGGAAGTGTTAACATCAAATACAAGTATAGATTGCAATGAATCTGTCAGGTGTTGGGAATGCAATGCCATCCATAGGTGTTTCACAGGAAAAGCAGGGCCACTTACTTATGTACAGTCAGAGGCAAGACAACTTTTCACTGTATTAATTAAATTAGCTTTTCTGATCTTTGGTTTCCCACCACCAAATCAGTCTCATGCAGTCTTCTGACTATACTTCACATAAGCCTCAATGAAACCATTGTTTATTTTCTACAATGAAATGTTTTAAGCTAGATGTGAATTTCATATACAGTAAATGTCACAGTCTACAAATATGAGCCAAAATTAAATTGACATGATAATCAGAATCTCAATTCTCATTTATTTGGTTTGACAGACAGGCAGACAAAAGACATTAGAATGACAGGGTCTGGAACATGAAGTTATACTGTTATGGCATTCATGTTTATATCATTAATGAATCACTTTCAGCTATTTGGCTTAATAAAGAAGTTTTCCTGCAGCATGAGAAGAGTGCGGCTCCACACTTCCAGAGTAATAAAAAAGCCATGTTTATCTTGTAACTTTCAGTCGTGTGTGCCTCTCACCTGGGGAAGTGGTTGGCTGCTTCAGTTTGCCTTCGAGGCCAGGTAATCCTGTGAGTGCGGGTCCACACTTCCAGAGTAATAAAAAAGCCATGTTTGTCTTGTAACTTTCAGTCGTGTGTGCCTCTCACCTGGGACAGTGGTTGGCTGCTTCAGTTTGCCTTCGAGGCCAGGTAATCCTGTGTATGGACCACGCATGCAACTCTACTGCCGCACTGGCTTTTACATTGGCATCTTCCCCACTGGCAGTGTGAATGGTATTCAGGAGGATCACCATGAGTTCGGTTAATTAGTTTATCTTGTAATATTAAAGATAGCATAATGCTCTATTCCAGTTTGGAGAACATGGTTTCTGAATGAGTTATTTATTCTAAGTGTTCATCTCTGACAGTAGAGTATGTACTGGATTGTGTGCAACCATATTCTTCAATTCTGATGTCGACACAGAAGGTCTGAGTAGGCATTACTTTGTATGTTTGCTCCTTACTTTATATGTGAAGCTGTGATGTCTGGAACTGAATTTTCTGAAAGATCGGCTAACCAGAAATTTGTTAAGAATCCCATTATATTTCACTATTACTTCAACTGGCAACTGTGTTTGTTTATTTGTTTATTTATTTTCACATTCCATAGATCCAAATTAGGTTACAAAAACCTTAAGGATATAGAAATTGTCGTATTGTTATAAATATATACAATACAAAACAGCTTCTTATCATACATGTCAATTATCATTCTTGTTGTTGCTAAACAGTACTTTGTATTAAAATATATTTCAATTATGCAGCCCTTATATACTATACAATTTAAAGTTTTAGAGATGAATTATAAATACACTATCGTTGATCCCTATACAGAAGCCATGACTCCTAATTAAAACTGTATTCTAATACTCTTCCACTGAATAAAATGAATTTAAGTTAAGAAACCTTTTTAAGGCAGGTTTAAATATATTTATCTTGTTTGAGAGACTTTTTATTTTTAGTGGTAGGTGGTTGAATAACTTTATGCCAGAATAATAAGTTCCCTTCTGGAATACAGTCAAGTTACGCACTGGAGAATGTGAATTTGTGTTCGATCTTGTGGTAATGTTATGAATTTCTTGGTTGGTTGTATAAAAATCTTTATTCTTTACCACAAATAATAATACAGAAAGTATATATTGGGATTGTAAAGGCAGAATTTCTAGTCTTTTTAACAACTGTCAGCAAGTATTCCTAATTCTTGATTTTGTCATGATCTGAATTATCCAATTTTGAATCTTAAAATATCAGTACTGTGTGGTGAGTTCCCCCAAAGAATTATACTGTATGTTATTATTGAATGTACATATGAATAATAAATCATTTTTAGAATATCCTCTGACTTGAGAGGTGTAATAACCTTGATTACATAGCATGCCAAACTCAACCTAGATAATATTTGATTGATGTGCCATTTCCATGATAGCATTTCTTCAATAGTTAAACCGAGAAATTTTTGTGCTGTTGGTAATTTGGTTACTCAGCAATTTTAAATTTGACCTTAGTTTTTGACTGTTCTTTGTCTGAAATTGCAAGTAAGTAGTTTTGTTAAAATTTAAAAATAGCAAACTATTCCTAAACCATTCACTTACACTAGTGAAAACTTTATTTAATTTATCAGCAAATTCTATAGGACTGGGATTGGTGATTATGAAACTGGTATCATCAGCATATAACACTAATTAAGCATTTTCAGCTGTTACTGTAGGAAAATCTTTTAAGCATAATAAAAAAAATAAAGGCCCGAGAATCGAACCTTGTGGTGCCCCAAGCTTAACAAGTTCCCAGTTTGAGTAGTTGATGTTATTAATTTTATCCTTTAATGCAACTCTTTGATATCTCTCCTTGAGGTAGGATTTAATTAAGGTTCCAAATGTTCCTCTTATTCTATAGTGCTCTAATTTGGACAGTAGGATTTTGTGGTTTACACAAAGGCCTTACATAACAACAAAAAATTCCTCCATCAGTATGCTTATTATTCATTGCAGACAAGACCTCCTGTATTAATGTATAAGAGGCATTGTCAGTAGAAAGGCCGTTTCTGAATCCATATTGTTCATTTGACAATATCTTATGTAGAACCACATGTGCATAAATTCTTGTATAAATAATCTTCTCAAACATGTCGGAAACAGATATTAATAAAGATATTGGTCTGAAGTTGGAAATATTAAGTTTGTCTCCAGTTTTAAAAATCAGTATCACTGTCAAGTATTTTAATCTAGATGGAAAAGAACCAAATTCGAGAGATTTATTGAAAATGCATGTTAGTGCGGAACTAATAAAAGGAGCACTCCATTTAAAGATTTTTATTGATATTTCATCGTATCCATGTGCATTTTTTGTCTTTAATGATTTTATAATCTTTTCTATCTCTTCAGTTGATGTGTACCTGAATTTAATATTAGGATAAGAAGACCTACAATTTTGAAGTATATGATGTAAAGGCACTCTATTTTTTAGTTGACTCAGTTTAGCTCCTGTTAATTTCTCTGCTGCTGTTAAAAAATAATCATTAAAAGAATTTGCAATTGTTTGTTGATTTGCATTAATGACATTTCTTCATTCCCTCTTCTTTTCTCTGTTTCCGATTTAACGATATTCCAGGTAGTCCTTATTTTATTATAAGAGGTTAAAATCTGTTTTCTGTATTGTGATATTTTTTATTCTTTAATTACTTTCAATAATAATTTACAGTGCAATTTGTAATGTAAGTTTTGGGTTCTTCCTGTTTCTGCTACTCAGATATAATTCCCTTTTGTGGTTTATGGATATCTTTACACCTTTTGACATCCAAGTACTATCTCTCTCTTTTTTTAAAAAAAATCTGTATTTTCTTTTAGCAAAACTTGAGTAGCAAATCCTTAAAAAAAGTATTATGGAAGTTATTAAATATTCTATCAACATCATTGTCACCAAAAATTGTGTCCCAAATCTCATAGCTCAGTTTTGTCTTAAAGTCTTTTATATAGTGCTTGTGCTGTGAATAAGATATTTAACAGAGCAAAATATTAGTGTCGCATTGGTTTTATTATATTATAGTCATGTAAGCAGCATATGGCAGGAAGAATGAACAGGACCCAAAGTGAGGAATTTAATGAGTATGTCTGTCCATGAGGTTGCTTGGTTCATTAACACACATTAAGTATGTCCTTATATCCAGCAAATTACTATATCTAGAAACTCTTTGGTATTGGTTATTGTGTCTCTTCCTGTATTTGTTCTCTTTCACTTAACTTAAGAAACTGTACAAGCCACAGCCTGTGGCAAAATTTCTTTGAATTAGTTAGTATGGACTTTTTTTTTTGAGGTATAAATCGAGTTTTAAAGCAGTATAAGGCAATAGGCAAAATTATAGTTCATATACTTCAGTCTGTAGTAAAGGTCATTTTGCAAAAGAAGCAGGAATTTGTATTTAAATAACCATTCTTAAATATATTACTTTACAACAGTATACTTTATGTATATTTTATGGACAATGAAAGGTAACAAGTGATTTCGGTTTTATTGCAGCCCTCCTAGAGGTCAGCACCATTTCTTTGGATGAGGTTCGAATTCAGGGAGTTCAAACAAAACTATACTTGGCAGTGGACAGAAATGGGCGTTTGTATGGAGAGGTAATGACAGTTTAAAGTGTTTAAAAACAAGTGTACACAAGTGAGAATAAAGAATCTGTGCTCATTAGAAAAAAGAGGAAAACCAAGATAAGAAAATATAATATGGGTCAGTTGGTTGATATGCATGTCAAAATTTTAGGATCTCTCAACAGTAAGTATGAGGACATATAATTTGGCGACTACCCAGAAGATGTAGGCAACACATTTCTTCATAGTACTGGTTAACTAACTTCCAAATTCTGGGCCCCACACAGGACCTGAAGCTGACAACCTATATCCTTCTGGTATCAAGGTTAAGAATGTGTGGAGATATAAATCCACTTCCCAGTATGCCTTAATAGAATGGTGCTTAATAACACGCAAGGGCAACTGCACCTTTACTGTTTGTAATTACACTGTATTATTTTAGACCATATTAACTTATCTCTCTCTCTCTATCTTTTTTTCCCTGCAGGTAGATGTAAATGAAGAAGGCACAGTCTTTGTTGCATCCCTTTTTGGTTACTACAACACATACTTGTCCAGGAAATATGCTCATTTAGGTTGGTATGTTGGTATTAAGAAGTCTGGTAAACCTAAACGTGGCTCAAAAACTAAATGGGGTCAGAGAGCAATCCAGTTCCTGCCCAGGCGGTTGACACAGTGATTTCTCTTTTACATGTTTTTTGTAATTCTAAATGACACCTGCATACTAGACTGACTGAAATAGTGCCAGTTGTGCATCATCCCACATTTGTTAAGTCCTACTAGTTCCTGATGTACTAGTACTTCCTAGTGATAAAGAGTAGATTTTACCAACGCCCCTCACAGACTATTAATTTCCCACTCTTCTGTGTTTTACCTAAACATGGAGATACAGCCAGTCTGAATTCCAGTGGATTTTAAAATTTAGGCAACTGATATCTTCCAAAGAATTTTAGTTGTGCAGTTCTTTGCCACTATTTGTAGAGAGGAGAAATTTTGACTATCCCTTTGCATTAATTTTAAAAGGCTGGACTGAGTGTTTAGTGCTTTTAAGTATCAACCTTATTTTTGACCAACTATATGCCTAGTGCGATTTAAAATATGTATGAGGAAAGAACTTGGTGGATTTTGACTGCAAGAACCCTGAGCACTGACAAATGCTATCTGTCAAACCTAAATATTCTAATGTGACATATACTGGCAGGCAACTAAGGAAAACAGACACTGTGAAACTGTTCAGAATAACAGTCTGTATGCCTGTAACACTCTGTAACAGCAGCTTGAAATAAGGTTTATGTAACCATAATGGAGTAGTTGTAAAACATATGTACTGTTAGACTGTGTATTGCACCTCCCCACACATATGTTTTAAATTTCTGACAAAAATAATAACATACTTAATTCTTTGTTTTTGCTTTATCAGTTATATATTTAAAAAAACTAATTACTTTTGTAAAAGGAGATTAGTTTTGACACATTATTCAAACTGAAATTAGATCTAGAAAGTGTGTCATCCCTGTTGTGTGTGTGTGTGTGTGTGTGTGAAACTTGTAAAATGGTATGTAGTCAAACACAGCTGTGTCACATGAGGTGTATTTAATGACTATATAATGAACAACTACATGTTTCAGCCTGTACTGGCCATCTTCAGGCTGTCTTAGGGGAAATTATGATCTTACTATAAGCATGCGCGTGCACGTGGTGTAGAGATCTCTACATATGAGCCCATTAGCAAAAACAAAAACAAAAACAGGAATCAAATAAAACAACACAAAACAAACTGTAATTGGATTAATCAACTGTCGAACACAACTATCTGGTGGTTAGATATATGTTGTTTATTACATAGGTATCAACTACATGTTTCAGCTCTTATGGCCATCTTCAGGTTGATAGATTGACACGA
>Ga0209755_10008809_pt1 | contig 10723 bp, 10 predicted proteins | sample TergutCo191P1_FD_187301 | JGI IMG/M metagenome (GOLD analysis project Ga0209755, IMG submission 187301) | Cornitermes sp. P1 segment gut microbial communities from Petit-Saut dam, French Guiana - Co191P1 (SPAdes) (version 2) | ecosystem: Host-associated > Arthropoda: Insects > Digestive system... | reverse complement strand
GGATTTGAACCAACGTAGGCATCGCCAATGGGTTTACAGCCCATCCCCTTTAGCCACTCGGGCACGCCACCACTTAAAAACATACATCTTCCAAGCAAATAAATCGCTTGGCCTATCTATACTCAATTTCAAGGTACAAAGTGCCAAAACTCAACACTAGCTTTTCCCGTACAAAACACGCAAAAAACTAGTGCCCATCTGGCACAAGCATAACGAGTTTAGAGTGATTTCCCATAAGCTGTCAAGCCATCACACGCCCCCGAGCGTATCTATACTCAAAAGAGCCCGCTATTACACAAGTTATTAGACTTCTTAAAAATCTTCTGAAAAATCGACAATCACTCTTACGATCAAATGGCACAACTCTCTAAATGAGTGCTTCAAGATAAAACTCAAGTATCCTTACACAGGCTTCAAGTACTTGCTGGTCATCTTCTGAAAAGCGATTAAGCACTGGAGAATCAACATCCAATACTCCAAACACTTTGCCTCCAACGATTATTGGCACAACAATCTCTGAGTTGCTGGCGTTGTCACACACAATATGACCTGGATACTGATGTACATCTTCAACTCGAATCGTCTGTTGTTGAAAAGCCGCATTACCACACACACCCTTATTCATTGCTATGCGATTACAAGCAGGTTTACCCTGAAAAGGTCCCAGATAAAGTTCACTTTTCTCCTCATCAAGAAGGTAGAAGCCCACCCAATTGATGTTGTCTAACGACTCATTGAGTAGCGCACACGTATTCGCCAACACACTCACTAACTGATCATCTCCATCAATGAGCGCCTGCAATTGCTTCGGGAGTAACGCGCTCATGAAAAATCCTCAAGAGGAGTCGGAATAATTTTTCGGCAGAATTTACACTTCTGTCCAGCAGTTCCAGTTGCTCCGCAATATTGATAAACAGGCGGAGCAAACTCTTGCTGTTGAGATGTATCGAAATTACTCATGGCGCTTCCCTTCAGATTTATTCACTAGCAGGCTATCTCTCTGCCAAAGACTTTTGGATAGTTGCTCCCAAAAGTATACATGATTGTCAGTGCGAGCTGCCGCTTTACACATCGTGTCCTCCCCAGCGACCAATTCAATTTAATTTGCCATCGAAAACAATAAGATATTGTCATTGACATATTGCATGTTGTTGAGAAATTCTCTAAACTAGTTCCCTGCTCTTGCAGTAAGCAGTTACATTAATAATCTGCATGCAAGAATCACCGCAAGAGCCGATGTGGCGCAATTGGCAGCGCAATTGATTTGTAATCAATAGGTTACCGGTTCGAGTCCGGTCATCGGCTCCATCTTGCTTTTCCAAATCAAACAGTTATCACGGTTTATTTCGTACGAAATGCTATAAATATAAAGTGTGCGATTTTATGGAGAGGTGTACTTATGGTTGTAACTGCTACGGAATTCAAATCGAACCCTGAGCACTATCTTGAGGCTGCTCAGAATGGCGATATTACCATTACAAAAAACGGCAAACTTTATGCACGACTTACTGGAAAGAAGCAGTCTAAAGTTGAAGCATTCTCTGCTCTGTGCGGCATAATTCCTGCTGATCCCAGCCTAGAAGAGATTAAAGAAAGCCGCATGAGGGCGCATGAGAGCCACCTTTGATACCAATGTCACTTCGGATATTCGATACTGCCCTACATCTAGAATGCGCATGAGGCTTACTGTCTAGATTATGAGTCTTTAAGGGTATTTTTGATTAGGCGTAGGCCGTAAAATATGTAGTCCAAGGTTGTCTTTGGGCTTTTTAAAGTCGGGGCGATTTTGTTCCAGACATAGTTAGGACGCATGTAATACCCTAGCTGGACACGCCTTCTGAATCTGCGCAGCTCGCTAAGAGTTAAAGTGCGCTTGCCTGAAATGTTTGAAGCAAAGCTACCTTCCCCTGGAGGCCTATCTTCAAGGGCGCCAGTCTGGCTATACAGCTCATGAAGCTTTGTTCCCCAATACGGAAGAGCAATATGAATTTCTAGATAGTCTGGTTTAAGCTCATAAATATGGTCTTGCGTCATCTTGAGATGCGACTGATCTTCCCAAGGAAAACCTACCGTGAAAAACCCATAAACAGGAATGCCAACTTCTCGTGACCACAGAGCAGCGTTAATATTGTCTGAAACTTTTGCGCCTTTGCGTGTTTTAATAAGCGTTTCTGGGCTACCCGATTCAAAGCTAAATGAAATAAGGAAACATCCCGCCATCTTCAGAAACTGCAAGGTTTCTTTTTGTAGAGGCCTTACACGTGCATTCACCGAGAAAGCTATTTTTCCTGCAAGAGGCGAGTCGATAATAAGTTCACACAGTTCACGTACCCATTTCTCATTAGCAGTGAATGTGTCTGACTTGAAGTAAAAGTCCTTAACTTCGTAAAGGGTATAACATTCCTCGATTTCTGCAAAGACATTTTGTGGTGACCTAAAGCGCACCCTTCTGCCAGATACCGTAGGCGCCATGCAGTAGGTACAACTGCCATAGCAGCCACGCGAAGTCTGGATAGTTGCCATGGGGCTGCCCGTATCAGGCCGCTTATACAGTGACAGATCCATAAGGTCGCGAGCAGGAAAGGGAATGTCATCAAGTTCTGTATTCCAGGCATCAAAACGTGTTCTGATAAAAGCAGTCTCATAGCTGCGGGCAGAATCAGAATCAAAACTGTGACTTCCTTCTCCCTCCTCCACCGTCTTATCGTTGCGTGGTTCATAGAGTATTGCTGGGATGGCGTCAGGGTCACCCTTGCCCCGCAAGGCATAGTCGGCGATAAGTCCGATAGAGGTATCTACTTCCCCTCCGATTAGATAATCTGCAGATGATACGTCAAGTTCGCGCATAATGGCCTCTGGCGGATTAAAAAACACCGCGCCTTTGAGGACGATTACCAGATTTGGTTTGCCAGCCAGTGCGTAACCATCACGCACGGCCTTTGCGAAAAGAAGGTCATCATAAATGCTGCCATAAGTCACGCTAATCATAAGAAGGTCGGCTTGAAAAGCGATAACTTCATCTAGGGCGCGCTGATAGCGGTACCTTTCCGTTTGGAAGTCCTTAATGGTTGGCGTGTAGCCAAAATCACGCAACACTGCTGCCGCATATCCGAGGTCATTGCAGGAACGCGTGGATGCAGCGGCAGATGCCTCGACATTGCTTTGACAGCGGTCATCGCCACGCTGATAGACAGGTCCTGGCGGGTAAATTAGCAGTGCCCGATATTCTTGCTCGAGCCCAGCCATCAGATTACCCTAACCCTCAGCTTCAACTAAGGTTATGGCACCTGTTAGGCATACTGGGAGGCAGTCTCCTCCTCCGTCGCAGAGATCTGGGTGTTCTAGCTTTGCCTTGATTCCTGCAAAGGCGAGGGCTTTTTTACGGCAGGCTAGGACGCAGGACCCGCAGCCGTTGCATTTTTGCTGGTCAATTTGTGCTACCTTGCGACCCACTTAGCTTCTCCTTATTTCAGGAATGAGGTCAGTTACTTCATCATATGATTTTGTTTCCACGCTTTTTGCAGGCATACCCATTAGGCGCACGCGATCCTTGAAGGACTTTGTCACTACAGCACCTGCAGTAATTAGGCAATCCTCCCCTACTTTGACGTTGGGGATAAGCGTAGCGTTTGCGCTCATGAAAGTATAGGCACCAATACGCGAGTTTCCACACATCACCGCAAGTGGCGCAATGAAGGCATGCGAGCCGACCACACAATCATGTTCAATGACAGCAGCAGTGTTGACTATGACATTCTCCCCCACTGATGCATCAGCATTGACGACTGCCTGTGCCGCAACAAAAGTTCCTGGCGCTACGTAAGCCAAATCGCTAACTGTTGCCAGAGGGTGAACCACGATGGCAGGCTTAAGCCCACTTTCCATCATTTTGGCATAGGTCTTTGCGCGGGCCTCATTGTCGCTAATTGCCACAATGAAATTGGGCTCTTCGTAACTGTTGTCCTCAAGTGCCTCTTCAAGGCTTGCGTACACGGGAATGCCATGTACCGTATCGTCCTGGGGTTCTTTATCCACAAAGGCATAAACATCTATGCCTGCAGCCTTAGCAGTATCAGCAACAACACGACCGTGGCCGCCAGCACCAACAATTAGCAATCTCATCTATCTACTTCTTTTCCCATTTAACCTGAAGCGCACTCTATTTGGGCATCTAGCTTGCGCTCAGCTTCTCAACGATGGCAGCAGCATATTCTTTTGTGCCACTTGAGCCATCAGTTGTACCATCACGCATACGCATAAGGTCATAAGTCAACACTTTGCCCTCTTCAATGACTTCAGCAATTGCCTTGTGCACGCGTTCTGCTGCACATTGCTCACCCAAATGGCGCAACATCATAACAGCCGACAAAATAATCGCTGTCGGATTAGACAAATTCTGTCCTGCGTACGACGGCGCACTACCATGAACAGGTTCGAACAATGCGGTGTCTTTACCAATGTTTGCACCGGGGGCAAGACCTAGGCCGCCTACTAGCCCTGCGCAAAGGTCAGAAACAATGTCGCCAAACAGGTTCGGACAAACTAGTACATCAAAGCGCTCTGGATTAGTGACTAGGCGCGTACAGGCAAAGTCAACAATTAGATCGTCAATCTCGATTTCAGGTGCGGTCTCTGCGTATTCTGCAGCTACTTCGCGGCACACGCGAAGGAATAGGCCATCTGTATGCTTCATGATATTTGCCTTGTGGATAATGGTCACTTTCTTGCGACCATTGGCAACAGCGTAGTCCATAGCACGCTTCATTATGCGGCGCGTCCCCATGATACTGATTGGCTTTAGTGACAGGCCAGCATCTTCACGGATAGTACCCGCACCAAGGCTTTCAACGACCTCTGCAATGCGCTTTACTCCCTCACTACCCATTTCAAATTCGATGCCTGCATAGAGGTCTTCGGTGTTTTCGCGAAACAGCACAATGTCGACACCGTCGTAGCGCGCACCAGTGCCGTGAAATGACTGAGCAGGGCGAATGTTGCTGTAGAGGTCAAGTTCTTTGCGCAAGGTTACATTCAGCGAACGAAAACCATGTCCAATAGGTGTTGTCAGCGGTCCTTTAAGGGCAACTTTGTTGCGCTTGATTGATTCGAGGACTGCTTCGGGGAGAAGTTCGCCAGTGGTCTCGAGGGCGTACTCACCAGCATGTTGAATGTCCCAGTTAATATCGACACCTGAAGCTTCAATGACAGATTGCATTGCTTCGGTAATTTCTGGTCCAATTCCGTCGCCTGGAATAAGGGTTACGGTGTGTGTTTGATTTGACATGGGCGGCGTTACTCCTCTTCGTCCTTTTCTTCTGCTGCAGCTTTCGCAGCCTCTTTTGCAGCGCTTGCAGCGGCTGCCTTTTCTTCGTTCTCTTTATTAATGCGCTCTAAAACTTCGGGGGCGAAGGCGGCAACTGCTTCTGCCTTTTTCTTCATCTCGCCCTTTGAGTGTCCTGCGTCGAAAGCAAACAGTTCGACTGCTGCTTCCTTAACTTCTGGTGCAGCGCGTCCGCCCAGCATACCGATAAGTTCATTCATCATGCCCATGAACTCGCCGTCGCCACGGAAACTGCGCAGCGCCATTGATAGGTCAGGCCATACTTTAATGGAGCGTGCTGGCCCCGTAGCACCATAACGTGCTAACACACGGAAAGCATACAAGCGCACAGTACCGCTGTCCTCATCGTAGAGACATTCTTGCAGCAATTCATAGGCAACTTGCACCAACTTTGGTTGAGTTTGTGCAATTTCGCCAATAACTTCAATCATGCAGTAGCGCGTCAGGGGTTCTGGGCGATTTAGCGCATCAATGATTTCGTCAGAGTGGTCGTGTAAGTTTTCTGGGTCAGTACGCGCAATCTCTGCCAGTACCTGCGAAACATATTCACGCACGGCACGTGATTCGTGACCAAGGCAGCCCGCCAGTTCCTTACGTGCTTCTACGTTGGTGCTGGCAGCTTCAACTGTTTCTTCTATGGGATTATCTGTACTAAAAAACTCATGCGTCGTCATAAGGGGTCGTACTCCTCTTCATCGGTGCGTCGAGGTGGCCATTTTCTGGCGGTCTGCAGTACTGGACCTTAGCTAATTTGTAGTAAAGCCGCTGTTAAACTTCAAGGTTAAAGGTGCCATTGTTCTTGCGAAAGTGTGCAACAAGTCCGCCATCCTCTAACAACTGCGCCATGACAGGCGGTAGTGGAGCAAACTCGATTTCGCTGCCCTTTGTCAGGTTGCGCAAAACGCCACCTTCAAGGTCGACTTCGAGGTCATCACCTTCGTCAATAAGGTCAGTATCTAAGGTTACGACAGGTAGTCCCGTGTTAATCGCATTACGGAAAAAGATTCGTGCAAAAGACTTTGCAATGACGACCTTCGTGTTGCTGTTAATCAGCACCAAAGGTGCTTGTTCACGCGAAGAGCCACAACCAAAGTTTGTACCCGCTACAAGGAAGCCGCCATTAGGGCTAACCTTGCTGTAATAGTCTGGGTCGAGTTCCTCCATAGCGTGCACAGCCATTTCTTTCATATCATTTGACTTGAACTTATACTTGCCGCTGATGATGTAATCAGTGTTGATATCATCACCATACTTGAATGCTTTTGCGACCATAGTCATGGTTATTCGCCTCCCTTCAAAGTGCCAGGAGTTGCGTCTGTATGCGCATCGCAGCCGCAAGCTAGGTCAAGGGTGCGCGGGTCAACAATCTTGCCTGCAAGCACGCTTGCCGCTACCACGCCAGGACTTGCTAGGTAAATGAAAGCATTACTGTTACCCATGCGTCCCTTAAAGTTGCGATTTGCAGTCGATATTACATTCTCGCCATCGCTGGGCACACCGTTATGAGTGCCTACGCAAGGGCCACACCCTGGTGTCACTAAACAAGCACCGGCTTCGACCAAGGTCTGGATATAGCCAGCCTCCATCGCGTCTAGCATGACCTTCTTTGAAGCAGGAGCCACAATGAAGCGCACATCCGGATCAATAGTCTTGCCAGCCAAAATCTCTGCCGCAATCTTGAAGTCTTCTAGGCGCCCATTCGTGCAAGTACCCAGTACGCCCTGCTGAATCGGCAGGTCAATGACCTCTTCGATATCGCAAACATTATCCACTGTGTGCGGCTTTGCGATTTGCGGGGCTAGTGTGCTTGCGTCGATTTCGACGACCTTGATATAAGTTGCGTCTGCGTCGGGATTTTGCGGATTAGGCTCTTTATCGCTGTGTGCGCGACACCAGTCAATAACCTTCTGGTCAGCAGCCATAAGGCCAGCCTTTGCACCTAGCTCAATTGCCATATTGCTAATAGTCATGCGAGCCTCAATGCTCATAGCGTCAATGGTTGTTCCGCTGAACTCCAACGCCATGTAGTTAGCACCGTCAGCACCCAAAATACCTGCGAGGTGCAAGATGATGTCCTTACTGTAAACACCCTTTGGAAGCTCACCATTGACAACGACCTTAATAGTCTCTGGCACCTTAAACCACAGCTTACCTGAAGCCATGGCAGCCGCACCATCAGTACTGCCTACGCCTGTTGAGAAAACATTAATGGCACCATAGGTACAGGTGTGACTATCACAGCCAATAGCAAGGTCGCCTGCAACAACGTGTCCCTGTTCAGGAATCAACTGGTGGCAAACACCTGCGCCAACGTCATAGATAATACATCCTGTGTCTTTACCAAAGTCACGCATCATGGTGTGTAGCTGACTTACACCTTCAAGCGGTGAAGGAGCGCTGTGGTCCATCACCAAAGCTACCTTGCTTGGGTCAAAGACCTTCTCAACACCCATTGCTTCTAGGGCGCGAATAGCAAGCGGAGAAGTTCCGTCTTGCGCCATGACAAAATCTACGTCAGCGATGACAATGTCGCCTGCGCTGACCTCGCGCCCACTGTGAGACCCGAGTATTTTTTCGGCGATAGTTTTTCCCACGGTTTATGCGGTCTCCTTATTTTCCATGTAATCGTTATACAGGGTTACAAGTTCCTTGTCGAAAAGGGCACGGTTCAGCTGGACTGCCTTTGCGCGAACCAGTGCGAGAATGCCGGCGGCGTCTTCTTTGTTAACATCTACGCCGTATTCTTTCAGCTTCAATTCAATAGTCGCCGTACCGCTGTGCTTGCCTACAACGATTTGGCGCTCTAGGCCGACCTCTTCAGGACTGAAAACTTCATAGGTCTTTGGATTTTTGATAACACCGTCTGCGTGAATACCTGACTCGTGTGCAAACATGCTCGCGCCAACGATGGGCGCCCAGACTGGCAGCGCACGACCAGCACTGCGCATGACGTAGTCAGCGATCTCATAAAAGCGAGTCGTGTCGATGTCGACATCGATTTGCTCAATATACTTCAGTGCCATAACGGTTTGCTCGATAGAAGCATTTCCGGCACGCTCCCCCAGCCCGCCTACGGTGACGTTTACCCAGGTCGCGCCTGCATGTATTCCTGCGACGGCATTAGCAGTCGCTAGACCAAAGTCGTTGTGCGTGTGCATTTCGACCTCGAGGCCCGTCTCCTCAATCAGAGTCTTTACGGCAGAGTAAATACGGAAGGGCTCCATAAGGCCAATAGTGTCACAAAAGCGCAGGCGGTCAGCACCTTCTGATTTTGCAGCGAGGGCGTATTCGACCAGAAAGTCGATACCTGTGCGCGAAGCATCCTCTGCATTAACCGATACGTAGACGCCATTCTCCTTCGCAAAAGCCACGCTTTTCCTGATTGCGTCAAGCACCCAAGCACGATCTTTGAACAGCTTCGTCTTAATGTGAATATCAGAGGTCGCAAGCGAGATAGCGACAGCGTCAACACCGCAGTCGATACTTGCCTTAATATCGTTGACATTTGCGCGGTTCCAGCCCAAAACGGAGGCATTTAGACCCGCGTGAGCGATTTCTGTGATTACTTCAGCTTCGGCGCCGCCCATGACAGGGATTCCCGCCTCGATTTGGTCAATGCCGATTTCATCGAGCATCTTTGCGATGTTAAGCTTCACGTCGTTTGTAAACACAACGCCCGCGGTCTGCTCCCCATCGCGCAGGGTAGTGTCGTCAAGCTTAATCTTGCGCTTACCCAGCTCCGAGTTTACGGGAAGTTCATAACACATTGTGTCCGTATCTTTCGAGAAGCCATCAGTGATACGAATATCTGCCATTGGTACCCCTTTCCGTGCAAGTCAGCAAGCCGTCGTGACCTGCCCGAAGTCTGCCGGCTACCCATCGCCACCACCGGGAGGGATGAACAAGGCCGGACTTTGCAGTGCAATAGTCGAGCAATAGTGAGATCCGTAGATCGAATTTCTGCAGATGTACGTTGTTTTTCGTACAAAAAATTTGTGCCTTCAGTGCTCAAGTTCAGCGGTCCGAATAGACACAAAGCTAAAAATTCTGAGTTACAGAATAAAACGAATAGTCATTTTACCACAACCACGCTGTTAATATGGTTGGTGCAAGCTCATTTCTCTACACGGTTGTGAAGGCCGCGGTCTGGCAAGAAAGCGAAGTACATGAAAGCACTGAAATTGCAGGTCACCGGTGTTGTCCAGGGAGTCGGCTTCCGCCCTTACGTCTACAAGCTAGCAGGCGAGCTCTCGCTTATGGGCTGGGTGCTTAACGCAAGTGACGGCGTACACATCTGCGTCGAGGGCGTCGATGCCCTAGTCGACAACTTCCCATCCATGCTAGAGTCACGCGCGGCGGAGGAGATACCCGCAGCCACCATAGAGTCCGTAAGCGTGCGCACAATCCCTGTCAGCAACTTTGACAACTTTGCCATCAGGCCCAGCGTCGTCGATGTTAATGAGCGCACCTTCATCAGCCCCGATGTCGCAACCTGCCCAAAATGCACAGGTGAAATCTTTGCAAGCGACGACCGCCGCTATCGCTATCCCTTCACCAACTGCACTGACTGTGGTCCGCGCTTTACCATCATCGAGGAAACGCCCTACGACCGCCCCAAGACCACCATGCGTCTGTTTAACATGTGCCCGCAGTGTCAGACAGAATACGACGACCCACGCGACCGCCGCTTCCACGCGCAACCCAATGCCTGCTTTGCCTGTGGTCCGCGCCTGTACTTTAATCGCGCCGGCGACAAGTCCTACGGCCAGGCACACGACCACTGGGAATGGAACCCCGTCGAAGAGCTAGACCAGCTATCCGACAACGCCAAAGACGTCGAAGTCGAGCGCACCAGGTCAAACTCAATCCTAGTCGAAGCTGCAGAGGTCCTAACGCAAGGTGAAATCCTTGCCATCAAGGGACTAGGCGGCTTCCAGTTAGCCTGCAATGCCCAAAGCGAGATGGCAGTATCGCGCCTGCGCGACGGCAAGTTTCGCTGGGGCAAGCCACTGGCCGTGATGTTTGCCAACATCGAACAAGCCGCCCGCTACGTCCATCTAGACGCGGCGGAGAGAAGCGTACTCGAAGGCAGCGTGCGCCCCATAGTCCTCTGCAAGCGTCGCGACACCCCAGACGGCGGGCGCGACCTAGCACTGTCAGTTGCACCAGGCCTGCGCGAAATCGGTGTTATGTTGCCCTACACCCCGCTGCACCACCTGCTACTGGAAGAGTTCTACGGCCCCGTCGTCATGACCAGCGGCAACATCACGGGATCACCCATCGTAACTAGCAACAGCGAAGCACTAACCCAACTGGGCGACATTGCCGATGCTTTCTTACTACACGACCGCCCCATTGCCGGTCGCTACGATGACAGTGTGG
>Ga0209755_10008808_pt1 | contig 10723 bp, 6 predicted proteins | sample TergutCo191P1_FD_187301 | JGI IMG/M metagenome (GOLD analysis project Ga0209755, IMG submission 187301) | Cornitermes sp. P1 segment gut microbial communities from Petit-Saut dam, French Guiana - Co191P1 (SPAdes) (version 2) | ecosystem: Host-associated > Arthropoda: Insects > Digestive system >... | reverse complement strand
ATGGTTCCTTCGTTGCTGCCGCGCCAGGGGCTCGAACAGGCGGTCAGCAGCGCTATACAGAACACCGTTAAAAAGACGGTCATTTTTTTCATAGGGATCTCCTCAATCAAAGAGGCAATTTTTTTGGTAAGTGCACAGGCAGGAAAAATTTTATAATCGCCAATAGCACATATTCTCCCATTTATAAGCGTACGGGTCAAGTGCTGTCAGCTCAAGCTGACAGCACTTGGCTCTTTTAAGGAATGTTATATAAGGCCCGCTAGCGCGGACGTACGGGTCAAGTGGGACGCGCCAGGGAAAGCAACTTTCAAATTTTTTCTCGCGAAGTACGCAAAGATTCGCGGCGTACGCCAAGCCTTTATTGGAAGGCCCCCTGTTTTTTCTTGATTTCTCTGCAAAAAACAAGGATATATAAGAAAATTCGGGAATCCCTTTGCGTCTTTGCGCAACCTGGCCGCCTTTGCGAGAAATCTTTTCAAAAATTGATTTCCGTGGGGACTCAATCCCTGTTCCCTGATACTCAATTTATGCCATACTGGCTGTATGGACTTTATGGACAGATTCCGCGCTGCGTTGAGAATCCCCACATGGTGGCCGGCCGGGGCAGAGACCGGCGATGCGGCGGCGGAGGCTCCCCTGCTGAAATTTCAGGATTTCCTTGCCGCCAGCTATCCGGCTTTTCACCGCGTGGCGGAACGCCGCCTTTTAAGCCCTTATCTGGTATTGTACCGCTGGCCGGGTGATGCCGCCGCTGGCAGCAATGACCCGGTGTTGTTTATTGCGCATTACGATGTGGTGCCCGCTGAGGCGGAAAAATGGAGCGTAGATCCCTTTGGCGCGGAAATGAAGGACGGGTTTATTTATGGCCGGGGCACCCTGGATATGAAGGCCACGTTGATTAACCTAATGGAAGCCGCGGAAAGCCTTTGCGCGGAGGGCTTTAAACCCCGGCGCGATATTTGGTTTGCATTTGGCGGCGACGAAGAGCGCTCCGGAACGATAGGCGCAAAGGGGGCCGCCAAATGGTTTGCCGCCGAGGGGCTGCGTTTCGCCTGGGCTTTGGACGAAGGCACGCCGCTTGCGGAAGATCAGATTAACGGGCTTGATTCGCCCATTGCCCTTGTCAGCATAGAAGAAAAAGGCATACTTAATCTTTACCTGACCGTGGCGCAGGAGCCGGGTCATGCGTCAATGCCGCCCAAAACCCAGGCCGCTGAAGTCCTGGCCCGCGCCCTGTGCAGGATTGCGGCGAAGCCGTTCCCGTTCAAGCTAAACCCGACTGTAGAAAGTTTCTTCCGGCAGCTTGCGCCGCTTATGCCCGGTATTAAGGGCTTTGCCATGCGCCATGCCCGAATCCTTGGCCCGCTGTTTTTCAGGGTTGCCGCGTCCAGCCCGGCGGTCGCGGCCTTGCTGCGGACAACCGTTGCCATGACCCAGCTAGAGGGCAGCGTCGCGGACAATGTGCTGCCGTCAAAAGTCCGCGCGGTAATCAATCTGCGCATGCTGCCGCCATGGACTACAGAAAGCGCAACCGCGTTTATAAAGAAGCTTATCAATGACGAGCGGGTGCAGGTCAGCGCCCGCGAGCCCATGACAGACCCGGTGGCGGCTAACCCTGCTTACCGGCAATCAGGCTGGCCGGAGATACAAGCCGCCCTGGGGGAAGCGTGGCCAAATGTTCCAATATTGCCATTCATTATGCCCGGCGCCACCGACTCGCGCCATTATCAGGAACTTGCGGGCGGCATTTTCCGCTTTAACCCCTACAAACTTGGCGCAAAGGAACTACGCGGAATACACGGCCACGACGAGCGGATTTCGCTGGAAAACCTCAAGCGGGGCCTGAAGTTTTATACCGCGCTGCTGCGGGGCTTATAGGCGATTCAATTTAAAGCAATTTTCATCCTGGCGCCGTATATAAGCGGAGGCAGAATATGCATGTACTGGCTTATGCGCCCTTTGGGGCGGATGGCGTCATTATCAGGGTGGAAGCGGATATACGCCGGGGTATTCCGGGTATCGATATTACAGGTCTTGCGGAAGGGGCGGTAAGGGAGGCCAGGGAAAGGGTTAGGGCCAGTTTTCGCAATTCGGGTTTTACTTTCCCGCAAGACCGCATACTTATCAATCTGGCACCGGCAGGGCTGCGCAAGGATGGGGCGGCCCTGGATCTTCCCATCGCGATTTCGGTGATGGCGGCGGCGGGGATTGTGGCGGTTCCGGATACCCTGATGGTTTTGGGCGAGCTTGAACTTTCGGGGCGGGTGCGGCCGGTGCGCGGGGTTCTGGCCGCCCTTGCCGCAGGGCTTGCCGCGGGAATTGGAGACTTTATCGTCCCCCTGGAAAACTCAAGTGAGGCGGCTGTTCTCGCCGGAAGCCCCCAGGGTCTGCGCTTTTTTGCCGCCGCCACCCTTGCCGAGGCTGTACACGCCTTGCAGGTGAAGGCGGAAACTGGCGGGCTGCCGGAGAACGGCGCGCTTTGGGCTCCTGAGGGGGACTTCTGTGCTGCCCGGAAAGCAGGCAGGTTCCCGGACAGCCCCGGTGACTTCTCGGAAGTCCGGGGGCAGCAAAGGTACAAACGCGCCCTGGAGATAGCCGCCGCCGGGGGGCACAACCTTCTTGTTTTTGGCCCGCCCGGTTCGGGCAAAACCATGCTTGCCCGGCGTTTCCCCTCGATACTGCCGCCCCTGGAAGCGGAAGAGGCTGTGGAAGTTAGCAGGCTTCACAGTCTCGCGGGGCAGATAAAAAGCGGCGGGCTTATAACGCAGCCGCCCTTCCGTTCGCCCCACCATTCCGCCAGCGCCGAAGGCATTCTTGGGGGCGGTAGCTGTGTCAGGCCGGGGGAAATAACCCTGGCACATTTCGGGGCGCTTTTCCTGGACGAGGCGCCGGAATTTCGTGCGCCGGTGCTTAAATCCCTGCGGGAGCCTTTGGAGGATCATGTCATTACAATAGTGCGCGCCGAAGGCCCTTTAAGGCTGCCCGCGGATTTCCAGCTTATCCTTGCGGCCAATGGCTGCCCCTGCGGCCGCCTTGGCGCCTCTATCGAAAGCGCGCCGGGATTGCAGTCCGCGGGGAGCGGCTGTTTTTGCAGCCCCGACGAGATCCGCCGGTATTGGCGCAAGCTGGGCAGCGCCCTCCTTGACCGTGTAGAACTGCGTGTGCCTGTCAGCGCCCCTGGGGTTCTTGTGCCCGGCGGCTCAGGCGAGGAGGGTAGCGCCGCTGTTACAGGGCGGGTTTTGGCAGCGGTGGAGATGCAGAAGGAGCGTTTCATGGGGACGGGGATACGCCGCAACTCCCGTATGCTCCCCGCCCAGATCGAAAAGTTCTGCCGGCTCACAGGCAAGGCCGCTGAGGCTTTTAAGCTTGCGGCAGCGAGACTTGGCCTTTCCGGGCGGGCCTGCCACGGGATTCTCAAAATCGCCCGCAGCATCGCCGACCTGGAAGGGAAAGATTCCCTTGATACAGTCCATATACTGGAAGCCGTCCAGCACCGCCGCTTTGGCGACGATCCCTACGATATTATTGCTGCGGGGGGCTAATGATACCCGGCACGGCGGCCAAATAAGAGTCATCAATCTTTTTGCCGCCGGCGGTGATTCCCAGTTTCCGGTCGGCACGGGCTTCTCCGTGGAAGTCGCTTCCGGCGGTGATCAATAGCCCCAGCCTTTTTCCCAGCTCTTCCAGCCTGCGGCAGGCCGAGACCTTGGTGGTGGGGTGCCAGGCTTCAATGCCGTCCAGGCCGCGCTCTTTCAGGTTTTCTATCAGGGCCGGAAGCTTTCCCCAGGCTACAAAAAGGGACATGGGATGGGCCATTACCGCAATGCCCCCGGATTCTTTTATAACGGCCGCCGCCGGTTCAAATTCCAGGCCCGTTTTCGGCATATAAAAGGGTTTGCCCTTGCCCAGGTAACGGACAAAAGCCTGTTCCCGGTTTTTGACGATTTTTTGTTTTAATAAAAATGTCGCAAAGTGGGGCCGGCCTATGGAACAGCCGCAGCTTTGCGCTTCGGCAAGTTCCGCTTCTGCCGCCGGTTCCGCCGTCGGCTTTGCCGCCGGCTTTGCCGCCGGCTTTGCCGCTAGTGCCTTGATATCATCATAGGAAACGCTGATACCGGCTTTGTTCATCTTGTGTATTATTTCCAGATTTCGCTCTTCCCGGCGGCGGGCCAGTTCCTCTACCGCCGCTTTGAAACCGGGCGAAGGCCGGGTTATGCCCAGCCCAAGGAGATGGAAATCCCCGCCGTTATCGCCATCATGCCAGAGTATTTGCAGCTCTACCCCAGGGATAAAGCGTATACCCCACTCCATAGCCGCTTTGGCCGCTTCTTCAAGGCCGCCGCAGCTATCGTGATCTGTCAGGGCAATGGCGGAAAGCCCGCGTTTGGCGGCGGCTTCGATAAGGGCGGCGGGGGTCAGGCTTCCATCGGATGCTGAAGAGTGGGTATGCAGATCAATCATTTGAAAACCGCACTCCCAGCGCAAACGAGGGGCGAAGAAATCCCGGCCTTGATCCTTCAGGCGAGAATATGTGGATAAAATCAATGCCTGCGCTTATGAAAAAGGGGTTGAGAAAAAAACCTTTAACAGAAATGCCTGCAATGGCGGAAACATAGTGGGGTGTCATGCTTTCTGTCTGGGGCCCGGCCGGATAGGTATAGTGGAAATCGAACAGGGTTGTAATGCCCAGCCCCGCGATCAGGTTTAACGCAACGTTTCTTCTGAAAAAATACCTTTGATACAAAAGGCTAAGGTGGGTATTAAGGAAAAACGCATTTGCCGTGTGGTGTTCCCTCTGATGTTCAAGTGCCGACAGGGAGCTTGAAAGCTCCGCCCCCATGTAACCCCATGTCCTTTTGAAAGGGATAAAATTGATTCTGGCAATGGCGCTTAACGCGTAAAAGCTGTCCGGAAAGGGGGCTACTACGCTGTAATCGAGAAATGTAAAATCATCGAACAGGAATCCGTAAAGGGGAATTATTGGGGCAAATCCCAGAGAAATATTCAGGTCAATAGACCTTCGGATAACGAATGTCCCAAGCCGTGCGTCAAGGCCCCCGGGGTTTATAACGTATAGATAGTATCGTCCGGAACCAAGAGAAGCCCGGTAAAATACAAGGGTGGCGGAATCTCCTTCGCTCGTGTGCCTTTGGGGGTTGATTCTTACATTGCCCCGCACAAGGTAAAAGCGCGATTCCGGCAGCAGGTTTTCGCCGCGCACGTTAAGCTCCCAGGTTTCAGTTGAGTCAATCAAAAAAGCCTGGGGGCTGAAGCTGGTCAGCCGCGGCTGGAACGCGCGCAATATTTCAAAGTACTGCCATTCCGTGGAAAAGGCGAACTCGTCCACAAGATCGAAAACATCGACCCTGAAGCGGTAATGGCCGGCGTACAGCGGCAAGTCGATAAAGCTTTCGCTGGTGCTGGCGCGGAATACCTCGCTGTAGCTGCCGTCTTGCTCAAGCTGCTCTACAATAACGGCATAACGCAAGGCATACATGGCTTCTTCCCAGAAAAGGCGCTGGATGAAGCGGGGTTCTTCCCCTTCGCGGTCTATGAAGAAGCTCTGCTCCTGGGGGCTTGTACTTGCAGCAAGCTGCGCGAAGGCCGGAGAAAGGCACAATATGAACATTCCCGCAAAAAAGAAAGCTCTTTTATCTGCCATAAAGGACGCCGGTATCCAATGTCCGTATGTGCTGAGGGAGGGGTATGTCAACGAACAATGCGCTTTCCAGCAGGTAACCGCGCCGTTCAATAAAGCCGCCGTCTACATACAGAGCTTCAACATGCCATGAAAAGCTTCCCCGCCCCAAAAGCCTTATATCTTCCACCGTGTAAGTGGTTCCCCTTATTACCGGGGTCTGTAAAACCGGGACGCGGCCTTCTTCGCTGTCATTAAAAATCGTCAATATATAACCGTTTGCACCCGGCACGTTGTTCCAGGTAAAGGCAACGCTGCGGCTCGCCATAATCTGCGCGGGCGTGATAGTGTGTCCGGCAGCGGGTGTGCGGTTTACGGGGGCCGTCAGGGGCGTCATGGGCAGTACCCTGAAATGGGCGGGGGCGGGAGGGGAAATGTCAAAGCCTTCGGCGTCCTGGGCCTGTACCGTCCAGAAAAAGTCCCCGTCATTAAGCCTTGGCAGGATATGTTCGCGGTAAATCCCGGTCTGTCTGGCGACAATGTAGGTCATAGAGGCGTCCCGTGCCAGGGTAAACACGACATTATGCGGGACTTCCGGCGAGTACCAGCGCACCATGCTGGGGCTGCGCGAGGCGATAATGCCCTCGTATGCCCAGCCGTCGCGGGGGTGTTCAAGGCTTAACGTGCGCAGCCGTCTGAGGTTCATGGGCTGCGTAGCGGCAAGACCAGTCCTGCGGCTTCCGGCAAGGTTTTCGCGCGCAAGGCCCTGCACACTCCAGGTATACTGTCCTTCGTCCAGGCCGCCCATGTTCACCGAAAAAGCCGTGCCGGACACCATCGTTTCCAGGATGGGGGCTTCCAGAGCATCCCTGTACAGTCTGAACAGATAATGCGTCGCGTCCGGTATCGGTTCCCAGGCAAAGTTCACTGACGGCTGGCTGACGCTGATGACAATGTCGCCGGTTTCTGAAGGGGCAAGGGCGCTTTCCGGCAGGGCCAGCTCAGGGACACACAGAGGATCGGCCACGGTAAAGCGGCGCACAGGGCTTTCATGCTGCTGCGCTCCCAATTCGCCTGTTATCCGCCAGTAATAGACGCCGCTTTGCAGGGAGCGGATGCTGTGGGTTTCCAGTATGGCAGGCTCGTCAATTAAGGGCTGGGTAAAGTCAGCGCTCCGGGAAACCTGGAAGCGGGCGCCGGGAAGGTTTGTCCGCCAGGTAAAGCGCATGTCGGGAAGAAGGGGCTCGGCAACAACGAAATGATCCGGGGGGAAAACCGGACGGTGTTCAAGATCGTCCCGCAAGGCCGTGAAAGCCCTCGGCGGCGAGGCCGGGGAAAGATCCCCTTCGTACCCTGTCTGCTGTACCGTCCAGTACCATGTGCCGGGACTTAATAGCGTTGTGTCCGCGCCGTAGCGGAAAAAGCTTGTGGCAAGAGTTTTTTCAATAACCGGGGAGCTCATGTCGCGGTTTGCGGATACCCGGAACGTATATGAGGCGGCTTCGCTTTCCCTTCGCCAGGAGAAGATAATATCCCGCCTGCCTGTTTCTATATTGAGCCGGGCATGTTCAAGCGGGGCTATCGGGACAGGGGCGCGCAGGGGAGCGCCGCGTTCTATGACAAAAGGCTGCGTCAGGGAAGAGGCTTCGGCAACATGCCCCGCAAAGCCCCGGCTGTATACCGGGGTAACCCGCCAGTACCAGCGGCCTTCTTCCAGATAAGAGGAGACAATGGAGAAAAGCCTGTCCCCCTCAAACGCGCTTACCTGTATGTTCATCGCCGGGTTTTGCATCAACGGGTTATCTGCGGCTTCCAGAATATAAAACAAAGCTCCCGGCGAGGCGCTCCACTGAAAGCGCAGGGCCGGAGGGCGGCTGCGGAAACTGAACACCTGGCCTTCCAGGGGGCTTATAAGGACAGGGACAGGGCTGTAGACAACAGCCAGCCTTGAATAGGGAGGCGGCGGAGTATCGGCGGCTACCGGCCGCAAACGCCAAAACCAGACTCCTTCCGGCAGGGGGATGGCAAGCGCTGAGGCGCTTGTGTCCGCGGAAAGATGCATCCGGTTAAAACTCCGGTCGTAGGCGACTTCAAGCCGCGTAAGGCCGCCGTAGAGGTAATGTATTTTGTTCCAGCTAAAACTGATAAGGAGGCTCCCGGCCTGCTGATTTAAAAAACGCGCTCCCGGGGCTGGGGAAAGCGCCACGGCCTGCGGGACGGGAAGAACTTCGCCTTCCGCGCTTACAAACAGGCCGTCACCTGCCCCAACGGCATGAATCCCGCCGGGGTTTTCCAATACAACGGCCCCTTCGCTTACGGCGATGCTCAAAGCGCCGTTTCTATGGGAAGCCGCCTTGAGGGTCGTGCCGGGATCAATGGCAAGGCGGTTATCCCCGGAGTAGATAATCATGCCGGCGGCCACGTACGCGTTGATGCTGAGCCCCCCTTCGGCAAAATTAATCCTTGAGCCCCTGTCGTCCGTAAAAATCTGAATCAGGGTATTTTCGGACAATTCAACGATATCGCCGAACACAAACGTGACGGTTGCCTCCGACATGGCGGCGGTGCGGAGAATGTCGCCGTTGAACACCGGCGAGTCATTGCGCAGCCTATCCCAGATTACCCTGTCTGCAAAGCGCCGCTGCGCAGCGTTGTACCTGAACGTGATGGTTCCCACAGGCTGTTCGTCCAGCCGGTAAAGGGCGGCGTTAAGATCCCTCCAGAAAAGGATAAGGCACAGAGCAGAAGCGGTAACGCAAAAAAGAATAAAGGAAAGATTGGAGAAAAAAGATTTTTTTCGTTGTTTCACCTTTACCGTATCCTCTCTATCTCGAATTCTTTTTCTTCCGTGCCTATGGTTGTATCACGAATATCCAGCGGCCCCAGGCCAAGGATCTCCCTTACCTCCGCCAGCGTCTGCGGGCCTTCCACGCCTTTTTCGTTCACAACGGCGAAGATGCGTACCGGTTTTTCCTTGCCCTTTACCATAACATAAGGCATTTCCTCGGTGATAAAACGGTCTCCGATAAGCTTCCAGGTGTCTTCGGCTATCAGGATGTCCGTTCCCAGGATCTTGTTCAGGGTTTCGGTCCGGCTTGCCAGGTTCACCGGATCGCCTATAACCGTGTATTCCATGCGCTGCTCGCTGCCAAGCTGCCCGGCTGTGACTATCCCTGAATTGAGGCCGCAGCCGATACTTATGGGCGGTTTAGTCGGATCATTTGGGCCATGAAGTTTGTTCATCTCCAGAATGGAGGCACGCATCATAAGGGCGGCTCTGATGCCGTTAAAAGCGTCATCTTCCGGCCTGCCTGCGGAAGAGGCTGTTCCCCAGTGCGCCATAAGCGCATCACCTATGAGCTTGTCAACGACACCGTTTGTTTTTTCCACGCACTCGATCATGCGGGTAAAATAGTCGTTTAGCCAGAAAATAATGTGGTTGGAAGCTTCTTCGCCAAATGTTTTGGTAAATTGCTCGCTTGTCGCGGTAAAACCGCGAATATCGGAAAAGAAAACCGTCGCGTACTTGGTAAGGCCGCCGGGTTTTATATCGCCCCGCATGGCGCGTACCGCGATGTCCTTGTTCGTAAAGCGCCCGAATATGCCCAAAGCGCTGCTCATTTTCTGGAAGCTGCTGGTAAGGAAGCCCACCTCGTCCCGCGTTTTTGGCTTCAGGTTCAGCTCAAAGTTGCCGCCTTCAATTTGCAGGGCCGCAGCCGAAAGCGCCTTAATGGGCTCGCTGACTGTTTTGCTGAAAAACCCGACAAAAAGAACGGCAATAAAAAGCACCGCCCCGGTAAGGAAGATATTCCGCCTGGTAGTGGCCCTGACCCCTTCAAAAACCAGATCATAGGGAATGGTGGTAATGACCGCGGCGTTTCCCAGGGCGATTTTCCGGTAGGCCCCGAAGTACCTGGAGCCGTCATCCTCCGCGAACAGTATCTGGCGGCCATGGTACGGGCTGCGCTGCGCCAATGCAACAATATTGGAATGGCTATTAACCCCGCCCAGGATAAGGTCAGAATCGGCATGGATGATGTAGTCGCCAGAATCGTTCACCATAAAGGAATTGTTTATGCCCTCTGAGAACGTTTCGGTCAGCGCGTTGGCGGAGAAAAACACGACCATCGCTTCCTGCTCGCCCGCCTCATGCCAGGGGTACAGCAGGGCAAGCACCGACACGCCGAAAACCGGGGCCGCATTCAGTATCTGGATCTCGCCCGCCAGGCCGCGCCCCATCTCTTCCGGGTGCGAGGCAAGGAAGCCGGCAGCGGCGTCCCATTCCAGCTCGTTGGACAGGAAGAACCTGGCGTTTACCAGGCTTCTTGTCAGGGTAAACCCGCCGGGAACCTTCCGGGCAATGCCGATAAAGGCAATATCCTGGTTGCGCTCGAAAAAGAACTCCTCCGCCATGCCCGCCGCCGGGGACGCCGGACCGATCACGTTCAGGGTGTCCAGCAGCACCAGGACATTTACCCTGACCTTGCCCAGAAAGTTTTCCGCTTCCGCGGCGGACCTCCGGTTTACGGTGAAGTTGCTGTCCTCGGCGGTTATCCGCACGTCGGTAGACACCATAGCCGACACCAGGACGGTGATGGCGCCCAGGGAGAGCAGAAGCAGCATGGTAATAATGACAATGAGTTTCGCGCCTATGGGGTAGGGTATTTTATCCACTTCGCTCTTGCTCACTTTTACACCCTTTTTTTATCCAGCCCCATTTTGCAATCACAACACAGTACACAATACCCCCATTATAATAAATCGGCTTTTGTTGTGATAGACCCGCAAGAAAAAGCAGGAATTTTCGGGATTTTTAATGTTAAGCGGCGGCTGGGTTGTTTCAGCTACCTTGAAACCGTCATCTTGCGTTGCTGCTATGGAAGCGGAACCAGTTCCCAAACGTGGTTATCAATATCAAAGACGAAGGTTCTTAAGATTCCCGCAGGCAGATTGAGGGAGTTGTAAAGCGCAAGGAAGGCTGCGCCGCTTCCCCCCATAGAACCGGCATTGGCTATCGTTACACCGCCGGGAATGATTATAGTGGTGATCTCGGAGTGATAGAATGCGTCTGCGCCGATTTCGGCA